>Ga0116147_1004509_pt1 | contig 12370 bp, 8 predicted proteins | sample AD_JPNHG3_MetaG_FD_89749 | JGI IMG/M metagenome (GOLD analysis project Ga0116147, IMG submission 89749) | Active sludge microbial communities of municipal wastewater-treating anaerobic digesters from Japan - AD_JPNHG3_MetaG | ecosystem: Engineered > Bioreactor > Anaerobic > Digestate | place...
GCACCTGATTTCGCCGCTGCTGGATTTGAGCGGCACGGACAATCCCGTGCTGCGCTTTGCGGAGTGGTTCACTTGCGACGACCGCATACCGCCCGCTCAGGATTTCCTGGACGTATTCGCTTCCAGCGACGACGGCGCGACCTGGGTACAGCTTCTCCACCTGCCCAGCCACGACGAGTGGCGTGTCAGGCAAGTATACCTGGCTGACTACATCCCCTTGACGGCGACGGTGCGCGTGCGTTTTTCGGCGGTGGATTTGCCGAATAACTCGCTCACGGAGGCCGGCGTGGATGCGGTCGAGGTTTTCGATGTGCAGTGTGATTAGCCGCAGTGCGCTTAAACATATAAAAGGGAAACTACCAATGAAAAGCATAATCGTAAGTGTGTGCCTACTGGCAGCGGTGTCGAGCGTGCTGGCCGCGCCGCCGCCCATTCCAACGACGCCGGCCGCGGTGGAGGACATCGTCTACGCGCGGCCGTTCACGCTGGAGCAGGGTTACAGATATATCTTCAGCAAGGAGCGCCCTTGGGTGACCGAGGGCACGCTGCTGGTACTCAAAGTGAACAAGGACTTTGTGTATCCGCGTGAGATCGCGATGCCGGTGCTCTATGTAGGCAATCAACCGGCCGAGCGGCTCAACCGCGGGCATGAATCCGGGCACGTAATCGTGATCGTGCCGGGTAAAGTCGATTTGAATCGTACGCCGATCTGGTTCGGCGCCCCGAACTTCCCGCACGAGGTGGACGCGGCCACGGCCAATGCGCAGCGCGAGCTGGCAGAGAATGCGGGAATCAAGCCGTTTTCGCAGGAACGCGTAAACGCGGCCCTGGCCGAAGGCGGCAAGCGGATACGCGCCGCCGACCAGCGGACGTTGCTGCGCGACGTGGTGAGCGAGCTGATCCTCAGGTACTCGCCGCAGGAGAAGCAGCTTGCGAGCGATTATCGCGTGCCGGTGGTCGGTGAGCCTGCGACGCCGCCCGCCACAGAGGTCGAGCCATAGTCGAGGTAGTGGACTCGTGTGCGCCGCGGTGCGGATAATCAAAAAACGGGAGGGTGGCCGAAGCGGCCGATGCAGAATACACGGGGGTTGTTGACGTAGGGCGGACGCGACGTGCCTGCGGGTGTGCAGGCGCAGGGCTCTGCCGAAGGAGTGGTTATGAAGTGCATGCCTAATTTATTAATGGCGGCGATGCTGTTGAGCATCACCGGTGGGGCGCATGCGTTTGCGCCCGGCGACCTGAACTGTGACGGCGCCGTCAACGCATTTGACATTGACCCGTTCGTCCTGGCGCTGACGAACCCCGACGGCTATGCGGCGAGCTTCCCGCTATGTGACGTGCTGCTGGCCGACGCCAATGGCGACGGCCTGGTCAACGCGTTCGACATTGACCCGTTCGTGGAGATTGTCGTCGGCGGCGGACAGGGCGAGATTGTTCCGGTGCAACTGGCCGGCAATTCGCTCACGCTGTACCCGTACTTCGAGTACGTGAAGGCCTTCAACCAGAACGCCACGGTCGAGCTGGCGATCGATCCGACGCAGCACCCCGATATCGTGGGCCGGACCGCGGATGTTTACATCGTCGAGCACAAGAGTGCCGGCCTGTGGGCCTTTGACCCGGAACTGATCGATATGACCGCCGACGGCCCGCTGACCGTCACCTTTGGCGGCGAGACGATCCAGGACAATACATTCGTGATCTCGGGGCCGAATGAATTGAACGCCGCGGTGTTCGACCCTGAAACCGGCGACTTCACCGGCCTGGGCGCCCCGTACGACATGGTGGTGGATTTCGACCAGGACGGGCAGCTCAGCGGCGGCGACTACATCGACGGCCTGGGGCGCGAGGCCGGCCTGTACGTGGTGCATGACACCACGCAGCCTGGGCCGCTGGCGGTGACCGACGTCCCGTCTTACAGCGTCGGGCCGGTCTTCGGCATTCCGGGCTCCTACACGAACGAAGTCCTCTTTTACCCGAGCGACATCGCCAGCATGCCGCCCCGCCCGTTGATCGTCGTCGGGCACGGCGGCGGCCACAACTACCAGTGGTATAGCCATATCGGGCATCACATGGCCTCATACGGCTACATTGTCATGTCGCATATGAACTGCTATGGGCCGCCCGACTGCACGCTGGGGCACACTGATGCGATTCTCGACAAGCAGGATGAGATCGCCGGCGGTGTGCTGAACGGGAAGATTGATGCGAGCCGCATCATCTGGATCGGCCACAGCTTGGGCGGCATGGGCGTGGTGGGGGCGTTCGACGCACTCATGGACGGTGAATACACGCCCACACACTACACGCCTGACAGCATTGTGCTGATCAGCTCCATGTTGCCGAACGCCATGGGTGGACCGGCCGAGGCTACCCCGCATCACGCCAATTTCCATCTGTGGACGGCGGCCGGCGACACGGATATCAGCGGCGCGCCGTACGACGAGCAGTTGCAGACGTTCCTGCAGCACGACCGCGCGACTAAATACCGCATGTCGACGGTGCTGCAGGGTGTTGGACACGCGTGGCTGCATGACGGACCGGCTGAACCCAGCTTCTTCGATGGACCGTGCGCGCTGAATAAGACGATCACGCACCGCATCCAGCTCGGATTGTTCTTGCCGCTGATCAAGTACTTCGCCGAGGGCAATGTGCCCGCTTCTGATTTCCTCTGGCGGCAATACGAGCGCTTTCATCCGATCGGCGTGGATACCTCCAACCCATGCGTTGTGGTGAGTCACGAGTACCGCAACGGCGCTGATAAAGGCAACTTCTTCATCGATGACTATCAGACCGGGCCCGGCTTGAACGTCAGCAGTTCGGGCGGAAGCGTAACCTACACGGTGCATAACGTGGTCGAGGGCAACCTGGACGATGCCAACAGCGATTTCACCTGGATGTCCGGCGACCCGTTCAACGGCGCTACCCACGCTTCCTCCGGCGATACCAGCCGCGGCGTCGTGTTTGATTGGAACGGTGAAAACGTCTACTACGAGTGGGAAGTCGTGCCCGCCGCGCGTAACTTCGCCGCCTACACGTACCTCTCGTTCCGCGGGGCGCAGTGTACCCGGCATCCCTACACGACGGCCGTGCTGGGCGACCTGACTTTTACCGTCACGCTGCGCGACGCGGCTGGCACCACAAGTTCGATCAACATCGGGGCCTACGGCGGCGGGTTTGAGGAACCTTATCAGCGCACGGGGGCCGGGAGCGGCGCCGGATGGCATGACGACTTCGAGGTTATCCGCATTCGGCCGACCGATTTTCTGACCAATGGCACCGGCCTTGATTTGGCCAACATTGTGGCGGTGCGTTTCAACTTCGGCCCGGCTTGGGGCTCGAACGAAGGGCGGATTGTGCTGGATGAGCTGATGCTCACAAATGACTATCCGGCGTACTTCGTGCCGATGAGCATGGCCTTGCCCGGTGCGGCCCCGGAGTTTGTTCCGCCGCACGTTCCGACGCACATAAATGTGGAGATATTTGAAGGCGACGATAGCGTGGTCGCCGGCTCGCCCACAATTCACTATCGCTACGACGGCGGGGCATGGCTGTCGGCGCCGCTGGAGCGCATTGCCGGCGAACTATGGCGCGGCACGCTGCCGGCGCCCGAATGCGGCGATGCGCCGGAATATTATTTCACCGCCCAAGGCGACGTAAGCGGCACGTTCTACCTGCCTCCGGGCGGTTCGGGCAACCCGTACGTGTCGTACGTCGGAAACTACATTCCAATTCTGGATGACGACTTCGAGGCCGACTCTGGCTGGAGTGTGCAAAGCCAGGCAGGAATGACCAGCGGCATCTGGCAGCGCGCCATCCCCGGCGGCTGGGCTGACAACTCGCCGCCTCATGATTTCGACGGCTCTGGCCGATGCTACGTGACCGACAATCGCCCGACTTACGACGTGGACGGCGGCCCGACGCATTTGATTTCGCCGCTGCTGGATCTGAGCGGCACGGGCAATCCGGTGATGCGGTTCGCCAACTGGTTCACTTGCGACGACCCGTTGCCGCCGGCCCAGGATTTCCTGGACGTGTTTGTCTCGAGCGACGACGGTGCAACGTGGGTTCAAGCGGCGCACCTGGCCAGCCACACGGACTGGGAGCTGCGGCAGGTGTATTTCGCCGACTTCATCCCGCTGACGGCGACCGTGCGGGTGCGCTTCACGACAGTGGACTCGCCGAATAACTCGCTCACCGAGGCGGGCGTCGACCGAGTTGAGATATTCGACGTGCAGTGTGATTAGGTTCGTAGCGGAACAGAATGAAGACCGCCGAATGGCAGTAGAAGGATAGCTACAGATGAGAACAACAATACTCAGTATTTGCCTGATGGCCGCGGTAGCCGGCGCTCTGGCCGCGCCGCCGCACATTCCAACGACGCCGGCCCCGGTGGAGGACATCGTCTACGCGCGGCCGTTCACGCTGGAGCAGGGTTACAGATATATCTTCAGCAAGGAGCGCCCGTGGGTGACCGAGGGCACGCTGCTGGTACTCAAAGTGAACAAGGACTTTGTGTACCCGCGCGAGATCGCGATGCCGGTGCTCTATGTGGGCAATCAACCGGCCGAGCGGCTCAACCGCGGGCATGAATCCGGGCACGTGATAGTCATCGTGCCAGGGCGGGTGGACTTGCCTAATACGCCGATCTGGTTCGGCGCGCCGAATTTCCCGCACATGGTGGACGCGGCCACAGCCAATGCGCAGCGCGAACTGGCGGAAAGGGCGGAGATTAAGCCGTTTTCGCGGGAAAAGGTCAACGCGGCCCTGGCCGAAGGCGGCCCGCGGATAAATGCCGCCGACCAGCGCACTCTGCTGCGTGACGTGGTCAGCAAGTTGATCCTGAAATACTCGCCGCAAGAAAAGCACCTTGCGGATGACTATTGCGTACCGACCGTGGGTGAGCCGGCGACGCCGCCCGCCGCTCCGGTCGATGAGCCGTAGACGCTCTGACTTAGCGACTCTGCTCCTCTAGGACGCGGCGGCCCACGGTTGGCCGCCGCGTTCGCATAGCGGAGGGCCAGGGCTTCGACATGGATGGTCGCGGAGGCGGGCGTGGATGGCGTAGAGGTATTTGACGTGCGGTGCGATCCCGGCAGTGCCCAGAGGTAGGGCTCGAGGCCGGGGGATTCAGAGAGTCAGGCCGGCGGGCTGACCAGGTGCCGAACCCTTCCGGGGAACCAGTGAGTCGCCGGGGTATCACAGGTCTGGGCAGGGCGGTGAAGTGGCCCTTCGGCGAGTGATCGTCCTATAACCAGGCGTGGCGGCAATGCGTCAAGTGCGGCCTCGGCATCCACCTCAGTCGGGGAGGATGTGTGGTTATCGGCACCTGGTATTGCGCCTCAGAGCGGTTCGAGAGGCGGCCGATAACCAGTTGGCCGGCCGCAACTGGGGCCGACCGCGCAGGCCACAAGATCCGTGCGAAATGTCTTATCGGGCCAACGAAATCGCGGGAAAAGAACATCTCTGGATGTGGCGTGCGACAACTTATGAGACTACAACCGCACCCGAATTCCGGCCGATATTCGAAGCGCTTATAGGACGATTGCGACTAATTTCGCCAGATAGTCTTTTTTTTCAAATGAAGCTTGATATGCGGGCTGGGATGGGAGTATAGTAAGCAGCGTGAGAGTACGGGTGAGCGGCAACCACCCTTGGTCCAACGGAGGCGGAAGCACTCCATTTCGAGAAACCTTTTGAGGGAGAATGGAAGATGAGAAAATTTCTCGTAGCGTTTGCAGTCTTAGGAATGTTCGCGATGGTCGCGAACGCGAATGACATCACCTTCTACTTTGGCCGGCCGCAGACGGTCGTAGCCACGACCGATTTCGTGGCAGATGCCGCCCTCCCGGTGGCTCAGCCGGCCGACCCGGGCACCTACACCTTGGGTATCTGGGCGCAGGTCAATTACTATCAGCCTGGCGAGACGTGGGACGCTTGGAACGGCATGCACATCAACATCCTGGCCGATGAGGGCGTGGTCGTCAGCGGTCTGGCGATCGACAACTTCGATCACAGGCCCGGTGCCGGCACCGCCTTTCGCTGGGAAGACGGCTCCGACTTCGGCCCTGGCGGCAGCCCCACCGACTTCTACCTGGTGGCCGTGACCCGCTTCGGCCTGGGCGGCCTGTGGGCGCGCGAACTCACCGGCGGCGCCGTCAGCGGTACCGATTGGTGGGCCTATTGTGCCGACCCTGACGCCTCTGGTCCCCAGCAGTACTGGCTCGGCAACGTGACGCTGTCCTACGACGGCACGGATGCGAAGAACGTGTACTTCCAGATTGGTACTGGCGGCATCGCTCGCCGGGGTGGCGTCCCGGCAGAAGACCTGATCTACTTCGGTCTGGATGAGCCGGTTGGCCTCTTCGGCTACCAGTTTGGCGCCATCAGCTCGCTGCCGGACTTCACGTTCACTCCGGAGCCCGCCAGCCTGATCCTGCTGAGCTTGGCCGGCCTGTTCCTGCGCCGCCGCTAATTCGCGGGTACGCAGCGTAAACAGCCATTGACTTTCCCGGAAGCCGGACAGAAATGTCCGGCTTCTCTTTTGCGCGCGTTTCGCGCGTCTTCGGGGAGCGGCGCACGATGACGCAGCGGGCGCGGCGGAACAGTGATAAAGTGAAAGCGTGATAGAGTGAAAAGGGGGGCCGCGGCGCGCGCCTTCCCACTCACCGCAGCACTTTATCACCTGCGCCCGGTGTAGTACTTCGGCTCACTCCGGCTCGACACGAGCCGGCTCTGCTGCCGCTTTGGGGAACCAGACCGTATCTACCGCTCATATCTACCGCACTGGGGGACGTGAATATATACTGAGCCCGCACGCGCGGCCCAGCGCGGGCGAGCCATTATACGGGAACGCGCATGACGCCGCGCAATCGCAAACGACCCGCACTCGTGAAGAAAATCCCGCCGGCACAGCCGCCCACGCGGCCGCGCCGGCGGTTATGGCCCTTTGCGCTGGCGGCGGGCGCCCTCCTCGTTATCGTCGCGGCCGCACTTTTCCGCTATCTGCACCCAAATGCCGGCGGAACGGTTATCGGAACGGGCCTGAACGTACTGCTGATCACGCTCGACACCACTCGGGCCGATTTCCTTGGCTGCTACGGCCGGCCGAACGGCCGCACGCCAAACATCGACCGGCTGGCAGGTGAAGGCGTGCTGTTCGAGCGCTGCATGGCGCCCGCCCCGCTGACGCTGCCGTCGCACGCCAGCCTGATGACCGGCAACAGCCCTTACGTGCACAACGCCCGGAGCAACGGGCGTGAGCGCCTGCCGGAAGCGAACGTCACGTTGGCCGAAGTGCTCAAGCAAGCTGGCTATGCCGCGCAGGCGACGGTTGCCACGATGGTCCTGAACCGCCAGTTCGGGATTGCGCAAGGTTTTGACGTGTACCACGACGTTAGCGCCTTGACGCCGGGCGACCCCGAACGGGCGCAGCGCAAAGGCGACGAGGTCGCCGCCGACGCCATCGAGATGCTGCGTTCGCTGGCAGGCGATCCGTTCTTCCTCTGGGTGCACTTCTACGATCCGCACACGCCATACGAAACAACGCGCACGCCACCGTACACGCCGGCCGAGGCCTACGAGGACGAGATCGCGTTTATGGATGAGCAGGTGGGGCGGGTGCTGGCGGAGCTGCGGAGCCTGGGGCTGGACCAGCGCACCCTGGTAGTGCTGGCCGGTGATCACGGCGAGGGGTTGGGCGAGCACGGCGAATCGGAGCACGGCTATTTTCTATATCACACGACGCTGCACGTGCCGCTGATGATCCGTTGTCCCTGGAAGATCGCGCCCGGCACGTCGGTGGCAGACGTGGTGCGCGTCATTGATATCGCGCCCACGATTCTGGCGCTGCTCGGCCTGCCTCCGCTGGAAAACGCGGAAGGCGAAAGCCTGCTACCCTGGATCAGCGGCCAGCGGACCGGCGACCTTTTTGCTTATAGCGAGACGCTTGAACCGCGTGACGCCTTCGGCCTGTCGCACCTGCGGGCGGCGACGACCCGCGAATGGAAGTACATCCTCGCTCCGACCCCTGAGCTGTATGACCTGTCCGCCGATCCAGCCGAGTTGCACTCGCTGGCCACAGAGCAGCCGGAGGTCGCCGAAAACATGCGTCAGGAACTGCGTGAACTGCTCGCACAGGCGCCGCCGGCGTTTCGCGACACAGGCCCCGCGCCGGCCCTGAGCGCGGCCGATCGGGCGCGGCTGGAGTCACTGGGCTACGCCGGCACGCAAGTGCGCGAGGAATCCGACGGTCCAGAGATAGAGCGTTTTGAACCGCAGGGGGGTAACCCCGCGGATTATGCGGCCTACATTGAACTTACGCAGCAGGCCCGCCAGGCCATAAATCGCGGCGAGTACCAGGCGGCCGAAGAGATGCTCCGCGCCGTGGTGGAGTCGTTGCAGAACTCTACGCAAGTGTGCGAGCTCCAGGCCATGGCTTTGATCTTCCAACGGCGCCCACAGGAAGCGCTGCCGGTACTGAAACGAGCGTTGGCCCTGGCGCCGGATGACCGGGGGCTGCGCGGCACGTACGCTTCGGCGTTGAACGAGGCGGGGCGTTATCAGGAGGCGGCGGAGCAGTTCCGTATAGTGCTTTCCGACAACGCACAAGATCCGCGCATGTTGCACAATATGGCCATTTCGCTGACTCGCCTGGGCCGCTTTGCCGAGGCGGACCAGCATTTGCAGTTGGCGCTGAACATTGAGCCGCGCAATGCGCGTCTGCTGCACACGTTGGGTGTGCTGCGCAGTCACCAGCGGCGCTTTGCGGAGGCCGAGCGTTACCTGGTGCAGGCGCTGGAGATCGATCCGACCCTCCGGCAGTGCGAGGAAGACCTGCGCCGCCTGCGCGAGGCAAGGTCTCGCCTGAAGCCATAAGTACCATCGCGGGCGGCTCGGCCGGCCTGTTTCTGGTCTGGATTACAGTGCGTTCGTACGGCAAACGCTTTGAGGCGTTCTGGGCCGGCGCCCGGCCAAACCTTCGGAGGCGGACTCGCGAAATTGGCGGCTGATGGGGCTTACGCGCTCACGCCCCCGCGAGTTGCGGGGCCGTGCTGTTGCTCGTAACATCGGATGTTCGACGCGCCATGCTTGGCGGTCGCCCGTAGGGAGCGGGCGCTGCGGCGTTTCGTATCGCGAGAGGCGGAAGCACTCCATTTCGAGAAACCTTTTGAAGGAGAATGGAAGATGAGAAAATTTCTCGTAGCGTTTGCAGTCTTAGGAATGTTCGCGATGGTCGCGAACGCAGCTGACCTCACCCTTTTCTTCGGCCGGCCGCAGACGGTCGCAGCCACGGCCGATTTTGTGCCTGATTCCACGCTGCCGTACGATCAGCCTGCTCTGCCGGGCACCTACACCGTGGGTATCTGGGCACAGGTTGCCCTCAATGAGGCTGGCGAAGCGTTGGACGTCTGGAACGGCATTGGCCTCAAAATCGTGGGCGATGATGGCGTGGTCATCAGCGATCTGCTAATGGACAATTTCAATCACCAGCAAGGCCTGGGTGTCCGGCGTCGCTGGGAAACCGGCTCCGATTTCGGACCTAATAAGGGTCAGCCCAACGACTTCCTGTTGGTGGCAGTCTCGCAGGGCTTCGGCCTGGGCGGCTGGTTCCCGCGTGAACTCGGCCTGCCTACCACGGACTGGTGGAGCTACGGCACTGAGACTCCGTTCAACTACTGGCTGGGCAATGTGACCTTTAGCTACGATGGTTCGGATGGTCCAAAGAACGTGTTCTTTGCCATTATGGGTGAAGCCTCCGGTGTGCATGAGGGTGGCGTTTCTCGCCAGGGCGGCGACGTCGAAGTCGACCGGATCTACTTCGGTCTGGATGAGCCGATCGGTCTGCGCGGGGACGACTGGGGCTCAGCCAGCTCGCTGCCGGACTTCACGTTCGCTCCGGAGCCTGCCAGCTTGATTCTGCTGAGCCTGGCCGGCCTGTTCCTGCGCCGCCGCTAATTCGCGGGTACGCAGCGTAAACAGCCATTGACTTTCCCGGAAGCCGGACAGAAATGTCCGGCTTCTTCTTTGCGCGTTTCGCCCGCGGTGTTTGTCGGCGGTCACACAGCCAGGGCGCCCGCGCCGTTCAGAGCCGTGATAAGGAAAAAGCGTGATAGAGCCGCGGCGCGGCCGTCAAACGGCCGCACGCCAGCTACCAATTCAGTTTCCCGCTGCGCGTGACCATGCGGCGAGCTGCGTCCCGGCGCCCGTCATCGAGCCCGGGCCCTCAACTTGCAGCGGTGGCTTGGGCGGCATGCTCCGGTTTGGATGAAAGGGTGTTCGTGCGGCAAACGCTTTTGGGGCGTACGGGTGGTGGCCAGGCAGGACTTCGGAGGCGGACTCGCGCAATTGGCGGCTATCGGGCTGGCGCGCTGGCGCCCCCGCGAGTTGCGGGGCCGTGCTGTTGCTCGTAACATCGGATGTTCGACGCGCCATGCTTGGCGGTCGCCCGTAGGGAGCGGGCGCTGCGGTGTTTCGTATCGCGAGTGGTCGGCGCGCGCACTCAAAACAAGGGAGATGCGTCATGATGTCAGATCGGGTGAAACAAATTCTGGGGTGGTACGAATCAGACAATCCGGGCAGCCTGGCCAATCTCCGGCGCATGCTGGGGACGGGTACGTTGGCCGATACCGGCAAGATGGTGATCCTGCCGGTCGACCAGGGTTTCGAGCACGGCCCGGCGCGCAGCTTCGCGCCAAATCCGCCCGCGTACAACCCGCACTATCACTTTGAATTGGCCCTGGAGGCCGGCTGCAACGCCTACGCCGCCCCGCTGGGCTTCATCGAGGCCGGGGCCCGCACCTTCGCCGGCGAGCTGCCGCTGATCCTGAAGCTTAACAACCACGAATTGCTGCACGATGAGCGCAACCCGATGCCGGCCATCACCGCCTCGGTCGAGCACGCCCTGCGCCTCGGATGTGCGGCCATCGGCTTCACGGTCTACCCCGGCTCGGCCCTGAACAACGGCATGTACGAGCAGTTCCAGGCCCTCTCGGAGGAGGCCAAGGCGGCCGGCCTGGCGGTCGTGATCTGGTCCTATCCGCGCGGCGAGAACCTGAGCAAAGAAGGGGAAACGGCCATCGACGTTTGTGCCTACGCGGCCCAGATCGCGTGCCAGCTTGGGGCGCACGTGGTCAAAATCAAGTTCCCCAGCGCGCACCTGGAGCAGGAGGCCGCCCGCAAGGTGTACGAGAAAGAGAAAGTCGCCATCGCCCAACCCGCCGAGCGCATCCGCCACATCGTCCAGTCGGCGTTCGACGGGCGGCGCATCGTGATCTTCTCGGGCGGCGCCATGAAAGGTGAAGCCGGGCTCTTCGAGGAAGTGAAGGCCATTCGCGACGGCGGCGGCTTCGGTTCGATCATCGGCCGCAACGCCTTCCAGCGGCCAAGGAAGGATGCGGTCGCGATGCTCAAGAAGATCATGAACATCTACGCGGGCAAGGAATAGGTTCAAACAGCCACGCGGGCACCGTGAAATTGTTCATCCAGGCGGGTCGCGCCGCGAGTGTGAGCAGTTGCGGCGCGATTCGTTTACCACGCGGATGGGGGATTCTTAGCGCTATTCCGAGGCGGCACGCCCCGGCTCTGCTCTTCTTGGTCCCTCGATATCCCTTGCTTTCGCTAGCGCTTCGGGCTCGGATCAGGCGCGACGAACGCCCCGGCTCTGCTCTCCTTGCGAAGCTGACGCAGCCGACCCGGTTTAGTATCATTTCCGCCGATGCGAGCTGCTGCGAATGCTGTGAGGGTAGCGATGCTTAACGGTTCGGCCTTATTACGGCGGCCGGGGGCGGGAATTCGGGCTTTGCTGCGGCGACCGGCGTGGGGATTTCGGGCTTGGCTGCGGCGGCCGGGGGTGGGATTTTTATCGCTGGGCGCTTTGGCGCTGCTGGGTGGCTGCACGCATGTGATCGGCAACAACTGCCCGTACTACAAGCAGGGGCCGGCGCAGCGTGAAGGTCCGCAGGGCACGATTCCGGCCGGCACGCCCGTCTGGGTGATCGGCAAGGAGGGCAGCTATGCCCGCGTATGGGCGGCCAGCGGCGTGGACGGGTACGTTTGGGACAGCTCGATCGTAACGATCGAAGAGTGGAATCGCCGCCAGGAGCTGGACAAGAAGAACAAGGAGTTGGAGCGCCGCGTCAGGGCCAAGGGCGACGGCCCGCTGGGACCGCCGGAGAGCTACGCCTCGCCGCCCGCGAGCGAGAACCGGCCTTAGCCTACGGCGGGCACGCGGTAGGGCGGTACGGCGGCTAGAATGCGGGCGTGGAGAATTTCGTCAGCGAGCCGATTTCGCCGCATCGCGGCACTTTTATGGCGCGTCCGATGGCCGGCGGACTGCCCGGATTGCCGAACGGTTTTGACTGGCGCGGGAAGA
>Ga0116147_1004512_pt1 | contig 12368 bp, 10 predicted proteins | sample AD_JPNHG3_MetaG_FD_89749 | JGI IMG/M metagenome (GOLD analysis project Ga0116147, IMG submission 89749) | Active sludge microbial communities of municipal wastewater-treating anaerobic digesters from Japan - AD_JPNHG3_MetaG | ecosystem: Engineered > Bioreactor > Anaerobic > Digestate | place...
CATCATATTCGTAACGCCAATACGAGCCGTCGGCCTCCTGTCGAACCGTCCGTTGATTGGCCGGATTGTACGAATAGGAGAAGCCGACTGCGGCTGAGCCGGCGGACAGGGAAGCGATGCTCGTCAACCGATTCAGGAAGTCATACTGTTTGGTGGTCGTCATCCGCACCGTGCTGCCTAGTTTGAAGCTAATCTGCTCCACCAGCGGGCTGTTGGCAAGGTTCGAATAACCCGCCGTGACCGTGCCGCTGCTCACCTGGCTGAGCCGCGACGCTTCGTCGTAAGCACACGCCGTGGAGGCCAGCACCGCCCCCTGGCTGTTGACCACCGCCAGGTTGGTCCGCCGCATTAAGAGGTCATACTGGTTGGTCACCCGCAAGCCCGCCGGTCGGAGGTGAAACTGAGAGAGGGCGTGCGGCTGGATCATTGGCGCTGTAGCTCACACCGGTCAGGTCAGCGTGCCGCTGGCCGGCCGGCCCATCGAAGCCATACGTATAGGTCGTTACCAAGCGCTGCGAGTCGGTCCCTTTCCGCAGCCAGGTGCGGCTGCGCAACCGTCGGCGGTTACTATGGCCGACGGCCCATGGCTGGCGAGACTTTCCTGCGTCCGAAACGTCCCCCGCCGTGCCCGAAGAACGCCGGCGGGGGCAACACCACGCGGGCGGACAACGGCGCTTCAGGGGTGGCAGCAAGCCCCGCCGGACGCGAGGTTGGGACTCAGGTAGGGGATGCCCAGAGACATGCCACGCAAGATCAACAGCGTCGCAATCAGGAAAACCGAAACCGGGATGGCCTTCCGCAACTTGAGCCGCCAGGTCAGCGGCACCAGTTTTCCCGAAAGACTGATCGCCAGCATCAGGGGGGTCGTGCCCAGCCCGAAAAGAGCCATATACTGCACCCCGGCCAGCATGCTTCCCGTGGCTGTCGCGCCAGCCAATGCCACATAAACCAGGCCGCACGGCAGCACGCCGTTCAACAGGCCAAGCACACCCAGCGAAACCACCGAACGTTGCCGCAGCAAGCCGGCCATGGCTGATTTGAGCCGGCCCACCAACCGCGTGGCAGGCTGCCAAAGGGAGAGGCGACGCGACCCCACCAACCCGGCCAGGAGCAGCAGACCCAGGCCGATGGAAACCCACCGTTGCACGCCCGCCATCCCCAGCGTTTGCCCCACCCCGCCAAACACCAGTCCCATTCCGCAATATGTCACGGTGCGCCCCGCGTTGTAAGCCATACGCCCTCCCAGATAGCCAGCCGCGCCGGCGCCGCCGCCCGGCAACGCGAGCGCCAGCGGTCCGCACATCCCGGCACAGTGCAGACTCCCCACCAACCCAAGCGCAAATCCAGTCCACAAGTCCATCATGGCCCCGTCAAGACGCGGTGGCGCCGATCACCAGCTTCTGCTCCACCCGATACTCCTGATTTCCGGCCGACCAACGCACGTTGACGCGCCACAAACCCGGTGGCAAGGCGCTGGCATCTATGGACTGGCGTCCCTGTTCGTCCAGCTCAAGATTGAATCGCCGGTCCAGGGAGGCCGAAGAAGGCCGGTAGAGGTGTATGTCTCCCCTCAAGCGCGTCGCCCCCTCGGGCGGTGGAATTTCAATGGTGATCGCCTTGGCCACCGGATCGTATCGCACCCAGTCCGCCGTGGCGAGCTGCCGCGTGCGGCGCAACTGGTCCAGCTCCGCTTGGTAACGAATCTCCTGCTCGTAATAGTCGGCGGCGACCAGGTCGGTCGGATGCTGGTGGCAAAACACGATGAACGTGACAAAGCCTCCAATCGCCAGGGCGAAGAAAGCGATGATGCTGGCGGGCCAGGGGTCCCAGCGACGGCCGGAGGGGGCCGGCACCGGCCGCGGTGTGTTTGTGAGACTCATTTGCGTGGACCAATGAACACGGTTTTGATGCGATGGAGGCGCTGCCCCCCGGCATAGACGCCGACCTCGATCGGAGTATTGCCCGAGGCCAGCCTGTCGGGGGCGATCTCCACCAAAACCGACGCGTCGGTTTGCTGATCAGGCGGCAGATTGAGTTGTCCGCCCAGCACCAGGAGCGTGCCTTCGATATTCTCCAACCGCAGCTCGACCGGCTTTTCCCGGTGCGTCTTGTTGGTGAGTTTCAGCAGATAGAGATTGCTGATCCGGCCGCCGGGCGTTTGCTGGAACAACGCGCCGGGAGCGCGCAACAGCGTGGCATCCACCGGCGAGCGGGTCAGCAACAGCGCCCCCAAAGCGGCCCCGAGCAGCAACAGGATCAGGCCATAGCCCGCCATCCGCGGCGTAATCCGGAGCGGTTCCCCTTTTTCGATCCCATTGAGCGAAGCGTAACGGATCAGGCCCCGCGGACGGCCGAGTTTGTCCATGACCGCGTCGCAGGCATCCATGCAGGCGGTGCAATTCACGCATTCCATCTGCGTGCCGTTCCGAATGTCAATTCCGGTCGGGCAGACCGCCACGCACTGAAAACAGTCCACGCAATCCCCCCCGCCGCGGGCCGCCCGCTGCGCGGGGGTTTCGTCGCGGCGCCAGTGACCGCGCTGCTCGCCGCGCTTGTAGTCATAGGCCACGACAATGGTGTTCTCGTCAATCAGCGTGGACTGCAGGCGGCCGTAGGGACAGATGAACGTGCAGGCCTGTTCGCGGAAGCGGGCGAAGATGCCGTAAAACAGGAGGGTGAACAGGATCATGAAGGTGAGGCCGGTCAGGTGATGGCGCGGATCGTCGCTCACGATGGCTTTGAGCGCGTCTATCCCGATGATGTAAGCCAAAAGGGTGTTGCCGATGACAAACGACAGGCCCAAGAACAGGGCGTGCTTGGCCAGCTTGCGCCCCGCCTTGGCCGGCGTCCACGGCGCGCGATGGAGCGCCTTCTGGGCGGCCGCATCGCCTTCGATCCAGTACTCAATCCGGCGGAACACCATCTCCATCAGCACGGTCTGCGGACAGGTGTAGCCGCACCACAGACGGCCAAACGCCGCCGTGAACACCGCAATGCCCGTCAGGAACAACAACAATCCCAACGCAAACACGAGGTTGTCCTGCGGCCAGAAGATGACCCCCACCACGGAGAACTTGCGCTCCACCACATTGATCATCAGCAGCGGATTGCCGTTTATCTTCACAAACGGGCCGCCAAACATGACCGCCAGCAACACCCACGTCAGCCAGATTCGCGCCCGGTAAAACCGGCCGCGGGGCTGTTTGGGATACAACCAGACGCGCCGGCCTTCCTTGTCCGCCGTGGCGATATGATCGCGGAAATCGGTCCCCTCCACCTGCCCGGCCGGTTCGGCAGGCGGCGGTTTGAGGTTGGGGTGGGCCTGGAGCATGCCTGAATCGCGGCCGGCGCCTATTCGAATTCGCTCGGCCCCGTCTGGACGGGCGCTTGATCCTCGCGCGGCTTCGGGTTTTTGGGATGGGTGCCCCGCAGGGTGTAGATGTAACTGCCAACGGCGTGGATGGTGCCGGGCTTGAGCACCCCCTTCCAAGTGACCATCCCCTTGCTGGGCACTCCGTTCCAGATGATCTTCAGGTTATCCACGAAATTGGAGCCGTGAATCCAGTAGTCGTCGGTCAAATTGGGCCCCACCAGGCCGCCGCCATCCGAACGATGGCACGGGGCGCAGAGTTTCTCGAAGGTTTCCCTCCCTTCGGCCAGCATCAGGGGATCGGTCGAGGGCTGCAAAGAAACCATTCGGTTTTCGAACTCGGCCACGGCGGCCGCCTTGATCTTCTCGCCAATCGCCATTTCGGCCTGGTACTGCGCGGCCATCAGCGGGCCGGCATCCAGAACGTGATAGTAAATGAGGTAGAGGATCGCAAAGACGATGGAGAGGTTGAACAGCCAAACCCACCATCGCGGCAATTTGTTGTCCAGTTCCCGGATGCCATCGTAATCATGGTCCAGCAACAACGGGTCTTGATCTTGAGGTGTCGGGTTCATGGTCAGTGCTCCAGGTCGCAAGGGTTCTCCTCCTCGTTCAAGGGCAGGCGGGCCATCCGCTCCAGGTGCGCTTTCCGCAGCGAGAACGCCCAGCCCAGCAGGAGGACAAATAACAAAAAGAACAGGCAGAGCGACAAAACGCCGTAACGCTCGATGCCTCCGAGATGCTGCAAAACGTTTTGGATCATGGCGGCGCCTTATCGGGTTTGAGCGGTGACGGCTGGCGGCGGGTTGGTGGCGCCGGGTTCGGCTTTAATGTCCGTGCCCAAGCGCTGCAGGTAAGCAATCAACGCGATGATCTCACGGTCCGGCGGCGCGTTGGTAATGGAACCGGCTGCCAGACCGGCCACGATCTTCTGCGCCTGCGATTCGATGCTCTGGGGCGCGTTCCGGATTTCCTCGTCCGTGTAGGGCACGCCGACTTTGCGGAGCGCCCGCATGCGATCGCCAATGACGTTCGTATCCAGTTTTTGGGTCAGCAGCCACGGATACCGCGGCATGATGGAACCCGGCGATGTCGAGCGCGGGTCCTCCATGTGGTTGTAGTGCCAGGCATCGGGATACTTGCCCCCGACGCGGTGCAAGTCCGGCCCCGTGCGCTTGGAGCCCCACAGGAAGGGATGGTCATACACAAACTCGCCCGCCTTGGAATACTCGCCATATCGTTCCGTCTCCGAACGGAACGGACGGACCATCTGCGAGTGGCACCCCACACAGCCTTCCCGGATGTAGATATCGCGTCCCAGGCATTCCAGGGGAGTATAGGGCTTGACGCTGCTGAGGGTGGGGACGTTTTCCTTGATCAGGAACATGGGCACAATTTCGATCAAGCCGCCAATCAAAACGGCAACGGTGGTCAGGACGGTAAAGGTAACGGGGACCCCCTCCAGCCAGCGATGGCCCAGCTTCGGACTCTCTTTAACCGCCGGATTCAGAGCGGGCGCCTGGGCCGTCTGGTCGCCAATGAATCGGCCGGCCCGGGTGGTTTGATACAAGTTGATGATCATCAGAACAATACCGGTCACGTAGAACAACCCGCCCAGGGCGCGGAGCTGATACATCGGGATCAGACGGATCACCGTTTCCAAAAAGTTCGAGTATTGGAGGAATCCGTCCGAGGTAAACTGTTTCCACATCAGTCCCTGGGTGACGCCGCTGGTGTAGAGCGGCACCACGTAGAACATCATCCCCAGCAACCCGATCCAGAAGTGGTAGTTGGCGAGTTTGGTGGACCAGAGTTTGGTGTTGTAGAGGCGCGGGACCAGCCAATACAGGATCGAGAAAGTCAGGAACCCGTTCCACCCCAGCGCGCCCGTGTGGACGTGGGCAACCGTCCAATCGGTGTAATGGGAGAGCGCGTTGACACTCTTAATGGCGAGGGTGGGGCCTTCCAGGGTGGCCATGCCGTAGGCGGTGACCGCCACAACCATGAACTTCAGCATCGGCTCCTGCCGCACTTTATCCCAGGCTCCCCGCAGCGTCAGCAGGCCGTTGAGCATCCCGCCCCAGGACGGCGCCACCAGCATGACCGAAAACACCATGCCCAGCGACTGCGCCCAGTCGGGCAACGCCGTGTAAAGCAAGTGGTGCGGCCCGGCCCAGATATAAATGAAGATCAGACCCCAGAAATGAATGATCGAAAGGCGGTAACTGAAGACCGGCCGCTCCGCCGCTTTGGGCAGAAAATAATACATCAAGCCCAGGTAAGGCGTGGTCAGGAAGAAGGCCACGGCATTGTGCCCGTACCACCACTGCACCAGGGCGTCCTGCACGCCGGCGTAGATCGAGTAACTCTTGAACCCGCCGGCGGGAATCTCCAGCGAGTTGAACACATGCAGCAGCGCCACGGTGATGGCGGTCGCAATATAAAACCAAATCGCCACATACATGTGCCGCTCCCGCCGCTTCAGAATCGTCCCCATCAGGTTCACCGTAAAGGCCAGCCAGACCGCCGTGATGGCAAGGTCCACCGGCCATTCCAGTTCGGCGTATTCCTTGCTGGTGGTCAGGCCCAGCGGCAGGGTCACGGCGGCGGCCACAATGATCGCCTGCCAGCCCCAGAAGTTGAACCAGCTCAGCGCGTCGCTGTACATGCGCGCCTTGCACAGCCGCTGCAGCGAATAATAAATGCCGCAGAACATGCCGTTGCCCACAAACGCGAAAATGACCGCGTTGGTATGGAGCGGCCGAATGCGCCCAAAGGTGGTAAACGGCGTATTCAGGTTCAAATCCGGCCAGAACAGTTGGCAGGCCGCCAGCAGGCCCGCGCTGGTGCCAATCAGCCCCCAGAACGCGGTGGCGATGGCAAAGGCCCGGACAATGTGATTGTCGTAGCTGAACGTTTCGACCGGCGCGCGGCCGCCGCTCGGGGACTCTGCGCCGGTTGGGGTGGAGGTGCTTTGACTCATGGTTTTGCTTGGTTCGATGGCTGCGAAGGGGATGGGGTCTTCCCGGGGTTTTGGTCGTCGGACAAAATTCGCATCGCGGGCGTGCAGGTGTCCTCGTATTGACCGTGGCGAACCGCCCACACGAACGCCGCCAGGAAACCCAGGGCGAGCGTCAGGCTGACCGCGATGAGCAGGATGATTACGGACATGATTCGTCTTGATTTTGCGGTCCCCTTTCGAGCTGGGGCAAACCGCTTCGACGCGCCGCCCACGCGGTCATCCCGCAGGCAAACAGCACCACGGAAACCGAACTGACCGGCATCAAGACGGCGCAAATCAGCGGAGAGAGAATGCCCGCCGCCGCAATGCTGATGCCCACCGCGTTGTAGAGGGCCGAAATCCCGAAACTCAATCGCACGATGCGAGTCGCCTGGCGCGCCAGGCGGAGGATGGCGCCCAGGTGGGGTACGCGGCTGCCCGGCAGGATCACATCGCTGGCGGGCGAAAACGCGCCGATCCGCTCCACCACCGCCACCCCGACGTCGCTCTGCTTCAGGGCCCCCGCATCGTTGAGCCCGTCCCCCACCATCATCACCACCTGGCCCCCGTCCTGCAGCCGGCGGATAAAACCGAGCTTGTCCAAAGGGCTTTGATGGAACCGCAGGTGGCCGGCCCGGCCAAACAACTGCTCAAATTGCGCCCTTTCTCGTTCACTGTCCCCGCTCAACAGGGCCAGGTCGTGACGCTGGCTGAGGTCGCGAATCAGGCGCTGGGTGTCGGGTCGCAGGATGCCTCGGACCAGAAACGCGCCCAACACGCGCCCGTCTATGGCCAATATCGCCGGGGTGCCGGCGGCCGCAGGCAGCGGAGGCACGGGCATGCCAAGTCCTTCGAGCCACTGCCTTGAGCCGAGATGCACGCGGTGGTTTCCGATGGTGCCACACAGGCCGGCGCCGGGAATCTCGCGGTAATCCCGGACGGGAGCCGCCGCCGGCGCCGGGGCCAGCGACTCGGCGATTTGAACCGAAACCGGGTGGGTGGATTGGCGGCAGAGACGCCACACCATTGCCTGCTGGCCCGCCGTCAAGCCCGACGGCGAGCCCGCGAAATTTTGCGCCCCGGCCGTGGGGTCGGCCGCTCGGGCGCTGCGATCCGGCGGGACGGAGTCCTCGTCGGCCAGCGGATGAAAACTCACCGCTTCGCTGCGTGGCGTTGTGAGCGTGCCGGTCTTGTCAAAAACGATCGTCCGCACCCGGGCCAGGCGCTCGAGAACCAGCGCATTCTTCAGGAAAACTTGGGCGCGGGCCAGCAGCCGCTGCGCGGTCCCAAAGGTAAATGGCGCCGCCAACGCCAGCGCGCAGGGACAGGCAACAATCAAAACGGAAGCAAATGCCTTGATGCCACGAGCAGGATTGCCTTCGGTCAGCCAGTAACCCGCCGCCGCCAGGGCAATCGCAATCACCAGCCAGGTGAACCGGCGGCTGTACCGGTTGGTCAGCGTGTCCAGACTCTCGCTCCGGTGCTTCCGAAACGCTTCGTGAGCCCACAAAGAGGCCAGATAGCTTTGGGAAACCGGTTTGACGATCTGAATCTCGATCGTCGCGCCGATCTGCCGGCCGCCGGCGTAGAGGTGGTCTCCTGGCTCCCGGCTCACCGGCCGCGATTCCCCGGTCACAAAGCTGTAGTCAATCTGGCCGGCCCCGCGCACAAGCGTTGCGTCCGCCGGAATGATTTCCCCCTGGCGCAAGATCAGGATGTCTCCGACTTCAAGCTGGGAAATGGGGACAACCGCCTCCCCCGCGGCGGCCTGGCGCGTGACCGACAAGGGGAAGAACGAGCGGTAGTCCCGGTCAAAGGCAATGCGCTCGTGCGTCTTCTGCTGGAAAACCCGCCCGCAAAGCAGGAAAAACACCAGCCCGGAAAGCGAATCCAGATAACCCTCCCCACGGCCCGTGAGAATCTCAAACGCGCTCTGGCCATACAGGGCGGCCAGGCCAAGCGCAATTGGCACGTCCAGTGTCACGATCCTTTGCCGCACCGCCAGCCAGGCGGATTTCCAGTAATCCGACGCACTATAAATCAGCACCGGCAAGGCCAGAGCCAGGTTGAGCCAGCCAAACAGCGTCCGGAAAACCGGTCCGCTGAAACTGTCCAGCCCCAGGTAAGCCGGCACGCTCAACAGCATGATGTTGCCGAAAGCAAAGCCGGCAACGCCCACCTGCAGCCATTGTTTCCGATGGGTGGACGCCGGGGCGGCGGCCTTGCCCAACGCCTCCAGCGACAGCCGGGGTTCATACCCAATCGAACTGAGCAACGCCGCCAGCTCCCCCAACGCAATTCGGCCCGGAATGTAAGTCACCGACACCTCCCGCCGGGGAAAATTCACCCGAGATTCACCAATGCCCGGGTGCAGCCGGAAAAGGTTCTCCAACAACCACACGCAAGCCACGCAGTGCATGGACGGAATCTGAAACGTCACCCGGTTGACACCGCCATCGCTGAAATCCAGCAGCTCCCGCTGCAAAACCGGGTCGTCCAGAAACGCCCACTTCTCACGGCCTGCCTTCCCCCGGACGCGCACCCCCGGGTGCTGACTCAGTTCGTAAAACTGGCCCAACCCGCTCTCCTTCAGCAATTCGTGAACCGTCAGACAGCCCTGGCAGCAAAACCGTTTGTCCTCCCGGGCAAACCGCGTTCCAACACACGGCTCCCCGCAATGAAAGCATCGGCCCGGCCCCGTTGGACGGGCCGCCGACGGCGGGGCCGCGTCAGCCTCCGCGGCGATGATCGGTTTCACTGCGATGGATGCCATGTCTGATCCGTATTATTATCCCTGCCCCGAAGGGCGCCGGTTATGGATTATTTAAGCAGAACTAACCGAACGCCGCTACTGCAAATTTGTCCCAGTTTCCCCAAGAATCCCGAGGTGTCCGTCAGATAAAAGTCCGTCTCCCACGCGTCTTCAAAACCCCGAACGAGGTTTCAGATCACCGACCTCACTCCCGCCCAGATCCGCAGCCTCCTGACCGACCCGCGCCCATGACCAAAACGGGGTGCCCACCTGCAAATCAACCTCCCCCAGCCCCGAAGTCATTGAGGGTCTGGATGGGGGCTGGGACGTCTCGTCCCAGAAAGTTCTGGGTTGCGAGGGGGGAGCACGGCGACGGGACGTCGCCTCCCCCAGCGTGGGCGAAGGGGCAAGCAGATTGAAAACGGCGCAGCAGCACCGTAGTCCGTTCGCGTCACGACAAATCAGCTACCCAGCAGTTGGGAATGACCATCCGATGACCAAGGGTCAAATCCTCCCGAAGCGTTCTCAACCCGCCGGCACCCGTGAGGGCTCCGAGTGGAGCTTCAAGTCCCCAAAACCCGTTGCAGTTCCGCTTGAGTGGTTTGCCCGGCGGCAACCAGCGCTTGCGCGGCCTCGAGCAGCGGGGGACGGGCTGAGCAGGAATCAAGTTGGTGGACGGCGATTTGCCGGCGGAGGGCGTCATTCACGCGCACCCATTCGACGACCGGCAAGCGGCCGCGATAACCGCTTCCAAGACAATCCGGGCAGCCGGCCCCTTGGCAGGCGGCGCACACCCGCCGCAGCAAGCGTTGATTAACCACCAGCTCGAGGGCGGCCGCCACCGCCGAGTGATCCGGACAAAGCACCAGCAACCGCTCGAAAACGCCTTTGCACGAACCGGCATGCAGTGTCGAAATGACCATGTGGCCCGTCAGCGCGGCGCGCACGGCCAGATTCGCCGTGTCCTCGTCCCGGATTTCCCCGATCATCAGCACCTCGGGATCCTGCCGCAACAGGTGCCGGGCGGCCTTGGCGAAATCCAGGCCGCGGGCTTCATTTACCTCGGTCTGCATGATCCCCGGCACGATCTGCTCCGCGGGGTCCTCCACCGTGATAATGTGCCGCCCGCCGCTCTCCGCCAGATGCCGGAGACAGGCGTAGATCGTCGTGGTTTTGCCGCTCCCGGCCGGGCCGGTCAGCAGCAGCAATCCCGCGGTCTTGTTCAAAAACAACTCCAGCTCCCGCCGAGCCTCGGCCGCCAGTTGCAGTTCCCCCAGCGTTCGCACCGCCGCCGCCTGGAACAGCCGCAGCACCACTTTCTCGCCCGTCACCGTCGGGTAGGTCGCCACCCGAATGTCACTCCGCGCCGGCAGCGCCCCTTTGTCAATCCGCCCGTCCTGCGGCAGCGATTCCTGGTAGGTCTTCAGCCGCGCCAGATACTTGATGCGGCCGATCACTCGCTCGGCCAGCTCGCGCGGCAGCTCGGTCACGGGCGTCAACACCCCGTCCAGCCGAAACGAGACCTGTGCCGATCCCGCTCCCATCTGCAGGTGCACGTCACTCGCCCCGGCTTCCTCGGCGCGGCGCACCAACTCCTCGAGCACCGCCGGAGCCGACGCCTCGCCACCCGGACTCTCGAGCTTCAGAATGTTTCGCTTGTCAACCACGGGCGCGCGCGGGGACTATGGCATGACACCCCCCCAATGCCAATACTCGAAGGGAGCTGCTTTCGCTGAGATGCCGTTGCAGTTATTTGTGTTGGTCGGTAGGTTGTAGAGAATGATATTGGCGCCGCCTACCCGCACCTTCAACCGCCCGCGCTGGCTCTTATTGGCGTGGCTCATGGCAGGCTTCCTGTCGCTGCCCCTGTTCCCAGCTTCGGCGGCCGACTTCATCGCCGGGGCGGACTACTCTCATCTGGCCTTCTTCGAGCAACGCGGCATCGTGTATCGCGACGCCGGCCAGCCCCGGGATGCCCTGGCCATCCTGAAGGATCGCGGCCTGACCTGCGCCCGGCTCCGCCTCTTCACCAGCAGTGCCGCGCAGGCCGCTGCGGACCCGTACAACTACATCAATAATCTCGACTACACCCTCGCGCTGGCGCTCCGCGTCAAGAACGCCGGCCTGAAGTTCATGCTCGATTTCCATTACTCCGATTCCTGGGCGGATCCCGGCAAACAAACCAAGCCCGCCGCGTGGACCAACCTGTCCTTTCCACAACTCAAGGACCAGATGCGCGCCTACAACAGCAATACCATCGCGGTCCTCAAGGCGGCGGGCGCCATGCCCGACTACGTGCAGGTTGGCAACGAAATCATTGGCGGCCTCCTCTGGCCGGAGGGCCGCGTGGGGGGCGGGTACGACACCCCCACCCAGTGGTCCCAGCTCGCCCAGCTCCTCACCAACGCCATCGCCGGCATCCGCGATGCCGCGGGCCAACAAATGCCCGCGATCATGATTCATATTGACCGCGGCGGCGACTGGGGCGGAACCCAATGGTTCTTTGACCGCCTCCTCCAGCAGCAAGTGCCGTTTGACCTGATCGGCCTGAGTTATTACCCCTTTTGGCATGGCAACTTCGACGCGCTCAGCAACTGCTTGCACAACACCGCGCTGCGTTACGCCAAACCGGTGGTCATAGCCGAAACCGCCTTTCCTTGGACGGGCTCGGGCGACCTCAACGGCCTCCCTCCGACCCCCGCTGGCCAGGTCCAGTTCGTCACCCGCCTGGCTCAGATCGTCCGAAACCTCCCGGGCGGCCGCGGCGCCGGCATCATCTGGTGGGGCGCCGAATACCAGCGCACCCCCGGCTACAGTCTCGCGGGATTTGACCAGCGTTCCTTTTACGACCTGGGCGGCAACGTGCTGCCTGTGGCCAATGCCTTTGGCAACCTCGTTGCCCCCTTGCGCCTGACCCTCCAGCCCGACGGCCCCGGCTCGTTGCGCCTGACCTGGCCGCTGAGCGGCGCCGGCACTTCGCTTGTCACCTCCACCAGCCCCCTGCCTCCCGCCCCCTGGCTCCCGGCCACCAACCTGGTTCAGGCCACCGGCGGCGCGTTCCACACCAGCGTCACCATTGTCACCAACGACAACCGCTTTTTCAGGCTGAAATCAAATTGACTTGAACCTTGAAACGGCAGTTGGGGAGCTTGCCAACAGGGGCAAGTAATTGGTGTCATGGGCCATGCCGCTGCAAATTGCGTCCGTAGAGGTTCACCCGCAAGGTGAAGTCCTCGATCCCCGCG
>Ga0116147_1004523_pt1 | contig 12339 bp, 9 predicted proteins | sample AD_JPNHG3_MetaG_FD_89749 | JGI IMG/M metagenome (GOLD analysis project Ga0116147, IMG submission 89749) | Active sludge microbial communities of municipal wastewater-treating anaerobic digesters from Japan - AD_JPNHG3_MetaG | ecosystem: Engineered > Bioreactor > Anaerobic > Digestate | place...
AGTTTTGATTTTTACATCTTTTTTCGGCTAGAAAAATAATGAGGCAGTGCGTGGCCTTGCGTGTTTTTCAGATTGGTTGTATATTAAAAGAAAGCTATTCGAAATATTATCGAAAGATTTTAGAAAGATATTTTAAAGTTTTCCGGAGGTTTGAAATGCTTCTAGATCTCAGCGAGCGAGAGAGGTCGATTTTGGAACTTCTTGCCGATCGCAATTATCTTTCTGTCTCTGAGCTTTCGAGCACTCTAGGTGTATCGGAGGTTACTATCCGTACTGATCTCTCCTCTCTAGAAAACCGGGGTTACTTAATGAGAACTCGAGGAGGTGCGCTTCCTTCGATACATCGAAGTATCCTCGAACACCAAAAGCTACATATAGAAGAAAAACAACATATTGCCAAAAAAGCAACCGAACTCGTCTGCGATGGGGACCGCATCATGATAGAAGCTGGAACTACCACTGCTTTCATAGCCCGATACCTCATAGGCAAACAGGATGTACAAATTGTAACGAATTCTATGCTGGCCTTCTCTTATGCACGCATAAATCCCCTTCTCAATATCATACTCACTGGAGGCACATTCAGACGAGAGACAGAATCATTTGTAGGGCCCATAGCAGTACAGAACCTAGATAGCTTCAATGCGCGCATTGCCTTTGTTGGTACGGATGGCTTCAGCATTGAACGCGGCATGACGACACAGTTCACCGAAGGAGCCGAAATTGTCAGGGCGATGAGCAAAAGAGCGGAGATAACATGGCTCGTCGCTGATTCTTCCAAATTTGGCAAGATTGGTTTTGTAAGCGTATTGCCCTTATTAGCAGTGCATGGGATCATTACAGACAATGGCTTGTCAAAGGAAGCGCTAGAAGCGCTTCAATCAGAAGGCTTGGAAGTAATTCTTGCATAAATTCGATAGATGAGTTCAAGAGAGGGATAGTAAAATGGCAGAAAAGATCATAATGCCTAAATTGGGCAACACGGTAGAATCCAGTGTTATTCTTTCCTGGAAAGTAAAGCCAGGGGACATTGTAACGAAGGACACTATTCTGTGCGAAATCGAAACCGATAAAGCGACAATGGAAGTGCCTGCAGGGGTTGACGGTACAGTGCTCGCGCTTCTTAAAAAAGAAGGCGATGATGTGCCAGTTTTGGAGACCATTGCAATCGTTGGTCAGCCTGGGGAAGTGTGGGGGAATACAGAAGTTTTCTCTCAAGCAAGCACAGTGTCGATCTCTCCTTCTGCAACTGCTTCCGTCACTTCCAGGGAAGAAAAGGAAGAAGCGGAAACTGCAATGCCAAAAGAGCTTCATGGCGAAGAGACACATTCGAGCCCACGCGCCAGAATGGCCATGTATCACCTTGGTGTAGACCCAGAAGCTATCGATAAAGGTAGTGGTCCTGATGGAAGAATTCTCGAAAAGGATGTTATCGAGGCTTCGATCCAAGGACCTTCGATCCAAGAGGCTACTATACAAGAAATACCTACTCAAGAAGCTTTCATCCAAGGAACTTCTTCTAAAATGCCAGAAGCAGCGCAGACGCAGACTGCAAAGGCAGAATCAGCAACTAATGAAAAAACGGAATTCCAAAGTATCCCCCTTATAGGAATTCGAAAGCGCATTGCGGGCCGTATGCACGATTCGGTCCAGACCACTGCCCAGTATACCGAGCACAGTTCTGCCGACGCGGAGCATCTTCTTGCACTGAGAGCTCGTCTCAAAGCACAAGAGAATCCAAATATCGCAAGCATCACTATTGGCGATCTTGTTCTCATGGCAGTTGTCAGAATTCTCCCTGAATTCCCAGAATTCAATGCGCACCTTGAAGGAAATGAGCTAAGGCTCTTTAAGCCAATTCACTTGGGTGTCGCGGTCGATACTCCGCGAGGCCTCATGGTACCCGTTATTCGAAATGCTCAAGCTCTCCCCCTTATTGGCATTTCCATGGAAGTAAAGCGCCTTGCAAAAGCCTGTCAAAGCGGCCGCGCCGATCCAGGCTCTCTCTCTGGTTCTACCTTTACAGTGACGAATCTGGGAGCATTCGGCGTGGAGTGGTTTACGCCGATTGTCAATGCTCCGGAGACCGCTATATTAGGCCTGTGTACGATCCGACCCACTCCGCTAAAAACTGACAAGGGTATCGAGACTCGCATGAGAATAGGCCTCTCACTCACTGTAGATCATCAGGTAATAGATGGGGCTTATGCGGCGCGCTTTTTGAGGCGACTTGCCGAAATCATTGCAGACATCGATATTATGCCTTTTTCTCTTTGAATATCACTTTGAATATATACATCGCTTTTATGGAGAATATACATGACGACCGGTTATGATGTGATCATCCTCGGATCTGGCCCTGGGGGCTATCTCGCTGCGGAACGCCTTGCGGCAAAAAAACTCAAAGTCGCTCTTGTGGAAAAAGCCGATGTAGGTGGAACATGCCTCAATATCGGTTGTATCCCCACTAAGACTCTTCTCAATAGCGCTAAACTATATGCCTATTTAAACGAAGCCTCTTCGTTTGGCATAGAAACTGAAGGCGTGCATGTAAACTGGCAGCGAGTTATGGCATGGAAAGAAGAAGTCTCTAATAAATTGCGAAGATCTTTGGAACTGACGCTTAGAAAAGCAGGCGTGGAGATCATTCGAGGAATGGGAAAATTGACAGATGGTCATTCCATTACCGTCTTTCCTCCCGTCAGAGAAAGCGATGGATTTAGATCTTCTTCTCCAACTTCAGCCTCTCAATCCTCTGATTCACAATCTTCGACATCTCCCTTAATTATCAAAGGTCAAAAAATCATATTAGCAACGGGCTCTTCTCCGATTATTCCGCCAATTCCTGGCATAAAGAATAATCCGGCTGTGCTAGATTCCACGGGATTGCTATCGGTTGCCGAAATTCCTTCACGCCTTTGCATAATTGGAGGAGGCGTAATAGGAATCGAATTTGCCAGTCTCTTCTCTTCGTTGGGTTCTAAAGTAACTGTCATAGAAATGATGGACGAAATCGTGCCTGTAATGGATCGGCAGATGGCTGTCGAGCTGAGAAAAGCGCTAAAGAATGTCACTTTCATGCTTGGTACAAAAGTTACGGAGCTCGCCGGTAAAAAGGTCCTCTTTGAGAATAAAAATGGCGAAAAGAGCTCTGTGGAAGCCGATATCGTTTTGCTCTCCGTTGGACGCAAGGCCAATATCGAAGGTTGGGGTGCACAGGAATCTGGGCTAGAGATCAAGAATCGCGCCATAGCGACAGATGACCGGATGCGCACTAATCTGCCGGGTATTTGGGCTATTGGAGATGTGACAGGTAAAAGCCAATTGGCCCATGCTGCCTACCGCATGGCAGAAGTAGCCGTCTCCGATATCCTTGCAGGTCAAAATGCCCAGCGCAGCGATCAAATATTCTCGCCGGAAACAGTGCCTTGGGCACTCTACTCGCTGCCCGAAGCCGCAGGCGTGGGACTCACCGAACAGGATGCTCGACCAAAAGGTTATGATATCCAAGTCCTTCGAATGCCATATAATGTCTCTGGTCGATTCGTGGCGGAAAACGGCTTTTCCGCTCCTGGATCCATAAAGATAATCATCGAGAAATCGAGCGAAAGGCTCCTTGGAATTCATCTCTTGGGAGCCTATGCATCTGAGCAGATTTGGGGAGCTGCGCTCGCTCTCGAACGAAAACTGCCAATCTCTGCGCTTCGTAATATGGTATTCCCGCATCCAACTGTCTCGGAAGTCATTCGCGAAGCCGCATGGAGCGCACATGCGTCTAGCAGCAAATATTAATAGCGCACATTAAATGAAAGCTGGCTCATAAGGAGCCCATAAGGAGTCATAAAATGCCAAAATCATTGCCCATCAAACCTGAAGATGTCAGAAAACCTGGAATGCTCGAAATCCCTTCTATTCCGATCAATCAATACAAGCGAAATATAAAGGAAGAACGAAAACGCTTTGGGGATGATGGCCTTATGGCCATGCTCCACGACATGATCGTGGTGCGAGAATTTGAAACCATGCTGAATACCTATAAGACCATGGGCTCATGGGAAGGAATTCCATACAGCTACAAGGGTCCCGCCCATCTTTCCATTGGCCAAGAGGCAGCCGTAGTCGGACAGGCAGCAGCCCTTGATCCAGAAGACTTTATCTTCGGCTCCCATAGAAGCCATGGAGAAATTCTCTCAAAGTGCCTCTCGGCAGCCCGCAAAATGGATGAGCCTAAGTTAATATCGACAATGGAATCATGGCTGGATGGAGAAACACTCTCCTATGCTAAGCGCATGCTTTATACTGATGCTCTCTCTCTCGCACGCAATTTTATCATTTTTGGAACACTTGCGGAGATATTTGCGCGCAAAGCCGGCTTCAACCGAGGCATGGGCGGATCGATGCATGCATTCTTTTTGCCCTTTGGCTCCATGCCTAACAACGCCATTGTAGGAGGCTCAGCCGATATAGCCGTAGGCTCTGCCCTCTATAAGCGCATAAATAAAAAGCCAGGAATTGTTGTTGCCAATATCGGCGATGCTTCGATGGGTTGTGGTCCGGTGTGGGAAGCAATGATGATGGCATCTATGGATCAATATCGCACACTATGGCCGGAATCGGTCGGCGGCGCGCCTCCGATTCTCTTCAATTTCTTCAACAACTTCTATGGCATGGGTGGGCAGACCTATGGCGAAACAATGGGCTTTGGAGTGCTTGCTAGAGTAGGAGCTGGAGTCAATCCAGAGGCCATGCACGCAGAGCGTGTGGATGGTCTAGATCCATTAGCCGTTGCAGATGCCGTTCTAAGAAAGAAAAAGATTTTGCTCGAAGGTAAAGGTCCTGTACTCCTAGATACTATTACCTATCGAATATCAGGCCATTCCACGAGCGATGCATCTAGCTATCGCACCAAAGAAGAGATCGAAGAATGGCGGAAAAATGACTCTATCGATGATTTTTCGAAATATCTAATCGAAAATGCCATTCTCAAGGAATCCGATATCGAGGCAATGCGAAAAGATATCCATAGCACAATCTATGAAGCCGTCAAGCTAGCTACAAACGATGAAGAATGCCCTAGGCCCACCGGTGCATTGATCGAATCGGTCATGTATTCCAATAAAAAAGAGCTTACACTCGATTCTCGGGTTCCAGAGCTTCTTCAAGCGGGCGAAGATAATCCTAGAGTGCAGTCGATCTCTCACCGCTCTCGCTATGCCTTCGACGAAGAAGGGAAAGCCATTCCCAAGAATAAGCTCTATCAGTTTCGCGATGGAATATTCGAAGCCCTGTTATATCATTTCAAGCTCGATCCCACACTGGTTGCTTGGGGAGAAGAAAACCGCGATTGGGGTGGCGCCTTTGCGGTCTACCGAGGACTCACCGAAGCGCTTCCCTATCATAGACTCTTCAACAGCCCTATTTCGGAAGCCGCTATCGTAGGTTCTGGCGTAGGATATGCTTTGTCTGGCGGACGGGCGGTCGTAGAACTAATGTATTGCGATTTTTTGGGCCGGGCAGGCGATGAAGTTTTCAATCAGGCTTCAAAGTGGCAGTCGATGTCTGCAGGTTTATTGAAGATGCCCTTAGTTGTGCGCGTCTCCATTGGAAATAAGTATGGCGCACAGCATAGCCAGGATTGGTCTAGTCTTGTTGCCCATATTCCGGGACTAAAGGTCTATTTCCCTGCAACACCATACGATGCAAAAGGAATGATGCACCTTGCGCTAAGCCGTACTGATCCTGTGATCTTCCTTGAAAGCCAGCTCCTTTACGACGTAGGTGAGCAATTCGAAAAAGGCGGTGTGCCTAAAGACTACTATGAGATTCCTGAAGGCCTGCCCGCTATCCGCAAACCAGGCAAAGATCTCACTATAGCAACCTATGGCGCTACTTTGTACAGAGCCATGGAAGCTGCCAAAATCCTAGAGGAAAAATACGGGCTTTCGGTAGAGGTCATGGATCTTCGCTTCCTAGCACCATTCGATTACGATCCACTCGTAGAGAGCGTTAAAAAAACAGGCAGGCTTGTACTAGCTTCGGATGCGGTAGAACGCGGTTCATATTTGCATACGATTGCTTCGAATGTGGAGCAGCTTACCTTCGATTGGCTCGATGCGCCTATCGCCGTAGTTGGGTCACGCAATTGGATTACACCAGCTGCGGAGCTCGAAAGCATCTTCTTCCCGCAGCCTGAATGGATTGTCGATGCGGTACACGAGCGAATTCTCCCTCTCAAGGGTCATGAGCCTTCGACTATCCAAACTACTGGAGATATTGCGCGCCGCTATAGAATCGGAGTCTAAATCCTGAAGGAGTTAGTAGCGCATGCAAGACAAGAAAAAGGAAACTCGAGATGAATGACCCTGAAGAACTGGATAGAATCATAAATGATGCCAGAAATGAACCGATATTACGCCTTGAGGCCTTGGCACAGCTTGCGGAAATGATGGGGCCGCCAGCTGCCCGATCTGGAGAATCGAACAATCACATTCACACCTGCTATAGCTTTAGCCCTTATACACCTTCGGGCGCGGCTTTGGCGGCGCGCAGGGCCGGCCTCGATGTTGCGGGTTCTGTCGACCACGACTCCTACGCGGCCGCGAGCGAAATGCGCGCCGCCTGTGCCTTGCTTGACATTGGGGTTGTGACCGGCTTCGAACTCAGGGTCTCGTTATCTGAAGCCGCACGGAATTTCCCCGAAAAACCAGCCATGATGCTCACAACCCGCAAACTAAACAACCCTGATTCTATAGGCATCATCTATATGACCATCCAGGGCATACCAGCCCCTGCGCTCAAAGAAGTCGAAGTCTATCTTTCGCCAATTCGAGCAGCAAGATATAGACGCAGCGCTCTCATGGCAGAGCTTGCGAATAAAGTCCTCTTTCCCTTGGGATTACCAGAGATAGATTTCGAAAAAGATATTGTTGCTAGCTCGAAATACACAGAAGGTGGCACGATTACCGAACGCCATCTACTCGCTGCTGTGGCGCGATCTATTCTATCAGAGGTAGAACCTGGCCAGGAGCTAATCAAATGGCTAGAAGAAAAGCTAAGTCTTGTCCTTACTGGTTCTCAGAAGCGAAATCTTTCGGAATCCCAGAATCCTTATCTTGTATACGATCTATTGGGAGTGCTAAAGGCTGGATTTTTGGATAGTATATTCATCCAGCCGACAGAAGAATGTGTCGATGTACGGGATGCCATAAGCTTTGCAAATAGAATTGGAGGCATCCCTGCGTATGCGTATCTCGGAGATGTCGCCGAATCTCCGACAGGCGACAAGAGAGCCGAGAAATATGAAGACGAAATACTAGATGAACTCATTCCTGTGCTAAAAGAGCTCGGGTTTCCAGCAATAACTTACATGCCACCGCGTAACACTAAAGAACAGCTTTTACGGCTTCAAGGGTTTTGCAAAAAATATGATCTCATGGAGATTTCTGGGGTCGACATCAATCAGCCACGTCAATCGTTCCGCTGCCCCGAGCTATTACTTCCTGAATTTCGCCATTTGGATGATGCAACCTGGGCGATGGTAGCTCACGAAGCGCTGAGCGGATTCGATCTTCGCTTTGGTCTTTTCTCAGCAGAAAATTCACTCGCCGATATACCGATAATCGAGAGAATTCACCGCTATGCAACGGTAGGACGAGCCATCGACTTTAGAGAGCCTGGCTCGCTTGTAAGACAAGCAGAACTTTTGTTCTTGGAGAAATAGCTATGAATATCATTATCAATCCTTCAAATCTTGCGCCTTTAGTGCGAGGTTTTATGCTGTCGTTGGCTGACTATTCTTGTATGGTTCAGAGTGTTGAAGCAGCTACTCCTCGTGCAGATAAGCCAGTCTCTCACAGTGCTCATTCCGAGGAGCTCTCCCTCACCATCGATGGGCTTACTTCGGGAGCAAGTATGGATGACGGACTCGTCGCTTCGCTTCTCAAAAAAGCACTCAAACCATTTGTAGCACCCATTCGAGAGGGCCTTGCCAAAGGAAAAATCAGCCTTTCAATCTCGAATGCAAAGGGCGAATCCATTGCACAATATCAGCTTGTTCCTCTTGCATCGCTAGATTCGCGAGTTCACCTTGTAGTCCATAAGCCTGGCGATCCGAGCCTCTTACCCAGCAGTGCTCGTTCAGAAGTGGTAAAAGGCAAAATCTCGTTCGTAACCGGTGGAGCGCAGGGTTTTGGAGCCGAGATTGCTCGTGGGCTTGCACTTTCCGGTGCGACTGTCTGGATTGCAGATATAAATCTGCCGGGGGCAGAGCGCTTTGCGCGAGAACTCTCTAAAGAAATTGGAAATCCAAGGGTATTTGCAATAGAAATCGATGTAAGCAAAGAAGAGTCTGTTCAGAAAGCCTTTGAGATTGTTGCACAGACTTGCGGGGGTCTAGACCTTGTTGTGTCAAATGCGGGCATTCTCAAAGCCGGGTCTGTCCTAGAACAACCAGTAAAAGAATTCCGCCTAGTCAACGAAATCAATTACATCGGCTTTTTCAATGTGGCTCAGCAGGCTGCGCGGCTATTGCGTCGCCAGTGGCTTGGAGCTCCGGATTGGTATACGGATATCATACAAATCAATTCAAAATCTGGTCTGGAAGGCTCGAACAAGAATGCCGCCTATGCGGGGTCCAAATTTGGCGGAATTGGTCTTGTGCAGAGCTTCGCGCTCGAGCTCATAGAGTATCGCATAAAAGTCAACGCGATCTGCCCAGGCAATTTTTTCGAAGGGCCGCTTTGGTCAGATCCGCAAAAAGGTCTCTTTGTCCAATACCTCAATTCGGGCAAAGTCCCTGGTGCTAAAACAATCGAAGATGTTAGGGCATATTACGAGGCAAAGATACCCATGCGCCGCGGATGCTATGGGCAAGACGTTCTCAAGGCTATCTATTACATCGTCGAGCAAGTATATGAGACAGGGCAGGCTTTGCCTGTAACGGGCGGACAGGTAATGCTCAATTGAAAGGAATGTAGATAGTTTTTAAGATATAACTCATGAGGTGGCTTTGGATGGGATGTATTAGGATAGTTAGAAAGAATTATTGAATGAGACAGACAATATGCATTTTGTACATCATGTCAAAACTTCTTCATAAAAGACATCTCTATGCGAGGAGATATCATGACTGAAGCAATTGCAGTGCTCGATATCGGAATGACAAATAAAAAAGTCGTTCTCTATTCCAATGAACTTGCATTGATCGGAGAAAAGAGAAAGGTTTTTCCTCCACTTATGCGAGACGGCATAGAAACGCACGATCTAGAAGCCATGGAGGAATGGTTTTTTGCATCCCTTGGAGAATTTGCCAGGAGCTTTTCCATTGGGGCAATTGCGGTGACAACTCATGGCGCCACATTTGTCTGTACCGATGAAAAGGGTAATCCTGTCGCGCCATGTATCTATTATACACATGAGCCAAGCCGCGAATTTCACGAGCGCTTTTATGCTAGCGCTGGCAAGCCTGAGGATCTTCAGGCAAGAACAGGGACCCCCAATTTTTCGGCGCTTATCAACCCGGCAAAAGGGCTCTTTTTCTTGAAGGAGAATTATCCGCTAGAATTTGCGCAAGCTCATTGGGTTTTGCCTTATCCCCAGTATTGGGGTATGAGAATGACAGGAATTGCTGCCGCAGAGAGCACATATATGGGTTGCCATACCTACTTGTATGATTGGCAAAAAAATGATTATTCAAGTGTCGCAGACATGCTCGGTATTCGTACAAAACTACCCTACCCCATCCGACAAGCATGGGAAGTTCTAGGCACAATCTCGCCCGACATCGCTGCTCGAACTGGTCTATCTTCCGATACTCTGGTAACGCTTGGTATCCACGATTCAAATGCCTCGATTTTGCCTCATCTTGCCTCTAAGGTGAGCCATGACTTTGTTCTCAATTCGACGGGGACATGGTGCGTGCTTATGCACCCTGTCGATAAATATGGTTTTGAGCCTGATGAACTTGGCAAAGTAGTGTTTTTCAATCGATCTGCATGGAATACCCCAATTAAAACTGCGATATTCCTTGGCGGCAAAGAATATGAAACATGGATGGATATCATATCAAAAAATTCAGGCGCCAAATCCTCAAGGCAGTTGTCCAAGCCCGATAAGAAAGACTACCTCCGAGTCCTGGAAGAATGCAATTGCTTTATTCTTCCGGAGATAGTGCCTGGATCGGGGCAGTTCCCGGGTTCAGTGGCGCGTGCAGTCCAAGGTGGCACTTCATATCCGCTTTCGGATATCGAAGAAGGCAGGGGCAAGATTGCTTTTCTACAAGATGCTAAGATCGCGCAAGCCGTACTCAATCTATCGATCGTACTCCAGACTGAAGTAGCGCTCCAGAGAACAGGCATAAAGCCTGGTACTGAGATTCTCACTGAGGGAGGTTTTCGGAGCAATACCGATTACAATATGATCCTCGGATCATGCTTTCCTGGCAATGCAATATACCTAACCGACCTTCAGGAGGCAACAAGCTTCGGCGCTGCCATGACTGCATTAGTTGCTCTAAAGAAAATAGACCCTAGAGCATTGTCGCGCTATATTCACATAGAAAAAGTCTTAGTGCCTTCCATGTTTGCTCCCGAAAGATTATCGGCCTATCGAAATGCCTGGCATGCGCAAATATAATATATTAGAGGTAATATATATTGGAGGTTCTTAAATGAAAACGAAGGCAGTACGCATCTATGGTGTCAATGACTTGAGGCTTGAAGAATTCGAGCTGCCACCTATTAAAGACGATGAAATCCTTGCTCGTGTGATAAGCGATTCGATCTGTATGTCCTCTCATAAGCTTGCCATGCAAGGAGATGCACATAAGCGAGTGCGTGCTCCTCTGGCTCAAAATCCTGTGATTATAGGCCATGAATTCTGCGGAGAGCTCGTTAAAATCGGCACAAAATGGGCGCATAAGTTCAAACCTGGCATGCGCTTTGCCATTCAACCAGCGCTCAATTATAAGGGAACGCTCTGGGCGCCGGGTTATTCCTACCCTTATATCGGCGGAGATGCAACCTACATCATCATTCCCAATGAAGTCATGGAAATGGATTGCCTCTTCGAATACAAGGCCGATGCATTCTTTATGGGCTCGCTCTCTGAACCGGTCTCTTGCATCGTCGGTGCGTATCATGCGCAATACCATACAGCACCAGGCTCCTATGTCCATGAGATGGGCCTTCGCCCAGGCGGATCGCTTGCGCTTCTTGCCTCGGTCGGGCCAATGGGGCTTGGCGCAATCGATTATGCGATCCATGGTGGCATAAAGCCCGCGCGCATCATTGTCACCGATATCGATCAAGCAAGATTAGATCGAGCCCAGAAACTCATTTCCATAGAATCCGCCCAAAAAGAGGGAATCGAGCTCATCTATGTCAATACTAAGGACCTCCCGGATCCAGTGGCAACCTTACGCGAGCTAAACGGTGGTAAACTTTTCGATGATGTCTTTGTCTTTGCGCCGGTGAAGAGCCTCGTGGAGATGGCCGATGCGCTGCTTGGCAAGGATGGCTGCCTCAATTTCTTTGCTGGTCCTACCGACCCAAAATTCTCTGCCAATTTCAATTTCTACAATGTGCACTATGAATCGCATCACCTTGTGGGGACTTCTGGCGGCAACACCGATGATATACGCGAATCTCTCGAACTCATGGCCAAAGGACTCTTGCACCCAGAGGCTATGATCACCCATATTGGCGGTCTCAATGCGGTCGCCGAGACCACGATCAATCTCGATAAGATCCCTGGTGGCAAGAAGCTCATCTATACCCATAAAAAGCTCGATTTGGTAGCTATTGCGGATTTTGCTGAGCGTGGCAAGACCGATCCATTCTATGCAGAGCTTGCGCGGATCACAGAGGCGCACAATGGCCTCTGGTGTAAGGAAGCTGAAGACTACCTCTTACAGCACGCGCCCGAAATCTGATTGCGACTCCTATGATCGGAAGCTTTATTCAAAATCAAATCCTTGGGATGAATTGGCTCAATGCGCTTATCGGAAGCCTGCTTTCCGTTATTGGCCTTAATGTTTCATCGCGAATCGGCAGCAGCGTGCAGTTTTTCCTCTACGATGTCATCAAAATTACACTGTTGCTCTGTGTGCTTATCTTTATCGTTTCGTATATTCAGAGCTATTTCCCACCGGAGCGCAGTAGGAAAATTATGGGGAGGTTTCATGGTTTCTGGGCTTCCTGTATTGCCGCCCTGCTAGGCACCGTCACGCCGTTCTGTTCCTGTTCTTCCATTCCGCTTTTCATGGGGTTTACGGGCGCAGGGCTTCCACTTGGCGTTACTTTCTCCTTTCTCATCTCTTCACCGATGGTGGATCTCGGCAGC
>Ga0116147_1004532_pt1 | contig 12319 bp, 11 predicted proteins | sample AD_JPNHG3_MetaG_FD_89749 | JGI IMG/M metagenome (GOLD analysis project Ga0116147, IMG submission 89749) | Active sludge microbial communities of municipal wastewater-treating anaerobic digesters from Japan - AD_JPNHG3_MetaG | ecosystem: Engineered > Bioreactor > Anaerobic > Digestate | place...
CATGCGATAGCGGGTATGCTCCTTAAAATCGTTGACGCTGGCGATCTTGCAGATCCGCCGCCAGGCATCCTCGATGTAGTTGTATCCTTCCAGCAGCATCTTGTTGGCCACATTGGACAGGATTCCCGGCAAAGAAGTCGTACTGAAGGCCGCCTGCAGCCACCCGGAGGCATCCCGCCGAAAGCGGGGGAAGTTTCCGGCACCGGAAATGCGTTCACAATATTCCTGGATACCGATGCCTCGCAGGCGGTCAGCTGCTTCGAGCGAGGGCGCATCATACATCACCTGCATGCGAGCATCCGGAACGCCGGCCGCCATTAAGGCCACGGCTTCGAAAATCTTCGGGTCGCTATTGGACCGCTGCACATGTACGGCCGGCGCTTTGGGACGCGAAGCCCGGAGTACTTCCAGCTCGCATTTGGTGACATCCCAGCCCTCCTCGATGGCTTTGGCCTCGATGTCCGGGAACTTGCCATCGCAGACCGTCCGGATGGCCTGGATGCGTTTGGTCTCACCGGCCACCTGTTTGCGGATCTCCAGGACCGGATTTGTTTCCGAAGCCACAGGGGCCGCTGCCTGGATTTGTTCCGGCGTCTTGGCCGGTTCCGGGGTGACCTCTGGCTGGAGATCCATTTCTTTCTCTGTCGTTTCATTTTTCATCGTTTTGTCCTCATTAAATTGGGCCGCTACCTGAGCGGACGTATGGGTATCTGCGCCGCTGTCCACGAAACTGATCTCCTTCAAGATCGATTTGCGGATGACATACAAAGGACCATCGAAGGTCCTGCCGTTGACCTGGATAGATTGTCCGTTGGGGACAAACTCCGCCTCGAGGATGTCTGCCCCGATGCTGGCCTGCCAGGGAAAACCCCGAGAGCCGCTGTTGGCCACATCCCGCGCCCAACTCGTATCGCGTGATATAAATCCCTCGGCGACGACCTGACCGTTTTCAATCGCGACCCGATGGGTATGCCCGACCCCTTGCTTGGGATTGTGATCCAGGCGGATGGGGATGTTCTGCCGGTCGATGGCCAGTCCCTCCAGGTCCACCACCACCGGATGGGTAAATCCGGCGATCTTCATCGGACCGCCCGTATAGGCCACCATCGAAAACTGCGGCACTTGCTTCTCATCACCCGCGGCTTCGATATTCAGGGAACATTCAAAGTGAATTGTTTCAGGCAAGTTACTGTTCTTCATCGTCGTCCTCTACAGTTAGGGTGGTGGTTTCTTCTACAAGCCCCAGTTGCATCATCAGTTTCTTTTCCTTGGCCCGCTGCTGCAGTTCGGTTTCCCAGTCCTTGCCCTGGCGGGCATATTCGGCCGCCAGCGTGGTGGTATTGGACTGCAGGCGAATGGATTGGGCATTGGCCTCTTTGGCCGGGTCGACGTGCTCAGTCCCATCAAAGAACCACTGGTGCGGCAGATTGGATAGGGTCCGCAGGGCGGCAAACTCGCTGGACAGCATCGCCTCGTAGAGCCAGGCAGCCAGGATCTGATCCAGCACCACCGATGCCATATCTGCCTGTTCGACCCGGATGGATTTGTAGTACGTCTGGTGATCCAGACGACCGGAGGCATAGTTGTAGCCCGACGAATTACACGCGGCGATGTTGTAGGGCAGGTTCAGGCAGCGGGCGATCTCATTTAAGATCTCCCGTTTGAATTCCCCATAAGCGGTGGCCGGCTGCTCGGCCTTGATCTGGCCCAGCTTCCAGCCATCCGGCAGGACCGTGGCCATGCGTTTTTCCAGCTCGACCACATCCATCGGCTCGACTGAGGCCGCCTCGCCATTGGCCGGGGCATCCGTGAACAGGACCGCCGCAAAATCCGCTGCGGTTTCGGCCGCCCCCAGGACCGCCAGGGTATATCGCCGCAACTGGGCAAACAGCGGAAGCGCAGGGGTAATCTCCGGCACGCCTCGATGCTGGCCGGGCCGGTCGGACCGGAACCAGTGAATGACCGCATCGGCGCCGATAGTATCATAATCATCCGAAGTGGCTCGAAGGTCACCTGGATGGTAGCGAAGGATGGTATACCGCACCGGATTGCCGGAAGAATCAAGCTCAATCCCGTCAATGGTGTTTTCATCCATCTGTTTCAGGGGCGGGGTGGTCACCCGGTCGGCCTCCACCAGGTGGACATCCAGCTTGACCGGGCCGGCAATAGCCCCATTGCCCGTCAGGATGGCAAAGGTCTCTCCATCGGTGGCTTTAGCCATCCGCATGGTACGCAATTTGGCCGCCAATCCCACCCGCTGGGCCCACAGGCTGAAGGCCCCCTCGACCTTGCGATTGAAGGCATCATCGCCGGTCAGGACCTGCAGCCGGGGACCGGTACCCACGCAATCGTTGGCCAGGGTTAAGGTAATCCCCTTGGCATAAGAATTATTGGACACCTCATACCGTGCCCGCTGACGCAGGGTCTTGCGGACATCGCTGGAGGCCGCCGCATCCGCCGATAGCCCATCGGCCATCGCCCAGTGCCGCAGGTTCTCACGGGTGGTCTGGGCGGCATCGTACTTAGCATGCAGCGTCACCGGCAGCGAGATCTGGGCAGGCTTGGTTTTGGTCTTAAACGGCCACATCAGGTCGTCCCTCCCGGAGAAATCTTCAGGAGTTTGATTCCCAGGCCCTTGGCTGCTGCGGCCTGTTTGGACTGCAGGTACTTATCCGCGGCAATCTGGTCGGCCAGAGAATGCTGCTCGACAGAGATACCATCTCCGCTGGCTCGTTTGGGGCCAGAGGCGTTTTCCTGAATCGTATTTTTCAAGTCTTCAGCCATACTGGCGGGAGAAGGACTTGAACCTTCAACCTCGATGGGTTTTAAACCCTCGCGAGCTGCCATTGCTCTATCCCGCTCTACTGACAACCGGGCGTCGGCCAAAACAAAAAGGCCGCATGGGGGTGTGGCCCCACACGGCCTTGTTAGCTTTCGTTTCGGCTGCGATGATCAGTCGCGCCCAACGCCTTATTCAGTTGTCACGTCTGATTATGCCCAAAAAGTGGAAGGGTTCAAATGAAAAACCCAGGCCCGCCAAAATGATTACGTATATAGACATTGGGGGTGAAAAATTTACGGTTTACAAGCATGACATCGATTCCCACGTCGTAAATCGCCTGCCGCAGCGGCAGCATTGCCGCCGGCGCATCAAACGGCCGCCGTGAGCAGCACGGGTATAAATGACCTTGAACTTTCGCCCGCCACAGGCCTTACAGACCAGTCCTTTGGAGGGTTTTACTTTTATGTCCTGCATAGTTGCTTGCCTTTCTGGAGTTGTGAAAGTCGAATCTTCGCAGGGCGATTTTCCCGGTCGGCCTCTGTTCCGAACAGTTTGGCTCCTTCCATCGAGGCCGCTACCCCACACCCCACCAGGCAGTCCAGCCAGTGGTTGTCCGGACGGATGGCCTTCAGCTTCCATTCATCCACCACCCGGTCCCGTGCCATGGTCTGGATGCGGTACTCGGCCGTCAGGTGCTCCGCCAATAGACGATGAGTGGTCTCATCTCGACCGAACAGGGACAAACTCCCTGGATCGCCCATGGCCACCGCCAGCCGGGCGTGGACAAAACTCTTCCAGTAGTTGGTGTCGATCAGGACATGCCGAACGGCGCGTTTGCCGGCCGTATTGGGAATTCGCCAGTGCAGACCGATGCGGTCTCCCTTTTTGCGTTTGTATTCGGAAAACGGGATCGAGGAGGCCCCGACATATTTTCCATGGCTGGGCAGGACAATCCCGGCAAATCGGGACTGCCTGCAGAACTGATAGATCACATCGGTACTCTGGCCCCAGTTGGCATCGATCAGGCACCGGTCGATCTTCATGTCCAGGCCGTCCTCCCGACGATAAAAACGGCCCAGTTTTTCGTCGGTCAATTTCTCCAGGGCATTGTAGAGGGCTCCTTCCAGGCCGGCACCGGGTTTTTGCTGGGCAATGGTCCGCCGAATGTCCCGCAGGGTAAAGTAAAGCCGTTTCTGATCGGGCCAGGTGCCGTAATCGACAATGTACCCGGTAAAATCCCCCTCCCATCCGCACAGCATCCAGAACAGCGCCTTCTGCTGGACATCGATGAACAGGGTCAGGAGATTGCAGCTAACCGGAATGATGCTGCGGTTGTACCCGTTGAGTTTGGCGGCGATTTCATCGGCGTTAAGCATATCCTCGCCTTCGGCCTCCACGATCGGCTCGTTCTGGTACTCGGCAAAGAAGGCCGCCTCATCCCGAAACCTCAGGTTCATGGCGTGCTGGATGGCCGATAGTTCATCGTTATTGTGACGCTCAGGCCAGGCCACAATCGCACCGGCATCCATCGCCTCTCGGTTCTGGCGATAGAATTCGGTGGCTTCCGATCCGTCCCCATCGTTCCGCAGGGAATCGGCTCGGATCTCGGCATACTGCGCCCAGAGTTTTTCATTCGTTGGGAAGGCGTAGACCATCTTGGTCCGTTCTCCCTGCCATTCGGGATGTTTTTGGCGGTCCAGGATGTTGTCGGCCATATCTCCCGGCCGGATGACCGTACAGGCCATCAGACCGGAGATCTTCTTACCCGGACCTGCCATCCCCAGGACATCTCCGGCCAGGATTGCCTCGCGTCGTTGCGATTGCGAAGGACTCCAGGCTGATTCAGTAGTTTGGGGGTCATCGACCATCACCAGTTGCGGACGCACTACCCGGCCATCGGAGCGGGCATAGTTCTGGCCCCGGATGTCCGACCCCTTCATGCCGCTGGAGGAAATAACCGCCCCGGAGGATTTGCTGCCATCAATCATGGGCAGGACGATCTTGTCGGCCACCCATTCGATCCGGGTCGGAATCCCATTGTACCGTTGTCCCTTCTGGCGGTTGGTAATCCGCTCCAAGGCTCGGATGGGAAACGTTACCTCTGGGAAATCCTCATGCAGCAGGTCATTGGTCTCCAGCCAGACCTTGATGTTCTCCAGAAGGTCCTTGGCGCGTTCCGCGGAGGCGGCGATCAGAGTGACAAACTCGGTCGCTCCGATCAGGGCCGACCACAGACAGGCCATCTGCATTAAAGAAGTTTTACCGCTCGCCCTGGGCATAGCCAGGGCAAACAGACCGCCTTGACGGACTGCTGTCTCGATCTTTTCGATGACCTTCAGATGGTCTTGCGACCAGGGCAGATAGAACACTTCTGGGAAATACACCTCACAGAAGGTTTTGAAACTGGCGGCGGCAGCGGCCTTACGCTGCGGATTGACCACTTCCGGAATCTGCCCAATGTCCTGTCCGGCCCGAGCCAGTTCGGCATTCCGCAACCGGGCCGCTTCCTTCATTTCCTCATAGGTGCGTTCTTTTTTGGGCGGCTCCAAATACCGATGAGTCAGCCAGGCGGCGTAGCGGAACAGATCCACCGTCCTGGCATCCCCGATGGTATATCCAGCGCGGTTGCGATGGCGACGGAGCGTGCGCTCGCTGATCACCTCACCAAAGCCGGCGGAATTGAGCAGCCGCGTCAGGTCGGCGGGCTTCAGTTGCGTTGGATTAATCGGCGCCACCGGCCACCTCCTTCGCCAGGAATGCAGTATATTCGATCAGGTTAATCATACCGCCCGGATGGATAATGCCTGCCGCTTCGGCAATTGCCAGCACGTCTTGTCCAGATATGGCCTTCCGGCCCGCCTGGCTTAGCAGTTTGGCCAATTCTTCTACCGTTAAGGCCGTAATTTTTACCGTTTTTTGATTCATTCTACCCCTGGTCCAGAATCCTTAAAAAATAATGTAAATTCTTTGAAAATAAGGCCTTAATTCCCTTGGATTCAGTCCAAAAAGCCGGTAAGTCATCCCTGGAATTGAACGAAAGAAACCCAAATACAGGAGATGAAAACATGGCAAAAGAAGACGTAAAAACCGAATACGAAACGGCCAAAAGCGACATCGCCAACCTGCTCGGATTCTTCGAATGCGAACTGGGAAAAGAACCCAAAGAAATTGACTGGACGCACGTTGGCAGCCTCAAGCACGTTCGCCAGAACCTGATGGAAACGCTTAGTTTCATGAGCGGCATCCAGGTCCAGGACATTGAAGACACGCTTGAGGAAACCCGGCTGTAAAGAAGCGGCCGAGGCAAACCAGGACCCTGGAATCTTAACGGAAAGGGAAAAATCCTATGAAACCCACAGACATCCAAATCGGCAGCGTGTACGACCTGAAGGTCGGCCGGAACACCACGCCCGTGCGGATTATGCAGGCCGCCCCAGCCGGCGGCTGGGAGGCGATTGGGCTGACTACCAGCAAGCCGGTGGCCATCAAGTCCGCCGACCGCCTGGTAGGGCTGCACAATCCCAAGAAAACGCCTACGTCGGCACAGGGTGCTAAGTCCAGCACAAAGCCAGCCAAGGCCGCGACCCAGGCCAAGTCGGCCAACACGGCCAACCGTGGGCCAACGTCGCCCAAGGTCAAACGGGCCTCGGCCCTGGATTCGGCGGTGCGGGTATTGGCCGAGTCCAAAGAGCCCATGACCTGCCGGCAACTGATTGAGACCATGGCAGCCAAGAATTACTGGAAGAGTAAGAGCGGCAAGACACCGGCCAATACCCTGTATGCCGCCATCGCCAAAGAGATCCACACCAAGGGCAAGGAATCCCGCTTCCAGAAGGTCGGCCGCGGGCAGTTTACGCTGAAGAAGTAACATCAACCTTTTACTCCTTTTGAAACCCCGGCATTAGAAGTCGGGGTTTTCTTAGTCGCCTCCATCCGCTGGGCCTTCAATCCCGTAAAATTCTCAAATCGCTGGACTATGACATCACAATACAATGGGTCGATTTCCATCAGGAATGCCTTACGGCCCGTTTGCTGGCATCCAAGCAGCGTCGAACCTGATCCGCCAAACAAGTCCAGGACATTCTCGCCTTGTTTAGAGGAGTACTGGATTGCCCGCACAGCCAGTTCCACCGGTTTGGCCGTCAAATGATCCATCTTCTGGGGCGGAATTTTCTTCACGTGCCACAGGTCCGGTGCATTGTTGGGACCAAAGAATCGATGTCCCTTGCCGAGTTTCCAACCATAAAAACAAATTTCAAACGCCCCCATAAAATCCTTTCGGGTTAAAACCGGGTGTTGTTTGTCCCAGACGATCCCCTGAGAGAAATACAATCCCGCCTCTTTAAGCGGTTTGGGATAATTGCCGAGATTGGCATAGCCGCCCCAGATGTAAAACGAGCCGCCTGGAATAAGCACCCGCGCTGCGTTGTTGAACCAGGCGTGGAGCATGTGATCGAAATCTTCATCCGAAAGAAAATCATTCTCCAGCGGCCTGTCTTTGGCTCTCATCTTCTTGCGGGCCTTTTTGGGATCACTGGCCCCGCGTGCCTGGTCGAAGCCCTGGTGATGCAGCTGGGCCTTCTTGTTGGTAAACGAACTCAGGCCGGCAGCGATAGCGGTGTTACTGCGCGGCTCGACTTTGACGTTGTAGGGGGGATCGGTATTAACCAGATGTATCGTGTCGCCATCCAGTAATCGGTCCAGGTCGGATTCGCTGCCTGCATCCCCGCACAGAAGCCGGTGGTCGCCGAGGATCCAAAGGTCGCCCGGCTTAGTGATTGCCTCATCCGGCGGTTCGGGGATCTCATCCGGATCACAATTTCCCTGCTGGAGCTCGGCATTGAGGAGCTGGGTCAGCTCTTTCTCATCAAAGCCCAGCAGCTCCATATCAAACCCGCCCTCCATCAATTCCGACAGCTCGATGGGCAGGATTTCATAATCCCACTCGGCCAGGTCGGCCGTCTTGTTATCGGCGATGCGATATGCCTTGATCTGCTCCGGGGTCAGGTCCTTGGCCACATGGACCGGCACTTTAGCCAGGCCCAGCTTTAGGGCGGCCTTGTAGCGGGTGTGGCCGCAGACGATCACGCCATCTGCATCAATGACAATCGGCTGCCTGAATCCGAACTCCTTTAGGGATGCTGCCACGGCATCCACGGCACCGTCGTTGAGGCGGGGGTTCTTGTCATAGGGCCGGATGGTCTCGATATTGCGAATCTCAACGCTGAATTGCTTGCTCATCGTAAAATCTCCTCAAATCTTGGGTTTTTTGACTAAAAACGCAGGTTTGGCCCACGTTGCGGCAGTCCTCTGGGTCGTAAAACGGCTCCATCGGGTGCCAGGTCGCCCAACGTGGGCCAACGTGGGCATCCTGGGGCGGTAGGGGGGCTTCCCCAAAAAAACCGGACAGGGAAAACAAACTGTTCTTAAGGACGCGCCTGTTCCCGCCCGCGTCGGCTCTTTGATTTTGTGCGAAGGAACCATTACATTGTGAATTCATTCACAATCTCCTTTCCCCTTGGCGCAGTTTGCACAGTTGCGATTGGCGCAGTTGTGATGTTGTGTTCGTGATTCAAACTCGCCGCACCAATCACAGGCCATCACCTTGGGCCACTCGGCAAAGCAGACAAAGTCGTCGCCATTGCTTTTCTGGATGGTTTTTCCGTGTCGCGGTGTGTGCCGCCGGCAGATGCCTTCTTTGCCTTCTTCAAACTCGCCAAGGTCTTGATCACTGACGTAGCTGGGGCATCCATATTCCCCCGGTGAGAAATAGCGGCAGTCAAAACAGGTCATTTCATCGGACATGACAGGTCTCCTTTCTTGAAAAGTTAGTTCACTCCTCGCGCGTACGCGCGCAGAAATCTGTGTGAGGAGTATAAGGAATTATTAGAATTATTATTTTTCTTCTTATTATTCAAAGACTTACGTTCAAAGATAGTTCGCAACGGCTCTGATAAGTTTTGGGAATTATCCCCTCTTTTGGGTCGTTTTTTGCCTTCCATCACCGCCTTGGAGAGATAATTCACACGCCGTTTGGGAACTTTTTTGGGAACTATAATTAGGCTGTACATAGCTTGTAAAACACCCCTTTCTTGGTGACCTGAACCATCGGTTCGATTTGAATGTCGCCCTGTTCAATCATCGTGTCGACCAGTTTTTTGAAGGTGTCTTTGTCCATCCGCATATTTTTCATCAGGTCGCTGTGTTGTATTTTCCGCCCCGGCGCATGGCGGAGTTTTTCTTTCAGCTTCAAGCAGTCGGCATGAAACTTGTTTTCTGCTGCATAGATGCCCGCCATAAACAATTGCCGGCGGACCTGGTGATTGACAAAGGCAATGGCCCACTGGGCTGCCTGCTCGCTAATAGATGGCTGCTGATGATTTTCACTGCACGCATACAGCAAGGCCAGTTTGCGGGCATTCTCAGCCGCTCGTGACCAGACAGATTTGGCGACCTCGTCATTGGCCTCCGCGGCCCGATGATTCAGATCCGATTGCCGCTGAAAATCAAACAACAGTTTTCCTGCTTTTCCTTGATAAGGTGCAACCGGAGGATTGGGATTTTCCCAGGACAGATTGTGTTTGGCAGAAGGCCGGGTTTTTTCCTGCCAGAACTCTGCTATCTCCAGGATCTCTTGGGGAATGGTATCGATGTCGCCGGGCTGCTCACACAAGGGCCGCTCCCCCACATCGACAATCAGCATCCGGCTGAAAAATCCGCTGGTCATCATCCGCTCGCTGAGGGCCTGGTAATAGTTCTTGGGCGTAGCGGTGCCAAAGATACTCAGGTGCGGATTGCGGATCGAGACACACTCCTTCATGCCCGCCTTGGTCCGCATGGGAAACGAGCTGTCGCTGGAGGTATAGAACGTCAGGAGAGTGTCCTGGATGCTCTCATAGCGGCTTTCGCGGGAGGTATTGATACACCGCAGCATGGTGTCAATCTCATCGGTCTGGAACAGCATATTCAGATTAGACAGCATGACATCCTGGATACCTTCTCCGCTGGCAAAACGATTGCCTAGGCAACTGGAGGCGTTGATGAGATTGAGGATGTTGGCATTGATCTTCCGGGGCCAGTCTTTGCCCGTACCCGTACTGGCCAGCGCCAATAGGTAGATATTGGTCCGGATGCCGCCGGGTTCTTTGATTTTGCGACCGGCCAGAAACGATTGCAGGGCCAGCGCTCCGCAGAAGGCCAGCGCCTTATTGGGATAGGGAGCGGTATCGAGACAAAACTTCATGAGCTGTTCGATAAAACCCGGCACGGAAAAAAGTTTCTCCGGGATCGGGCCTGGATCTTCTTGCAGCGGCTTTTGGGGGGGTGTCAATATACCCGACAGATCTACATCAGATACAGGTGGCGATTGGGATGGTTGCCCGTATCCCTGCTTGGACAGTTCCGCTGCCGCCTTACTAAAATCCCCACCATGTTCCAAGAGGGCATAAACACTGAACAGCGAGTAGGCTTTCTCGTGCTCAAATGGCTGGGCATTGGTGCTCCAGACATAGAATACGCCGTTTTTGAGGGTCGCTGACCAGCCGCTGGTTTTTCCCGGCCTGCGCCAATATTTATTCTCGCCGCCCTTGACACAGGTCCAGCCGTGGGATTGCAGCAGTGCCCGCACATCACCGCGGGCGTTGTAATCGTCACCGGGACGCAAGGAAGCGGCAGGGGAGGTGGGGAGGTCAACCGGCTCGGCGGGTTCGGGGATCAGTTCATTCAGCGACCAGGCCGCCTCCAGCAATAACTCCCGCTCTTGAGCGGTCAGGACAGGCAGATTTGTCAAATCCCCCTGAAGCAGGGCGTATCCGGGCGTAGGGGCACACAGAAACAGCCCGCCTTGCCCCCGGGTCTCGATGAGGGTCAGGATCACATGCCAGTTGCCATCTTTGTCCTGACGCGGCCTGCAGGTCTTGCCGCCGATGACCACCTCATCGCCGCTGGAAAAAGACAGTTTGCGCTGGGCCAGTTTCAGATTGCCGCAGATTGCCGAGGAGCAGCGATAGATGACATGGCGGCCGCCGGATTGCGAGGTCTCAATGACCAATCGCGGCACCAGATCCGGGGCCGCTTCCTTAACCCGCTGCTGCCAGGCTTCAAACAGTTCTGCCTGCAGGTCAAAATCGATCATCTCCAGGTTGCCGGATACGGCGCCTGTGACGATACACAGGCCGCTCTGGCTGTTGCCAAACCATCCCTGTACCTCGGTTTCAGTAGGCAGACGCAGCTGGTACTGTTTCCATTGGGGCAGCGCTGCAAACTTTAGCTGCGGATTGGCAGGCAATACGGACAGCCCCGCGTTTCGATACTGGATGGCTTGCTCTTTCATAGACGTCCTTAAAAGGGAATATCATCTCCTGCCCAGGTATATTCAGGCAGGTTTCCATCGTTCTTTTCCTGGCCGCTATCCAGCGGCGGCGGCTTGGGGCCTATGACATATTGGATGATCCGGTCATATTTTTGCCCGGAGATACTGCGTACGGTAATCTTGAGGGTTTGGGCCAGCGCCCCGGCCTGGGCTAGGTCGACCGCTTCCTGAACCGTGCTGGGCACCGGTTCATCGCTGCGGGTGCGCCACCAATCCTCGGCCTTGGCTCTGGCATAACCGGTATGTTCAAAACAGACCCATTCCGATTGCCAGTGGCCTAGGCCCAGTTTGTATTCCACGCGGAGGGTAGGGGGGGCGTCCGGTCCGGAATTGCGTTTGACATGGTACGAATAGTGTGTACTTAACACCTCGTATTCCGTATCCTCCACCTGGCCGGACAGAATGCTGGCCGTGGTGGCCTTCGAATCATGTTTTTCCCGCTCGGGCGGTGGAAACTCATATCCGCAGTCAGGACAGATTGCATAGGCAGCATGAATCACCGAATGGCACTGGGGACATTCTTTAGCAGGTGCCTGACCGTTGCCGCCGGGGCGTTCTTTGATCTGCAAATCATCGACCGGCCCGTGGCGCAGGATATTGCCGCCAAAGTCCAGGACTAATGCATCTTCCTTGGATGGATGCAGCCGAAAGCTGCGACCGACCATCTGGTAATAGAGTCCGGGAGAGTTCGTCGGCCGCAGCAAGACCACACAATCAATATTCGGTGCATCAAAGCCCGTGGTCAGGACATTGACGTTGACCATGTATTTGAGGGGCGGCTTGTTGTTGCCAAAGATGTCGGCCTTGACCGGTTGACGCTTAAAGCGGGCGATCAGTTCCGCTCGCTCCAAGGCGGGTGTGTCTCCTGTAACCAGGCCCACTTCCTGATGGGTCCGCTGCTCCAGTACTTTTTTGATATGCTTGGCATGATGGACTCCGGAGGCAAAGATCAGAACGCTGTTGCGATCGGCCGTCTGCTCGATAATCTCTGTGCAGGCCGACCAGACCAGACGCTCATCGTCCATCAAGTCCTCCACTTCCGAGGCGATAAACTCACCGCCCCGGATGTGCAGGCCGGAGGTGTCGGCCTTTTGTTTGCCGGCCTTGCTTTTTAGGGGGCAAAGGAATCCTTGGACAATCAGCTCCCGCACACCCACTTCATAACA
>Ga0116147_1004537_pt1 | contig 12309 bp, 24 predicted proteins | sample AD_JPNHG3_MetaG_FD_89749 | JGI IMG/M metagenome (GOLD analysis project Ga0116147, IMG submission 89749) | Active sludge microbial communities of municipal wastewater-treating anaerobic digesters from Japan - AD_JPNHG3_MetaG | ecosystem: Engineered > Bioreactor > Anaerobic > Digestate | place...
CTTCAGATCCTTTTTAAAAGGTCGATTAGTAAATTTAATGAGCGGAAGCTCAGGCGGTTGACAACCGCTATGGTATGAATTTCAAATTTATAAGACTTAATTCAGGATGGGATGATCCTGAATTTGAAAATAAATTAAATAATTTATCAAATAAGATGTCCCAAGAGGGATATTCTTATTATGACATAAAGATAACCAGTAATGGTAATGCATCACTGGTTATTTATAATAAGGAGGAGGGCTTTTTGCCCTCTTCTTATTAAGCTTCTTCAGTGTAAATGAAGAGGCGGGGTCTCTTTATAAAGAGTATATAGTGTGTTCTAAGTATTATAGAAATTGAGGCGCCCTAGAGCGCCTCTTGACTAACTTAATACTTGTGGTAGAATGAAGGTAGATAAATATAGAATACGAAAGTATCTTCGTATCTTATATAGTGATGAAGGCGAAGCGCCCCCAAGGGGTCACCGCAATAGCTCGGACCTATATAAGACTAAAGATGGATGGAGTATTTTATGTTTATTGCTTACCGTGAGACTCGCAAAACATCCCAACAAAATGTCTACTGACATATGGGCAATGGAGTAGGATAACCTCACATATAGGTAAGAAATTGAATAGTTAGGAAGAGCGGTAGCGATACTAGATATTTTCTGTTTCTATAGGAAAGTAGAAACGAAAATGTTTTCGTATTTAAGCCGCTCTTTTATTAAGCTGCTCTAATATATAAAGCCCTCCTCTTTTTATTAAGCCGCTCTTAAGTTGTTCTAATATAAAGCCTGCTCTAAACCCGCTCTTTTTATGTTAAAAACGCTCTAATCCCTTGCTTTCTCTTCTTTAAATGGTATATGTTTATTGGTTGTTGTTGATTGTGTTGTTGTTGGTTGAGTAGGTTGTTGGTTGAGTTGGTTGTTGGTTGTGTAGTTGAGTCTTTGTAAGTGATCTTTATAAGGGATCTTTGTAAGGTATCTTTGTAAGGGATCTTTGTAAGGGATCTTTATAAGGGATCTTTATAAGAGATTTGTAAGGTATCTTTGTAAGAGATCTTTGTGAGATATCTTTGTAAGGGATATTTATATCTTTATAAAGGATATGATTTATAAAATAGAGCGTTTTTATTAGAGCGGCTTAGGGGGGTGTAAACATTAGTTTATATAATGTTTATATAGAAAACGCTTAGTTAGAGGCGTTTTTTATATGGATATATTATGGGACTTTTGTAGGTAGTCCCAGAATAAAAAGAACCTATGATTAAAGGTCGATTATGTTTAGTTAATAATTAAAATAAATATGTTATGAAATAAGAAAATTGTTAGTACAGTGGATAACCAGCTGTGTTACTCAATGGTTATTTAATTAGTTAATTTTAAATAATATGTATAAATTTATTTTGGATAATTCAGAGTTATGTTTACCAATGTATAAATTAGCTCTTATTAAAGATGAAGAGCGATTTATATTTAAAGCCGATGGAGATCTTGTTTACATAGATCTTCCTGATGGTAGATTTATAGCGAGGAATGAAGAAGAATTAGAGGCTTTAATTGGAGACTTTAAAAAGAAAGGTTTTCAATTAAGGTATGTTAGACATAATTAGTTAATAATTAATAATATGACAAAGACGGATTTAGAGAAGATAGAATTTCTATCTTCTCTTTTAAAACAAAAAAAGATTGATAGAAATGATTTCCTTTATGAGTTAGAGGAACTTCTATCCATTGATAATATTAATGTGATAGAAGAAGAAGAGTCTCTTATTATAGAGACTCCTCTTTATAAAGTGTTAATTGGAAAACTTAAGACCGAAATAAGGTCTTAAGTGAGTTTGCCTTTATTGGTCGAGTAGAGGCGTGTTAAGAATAATAAATAAAATAATATGGAAATTGAAACAGAGTTATTAAGTCAATTAATTGACTTAATTAAAAAGACTGAGAAAGAAGAACATGTTGTTGTTGAAAGTGTTTCTTTCGATAACAAAGAGTATGATGTGATTGAGTTAATGAGAGAGGTAGAAAGAAGAGGGATCTGAAGTCTTGGAAAAGAGGAGATTTATTTCTCCTCTTTTTCTTTATTTATTTTATAAATTAGTGGGTCCACCTACGTAGTTTGTCAAGTGTTCAATTTATATTTTGAATTGATTAATTTTTTGGTCGACATCAATCAATTCTATAATCAGTGTTCGTTTAATATAATAATATTATGACAAAAAAACAAAGTGTTGTTAATGTTTCTGATTTCGTTGAAGTTTCTGAGAGGATGGCTTCTAATAATACTAATAACATAGTTGGTGAAGTCTTTAAGAACAAAAATTCTAATTTGAGATTGGAATTTAAAGTTAATGGTGTTCCGTTAACTTCTATTAAAAATCTTGACAATTTGTGGATCAATGTTAATTTCCTTAAGGAACCTCAGGGGAAAAAAGTCGGGGTAATCTCGATATCACCTAAATAGGTGGTAGGGAGAGGGGGTATTTCCTCCTCTCCTTTTTTTTGTTGTCTGTCTTGACAGAGAGGTTCCACCCACGGTGCTTGCCAAGTGTTCACTTAATTGTACTTTATCTACTCTTTTACAAAGAGTTGTCGACAGATAAAGAACGCTTCCGTATTACCCTCTTCCCTTTTAGAGGGTAATACTCCAGCTAAAATAAGAAGTTAATGAGCAAAAGCTCAGACGGATGATAACCGTTAAAAATATGAAAAATAGAAAGATTAAATTTACAATAAGTGAGTGGCAGAATGCAAAAGCCACATCAGGTTCATTAGTATTGGTCGACAATGAGCTTGATGAAAATTATAAATTAATAAAATCTGAGTTAGTTGAAGAACTAATTCAGATATTTTTTAATAATAATAATGAGGTCGAGGCTTGGAAAAATAAGGCCTTGAAACTTAAAGATAAGTTTCAAGGCAAGGAACTTCGTACTAAAGATATTTTATGTATAGTATGGAGTCCCAAGTACGAGAATATAATAGTAAAAGAATTTAAAAAATTATGATAGATAAAAGGTTAGTTTATATATTCCTATATGGAATTATTTGTTTCATATTAGGAATGGTTAACGTATTCTTAATAATAAATAAAATAATATGAAAATTGAAACACAAAATAATATGTCTTTATTTGTTGGAAATAGAGATTGTATAACCGGCGAACTTATTAATGGCCTGAATGCAACGCCAGTATATATAGAAACTGGTGTAGATTTTGATAGGTACTGGATAAATGAAAGTACCTATCAAAAACTGATTAAATTGTTTCGTTTAAATGAGTATAAGCATACAGAAATCTATCTAGATTTCTATGATGTTCAGAATCTAAAGGTTAATCTGGGAATTAAACCAGATAAAGGGGTTCTAGAATCTTATTATGAAGAGCCTGAACCTTATAGAGATTATTGGTATTTAGAAGATGAAAATGATTGAAGAATGGGATCAAAGATTTATAGAGAAAGAATGGATGGAAGAATGGAAAGAAGAGCAGAAAAAGGTTATTGAACAGTGTCGGGAGTTTCGAAAAGAAATGAGAGAGATTGCTATTCCGTTAAGGATTAATTGGATTGATGAGGAAGTTAAGAAGTTAGAGCAGGAAGTAGTTGATGCTTATCTGAATGATTCGCAATTAAGGAAGGAAAAAAAGCCTTATTGGTTTAGGAAGGTTATATTGAATGATTTAAGAGAGACGGATAAAAAAGAAAGTATGATTAGAAAATTAAAAGCAGAAAGACATTATCTTAGCAATATGCTTCGTAATCAAGAGAGCAATAAAGTTGATGTATCAGAAATTAAAAAGAGGATAGAGTCAACGATAACGTTGAATTCTAGAGGCTTTATTAATTGTCCATTTCATGAGGATAAAACGCCTTCAATGAAATGGTTTCCTGATAGTGAAGTTTTTCATTGTTTTTCTTGTGGTTGGCACGGAGATCTTATTGCATTTATAATGAAAAGAGATAAAATGTCTTTTAAAGAAGTAATAAAAAAATATGAATAAATCAAAAATTATAGCAGTAATTGTTTTAGTTATGTTATATTTTGTTTTTCTAATAGCAATGGATAAAGCATTGGATGCTCAGGAGAAAGTAGAGTGTTATAGGTTGCAGGAACAGGCAAATCAGTATAAGAATTTCCTATATCCAGAAAATGAATTTGGATTTTATATAACGAAGTTAGAAAAGCAAATGTGTGATCATCATAACATCACAATAAATGCTAATATAAAATAAGCAATAATAATTAAGATAAAAAAATATGAGCACAAAACAAAACGATATATTTAACGAAAATTTGATAGAGGAATTAGAGGAAGCCATGTTGAGTGGCGATAAGCAAAAGGAGCAGGAAATAAGAGAAAAATTAGAAGATTATGATGGTCTTACTGCCGAAGAAGTAGAAGATTTTAGCCAATACCTATGAACTACTACAATCCAATACCTATGAACTACTACAATAAACAAGGAGAAAAAATAACAATAGAGGAATGGTGTTCTTTGTTTAAAGACAGAAGTTATAAAATAATAAAGCAAGAAGAGCTTGAAAACGGAAAGTTTGTTTCTACAGTTTGGCTTGGGTTAGACTACCAGCTTGAAGAAGGAGAACCACCACTTATTTTTGAGACGATGGTATTCCCGATGGAAGGAAACTGGGATGAAGAGTATTGCGAGAGATATTCTACATTGGAAGAAGCAGAAGAGGGACATAGAAGAATAGTTAATAAATATAAATAAAAATATGAACAAAGAAGAACAAAAAAATTGTGAAAGATGTGGTTATGAGGAGGCGGAGTATAGAGAAAGATGGGGTAAGGTTCTATGTGGACAGTGTAATTTGGATTATGATAGTCCTTCACAAGAAGAGTTAGAAAGTAGAATAGGGACAGATTTTTAAATAATTATGACAACAAAAAAAGAAATAATAAATAACTGTAAGAAAGGGCTTAAGAAACGGAATTGTTTTATGTAGAGATTGTCATGCTTTATATGATGAAAATGAAAGAATTTATTGGATGGTAAAGTATAGAAAATTAAAAGAAAAATATAATAAATTAAAAAATATGAGTCTAAAAGAAAACGATGTCTTTAAAGAAAGACTAATTGAAGAATTAGAAAAAGCCATGATAAAAGGTGATAGGCAGAAGGAACTTGAGATAAGAGAAAAATTGGAAAGTTATCTTGGTCCTACTGCTGAAGAGATGGAAGATTATTCAGATTATATATGAAGATATTAAATATTTGTCCTTATTGTGGAAAGAAGAATTGCCTTGTGATTCTTCTTGGAGATATGTTATTATGTCAAGAATGTGAAAGGACGGTCAAATTAAAGATTAAAAATATTAAGATAATAGATGTATGACAGATAAAGAAAAGATAATTGATGAAATTACACAAGAAGAAATACATAAGGCAGCATCTGAGTATAAGAATATATCTCAAGAAGATTATAACTTAATTTTAAATTTATTGACTACTTTCTTAATAGCAATGAAAGAAATTAATAAGTCAGAAGATGTTGTGTCAATGTTTTTTATTTTGTTATATATCTTAGAGAAAGTAGAAGTAATAAAAATAAATAATAAAATATTTATAAAATAATATGAATCAAATTAAAATTAATACAGTAAATTTAAGAACAGCAAACAAATTATTTGCTGTTTTTTATAATGAGAGAACTCCATTATATGTTTGGGGTAAACCAAGTACTGCAAAAACTTCTTCTATTAAACAGTTTGCGATGCAAAAAGCAAAAGAATTAGGTGAAAGATATTCAGAAGAGGAATTTGGAGAAGGAATATTTACTTGTAAAACTATTACTTTAAGTCAAATGGATTCTCCTGATTTAAGAGGAATGCCTTGTGTTTCTGTTGATAAAAATGGAAAAGAGGTTACAAAGTTTATACCAACTGAAGAATTGCCAAGAGAAGGACATGGAATTCTATTGTTTGATGAATTAAATAATGGTGATGAGACAACGTTAAAAGCAGCTTATCAGATAATTCTTGATGGAGCATATGGTAACTTACCAGTTGTAAAAGATAAAGATGGGAAGGATGCTTTTTGGAGAGTTGCTGCAAGTAATACAGAAGATGATTTTTGTAATACAACACCATTACCATTAGCTTTATTAAGAAGGTTTAGTCATATCTTGGTTGAGCCAGATGCTGAAGAAGTTATAAATTATTTTATCAATCAAAATGAAGACTCAAGAGTTATTGGATATTTGAAAGCATATCCAACAGATTTATTTCCTAAAGAATGGGATGAAAAATTATTGATAAATAAATCTAATCCATTTCCAAGTCAATGGCAAAATGTAAGTAAACTTATAAAGAACTTGAAAAATAATGATCCAATCATTATGGATATAGTTTCAAGTTGTGTTGGACAAGGTGTAGCTGGTAAATTTGTTGCTTTTATCAAGACAGCAAATAAAATTAATTGGGTCAATCTTTATAAGAATACAACTGAAGAAATGCAGAAGTTAAAGAAGGATGAACAAAGAGTTTCTTTAATGTATGCTTTAATGTCTGAAGTTGCTATGGCTTGGAAGTTATCAAAGCCTGTGAAAGATGGAAATAAAACAATTAAATTTAATGATAAAATAGTTATAGATGTAATTCTTGAATTGGAAAAAGAATTACAACTTGCTTTTATGAGTATGTTAAATACGATTAATAAAAGGAAATTTATAACATTAGCTTCTGAAGACAAAAAATTAAATGAAGTTTTAAAAGATTTAGGAAACTTAATTTATTAAATATATGAATATAAAAGATAGATTAACCAAGGCTAAAGTATTTATAATGCTTTATGAACCATGGTTTGGACAATTAGCAAGTTATTTAGTTTTTTATCCTTCAAAAGAAGTTCAAACTATGGCAGTAAGTATAAAAGGAGAAGTGTTCTTTAATGAAGACTGGGTTAGTAGTTTGACTGATAAAGAATTATCTGGAGTAATTTGTCATGAAATTTTACATCTTGCTTATCAACATTTAGCAAGGTTAGGAAATAGAGATCCTCAATTATTTAATATAGCAGGAGATATAAAAGTAAATGAAGAGATTGTTTTTAATGGAGATAAGTTTAGACTTCCTAAAGAAGCTATAATTCCTTATGGAAATTCTGTTACTATTGGAGATGTAAAGATACATAATATTGATGAAAAGTCTTCTGAGGAAATTTATGATGAAGTAATTAGGAGAACTAAAAAGCAAGATTTTGTTGCTATGGATAGTTTTGTTAGACATAATATAGATAGTGATGAAGAAAGAAAGATTATTAAAGATTGGCAAGAGAAAATTAATATTGCTAATGAGACAAATAAATTTGCAGGAAATATTCCTGCAGGTGTATTAAGAGAATTAGAAAAAATGAATACACCTAAATTATCTTGGCAACAATTGATAAGACAAAGACTTAAATTGATATCAATTAATAAATCTTGGAATAAACCAAATAAAAGAATGTTGCCTTGGTATTTTGCAGGAAGAAGCAGAACAAAGGGATTATCTTGTGCTGTTTGTATTGATACGTCTGGTAGTATGGGTGATGAGGAGTTAAGTCAGATATTAGCAGAAATATGGGGTATGTCTCAACAGTTTAAAGAAATTAAGTTTTATATAATGTGTTGTGATACTGAATTAACAGAACCATTTATATTGACAACTAGAACAAAAAACTTACTTAAAAAGATTAAATTAGAAGGTGGAGGAGGAACAAGTTTTAAACCAGTGTTTAATTGGATTAAAAAGGAAAGTCTAAATTTGGATTGTCTAATTTATTTTACTGATTTATATGGTGATTTTCCTGAAGAGAAACCAATGTATAATACTTATTGGGTAACTCAAACTGATAATATTGAAGTTCCTTTTGGTAGAATAATTAAATTAAAAATATGATAGATTTAATAAAAGACTTAGATATAGCAAAAAATAATTATCTTAAAAAGAAAGAAGAATATTTAAGATATTTATATAGTAATTATGCAGATGCTTTTTATGATATTGAAGAAGATTATAGGAAATTAGAAGAAGAATTAGGAATATTGCTTTCTAATATTCCTGTAAATAAAAGCTTCAAATATAGAATTGATATACCTAATAGATGGTATGATTCTATAGTTTGGAGATATCCTTTTGATGCTTTTTATTATGAAAGAAGAACTTATGGAGTAAAAGTTGGAGATATTTTAAAGAGAAAAAAGCATATAAAAAATTATAAAGTTAATCTTAATGATGAAACTGATATTGATTTTAGCAAAATCGATAAATTAGATAAGTCTAATTTAAATTTGTTTATTAAATTTTTTAATAGAGCAATAGATATTAAAATAGAAAGTGTTGAAAAAAAAGTAAATAAATTTATTTTAAGATCAGATCAGGATGGCATAGTAGAATATAATAATCAAGAAGATGTTTCTGATCATATAGAAAATCTTATTTGTATAGATGATAAAAAACCTAAATATATTAATAGTTGGTATAAAGATGATCTAAAAGAATTTAAGAGAGCTATTTCTAATTATTCTAATAAAGAAAGTTTAAAAATCTTTTTAGAAAATCAAACAGAATTTCTTAATGTTTTAGAAGAAATAAATTTATATAACAGAAATATAAGAGAGAATATGGAAAGTTTTTTAGAAGATATAGTAAAAGAAACTGCATCTATTAAATTATTAAGAGATTTATGAAAAAAGTTATAGATAGATTATACAACTCAGGATTAAAATATCTTGAGAGTAAAATAAAGTTTATTAATAAATTAGAAGAAGATTATAAATATATCTTTCTTGATGATACAAAAAGGATTAAGAATTCTTTAAACCTTTTATCTTCTATATTATCTATGATACCAGAGAATCGTTCTACAGTATATGTTTTTGGAAATTATAAATGGAAATATCCATATATTAATGTAATGAAAAAGTTTAATGGAAGATATGATTATCCTCTTTCATTGTATGATTTTTTAAGAATAGAAGATTCATATAATATTTTATTATCTCTTAAAGAAGAAAAAGGAATTAATAAAGAATTGTTTAATAGATTTTTAGGTTTGTTAGAAAGATGGAAAGAAATAGCAAATTATGAAAAGAAAATAAGAATACAAGAAGATTGTATTCTTGAATATAGAGATGGAATAGTAACTCTTGATAATTTAAGATTATCAAATTTTTTTAGTATTGATAGTTATGATGTTAAAAATTTATTAAATCAAGCTACTTTAAAAACTTTCAATTGTTATAGAGAACTTTGGAAAGATCATATTGAATATAGTTTAAAATCAATAAATAGTGATTTAAAAAAGAGAGATAAAGATTTAGAAGTTTTATTAGAAGAGTTAAAGGTCGAAGAAAATATGCTTAAGTTAATTAAAAATTTATGATAGAAAATATAAATGATTTAGTATATGAGATAGAAAAAGAATTTAGATATGTTCTTGGTTTATTATCAAATTATCAAACTACTAATATAAAATTAGAAGCTTTAAATCATAAAGATACTTATAATCGTTGTCCGATATTTTATAGTAAAAAATATAAAGCTATTCATTATATAGGAACTTCTTCGCCTTTAAATATTATATATTATGTTGGATTTAAAAATAATAATGTACTTACTATAAATCATTGTTGTGGTGAATATTGTGATATAGAATTAAGTTCCTTAAGAGATCATAAACATATCATAAAAGAGAATTATGATTTTTGGCTTAAGAGCATGAAGAAATTTATTGAGTTAAAAAATAAATTTAATTATCTTATTGATATTAATAAGATAGGTGATAAAAATGTAATAATCTCTACTGATTATTATAGAAATTTTAAACAAAATTTGGATGGAATTTCTGTATCTGTATTTAAAAATGATAAGCATCTTTATAGTACTGATCTTTTAAAAGCTCTTGAAACTAAAAAAGATTTTAAAGAATTAAAAAAATCACTTGAAAATTATACAAAAGAGTTAAAGAGTTTATTAAAAGAATTAAAAGATTATACAAAGGTATGTAAACTTATAAGTAATTTATGAAATTATATAAGAAAGGTAAAATAAACGGAAGTTGTTTTACAGATATTATAGAAGATATGAATATAGAATTTTGTGTAATAACAAAAGCAATGTTTGTAAATGATTGTTATATTTCAATTAAGAATGAAAAATATAAACAACAAAAGTTACTTGGAAATGTTAGTTCTATTACCTGTAGTATTGTTAGTTCTAGTTTAAATTTATCTTTTGAACTTAAAGAAGTTAAAGAAGTTTCTGATAATAATATTGTATCTTTAATTGATGGATTTAGTTATGATTTAAATGAAATTAAAAATAATAAATATGTTATAAGTGAATGCTTTAATATATGGATTCAATATATTAAAGGCTTTGTTTTATTAAGAAATAAGTTTGTTGATATATGGAAAGGAGATGATATAGTTAAATTTAAACATTGTTATTATGATTTAAAATTATCAGAAGTTTATGTTAAAAATTTATCTGATACTATTTCTTTTGAGAACTTTTTAAATTTTGATTCAGAAGAATATAAAGAATCAATAGTAATGTATAGAAAGAAATTGGAAAAAGCTTATGATGATTTTAAGAAATACTATAAAGAAATTAAGAAGAGTGCCAATGTATATAGACTTATAAATGATTTAAAAAAAAATGACAAACAAAATTAGTGATTTATTTACAAAAGAGTTAGAAAGATTATATAAGAAATATGATTTTCTAACTAAATTAAAAGAAATTAATTGTGATTATTCTAAAATATTTGAGGATTTCTTAGGAATAAATTGTTTTAATGATAAAGAAATTCTTATTTCAAAACATTCTTCAACAGGAGAAAGATTAGTTATTCATAAAGGAAAATTTGAATTTGGATCAAGTAAACATATTGTAACTAATTTATTTGATGAGGATGTATTTCTTAAGAAAAACTTTTTATCTATTGGAAATAAAAATGGATGTTTTATAATAGATTTAAATGTATTAAGAAGTATTTCTATTGATAAACCTAGTTTCAATAAATTTTTGAAATTGTTAAGTGAATATTCTATAATTATAAATAATTATAGAAAATTAATTGATACTAGGGATCTTATCTTTGGTTATTGTTTCCTTTTAAAGAATGGAACTTATGATAAAGATAAAGAAAAAATGGTAGAGCAAATAGATATTAAGGAATTTAAAAAGAGGATTAATAAACATAATAAGAATTATGAAAAATTCTTAAAGAAATTTAAAGAATTTGGATTTCCTTATAAATTAATATCAGAATTATGATATATAGAATAGTATGGCAAGAAGCTCATATAGTTACTGTTGAAGCAGAAAATGAAGCTGAAGCCAAAAAGAAATTAAAAGAAAATAAAATAATAAAAGAATCAAAAGAACGTATTGGTGATTTTGATATTTATTCTGATGAAGATTTATAACAAAAGAATTGTGGTTACAAGAAGGCAAGAAAATGGAATAAGGTTCTATGTAATTTAGACTACGATATAGATCCAAGAATGCATGATGGTCAAGAAAAATAATTAAGGATAATAAATTAAAAATATGAACAAAAAAATAAAAGTTAAAAATGATAACAAGGTAGAAATAAAAGTAGATTTTCAATTAGTATGGAGCTTTATGTGGAGATGGTTCGTATTAGCATTCGGAATCGTCTTCTGTGTAGGAATCATAGCTGGATTATTCTAAGATAAACAAAACTATGAACAAAGGACATTCAACAACAGAAACATTTATAGAATGGATGATCGGAATAATAGTAATAGCATTCTTATTCGGAGCATTCTTATTCGGAGCAGACAAAGCTTTTGATAATTATGAGAAACAATACTGCTTCGGACTACAAGCACAGGCAGAGCAATTCTCAAACTATTCACTATCAAAAGAAAATCCATTAGGTTTCTTTATCACACAATCAGATAAGGAAATGTGCGAAGGTATTTACGGAATAGAAATTAATGCACCAGTAAAATAAATAATATATGAAAAAGAAAACCAAAAAAACAAATGGCAAGAACTATATCAATCTAATAATCGGCAAAAAGAAAGCAAAAGACCAATATGGCAAAACTCATTGGGTTGCTATTGATGAATACAATCCTGAAACAAAAGAGGAAAGGTCGGCAAAGCAATCAACAGAGAACGCACTTAACGAGGAGTATGGAGAGCCAATCACTAGAGAAGAAAAAGATTAGATTAAATGGAGATAATATTAAAGGTTATAAAGATGAATAAGATTTGTGTTATTTGTGGTAAACCTATTACTGGTAAAAGAAGATTGTATTGTTCTGATGTTTGTAGAAATAA
>Ga0116147_1004554_pt1 | contig 12283 bp, 8 predicted proteins | sample AD_JPNHG3_MetaG_FD_89749 | JGI IMG/M metagenome (GOLD analysis project Ga0116147, IMG submission 89749) | Active sludge microbial communities of municipal wastewater-treating anaerobic digesters from Japan - AD_JPNHG3_MetaG | ecosystem: Engineered > Bioreactor > Anaerobic > Digestate | place...
AGGGAGACAATTTTTTTTGTTCCTCTTACTTGTGATTCCTATATAATGTAGGCGCGAATTCGAATTCGCGCCTGCAAGAATGTGGGGGAAGGAAGGATTCCTTGTTCCTGTGTATTCATTTCATTTACTTAATCGAAATGACAGGCTTGTACATAAATCTCTCTACCCCTTTCTCTTGTGGCTCAAATCCCCCCTTCCCCCCTTAATCCCTGATAGATCTCGAACAAAGTGAGATCCCGATCTATCGGGAGAGGGCTTCACTTCGTTCGAAGGGGGCTGCTAGCAACTCCTTTCGCGAAAGGGAGACAATAATGTTGCAAAAAGATTTCTCCGTGCGTTCACTTTGTTCACTTAGTCGAAATGACAAGCTGTAGATAAATCTCTCTCACTTATGGCTTAAACCCTTCGTGTTTCATTGTGAAAAAAACTTGATTTATAGTTGTAAAACGATAGAAGATAGATGATAAATTCATATGTTTTTTAGTTTTGGTAGAAATTTAGGATGACTGTTCCTTTAAAAATAAAAGAACAGATATTAAGTATAATCAAGCAAAACTTGGATAATTTTTGAGATTATGTTGTTTTTTTGTTTTGAAGTCGTGCAGACTGAACCAACCACAACAATTCAGACTATGATATTTGAATTATGTGAAAAGAAAAAATCCCTTTTCTTGTGTTTTTGAAAATAAAAAGGGAATTAAATGAGTTGCCTTTTGTTATAGATTTTGTTGATTTTTCTGTTGTTAATGATAAAGTATTCAAAGATTTAGCTCTTAAAAATATAGTAAAGTGGAATTAGTTAAATTAAATAATCAAATAAAATTGTCAAAAAAAGCTTACGCAACTTTAGACAAAGCTTTATTTTCCAAAAAGTTGTCTGATTTGGAAAAAGATGGAGTTTTTCAGAGATTTGAATATAATATAGAGTTATTACGAAAAACTTGTAGACTTTTTTTGTTGTATAAATGAGTTCATTTTTCACCAAATCCAAAAGATATCTTCAAAGAAACATATAAATTATGAATTATACAGGATTTGGAGTTGTTTTATAGTTTTTTGGATGCTAGAAACTTAATGTCACATATGTATAGTGAATATATGTCAAAAGAGTTATTTGATATGGTGCAAAAGAATTACAAGGAGATATGAAATGTTTTGAATTCTTTAGAAAAAGCTGTGAAGTAGGAAAAAGGAGATAGAAGGGATGGGTTGCAATAGGTTGGGAGAGTGTAAAATCCCTCTACCCCGTAGTCCTACGGGGAGAGCAGCTCCCTTCGAAGAAGGGAGACGGTATTACAAAAAGATTTCTCCGTGCGTTCACTTTGTTCACTTAGTCGAAATGACAAGTTGTACATAAATTCCCTTCTTTGATCTTAAATCATCCCCAACCCCTTCTTTGAAAAAGAAGGGGCTTAGACACACACTTTCCCCCTCTTTTTCAAAGAGGGGATAGGGGTGATTTAGAATTAAAGAGGGGAATAAGGATATGATTTGGAGTTAAAAGGAGGATTGTGTTATTTTAAAAATTAAATATAAATTCATTTATTAATTTAATAAAAACAGAATGACAGAACAAAATGTTCAAACACCAGACAATTCAGTACTTTCTGATATTCAAAATGATCCAAAAATTTTACAGGCCCAACAAATCCAAAAAATTTTGGAACAACAAGAGCAAATAATGGCTAAATATCAAGAATTGAAAAGTTTGTATGAAAATAATCAGCTTGATTTGTCACAAAAAGAACTTGTGCATCAGCAAATGCAAAAATTAAATACATTATACACTCAAAACAAGGAAACTTTAGTCAAACTCTGAGTTTGACAAGAAAATGTAAACACTCAAAACACAAAAACTTCAGACAAAAAGAAGAAAAAGAAAGTTCCTGCTAAATTGATTTTCGGTTTAATTTGAGCGGGAATTACTTTGATCATTTGATGAGTAGCATTTTTTCTTTATTCTTTATTACAAAATTTAGATAAGGTCCAAAAGTTTGGTCTAACAGTAGATCAAGCAATGCTATTTTTACAAATATTTTCAGCAATATTTATATGAATATTTGTCGTCACATCGTTAATTATCTTGTCTATCAATATATTTAAAGTCATAAAAAAGACATACAAAAAGAAAATATCTTCCATTTTGTGATTGATATGATGAGGTGTTTTGTTTCTAGCTACTTTGGTTTTATGAGTAACCGTTATCAATGCTATCAGAAATATTGATTTAGATCAGTCCACACAATTGTTATATGGTCACTTGATTTTAAAAGATTGACCACAAGAAATTTGAGTTGATCCCGATTTATACATTATTGCTCCAGTCAATATTGAATTCAATTTTAATTATAAAGTGTTCAATAGAGAGATTGCTCCAAGTTTATGAAATCCAAAAATTTTATGACTTTCTTTGGATTGTTGAAATGGACAAATTTTGCCAATAAATGGAGATAAGTTCCAATGATCTTGTTTTTACCAAACAAAGTGAGATTATCAGCTTAAATTGAATGTTAATTACAGCAACTCTCAATGACAAAACAATCAAGATGTTTCAGTTTGAAATGTTGTCGTGAGATCTCAAATAAATATTAGTTCAAACTTGTGAGATATTACCACAAATAATAGCGAGTTATTTGTTTGAAAAAATCCTGTAAATATTACATACGATGCGTCAGACATTTTCAGAGAATTTCAACTCAGTGACTACAATATCCAGCTTGATGTAGATTGAGATTGAGCTTTTGATAAAACAGGACTGACTTATTACACACATATATACACAGGTGCTGGTGTTATCCATTTTGGTTTTAATATACCTTCTTTAAATAACTATACTTATTCTTTCCCAATTAGAATAGAGCAGTCAGATGTACCTGTTGCTTATGTAGATTTTGCTGAATTAGACAAATGAAAATACAACATTTCAGCACAGTTTTATTGAGTTTCTCCGACAGTTTCTGAGTATAAATTCAATATTATCAATAAACAAACAAATAGTTTGATTGAATCAGTTTCTTCTCAAAACCCTACAATTCAATATACATTCCCTGGTAATGGATTATATTCTGTTCAAGTAGTATTTGTTACTACGGATGGAAAGCAAGGTTTAGCAGAAAGTCAGAATATTGATGTTGGATGATCTTATTTCCAAATTTATTATGATATTCTAGCAAAAACTCCTACAAAATCAGAATTTGAGAAACAAGAAGATTTGGAAAACATCAAAATTACAGAAATTCCTACTATTATAAAAGTAAATATCAAAAACATAATTCCAAATGTTGCAGGTTTAGACATAAAAGCAACTGTAAATGGTTCAGCTACATTAATAGAAAACAATTCTTTCCAAACTGTAGTGGATTCAAATGAATGAGCTACAATAAAAATTATGGTTTGAGATCCAAATACAAACAACTATTCAGAAAGAGAGATAAAAATTATCGTGGATAGAGACGATATTATTGGAAGTTTTTTGGTAGATCCGGATACTGTTTGAATTTCTCCATTCAAAGTCAAGTTTGATGTTTCTGCGACCACTATTACAGATCCAGAAGATAAAATAATTTATTTCTCTTGGGATTTTTGAGATGGAAACAAAAAAGAGAATTTATCTCAAGCAATTGTAGAACATACATATACATACGATTTTACAAAAGAAAACTGAGTATTTTATCCTACAGTTACTCTAACAACTAAAAAAGGTCGTGAATTAGTTGTATGAAGTTGAACTAGAATCTCTGTTACAAAACCAATTATAAATGCAGAAATAGTACTAAACTCTCATCCTACTCAAAGAGCCAGTATTTGAGATAAAGTAGAAATGTCTTTGAATATTGATGGTTCGCCTTCAAAAATTGTTTGGAAGTTTGGTAATGGAAATGAGTTGGAATGTCCATGAAGATCTTGTACAGATGTTTCTCAAGTATATGAAACTCCTTGAGAATTTGTTATCACAGCAACTGTTTACTATGAAAACATGCCGACTGTAGACGGGAAAATTAATATAGTAGTAAAATAAAAAATTTAATAGTTATTTTAGAAAATATGTTAAGTTTAGAACAATTTAGACATTTGCAAAAATTATCAAACCTAAATCTTGATTCAAATGAGCAGGAGGTTTTTTTAGAAAAGATGAAATGAATAATTCAAATGTTGGATAATTTGTGAAAATTGGATTTATCGGATGTAAATATTTCTTTAAATACTTCAAACACTCTTAGAACTATAAAAGAGTCACAAGATTTTCCTTATAAAAAAGAGATTTTAGATAATGTAGAGCATGAGTTAATAAATAATTCAGTGAAAATAAAAGGTGCGATATAGAAGAGTTTATAAAGCCTGCCCCAGCCCCGTAGTCCTACGGGGCGGGGTAGGCGGGTTCTTAAAGTTTATAAAGTTAAAAGTTGCAAGTGAATTAATATTTTTTTTATAAAAAAATTCTTCCCTTCGCTCTGATAGATCAATGTTCGGGGTGTTGTTGGACTAGGTGGGGTGTGAGCTTCCTTATTTCTTATGGAGAACTCCGTAGATAAGCGGGCTTAAAGTGGATTTAACCCCCAACTACGACAGAACAACTTCCCCCGAGGGAAGAATTTCATGGTAAAGTTCCTCCCCAGGGGGAGGGAGTTCTCCCTCGTCCCGCCCCGCAGTATTGCGGGGCTACGGGCGGGGGTAGGTGGGGGTTTACCCTCAATTGCCTCAACAATTTCATCATTCAGTCCCGCTGTTCAAACAGGGTAAACAGGTATAGCACTAGAGCAACTTCCCCGTAGGGGAAGGATTCCTTATTTTTTGATTTCTATCAGTCCAACTTATACGGTATTTCCCCAAAAATTGTTATGAAAAATTGTCTTGAAAAAGGTAAGTAATTTATTATAAAAATGTTCGATACTGCAAGATTTTTGCATTTTTTATTATTTAGTTTTTGTACAAATGGCACAAGCGATTCCTTTGGATAGGGTAAGAAACATTGGTATTATGGCACATATTGATGCTGGTAAAACCACTTTTTCAGAAAGAATTCTTTATTATACTGGTAAAAAACATAAGGTCTGAGAAACTCATGATGGAGCAGCAGATATGGATTGGATGGAACAAGAAAAAGAAAGATGAATTACTATTACATCTGCGGCTACTACTTGTTTTTGGAAAGACTATCACATAAATGTTATAGACACTCCAGGACACGTGGATTTTACTGTAGAAGTAGAAAGGTCTTTGAGAGTTTTAGATTGAGCTATAGCGGTTTTTGATGCTTCTCAAGGAGTAGAGCCTCAATCAGAAACAGTTCGAAGACAGGCGGATAAATATAAGGTTCCTAGAATGGCTTTCATAAATAAGATGGATAAAATGGGGGCAGATTTTTTTATGGCTGTTGACAGTATCAAATCAAAACTTACAGATAAATGAATTGTATGTCAAATCCCTTATGGTGCTGCATCTGATTTCAAATGAATAGTGGATTTGTTGGATATGAAATTGTATACATTTGAATGAGAAATGGGAGTAGATGTTGTAGAACATGAAATTCCTGCAGAATTACAAGCTAAAGCTGAAGAATATAGAGAAAAAATGATAGATGCTGCTACTATGTTTGATGATGAATTGGCAGATAAGTTTTTGGAATGATGAGATATCCCAAAAGAATTAATCATAAAAGCTATTAGAAAAGGTACAGTAAGTAATGAATTGTATCCAATATTATGTGGTACAGCATTGAGAAACACATGAGTTCAGTTGGCATTAGACTATGTTACTAGATATTTGCCTAGTCCTTTGGATAGATGAACTATTTATGGAATAGATCCAGACAATGAAGAGAAAAAGCTTGAAAGACATGCTTCTCCTACAGAGCCAGTGTCTGCATTAGCGTTCAAAATTGCATCAGATCCTTTTGTTGGTACTTTGACTTTTGTTAGAGTTTATTCTGGAACTATTAAATCTGGAGACTCTTTATTAAATCCTATTACAGGTCAAAAGGAAAGAGTAGGGAGATTGCTTTTGATGCACGCAAACAAAAGAGAAGAAATTTCAGAAATATGAGCATGACATATTTGTGCGTTCTTAGGATTAAAAGATACAAGAACAGGAAATACTTTATGTGACATCAAAAATCCTATCATACTTGAAAAAATAGAATTTCCAGAGCCTGTTATCAACATTTCTATTGAACCAAAAACTAAAGATGATCAAGAAAAATTATGATTAGCGTTGGCAAAACTTATGTATGAAGATCCTACATTTAGAGCTTATTCTGATGAGGAAAGTGCTCAAACAATTATTGCTGGTATGGGAGAATTACACTTGGATATTATTGTAGATAGACTTAGAAGAGAACATAAAGTAGAAGTAAATACAGGGAAACCACAAGTAGCATATAGAGAGACAATTATGGCTGATAGTGTAGAATGAGAATGAGTATTCAAAAGACAAACTGGAGGTAGAGGACAATATGGACATGTACTACTTAGACTTGAAAAACTTCAAGATAAAAACTACGAATTCGTATCAGAAATTAAATGATGAGTGATTCCAAATGAATTTATACCTGCTATTGATAAAGGAGCTAGAGAAACTATGGCTCAAGGTATTTTAGCATGATATCCTATTATAAATATTAGAGCGGTTCCTTACTTTGGTTCTTATCATGATGTGGATTCTTCAGAAATAGCGTTTAAAATTGCGACATTTAGAGCATTCAAAGCTGCATTTACAAAACCTGAAGCACAAGCTTGTATTTTGGAACCAATAATGAATGTAGAAGTAACAACTCCAGAAGATTATGTTTGAGATGTGATGGGAGATTTGTCTTCTAGAAGAGGTATGATTCAATGACAAGAAGCAAGAGGTAATGCAACAGTAATTAAAGCTAAAGTTCCATTGTCAGAAATGTTTGGTTATGCAACTGATCTTAGATCCAATACTCAGGGTAGAGCGAGCTTCTCTATGGAATTTGGTAGCTATGAGAGAGTTCCAGAAAATATTTCAAAACAAATTATAGATGAGAGATCTGGAAAAGTTAAATCAATGGATGAGGAGTAGAAGTTCGTCTAACCACCCGGCCCCGTAGTCCTACGGGGCGGGTGGTAGGATATAATAAATGATAAAATAATAAAGTAATAAATAAAATAATATAAGGAACGGTTTTGTAATCGTTCCTTTTTTATGCTGTTGATTTTTGGATGTTAAAACTTATTAATAGAATTGATGTTAAATATCTAATTTTTATTATCATTTTTATACTATGAAAAAAATATTGTTAATTTTTATATTTTTCTTTTGTTCTTTTTGATCTGCACAAATGTTCTCTTTGGAATGTGTTGATTGATACCGTTGAGATCCATTATGTGAACAAAATAAAAAATTTTTTGATAAGTTTCATAACTGAAAATCAAATCAAGATGAATTATTTGAAAAATATATTGTTGATTCAGAAGAGGGTGTTTGGGAATATTGAGTAGTTTGAGATAAAGAACAGCTACTTTATGATTGGATTTCTCCTTTATTGGCAAAAATTTATCAGAATGCAGACGATAAGGCATATATAACTAAGTGGACTAGTAAACTTTTTGAACAGTGTGCTGTATCTTGATCAATAAAAGAACTGAGAGATGTGTGTAAATTATTTTTGGTTGACTATGTGTGAAGTGATATAAAAATTACAAAATTAAATTATTCTAAAATTTATAAATCAATATATAATAACAGGTTAGAACAGGTATCATCTGAGTTTTGAGATTTTGTACATAATTATAATCCACTTGATGTTGTTTCAGCAGCGATACGTAAGGAATATGTTTTTTGAGATTATATGTTATGAGTACAGCGACTTGATGAAAATGAGGGTTGAATTTTTGTATTGAAAGCATGAGATACTCATCGACAACATTTTGCTAAGTTAAAAGGTGGTTTTATTAAATCTTGTTATAAGAAAAACAAAAAATTATTATGTGATGTTGTTGATATAAAATATTATAATTCTGGTATTTTGTATGGATATGAATTACAATCAAATTGATCCTGGAATTTAGTATTATGCTCAAGTGCTGATGTTAATGTTGCAGATAATTATGAAAAAAAACATTTAGATAAAAGTTTTTGTAAAGATAAAAATCATTTTATTTTTACTAATTTTTGACATTAAATTTACTTATAAAGTTCTTCACAAAAAACTATCTTATGGTAGTTTTTTTATTAGCTTAATAAAATAAAAAGCTGTTGTCGCGTGTCGCGAATAGATTTCTAGATTTTGCTCTAAATGACAGTAATTATGTTCGAAATTGAAATGACTGGCTTCACTCTGTTTGTGGTTTAATTTTCTATTATTAATTATTAACTGTAGAATCTTGTCACTCGATTTTTGTCAAAAGAATATTTTGATTTTCTATTATTATTGTATTCAAAATTTCATCTAGATTCCCTGCTAATACTGAAGGAATATTTGACCAAGATTGTTTGATCCTATGGTCTGTAATTCTGTCTTGTGGAAAATTATATGTCCTTATTTTTTCTGATCTATCTCAGCTACCAATTTGATTTCATCTAATATCTTTTTGTTCTTTTTGCTGTTTATCTAACTCTATTTGATACAATCTAGATCTAAGAACCTCTCGTGCTTTTTCTTTATTTTTTAATTGGGATTTACTATCTCATATATCTACAATCAATCAACTTGGTTTGTGATTTAATCTCACTCATGTTTGGTTTTTGTTAGCATTTTGACCTCCACAAGAAGATCAAGCATAAGTATCCATTACCACATCTTTAGGATCAATATGTATGCTTACCTCATCTACTTCAGGCATAATTGCAACGGTTACTGTAGAAGTATGGACTCTTCATTGGGATTCTGTGTCTGGGATTCTTTGTACTCTATGCACTCAGCTTTCAAATTTCATCAAAGAGTATACTTTGTCTCAAAATATTTTTACCATAACGAATTTTACTCACCCAATATCTGTGAGTTGCTCTTCAACTATTTCAGTTCTTCGTCACTTTTTTTGAGCAAAAGCTAAATACATCCTCAACAGTTCTGCTCAAAATAAAGCAGATTCGTCTCATCATGCTGCAGGTCTGATTTCTAAGAAAATATTTTTATCATCATTTGGATCACTAGGTAATAATGCTATTTTGATTTGTTGTTCCAATTCTTCTAATTTGGCTTCAGATTCTTTTTTTTGTTCTTTTGCTATTTCTAGCATATCCTCATCGCTTTCAATATTTAATATTTCTTTAGCTTCTTCCAGTTGACCATGGTAATTTAGATATTCTTTTGCAAGTTCATATTTTTCTTGCATATCAGAAATTTGTTTGTTTATTTTTATAGATTCTTGCTGATTTCCAAGAGTTTCTGGGTCTATGGCAAGTTCATTTAGTCTTAAGTATTCTTGTACTATAGATTTTAATTTCTCAATCATTTATTAGGGAGTTGAAAATAAAATGTTTGTAAAGTTTATAAAGTTTGTAAAGTTCGTAAAGTTGGTAGTTCCTCCCTTGGGGGAGGATGTTCCCCCGCAGTATTGCGGGGTAGGTGGGGGTTTTACCCCCAACTACGATAGAGCAACTTCCCCCGAGGGAAGAATTTTTTTGTAAAGTTTGTTATAGCTCCGCGAACAGCACCCCAGGCTGTTGGCAAGATAGGTTTATAAAGTTATAGCCCCTTGCTCGTTACGGAGAACTCCGTAATTTAAGGGGGGAAGTAGGGGGGATTTTGTGATAAATGAAGGTTTGTTTATTTGATCCCCCTTAATCCCCCTTATTAAGGGGGACAAATTTCAACTTGTAACTTTATAAACTTTTTACTAATTAGCGTAGCTAGTAAAAAATATTTGCAAAGATAGTAAATATAAATTGAAATATTGAGTTACTAACTGTTCGTAAGAAATTTCAAACAACATTTCTACCTGGTCATAAAATTATTATTAAAAATACAATTGAAATATATGTGGTGTATCTTTCTACAAAGCTAGCAAAATTGTATGAAATCATTTTTACTATTCTAAATCAATCAAGAGGAGGTAATGGTATCAAATTAAATACTGCTAAAATAATATTGATTATAGAAAACTTTATAAAAAATGTAATGAAAGCGTTGGTATTATCCAAGAATATATCGTTGATTCCTAAAGAAAATATTTTAGAAAGAATTAATAATAGGATAATTCATATTGTAGCTAAAACTAGATTTGTAGCAGGTCATGCTAGAGCCACCATAAGCTCTCATTTTACTGGATCTTTGTAGTATGTTGGATTTATTTGAACAGGTTTTCCCCATCAAAATTTTATTAAAAATATCATAAAAAATCAGATAGGATCCATATGTTTGAATGGGTTGGTAGTTAGTCTTCATTGTAATTTTGGAGTAGGATCTCAAAGTTTATAAGAAACATATGCATGAGCGTATTCATGCAATCATATAGAAATTAGCAGTATTATCGCCAAACTTATTATATCTATAATTGTCATTCCAAGCATTACGGTTCGTAAAGTTTGTAAGATTTAAGATTTAGTTCCTCCCCTGGGGGAGGTTGTAGCCTCCGATTTATCGGAGTAGGTGGGGGTAAGTAGTCTCAACAATCTCCTCAACCCCCAACTACGATAGAGCAACTTCCCCCAAGGGAAGAATTTTTTTCACATTAAAGTTCATAAAGGTCGTAAAGTTCATAAAGTTTGTAAAGCCTGCTCCAGCCCCGTAGTCCTACGGGGCGGGGTTCATAAAGTTTGTAAAGTTCTTTATAACCTCATAACTTTCAACTTGTAACTTGATAAACTAGTTTACTTAATTAGGGTGTTTTATAAAATCCCAAAAGTTTTTTAAATTTTTCGCTTTTTCTTTATCTATGTATATGTTTTCTGTTAGGCTTAAATTGTTGTAAATTTCGTTTCTTCGGTTATATTCATACATATTTAATTTTTCAATATCTAATTTGTTTAACATGGATTCTTTTAGATTTAACTTGATATATTGCCTTCATAAAACAACAATTGGCATGTCAGTAGAATGAATGTTGTTTATTTCTTCAATAATTTTTGACTTATTCTTTGATTCATTATATTGTTTTAGTAATGAAACTAGTCTTGCATTGCTGTATTGAGATGGATTGTTTTTTGGGTTTTCTACAGAGAATAATTTAGACATATCTGTAGTAAGTCACATGTCTATGATGTTTAAATATATATCGTATTCTCAAGCAGTCAAAATTCATTCTAATTCATTTATATCTGATGATTTTTTGTATGTAAATCTATCTTCAATTGCCATATCTTTGAATATTTGTTTTAGTTTTGCAATAATGTAGTTTGATAAGTTGTTGTCAAAATATAAGATTTTTAAGTCCTCTTTTATTCAAACTCAATTGTTTGTGTTGTTGTATAAATTGTAAAGGTTTATGCTTCCTATCTGTTCTTTTTTGTCTTTGTTAAATCCAAAAATGGTGTAAGAATTTAATCCTAGATTTAAATTTTTGTTTTTGGATGCTATTCAATAGTTTGCAGATTGATTTTTTTTACTATATGTGCTTGGATAATATAAATCTCAACTATTATGTTGTATAGCTATTTTATCATAACTGTTTTCAAACTTTAGATTTAACATAAATTCTTGTTTGCTATCTTCTGTATAAAAAGCATATGCTTTTTGTTTGTTGGAAAAGTTTAGGTTTCATGTGAATTCGTTAATTCAGCTTTCTATGAGTTCTTGTTTTCCTAAACCTCATTTGGTGTCTATACGATTTAAAAATTCTCATATATTTGCTCATGTAGATGTATATTTTACAAAAATATCTCTATCATATTTTTTCATATATTCATCCTCATCAGAATCAAAAAACTTATTTTCAATTAATCATCATAAGGCTCTTCTCAGCCTTACTGTCATTTTTTCTGACTTTGTGTTGAAAAATAATGTGACTAATCTATTGCTCTCAAGGTTTATGGTTTGGTATCATTTTAGATTTTCATCTCCAATATATGCATCTATAATAGATCAATTTAATTGATTGATGCTTTCTTTGAAATTGTTAAACGAAATGGTGTTTTTAATTTGATAAAATCATAAGTTTGTGTCTTTACAGTCAGATAAATCAAATATTAAACTATACTGATCAGTAGATTGGGATTTTATTTTTGCACAATTACTATAAACAGGCTCTATCGCAAAACTTTGCTGGTACATATCTATGTTTGGTGACAAAAGAGCATGTTTTGGTAAAATATAGTTTGCGAAAAATAGAGAGTTGTCTTCCGAACTGTTTTCAAACACTACTTTTACTTTATTTCATTCCAT
>Ga0116147_1004558_pt1 | contig 12276 bp, 9 predicted proteins | sample AD_JPNHG3_MetaG_FD_89749 | JGI IMG/M metagenome (GOLD analysis project Ga0116147, IMG submission 89749) | Active sludge microbial communities of municipal wastewater-treating anaerobic digesters from Japan - AD_JPNHG3_MetaG | ecosystem: Engineered > Bioreactor > Anaerobic > Digestate | place...
CCAGCAGAATCTTCAGACACACCACCAATCCCAATGTTACGCAGGTTAAGTATCTTACAGGCGCCGATGCGGAGGTAATAGAATTCACCGTTCCGCCGAAGGCAAGGATCACAAAAGGTTCGCTGCGCGGCATCGACTTCCCCGAAGGAGCAATTGTGGGAGGAGGAACACGGGATAATGTTCCCTTTATCGCAACAGCCGACACCATGATCAAGTCGGGCGACTGTGTTGTGGTTTTCTCTCTGCCTGATGCTTTCGATAAGGTTTCGAAGTTTTTTATCTGATCTGATATGATCAACTTCAGGGTTGTTGCCCGGGTTCTGGGAATTCTGCTGACGGCCGAAGGAATATTGATGCTCATTACGGCGGCCGCATCATATATAATGAATGACTACGCCGCAGGATCACTTCTGCTTTCGGGAGTAATATCCGTAACAACCGGGGTGTTTATATATAATCCCGTCAGAGATCAGGAAGAATTATTCGGGTACAGGGAAGGATATATCATACTTACGGGGGCATGGATCATCTTCAGCCTGTTCGGCACTCTTCCCTTTATTTTAAGCGGCACCGTAACAAATTTCACAGATGCATTTTTCGAATCAGTGTCCGGATTCACGACAACGGGCGCAACGATACTGACAAACCCCGATTCGGTTTCTCCGGGAATCCTTCTGTGGAGAAGCCTTACGCAGTGGCTGGGCGGACTGGGAATTATATTTCTTTCGTTATATATTCTACCTGTTTTTAAAGACTCGCCCCTTCAGCTTTCAACGACAGAATTTTCGGGACAGCCGGCAGACAAGATTCACCCGCGATGGATAGATGCCGCAATAAGACTGATTTCCATATATATTTTTCTGACTCTGGCGGAAACCCTTCTGCTTGTGGCCGGCAAAATGAATCTTTTTGAGGCTGTCTGCATTTCGCTCAGTACGATTTCCACAGGAGGCTTCTCCCCCCGCGAGAACAGCCTTACCCTGCTGGCAAACAGTTACAACAAGGTAATTGTCACACTCTTTATGTTTCTGGCAGGCACCAACATGACCATTTTCTATTTTCTTTTCAAAAGAGAATTTAAAAGAATAAGGGAAAACAGTGAATTCAGATTTTACATCACGCTGGTTCTGGCTGCATGTTTAATAACAGCGGGGCTTCTTTTTATGCAGAATTACTTTTCGTTTGCCGGATCGCTCCTGAACAGCTTCTTCCATGTTATTTCGGTAATAACCACAACAGGCTTTTACACAGACGATTTCAGCCATTGGGGCAACTTCATCACACTTATATTTCTGGTACTGATGTTTACCGGAGGCACGACAGGGTCTTCAGGCGGCGGCCTCAAGATTTCCAGGCTGATGATCCTGACTCACAATGTAAGGAAGGAACTGACCCGTCTGATACATCCCGATGCTTATCTGCCGGTAAGACTGAACCATAAAATAATTCCCCAGGGCACTGTTTACAACGTTATCGTTTTTGCGGTGATTTATATCCTTGTCGTAAGTATCTGCTCCCTCATCATTTCGGTAATGGGTTACGACATCTTAACTTCGGTAGGCACGGCGGCTTCCATGCTGGGAAATATCGGTCCCGGGATGGGTGAACTCGGCCCGATGCACAACTATGCAGGCGTTCCCGCCGCGGGCAAATGGTTCCTTTCGCTGGTTATGATACTTGGCCGGCTTGAATTGCTGGCGGTTATGGTTCTGTTTGCAAAGAGCTTCTACAGGAAGTGACTTAAAATTCAAGTTCTCCCAGCCCCTGCCTAACAATTACAATTTCATCGCCCGTACAGTCGACCACGGTGGAGGGTTCATTTCTGCCATAGCCGCCGTCTACAACCATATCGACAAGATTTCCGAATTTTTCATGTATAAGTTCCGGATCTGTGGTGTATTCATCAACACCATTACTGTCGTGAATGGAGGTTGTAATAAGCGGACGGCCGAGCTCCCTTACAATTTCGAGTGTCACGGGATTGTCGGGGATACGGATACCGACAGTTTTCTTTTTGTTTTTGAACATTCTGGGTATCTGGTTGTTAGCCTGCACAATGAATGTAAAGGGGCCGGGCAGGTTTCTCTTCATCAGCTTGAAGATATTGTTGTCGCGGATAATTGTGTATTCACTGAGCTGGCTCATATCATGGAAAATAACCGACAGATCGGGATTTAAAGGATTATGGCCCTTATAGCGGGCAATCCGCTCTATTGCCTTCGGCGCCTTTATGTCGCAACCCATGGCATATACTGTGTCGGTGGGGTAGATGATTATTCCTCCGCGTTCAAGAGTTTCAACGATCCTCCTGATATGCTTTGAATTCGGGTTCTGGGGATAAACTTTTACCAGCATGACAATACTTTTTCTCAAAGATAATAAACAGGAGTGTAAGCAGCAATATTAAAACAAAAAGGGTAAGTTACTTATATCGCACCGCTACAACCGCCTACCCTTGCTGCCTTCCGACCCTGGGGGAGTTCAGCAGGAGCTGGTCGTATAAGACTTACCCCCGGCAAAAATAGTAAATTTATGCATATTCAAAAAAACCTCTGTATCCGCCTTTTTCATATATTTGCCTGTTAATAAAAGAAGTGCAACTAATAAATAATCTGATGGAAAAAAACGTTTCGGTCTGGAAAGCGAACATTAACAATGGGTTAATCCTTGGAATGCTCAGTATTGTCTATACACTTGTCATGTACTTCCTCGACCTTATGTTTAACAAGGCGCAGGGGTATATTTTCCTGCTTGTACTCATAGTGGTCATTTTCTTTATGCTCAAATCGTACCGCGACAATTACCTTCACGGCTTTATTAAATACGGCCAGAGCGTTGGTGCAGGTGTAATCATATTCCTCTATTTATCAATAATTTCCGCAATCTTTACTTATATCCTGTACAAATTCATAGATCCGGGACTGATAGAAAAGCAGCTTGCCATGGTTGAAGAAACTCTGGTAAACAGGGGCATGCCGCAGCAAGCCATTGATTCAGGAATGGCGGTACAGCGTAAAATAATGGTACCTGAAATCATTGCTCCGCTAAGCATCCTTTCAATCATGTTCTACGGAACAGTCATCTCACTCCTTGTCAGCATCTTCGTGAAGAAAGAGGGAAATCCTCTCATCGACATCCCTGATAACCGATAGCATTCTTCCAGATGGACCTCTCCGTTGTCATCCCCGTTTATAATGAGGAGGAATCACTTCCTGAACTTACAGAGTGGATCGCCAAAGCATGCACCGGGGCCGGATTGTCCTACGAGATTATCATAATTGACGACGGCAGCAGCGACAGGTCGTGGCTGGTGACCTCCGGACTTTCGCTCCGCAATAAAAACATCAGGGGGATCAGCTTCAGGAGAAACTACGGCAAGGCGGCGGCACTGCATACAGGCTTCTCGCTGGCACAGGGAAATGTGGTTATTACAATGGATTCCGATCTGCAGGACTCTCCCGACGAAATACCTGAACTCGTCAGGATGATAAAAGAGGAAGGATACGACCTTGTTTCGGGATGGAAGAAGAAAAGGTATGATCCTTTCATTAAACGGTTTACAAGCAGGTTTTACAACTTTACGGCAAGGGTCTTCTCGGGGATAAAACTCCACGATTTTAACTGCGGCCTTAAAGCCTACCGCAGCGAGGTTGTGAAAAGCATTGAGGTTTACGGCGAAATGCACCGTTATATACCCATTCTGGCCAAAGAGGCAGGCTTCAGAAAAATAGGAGAGAAAGTTGTGGAACACAGGCCGCGGAAATACGGCACCACAAAATACGGCCTCGACAGATTTGTAAAGGGGTATCTCGACCTTCTTACCATTGCCTTCATTACAAGGTTCGGAAAGAGCCCTATGCATCTTTTCGGATCACTCGGCACGCTGATGTTCATTGCCGGCTTCCTGATGGCAGGCTTCCTTGGAGTGAGGAAACTGTGGTATGTGTCAAATAACCTGCGGGCGCCTCTTGTTACCGACAGCCCCTGGTTCTATATTTCACTTACGGTGATGATCATTGGTACACTGCTTTTCCTGACAGGCTTTCTGGGAGAGCTTATTAACAGGAACTCACCCGTCAGAAACGATTACCTTATCAGGGAAAGAATCAACGCCTGACGCTCCTCAGCCGGGGAAGTTCGGAGCATGCCTTGCGGTAGTCTTCCGGCACCCCGATATCCGTAAAATAACCGTCTGACGCAAAAGCAGTGATATTTGAGCTGCCTGCCATCCTCTCAAGGATATCCTTCTCAAGCGAGAATTTTCTGCCGGGAGCCGATGAGGCAAACCATTCCTTATTTAAAATATAAATCCCCCCGTTGATATATCCGCTGCCGCTAATTCCCTTCTCCCTGAAAGATACTATTCTGTCGTCCTGCAAAACAAGGGAGCCGTACCTTGAAGTGTCATCCATATGTTTCACTGCGAGGGACATCACTGCCCTGCTGCGGAGGTGCGATTTTTCGAAGGCCTGAAGATCAACATCAAAGAAAGTATCACCGTTCAGCACGAAAAAATCAGCTCCTTTAATATGATCTGCTGAGTTCAGTATGGCTCCCCCTGTGCCAAGAGGTTCATGTTCGGGGGAGTAAACAAGCGACATTTTGCCGTGTCTCCTCCCGATGGCGGGTTCGATTGTTTCGTGCATAAATCCGGAGGCGATGACGGAGTACCTGATTTTATACGAATCGAGGTAATCGAGGAGGTAACTGAGAAAAGGTCTGCCGCCCACCGGTGCCATGGGTTTCGGAAGGTCGCTTATAACAGTTCTCAGCCTTGTTCCGAGACCGCCTGCAAGTATTACAGCTTCATTGATCATATCAGATACTCCATGTCACCAGTCCGTTCTTTGTGAACTGGTATTTCTGTTCGCGGCCCCCGAACTTTTCCAGGGCTCTCAGCACACGGTACCTTGTGTTGCCCGGACAGTAAAAGAAAATGAACCCCCCTCCTCCTGCCCCGCTTATTTTGCCTCCGGTTGCTCCGGCATCGAGGGCTGCGCGGTAAATAAGGTCAATATCCCTGTTGGTTATGCCGTCTGCCATCTGCTTCTTGTATTCCCACGACAGGTTGAAAAGCTCTCCAAGTTCATCAAGCTCCCCTTTCAGGATCACCTCCTTCATCCTGACCGACAGTTCCTTAAGTTTGTGCATTGCCTCAACCGACTCCTTTACATCGTTTCTGACATTATGTTGCTGCTCGGCAATAATTGACGACGATAGTCTGCTGGTGCTGGTGTAGTAAAGAAGGATATTGTTTGAAAGCTCGTTCAGAATCTGGTCTCGTATGCGCAGAGGATTCACAATCACTTTCCCGTTTCCGCTGAACTCCATGAAGTTGAAGCCCCCGAAAGTTGCCGCATACTGGTCCTGTTTTCCCCCGGCCATGCCGAGGTCGTTACGTTCAATGTCCCAAGCCAGGCGTGCGATGTCATATTCTCCGAGGGGGAGCCTGAACCATTCGGCGAAGGCACCCAGAACGGCCACAGCCAGCGTTGAAGAGCTTCCGAGGCCTGAGCCGGCAGGGGCATCAACGTAGGTTGTAAGGGAAAAAGGAGCCGGTTTCAGCCCGAATTCGCTGATCACCCTGTCATATACCCCCTTTGCGATGCTGAAGGATCCCGTCGAACCGTGCACCGTTTCAGAGGCAATCTCCATTGCCTCGTTTTTATCCTCCGCCCTGAAGAGTGTTTTATCCCCTCCCGGTATGATGGTGGCGTAAGCATAAAGGTTTATCGTGGCATTCAATACAGCGCCTCCGAATATTTCCGAGTAGGGAGAAACGTCTGTTCCTCCGCCCGCGAGGCCCAGCCGCAACGGCGCCTTACTTCTGATAATCATTTCCGGTAAGTTTTTTGTAAATACTGATAATTCCCGCGGTCATCTTGTCCCATGAATATATTTTCTTCTCTTCCTTTATGAAGGAGACAAAGTTTGTCACCGATCGTTCGGAGAGGTACAGGAGGATGGCATCTGCAATGCTTTCGGGTTCGGGCCTGGCCACATAGCCGCATTTTCCGTCGGGCACAATTTCCTTCAGGCCTCCGACGTCTGTCACCACCATGGGCTTTTCAAAGTGATAGGCTATCTGCGTCACGCCGCTCTGAGTAGCGCTCCTGTAAGGTTGAACCACCAGATCGCATGCCGAAAAGAACACTGCAACCTCGTCGTCATTGATAAACCTGTTGAAGAAAATGATGTCATCCTTTAAACCTTCCTCTTCAACAAGCTTCATGTAGGGTTTGTCATCCTCGTAAAATTCGCCCGCCACAATCAGTTTCAGATTTAAATACTCCTCCTTCACCCATCTGAGGGCTTTGATGAGCAGGTCGAGCCCCTTGTAGGGCCTGATGAAACCGAAGAAAAGCAGGTAGTTAAAGGAAGGGTCAAGTCCCAGCTTCGATAGGGCCTCCTTTCTGTCGAGGCCCGCTCCGAAATTATCAAACAGAGGGTGCGGATTAAGGAAGACCGGGATATCTTTTCTGAATCCAAGCAGGTCATTCTTAACCGATTCTGACATTACCACGGCGCCATCGGCCGAGTTGACAAAGAGCCTGGTGAGAAAGATATCGCCCGGGCGTCTTTCGTGAGGGATTACATTGTCAAAAATTGCAATCACCTTTGTTTTTCCGTTTGAACGCGCAATGCGTGCAATAGTGCTGAATGCCGGTGACATAAATGGCAGCCAGTACTTGAAGATAAGAATACCGGGCTCCGATTTTTTTATCTTCCTTCCCGCCGACAGCCATGTAAAGGGGTTGACGGAGCTGAACTCCCTCTTTATATCCAGTCCGGCCGGGGCAGGTGCATCGAGGTACTGCGATTTGCCCGGAAAGAGCAGAGACGGGTACTGGGTTGTGAATGTTACTATCGACACGTCATGGCCTTCGGCAATAAACTGACGTGCAAGCCTCTCATTGTATGCCGCCAGCCCGCCCCTGAACGGCCAGGCTGTACCTGCAATGATGATTTTCATGGCATAAAAATACAAAACTCTTCTGACCTGATACTGTCAGAAAGTATCCGCCCTGAATATTTTACCGGTAAATCTGAAATCCTTGCAGTAAACCGCGCTATAAAAGCAGGTAATCTTAATTTTTTGTCAACCTGTTTCAGGACAAGACAAACCTTTTTATTTGCCCCCATCCCATCCTTCCCCCAGGTGGGGGAAGGAGCGTAATTGTAAATTACCTTTCTCTCCTCCCCATTTGGGGAGGCCGGGAGGGGCAGACTTCTCCTCCCCATTTGGGGAGGTTGGGAGGGGCATACTTCTCCTCCCCATTTGGGGAGGCCGGGAGGGGCAGACTTCTCCTCCCCATTTGGGGAGGCCGGGAGGGGCAGACTTCTCCTCCCCCTTGAGAAGGGGCAGAATGTATACCGCGCTTAAAAAAGCCGGTAATCTTTATTTTTTGTCAACCTGTTTCAGGACAGGAAACAGTTTCAGTTGGCGGAATTCTGGTTGTTATATTTTTCCTTAAATCTCCTGGTAAGCTGTTTATGTTTGTTATCGAGGCTGATGTTACGTCCGTTTATATAGGCAAGCTCCACATTGTTTGTCATCATGTCGAGAAGGTCGCCCGACGACACAACGATATTGGCATCCTTGCCCGGTTCGAGAGACCCGGTGACATCGTCTATCCCGAGTATTTTTGCATTGTTCAGGGTTACCGTCTGCAGGGCCTCTTCCTTTGTAAGTCCGTAGGCAGCCGCCTGCCCTGCAGCAAAAGGAAGGTTAGCGTAAGCCATCGAGGAATATGTAAGTCCGGTAAGAATGCCTTCCTTCATGAACATTGCAGCCAGTTTGAAAGGCATTCTCACATCGCTGTGCTCGTAAAGCGGCAGGCTGAGAGGATTGGCAACTATCACGGGGATATTGTTTTCCTTAAGGAAATCCTTCACATCCCATGTTGATTCGTTTGCGGCTGTAACCACCATTTTCTTTACCCCGTATCGTTTGGCGAAGGTGACGGAAGCTATGACTGACTTTGAATCGGAGGCATTGATAAAAAGAGTTTTTGTACCGTTAAAGAGACCTTTTAAAGCTTCCAGCCTGAGGTTTGTGTTATCCGGTTTTTCTATTGCCGCATAGGCCACTGCATCGGAGAAAATCTTTTCGAGCTGTTCCACGCTTCTGTCGTATGAGTTCTGTCCGGTCTGTGCAGCCTGTTCCGGGGAAGGACCTCCGCCTCTTCCCTGTGAAGCGGTTGCCCGTCTGGGCCAGCCCATTATGATGCCGTTATCCATCCTGTAGGCAGCATCTTCCCAGTTCCATGCATCGAGCTGAACGACGCTGGCTGTGCCGGGCAGAAGAGTGCCTGTCGGGACAACCTGTGCCAGCAGGATACCGTTCGACCTGATAACGGGTATCACATGCGAATCGGTGTTATAAGCGGCAATAGCCCTTACATTGGGGTTCAGATCTCCTATCTCCCTGTTGTCTACCGTAACATCCACCCCGCTTATTTCAACAAGTCCCAGACTTGTATTCGGCAATATAAGTCCGGGATAAACATGCTTCCCTTTCACGTCAATTACCTCATAATCCCGGCTTTCAGGTTTGGTGTCGGAGGCTTTGCCGACAAAAGTTATTTTTCCGGCCGCAAAAGCTATCGTGCCGTTTTCAATCACTTCTCCGGTTCCGGTGTGGATTGTTCCGCCCGTAAGCATAACCGGTTTCTTCTGGGGAGGTGCAACTACAGGGCTCTGTGCAGCCACGTTACCGGCGACTGCAGCTATTATGACAATAGATTTGAATATTCCTGTTTTCATCGTCTGGAAAAATTAGTGGTTATGGCGTTACCGGATTGCTGTGATTCTCTCAGAATGTTTCCGGTTATCCTGTTTCTTTCTGCGGTAATGAAGTCCTTCATTTTTTCGTTGTTTTCCTCGTCGAAGTAAAAAGTACCGTCAATCATTGTTTTGAGTGCGCGTGAGTAGACCGATAGCGGGTTGCCGGACCAGAGGACCAGGTCAGCGTCCTTTCCGGGCTTTATGCTTCCCATCCGGTTGTCGAGATGCAGAATTCTGGCCGGGTTGATTGTAACCAGTTTCAGGGCCTCCTCTTCGGAGACATTTCCGTATTTCACTATTTTGGCTGCCTCCTGGTTCAGTCTTCTGCCCATCTCCGCATCATCGGAATGGAGGCAGGTAAGCACTCCCTGACTGAGGAGCATTGATGCATTGTAGCTGGTTCCTTCATAGACTTCGTATTTATAGTCCCACCAGTCGGAGAACACCGATGCTGCGGCACCGTGCTCTTTTATCTGGTCGGCAATCTTGTAGCCTTCGTTGAAGTGGATGAGGGTATTTACTTTTATGCCGAAATCCTGGGCGAGGTTCATTATCATGGTTCCTTCGCTCTGCACGTAGGTATGACATGCGATAAAGCTGCGTCCCTCCAGAACATCGACAAGGGCGTCAAGTTCAAGATCGCGTCGCGGCGGCACTTTCCCTGCCTTTTCGGCCGGCTTCAGTTTATTCCATGCCTGCCACTCCCTGTTATAATCGACCGCCCTCTGGTATGCATCTCTGATAATCTGTTCCGTTCCCATCCTTGTATTCGGATATCTCGAAGTGGTCCGTTTTACATTTTCTCCAAGGGCATGTTTAAGGAATCCCGGCTGGCCGTCGATCACCAGCTCGCCGGCCGGTTTTCCCCACCTGTGTTTGATAATCACCGATTGTCCTCCAACCGGATTTGCCGAGCCATGAAGGATATGCGCGGCGGTGACGCCTCCTGCCAGCTGCCTGTATATCGAAATATCCTCAGGATCTACGACATCCAGACATCTGACCTCTGAGGTGATGGCCTGGCCCATCTCGTTTGTGGCATCGAGTGCAATATGTGAATGTTCGTCAATCAGGCCGGGAGTGAGGTGCAGTCCGGTGGCGTCAATGATTTTCGCGTCGCCTGCCTTCAGGTTCCTGCCTACGGCCGCAATCTTACCGTTTACCACCAGCACATCGGCGTTCTGCAGTATTCCGTCTTTTTCGCATGTCCATACGGTTGCATTTCTGAAAAGAACATTCTCCTGTACGGGAAGGCTTGTCCATCCGTAAGGTTTAAAAGGATATACAACCGGGCCCGGTTTCACTATTCCGGCCTGAGGTCTGGCCGGTCTTGTATCGGGACCTGTTTCCCTGCTCTGAAACTCAGCCTTCCATGCGATCCATTTCCCGCTGTCGGTCTGACCCCTTCCCTCAAGGTTGCTTCCTGAGATGTATCCCGGCAGCCGGAACCTTGTTCTCTGGCGTTCGAAGGAAAGAGTTACCAGATCCTTGTCGACGGTGAAAGAGGCTCCCCTTATTTCTACCGTATCGGCAAAAAGACGGACCGAAGGTTTCTCCAGCGCCCCTGAGACAGTCATCCTGTACCTGGCTGTGTCAACCGTAAGAGTATAGGTTCCTCTCACATCCTTTAACCTGAGGTCAACGAACCGGTATGGCACACCCTGCACCCAGTGTTCAAAAATTATGCAGTCGTCGCTGAAAATATTTCCCGAGGTTATGATGAAGTTTGCGAGCATATCTTTTTTAAGTGCTCCCACCAGTTGTGTTGCGCCGACCATTGATGCCGGTGTATAGGTAAGGTTTTTAAGGGCCTCCGTTTCAGGCAGTCCGTATCTGACTGCTTTTCTGAGATTTGCAAGGAAGGATGATCTCTGGCGCAGATCGGACGAAGTGATGGCGAAAGGTATTCCCGCCGCGCTGATCATCGAGAGGTTGGAGGGTGCCAGCTCATAGTGTTTCAGGTTCTCAAACGGGATCCTTGCAGCGTCGAGCGGATCTTTCACATCGGGTGCTTCGGGGAAGCTGACCGGAGTGATGAGCATGACGCCTGCCTTCTTTATTTCGTTAAGCGCCTGGTACTCATCGCCGGCGCCTTTAATGATATATTTTATACCGAATTCCTTTGCTATCCTGTCGGCCCGCATTATTTCAAGTTTATTTCTTACCTCCATCACCTGGGGCAGCGAAAGGTTACTTAAGTATGCTTCAATGTCATCGTCGTGAAAATATCCCGGAGGGAGCTGTTTATACCACTGGGCGTCGTAGTTGAACTGACGCAGGAGGGCAATTATCCCGAACAGGGAGGCCGGGTAGGTATCGGAAGAGCGGCCTCTGGTGAATGAGTAATTGGCAGTGGCGCGGCTTTTGAGAATGAGGTTGTTTGTGTTTCCGTCGCCCGTGGTGACAAGGGATGAAGTTCCCCGTGCAAGTCCGTCAGATTTAAATGCGACCACGGCGCCGAAGCCTGCCTGTCTGTACTCAGCGGCTGTCCTGGAGTCGGGGATAAACTCATCGGTGAAATTGAAAGATGCTTTTATTCCCTCGTTCCAGTAACCGGCTATCCGGGGCTCAGCTTCAGGTAATGATGAAGCCTGGCGTGATCCCTGCTGGGAAACGGCGACAACGTACGACTGCTGGCCTGCAGAGCCACCGGTCTGCTGCTGGGTTCTGATGCCGTAATTTGCGGCATATGCGTCGATGAATGAAGGGTAGACCGTTTTTCCCGTAAGGTCGGTTACGATAGTGCCCCTGGGGAATGAGAGGTTTTTCCCCACTGCTGTTATCCTTCCTCCCGAAACAAGGAAGTCGGTATTTTCCATTACGGTCTGATAATCCGTGTAGAGCCTGGCGTTTTTAAAGCCGTAGATTTCGGGTCTTTTATCGCTCACGCCGGTGACGGGTTCTGTTCCTGTCTGCGACCAGACCAGCGCCGGGAGGAACATTAAGCAAATAAGGAGTCTTTTTCTGTACATAGAGAGGTTTATTGAGTTTTCAGGAAATATGATTTTTTTAAGGTTTTAAATTTAAATTAAAAGAAAACCGGATGGCATGTCCGACTGTTAAAAAGATTTAATCTTACTGAATGGTCTGAAATTTGAGGGGTTAAGAGGGATGAAGGCGTTTTTTTATTAATTTTGCAGGTTGAAGCCATACCATTTCAAAGCTGTATGGAGAATGAGGGGCTGACATGGTTTTGACGGCATGTAAGGTGGTATGTAAGCATGCAGCGTGTGGTGGCGCGTCGCTTAAACAGTGTCACGAACCAATAAACGGCGAAGCTAATTACGCTCTCGCTGCTTAAACGAACAGAGTAGTTTAAGCTTTATCCCGGCCCAGGTGCCGGGAGCGGGACGTCTCCCGGGCGGCCAGGCCGCGAGCCAACCCGGCAAGGAGGCGCGTGTAAATCGGGGCTGGCCTGAAGGTTGTTCCGGCCGGATGGCGAGACAAACAGGAACTAAGGATTATCAGGGTTGTCCTGCACCCGGGTAA
>Ga0116147_1004563_pt1 | contig 12272 bp, 11 predicted proteins | sample AD_JPNHG3_MetaG_FD_89749 | JGI IMG/M metagenome (GOLD analysis project Ga0116147, IMG submission 89749) | Active sludge microbial communities of municipal wastewater-treating anaerobic digesters from Japan - AD_JPNHG3_MetaG | ecosystem: Engineered > Bioreactor > Anaerobic > Digestate | place...
CTCCAACCATGATGTAGCCCACTTGTATACGCTGTCTTCGAGCATCCTTTGCTCTTCGGTAAAACTAAAGTCTAACGCCATAAACCTATACCTCCCTTTCTTTGTGTGGTTGCGAAAATGACAACTATAGCGAACGCCGCTGGAAAACCGACGTACCGACTTGGTCATTTTTTAACAGAATATGTATGGTTGGTGCGCCCCTAATGCTGAACTAAACTTGTATCTCATACAGGAATATGACTGTGCTGTCAAGATAAAAAGATTGCAAAATAAATGTGCAAGCATTGTTGGTGTTGAATATACCGGAAAAATGTAATATGCATATACTGTATCAGTACGGCGTTGTGGATTAATAGGTCTTTCTCGCTTCGAGACCTTCCACCAATATATTTACAGATGAAACAGCAACTTATCGTTTAAAGAGGCAAATCGACGCTCGGAGATAAATAAAAAGATGGAGGATAGGATAGAAGTGAACGGAAATATAATCACAATAAGCGATATCAAAAGACTTTTAGAAATTGAGCCAGCAGGAACTTTGGTCACCTCTTTTTATCTTAATGTAGATGCTCGCCGTATTTCCCCCCTTAAATACAAGGCGATAGCCCGAAATTTACTTCGCGAGAAGCAGCAATCTTTAGAGAAAGAGGATAGGCCAAAGGAACTGCTGAACAAGGTAAAAGAGGATTTCAAGAGGATCGAAGACGTTGTGGCTAATCGCTTCGAGTTGAAGGGAAGGGTAAGAGGGTTAGTGGTGATTGCCGATGCAGCACGCGATTTTTTCCAGGTCTACCGGGTTGCTCAGCCGGTGAAGTCTCAGGTCGTGGTGGACCCTGACCCTTATATACGTCCATTGGTAGCGATCTTGGACGAGTACCATCGACTGATGTTGGTTTTATTGGATCATCGGGAAGCTCGCCTATTGGAAGTGTACATGGGGGAAATATTGGAGCATGAGACGTATCAATCCGGTGTTCGAGGAAAAGTAAAAGAGGGTGGCTGGTATGGTTTAGAGGAGCGCCGGATCGAAAGAAGTATCGAGAATAAAATCATCCGCCATTATCAAAGGGTAGCTGATAATGTGTTGGAACACTTTAGGAAGGGTCATTTTGAGTATCTTTTTATAGGCATAAGAGCAGAAGATTATTCGCTTTTCTTCCCCGTCCTCCATAGCTATTTGCAACCGAGGGTAAAAGGTAGGTTAGATATTAGCCCTAAAGACCATATCAACGATATCACTGAAGCGGCGCTGAAGGCGGAGAGAAAAATAGAAGAAGAGGAAGACAGCAAAATTTTAGAGCATGTCGTGGAGACAGTAAACAAGGGGGGGTTGGCTACTAAGGGGATAGACAATGTTTTACGTGCTATTCCTTTGGGGGCATGCCAGATTTTGGTAGTAGATGATGATTACTCCATGCCGGGATATATCTGCAAGGATTGTTCTTACTTATCTTTGAGGGAGGGAGATTGTTCCTTTTGCGGAAAGGAGGCCCTTTCGGTGGAAGATGTGGTAGAAGAAGCCATGCAGGAAGTTCTTTTGCAAAGAGGAGAGATTAAATACATCACCACCGACCACCCTCGCTTAGGAGAGATCTCCCACATCGGGGCCTTGTTGCGTTACAAAATTTGACGGAAAGCATTCTTCGATCGCGGCAGGGATGGCGGCAATGATATGCCTGATCTTGGTGAAAGGTGTTGCCGCCGCATGCAGGCCGGAAAGCCGATTTATCTTTGCCGCCAGGTTTGCCGCCTCCCGGAATCCAAACCCGGCATGGATGAAGGCGCCCAACATCCCGGTGATGGTGTCGCCTGTCCCGCCGATCGCTTCGAGGGCAGGGATATCCGGCGTCGAGACGCAGCCGACAACCCGTCCGTCCTCCACGATGTAGTCCGTGGCTCCCTTGACCACCAGCATTTTCGCGGCGCCCCCATGCCGGTGGGCGGCTAAGGCAAGCTCCGGGATCATGGCGCTATCTGACTCGAAAAGGTGACGGCTGACATAGGCCGGATGGGATGCCTCGGGGTCGGCGAGGAAGGCCATCTCGGAGTGGTCGGGGGTGAATATGTCGAACCGGGGGGCGAGTCCGGCGGCCTTTGCGGCATACATGGCCGCGGCATCGGCGACCAAGACGGGCTTCCTCGGGCACCTTTCGGAGGATTCGACGACCCTTTTCATCAGGCCCATGACCGGGAGCATGTAATGGAGGACGAGGACGCGGGGAGAGAGGGACGGCAGGTTACGGATCAGGTATTCATAGAGAGAGCGACTTCCCTTACCCATGCCCCTGTCGCCCACGAGGAGCGCCCGGGGTGCCTCCGTTCCCAGATAGGCTGTCACCTTGCAGGCGGCGCCGACCAGGGCCGCCGTTCCCTGCGTGCAGGAGAGGGCTTTCCCGTCGAGAAACAACGACTCTTCGTCGAAAGCGACTGGTCCGATGGTCAAGGGGAAATCCTCATCCGGTATGGTCCCGCAGATGAGCAGCATATCAACTTCTCCCTCCGTTACCTTTCCAGATGTCCAGAGACTCGATAAAGGCCCTGTCGAGCATGAGAGAACACAGGGTATAGCCGTATTCCTTCGGCCGCCGGGCTTCCGTCAACTTTTTGTCGATGAGACAGGCGTGCAGGTAAGGGATGTCGGGGCAGCCGCCTCCCGAGACGTTCACGACCCTGCCGGATTCTTTTTCGAAGGTAAGTTTCATGTTTCCTGCCTTGACCATCACGGCCTCGCCGAAATCGGTTACCTTGACGACGCCAAGCAGAGCGCCTTTGCCTTTCACGGGTAGTATTTCCAGATAGCCGGCCTTCTTTTCGGCAAACAACCGCTCGATACCCGTCTGCTCGACTAAGTTGATCTCCACGGCCAGGTCGCAACCCTTGCGGAGGGCGGGCGGCGGCGCGACGAGCCTGGCCTCGTAACCGGCCGCCATCAAGAGCCTTTCTGCTGCGATGGCCTCTTCGACATTGTTGAAGAGGATTATGCCGCCTTCCGACTGCCCTTTCTTTTTGAAATCAAAGACCATTAAACACCCCTATCGATCCTGAGCAGGAACGTGTCGCCATGCGTTTCACATGTGACGGTACAGCCGGAATGGACCGCCATCCTCGTCACATTTTCTTTTGCCGTTTGCGAGTCTGCGGTTACTTCTATCGGAAAACTGCCCCTGTCGATGGCCCTCTTTACAAGGATGACGGGCTCCGGGCAGGAAAGACCGCGTGTGTCGATCGTCTCGGACATGGAATACCTCCTATTTTACCGAATCCGCTCTCTCATGGAGAAACCGATAGCAAGGGTGATGACAAGGCCGATGAGGACGGCCGATTGACCCCATGCGGAAGGACCGCCGATCACGAGAAGCTGCGCCGCCCTGTCAAACTTGTCCGGGGCGGCCGCAAAATCGAGATTGTGGGCGAAGGCCGCTCCCATCAGCATTCCGAAGATGAAAACAGTCGCGTCGGCGTCTCCTTCGCCGGACATGAAGAATTGTCGTCCCGGGCAGCCGCCGGCAAGGGCGAAACACAAGCCCGATAAGCACATCCCGAGGAAATTCCAAAGGTGATTAGAATGTGCAATGGGTTGCTGTGCGAAACCGATGTTGACCTTCCCGATCAGAAAGTTGACGGCGAAGGCGGCCACAACGAATGCAATGACCCCGCTCAATAAGTGAAAATCTTTTATCAGGATGACGTCGCGAAGGGCACCCATCGTGCAGAATCTTGTCCTTTGGGCAAGGACTCCTACGAGCAATCCGGCGCCGAGGGAAAGGAAGAGTGGCGCGTGCATGGAGCCGGGGCCTGCACTACTGAAGAAGACAGGCCCGTCGGACGTGAATTTGACTTCGAGAGCGACGAGAAGGAAAAGAAAAAGCATGAAGGCAGGCATGACCAATCCCACAGCGGTACGGTTCGGTGCCGAGCGGCCGAGGCTGTAACCGGTTTTAAGAAACCATACGCCGACGGTGATTCCCGCCGCAAGACCCGCGATACCGACGACGGCGTTCAGGTCCCCGCCTGCCAGCCGGGCAAGGGCGCGCCAGGGACAACCGAGGAACGCGAGCGCCCCCACCATGGCGAAGAAGCCGAGGACGAAACGGATCAGCGGCGCCGACCCTCCCCTGGGCCTGAATTCCCGGAAGGCGAGGGCTGACAATAGAGAACCGAAGACGAAACCGATAAGCTCGGGGCGGATGTACTGCACGGCACCCGCCCGATGAAGGCCGATCGCGCCCGCCGTGTCACGGGTGAAACAGGCCACACAGACGCCCATGTTCGGTGGGTTGCCGAGATAGACGAGATAAGCCGCGATCGCCCCTATGATTCCTCCCGCCGTGACGATTCCTGTGCTGGATGACAGAAAATCTTTCATCGCCTTGCCACCTCTTTTGATCGAGATATTTTTAGCAAAATTTGCTTCGCACGCTTTCTATGTTGAATAAAAGGAATATGTCAAATCAATAAAAGTTATCGACTGCGTTTGTGTATAGCCGGGACTTATGGTATGAATCGGCCGTGAAATACGACGGATTCAAGAACATCACCTTCCAGCAGATGGAGGCCCTCGTTCACCTGGTCGAGGAGCGGAGCTTCAGCCGGGCGGCGAAGAAGATGCTCCTCACCCAGCCGGCTTTGACGAAGCACATCAAAAACATCGAGGAGGTGCTGGGCGCGAAGGTCGTAAACCGGGGTGGGGCGGGGCTCTCCCTGACGCCGGAAGGAAATATCCTGCATGATTATGCGGGGCGGATCCTCAGGTTGAGAGATGAGGTGAAGGAAAAGATAGAAAATGCGAGGGGAAACGCAGGCGGTGTTGTGACTGTGGCTGCAAGCACTATCCCGGCGACGTACATACTGCCCCGCATCCTGAAGGGTTTCCAGGAGGTTTGTCCCGGTATCCAGGTGCGCATCGAGTCGATGGACAGCGAAAAGGCCCTCGACAGCATCTTGAACGGCGAAGCGGACATAGGGTTCGTAGGAAAATCGCCGCCCGGCCGGAGGATATACGCCGAGGTCTTCTGGCCCGACCGGTTGATTCTCGTAGTCCCCGCCGGACATCCCTGGGCAAAGAGAAAATCGGTTTCGGCGAAGAAACTTGTGAAGGAACCTTTTGTGACCAGAGAAAGGGGTTCCGCAACGAGAGAAGTCGTGGAGTCCTGTTTGAAGCAAAATGGTGGGTTGAATCCTGCAGACTTAAACGTTGCCGCCGAACTCGGCAGCTCGGAGGCGGTGAAGGAGGCGGTGGTCGCGGGCGTCGGGGCATCCGTCATCTCGATCCATGCGGTCGCAAGGGAGATACGGCAGGGTCTCCTATCCGGTCTAACCGTCAAAGGGTGTCCGTTCGCAAGGTCTTTTTATTTGATTTACAGGCGCCGATTGGATTTAATGCAGTATCACCGGTTGTTTATCGACTACGCAAGGCGGCAACCGATACCGGCGGACGTAGATCTTCTACAGCAGAGGAGTTTTGTGACATGGCCAATAAAATAAGGTATTACAGCACAAACAGGAACCTCGACTCCGTTCCCGGGGTCGTTCCATTCAAAGAGACGGTTTCTTTCCGGGAGGCGCTGCTTCAAGGTCAAGCGCCGGACGAGGGACTTTTCATGCCCGACCCCGTCCCGACGCTCGACCTGGACGACATTTATGCCTTGAAGGGAAAGCCGTACATTGAGGCTGCCATGCTCGTTTCGAGGGCTTTTCTCGAGGCAGAGGTGTCCGGTGATGTTCTGGAGAAGGTCGTTGTCGATTCATACCCTTTCGGGGTGCCGCTTGAGCGCGTCATGGACAGGAAGTACATCATGCGATTGGACCGGGGGCCGACCGCTTCTTTTAAAGATTTCGCCGCCCGGATGATGGCCCGTCTGATGAGTCACTTTCGGGTCGAGGGGAGCAGATTGAACGTCCTTGTGGCGACTTCCGGTGATACGGGGAGCGCCGTGGGCGAGGCCTTCAAAGGGGTGGAAGGGATCGATGTCTACATTCTTTATCCCCGGGCGGAGGTAAGCGGAAGGCAGAAAAAGCAGCTGGACACCATCGGCGGCAATGTCCTTGCGATCTCCGTTGACGGAAAGTTTGACGATTGCCAAAACCTGGTAAAACAGGCCTTTTCTGACCGCGCCCTTGAAGGTCTGAACTTGACCTCGGCAAATTCGATAAACTTCGGAAGGATCCTTCCCCAGATTGTCTATTATGTCTATGCATACGCCCAGCTTGCGGGGCCGGGGGAGGAAATCGTCTTTTCCGTGCCGTCGGGGAATTTCGGCAACGCGCTCGGGTGCGAATACGCCCGCCGTATGGGACTACCCGTCAGGAAACTCGTCATGCCCACTAACGAGAACGACGAATTCCCCCGCTTTCTCAAGACAGGCCGCTACACGAAATTGTCTCCTTCGAAAGCTTGCATCTCGAATGCCATGAACGTGGGTCATCCGAGCAACCTCGCACGGTTCTTCGACCTGTACGGCGGCACGGTCGACCGCAACGGGACGGTACACCGATACCCCGACATCGAGGAGATGAAACGGCGGATATTTTCCGTGAGCGTGACCGATGAAGAGACGAGGCAGACGATCAAGCGGGTTTATGCGAGCTACGGGGTGGTGCTTGAACCTCATGGTGCGGTCGGTTGGAAGGGACTGGAAGATTACCTCGCCGCCCGCGGTGATTTTCCGCTCTGCGTTTGTCTCGAGACGGCCCATCCGGCCAAATTTCCCGACGAAATAGTCGAACTTATCGGGGTCGCACCGGAGTTGCCGTCCGGTATGATGGACATAGACATGCGGAAAGGTGAGCCGATCGAGCTCCCGGCGGATTATGAGGAATTCAGATATTTTCTGTGGAAAAACTTGAAGACCCGTGAATGAGGCCTTTGCACCGGGGCTTGCGAATGTTCATAGCGCTCGCCGCGGAAGCCTCGATTTGTGCATGATCGTCGCGGCAATTTCCTCCACCGACATGCTCGTTATGTTGAGGAAGGGGATATTCTTCGAGACGAAAAGATACTCGGCCATGGCCAGCTCCCGTTGACATTGGACAAAAGAGGAATAGCGGCTGTCGGGCATACGCTCGGAGCGGATTTTTTGCAGTCGTTCGGGGTTGATGGTGAGTCCGAAGAGTTTGTCGCGGTAAGGTTGCAGGACGCCGGGGACCTTCTTGTATTCGATGTAGAGGTCTTCTTCGGTGAGCGGGTAGTTTGCCGCGTAGATGCCGAATTGAAGACCGAGGTAAAGACAGGTGGGGGTTTTCCCCGTGCGCGACACGCCGATGAGGATCACGTCGGCCTTGTCGTAGTCTTTCGTCGAAACGCCGTCGTCGTTACGGAGGGCGTAATTGACTGCGTCGATGCGGATGTTGTACATGCTGTCGTCGAGCAGCCCATGGGCGCGACTGATTCCGGAGGTCGACCGCATGTGGAGCGCATCCTCGAGGCGGCCCATGAAGGCGTCGTAAAGGTCGAACACAACTCCCTCACTCTTCATGATGATCGTTCGGACTTCCTTGTTGAGGAGTGTACTGAAGATGATGGGCGGCAACCCCTTATCCCGGGCGTCGGCGTCGATCTGCGCGGCCGTTTCGTCCGCTTTTTCAACGGTGTCCACGAAAGGGACGGTAACCGGGTCGAACTTGATGTGCTCGAAGTGAACGAGCAGGCTGTGTCCCAGTGTTTCCGCCGCGACGGTCGTACTTTCCGATACGAAAAAGATCGTGCGTTTTGCCTCCATGAAGTACTCCCCCCTCATCTACCTGGTCATGACCAGTTTCTGCTCCTCCCGGGGGACATACCACTTGATGAAGTTGTGGCCGATTCCGATGGGGGCTGGTTCTATCCCTCGGAATCTTGCGCTTATGATCGGGAGCGCATCCGGGCAGTACAGAAAGGTATAAGGTTGCTCCTCGGCAAGGATCTCCTGAACCCTATAGTAGCATTTCTTCCGTAACTTCATGTCGAAGGTGCTCCGTCCCCTTTCCAAGAGACGGTCTACTTCCGCGTTCTTGTAAGAGATAAAGTTCAGTTCGTCTGGTCCCGTTTTGCTCGAGTGCCACACATCGTAAATATCCGGGTCGAGGGGGATCGTCCAGCCGAGGATGGTGACATCGAACTTCCGCTTATTGATGAACTCCTTGACGAAGGCCGCCCATTCGATGATGCGGATCTTGGCCTCGATCCCGACGTCGGCGAGGCGGCGTTGGATGATCTCTGCTGTCTTTTTCCTGACCTCGTTTCCCTGATTGGTGATGATTTCGAACGAGAAGGCCTTTCCGTCCTTTTCCAGGAACCCGTCTCCGTTCCGGTCGGTCCAGCCAGCTTCGGCAAGAAGCTCCCGGGCCTTGGCTGGGTCGTAGGGGTATCGCCTGACATGGGGGTTGTAGGCCCAGGTGCCGGGTTTGTAAGGTCCCGTCGCCTCCTTCCCTAATCCAAGAAGGACGCCTTGTACGATCTCGTCCTTGTCGATGGCGTAAGCGATGGCCTGTCTGACGCGCTTATCGGCGAAGAGGGGATTTTTCAGGTTATAACCCAGATAGGTGTAGGAGAACGACAGATATCGGTACTTTCGGAAGTTCTTCCTGAAGAATCCTGTTTCCGTCTGCCGTGTGAATTGCAGCGGCGTTAGGTCCATCCGGTCTATACCCCCCGCCCTAAGTTCGAGAAACATAGTGGCCATGTCGGGGATTATCCGCATGATGTAGCCATCGATGTAAGGCCTTCCTTCCCAGTAGTCCGGGTTGGAGACAAGGACGATTTTCTGCCCCGTAACCCACTCCTTGATCATGTAAGGGCCGGTTCCTACGGGACGTCGGGAAAGAGGTGTCCGGGTGATGTCCGCGCCTTCGAGGAGATGTTTAGGTAGAATCGCTGTGCTCCAGCTCGTGAGGGCCGGCGCGAAGGGTCTATCGTAAGTCGCCCGGAAGGTGTACGGATCTATCACCTCGGCCTTTTTCACCTTGAGGAAGTCTCCCGAATATGCGGTCGGGGTCTTCGGGTCGATGGTGACCCTGTACGTGTAAAGCACATCGTCGGCCGTAAAAGGCTTACCGTCTTGCCATCTTATGCCCTTTCTCAGGTGGAAATTGATGACGAGCCCTCCCTGCGATACCTCCCACGATTCGGCCAGGTCGCCGACCACGTTCAGGTCTTTGTCGTATTTGACGAGGCCGTTGTATATAAGGGCCGCGATTGAGTGCGATGTGTTATCGGAGGCAAGGATGGGTATGAGGTTGCTCGCGTCTCCGATGGAACCTTCCACGAGGACGTCGCCGTAAGCCGGGCCCGTATCCGCCGTTGGGCCCCTCTCTTCATCGACGCCCTTCGACCCGGAACAACCCATAAACGGTATGATGACGAGGATCAGCAGGAGAGAGAATCCTGCAAAGCATCTCTTCATGGCAACATGCTATCTCACAGGGTTATGATTATCAACGGATTTTTCTCTTCACGAGAGAGGCGACGAACCGTGACATTTCGGAGAGGACCCGCTCGCGGGCCTGATCATGGGGGGTATGACCGCAATCGAAAATGACCTTGCCTTCCGCTCGGCCGGAAACTTTTTGCACGATCGTTTGCACCTGGGCGGGCGTTCCGTATTCATCGTCGAATCCTTGGATGGCAAGGACGGGTGCCGTGACTTTTTTTAGGTATTCGACGATATTCCAGTTGCGGAACTCCGGCGCCAGCCAGGTGTCGGCCCATCCCCTAAACACCCGGTCCGTGTTGTTTCCGTGGTAACGGGCCAGGCGTTCGCGGAGGTCCGACGTCTCATAGACGCGTACCGCCTTCCTGATACCTCTGAGCGTTATGTCCTCGACGAAGACGTGAGCCGCCTCGGTGATCACGCCGAGGACATTCCCAGGATGGGTGGCAGCATAGATCAGCGCAATGGATCCGCCGTCACTGTGCCCGACCAGTATGGCCTTTTTGATCCCCATCTCTTTCATGACCTGCGGAAGATATTCCAGTGCTTCCTCGTGGAGATAGTTTACTTCTCTTTTCCCCCCGAGCGGGTCGGATTTGCCGTGACCCCGGCGGTCATAGATGAGGGCCTGGAGATGAGCCGCCTTGCTGAGAACAAGGGGGAAATCCTTCCATTGGCCGATGCTACCTAAGCCCTCGTGGAGAAAAAGCAGGGTGGGTAACCGGTTGTCTGGGGAGAATCCGACGGGCTTGATGACCTCGGCTGCAAGACGACAACCCTTTACCGTGATATAGAAAGGATGCCGGGAGCTGTCTTTTTCTCCTGTCATAGTACTAACCTGTCCGTCAAAATGAAACCTTTATTCAAATTTATGCCAAAAGACTGCCCACGAGAGCCGCTTATGATATTTTTCTTATGCTAAAGAGCCGGATTAATCAAGCCGGAATTGTCAGCTTTTTATTCTATCGGTAAGAGTACCTTGTGGGGTGTTGCGAGCCGTGATATTAGAAAGCACGGGTCGCTTTATCCCGTTGCCTATACAGAAGAGGATGTAAGATGAACCCTTTCAAAGTCGCCACATACAATGTGAATTCTATCCGTTCTCGCATACCCCTTGTGATCGCATGGCTGAAGAAAAACCGGCCAGCCGTTCTATGTATGCAGGAAACCAAAGTGGAAAACGACAGTTTCCCGGCCAAGGAATTTCATGAGGCTGGCTACCATGTAGTATTCAGCGGCGGAAGCCGTTACAACGGCGTTGCCGTGGCTTCTCTCGAGGAGCCACGGGATGTCTGCTTCGGTTTTGAAGACGGGGGACCGCCGGATAGAGACAGGTTGATCCGTGGTGTTTTCTCGGGGATACCGATTTTGAACGCTTACGTACCCCAGGGGACGAGCAGGGAGGACCCGCGGTTTCAGTACAAACTCGAGTGGTTCCGCCGCCTGCTCGCGCTGCTCAACAGGTTTTACTCCAGCAAACAGCCCTTGGTCTGCTGCGGGGACCTCAACGTGGCGCGGGAGGAGATAGACGTCCACAACCCTAAAAGACTCCTTGGACACGTGGACTTTAATCCCGAGGTATGGGAGGCCTTCGATAGCCTGAAGGCCTGGGGGTTTGTAGACGTCTTTAGGAAATTTCATGCCGGAGAGCCCGGTCACTATACGTTTTTTGATTACCGCGTTCCCCGGTCGGTGGAGAGGGGCCTGGGTTGGAGGGTCGATCATATTCTGGCCACACCGATTATGGCGGAGAAGGCAGTGAATGCTTATATCGACATGGAGGCGAGGCGGGCGGAAAAGCCTTCTGACCACACCGTGCTAGTGGCAGAATTCAAGACATGAAAAATCGAGGAGCTTGGGAAATTCATTGCTGGGTATTTCTTGGGCCGGTTGAGAAATGATGGGCTCGCAAAAAGTCGAGAATTACTACTTTCGTCATTCCGGCGAAAGCCGGAAACCAGTATATTCGATGTGTTCTGGATGCCGGATCGAGTCCGGCATGACGTTTTTGGACTTCTTGCGAGGACGGCAAAAATGAGGTCTACAATTCTCGTCCGCATGGTTATCGGCTATCTCGCCATATTCATTCCCGTGGCGGCAGTCAGTGCCTATGCCATTTCGCAGCTTTCCCTCTTCCGCAAAGTGACGGATGATATCTTGCGGGTTGACAATCGTATGAAGGATCTTCAGCAAAAACTCGTCGATTCTGTCCTCACTCAAACACGCTACGAAAAAAAATATCTCCTCACAAAGGACAAAGAACTCTACAGTCAGTACATGCTCGCCGCCAGGGAAGTCAGCAAACATATCGATGAGGCAATATCCGAAGCAGATACCGCGCATAAAAGGGAGACGTTAAAGAGGATAAAGGCTCACCATGCTCGTTATAAGGCAACGTTCAATAAGGAAGTGAAATTCGTACGCAAAAATCAACTATATCCCCGGAGTACCTACCGGGATAAAAAAAATAAAGCAGTCGACGAGATATTACGGGAACTGAGAAATCTGAAAATTTACACAGAGCAAGACACCTATGAAAGGATAAAACAGATTGGAGAGTCTGGGGCAAAGGCAAGTAAGGTTGCAATGATCATGAGTGGCGGCTTTATCCTTCTGGGAATGATCATTTCGATCTTCATCACCAGGGGCATTACCAGGCCCCTTTCTTTGATGAGAAAAAAGACGAGGCAAGTTGCCGGAGGGGATTTTGAGTGCAACCTCGACCTCTCCTCTCCGCCCGAAATACGAGATATGGCACAAGATTTCAATCTTATGTGCAGCAAGTTGAGGGAGATGGATAAGATGAAATCCGACTTTTTCTCATTGATGGCCCATGAATTACGCATGCCCCTTGCCTCGATCAAA
>Ga0116147_1004566_pt1 | contig 12267 bp, 11 predicted proteins | sample AD_JPNHG3_MetaG_FD_89749 | JGI IMG/M metagenome (GOLD analysis project Ga0116147, IMG submission 89749) | Active sludge microbial communities of municipal wastewater-treating anaerobic digesters from Japan - AD_JPNHG3_MetaG | ecosystem: Engineered > Bioreactor > Anaerobic > Digestate | place...
AAATATTCTCTATACCATTCATGCGCGGCAATCATCGACATAACCTCGCTGGTTCCCGTCCAGATAGAAGCCAGGCGCACGTCACGATAAATACGTTCCACAGGAAAAACATTGGTATAAGCGATACCGCCCATCACTTGCATACAGTTATGCACCACTTTCTGGCAGGATTCGGTAATGAATTTTTTGCTTTGTGAAACCATGCGCCGTACACGGTTCATGTCCGCACCCGCGTCCACCGCTCTGGCGGTCACATAAGCCATCGCGCGGGAAGCATCCAACAGCATTGCCGCTTCCGCTACCTGAAAGCTGACTCCTTCGAATTGATTGATTACTTGGCCAAATGCTTTACGCCGTGAGGTGTACTGTGTGGCAATATCCAACGCGGGACGTGCCGCGCCGATCGTCATGGCGGCCGTACCCAAACGCTCCGGAATCATCATCGTATTGAAAACAGCATAAGCGCCATGCAGTTTTCCCACAACATTTTTCCTCGGCACTTTTACATCGCGAAAGATAATCCGACCCGTTCCGCCGCCACGGCAGCCCATAAGACCGTAGAGATATTTCACTTCCACGCCCGGACCTCTATCCACGATAAAACAGGTGATGGATTCCTGCGGTTTGGCGTCCGGATTGGTGCGAGCGTAAACCAGAAAAAAATCCGCTCCTTCCGCGCCGACAATAAATCTTTTCTGGCCGTTGAGCAGAAAAAAATCGCCTTTATCTTCAGCTTTGGTCGTGGCACCGAAAAAATCCGATCCGCCACGCGGCTCGGTAAGGCATTCTGCTGCAAACAACTCTCCTTTGAGCAGCGGTTTTACATATTTTTCTTTTTGTTCGTCCGTGCCATGCAGAATTATCGCATCACAAACCAGTTCCGCCCCCACACCGAACACACAGGCGAATTCATAACCAAGTGTTCCCACTTCTTCCATAATCATGCAGGTCGTCACCCAGTCCATGTCCCTGCCGCCCCATTTCTTTGGATAGCGACAACCCATCAGATTCCTGCGTCCAGCTTCCCGTAAAAATTCTTTGGGAAATTTGATTTTGTCTAAATCCATATCCAGAATCATCTGACGCGGCACCCACTTCACCAACTCGCGAACCTCATCCCGGATTTTCATTTGATTTTTGCTCATCATGTAATCGAACATATTTGTTCTCCTTCGCGTAATTGTATTTATTGTATCAAATTGCTCCAGCGAAACAATAGAAAATTAAAAAATTCATTGTTGACTATTAACATTGAATGTGAATATGGTATTTTGTAAATTAAAAACGGTTTAGAAGTAAGGCATACAAAAGTTCCTCATTTCTTCCCTTCCCTAGTTAATCAAGAGACGGATAGGAGCACTTTTGATGCTTTGTTAAGCCCCATTGGGCAATGAAGATTAAATAAAACGGAGGGGGAAATGAATAAAAATCTGTATGTCGGTAATCTGTCCTATAAAATCACCGATGAAGACCTGAAAATAAATTTTTCTGAAGCAGGCGAAGTTGTTTCGGCTTCCATCATCAAAGATAAATTTTCTGGTCAATCCAGAGGTTTTGGATTTGTCGAAATGAAAACGGAAGAAGGAGCAGCCGAAGCTATCAAAAAATTTAATGGCGGAACGCTTGATGGAAAAGCAATTACCGTCAATGAGGCACGGCCAAAAAGGGAATTCGGTTCGGGAAATTCCAGAGGCGGTGGAAATCGCGGCGGCGGATTCAACAGAGGCGGACGCGGCGGCGGAAACCGCGGCGGCAGATACTAAAACAATCCGGAATTACAAACTGATTCAAAAAAAGCAGAAGATTCATCAATAGTCTTCTGCTTTTTTTACATAAAATTTCTTTTATTTAACACGCCTGTCTCTTACCCGCACGTATTTTTTATAAACCAAAACAAAAAATAAACATGACAAATTCATGCTTTCTGTGTTATTTAAAAAAACACATATTCATTATCCGTAAGCACAATGACTCAACAATCTTCCTATCAGGTTTACAAGGAAAGAATGGATCGCACCGTTGACTTAGAAGAGCTTAACAACCCCGTGATGAAACACGCCGCTGATGATTTTGTGTCTATTCACACTTACGATACGGTGGGAGAAGCGCTAGACTGCATTCGTAATTGCCGTACGGAATCGACCATTCTTTATTTTTATGTTCTTGATGCCGAAGAACGTTTGGTCGGCACTATCCAGACCAGAAAGCTTCTGACCTCTCCGTTGAATACAAAAATAGAACAAATCATGTCCAAAAATCTCATCGCGATACCGCACACAGCAAATTTAATGGAAGCGTTGGAGTTTTTTATTCTGCACCGCTATCTGGCTTTTCCCGTCGTTGATGAACAAAGAAAAATGCTGGGCGTTATCGATGTAAACGTGTTCACACAGGAAATGCTTGATATTGAAGAGCAGGAGCAGGTGCACAGCGTGTTTGATACCTTAGGTGTTAAAATTTCCGAAGCGCGCAGTAAATCTCCCTGGAGCGTTTTCCGCTATCGTTTCCCCTGGCTTATGGCCACGATAACCAGCGGTACCGTCTGCGCACTGTTAGTCGGTCTTTTCGAGGCCACACTGGCTCAAAGCCTGATTCTCGCATTTTTTTTAACGTTGGTCTTGGGATTGGGCGAAAGCGTCTCCATGCAAACGATGGCCATTACTGTTCACTTTATGCACCATGGTCTCTCCCAAGCCGGCTGGTATTTCTACTCGTTGAGACGTGAATTGACACGCGTTTTTTTAATGGCCCTTGCCTGCGCGTTAATTGTCGGCTGTATCGCAATCATTTGGAAAAACGACCTCGCGGCGGGGATCATTCTTTTCTCGGGTATTCTGGCTTCGCTGCTTCTGGCTTGCTTTTTGGGCGTGAGCATCCCGACGATTCTGCACAAACTCAAACTCGATGTGCACGTTGCCTCCGGTCCGCTTACGCTGGCCTTAGCCGATATATGCACGATTGTCTCCTACTTTTCGTTGGCGGCATTTATTCTGAGCAAATAATTTACAATTAATATACCCATGAACGATTTCTGGATTTCTGTACAATTCTAAATTATTCGATAAAAACGAAAAAGTTAAAAATTATAATAAAATCAATATAATTTGACTTTTATCCTTGGGTATTTGGTCTTTTTTCCATAATAGATCCAATGGTGAGAAAATTAAACTTTAATCCAGCGATATGCTGAAGCCCATAAATTGTGCGGCCAAAAAGAGAATGTAGATACCGATCATGACCAGCGCTTCAAAACGCACAAAACGCCGGCCGGTGGTGACAAACATCTGTAAAAGCACCCCCGCCACAATCAGCATCGGCAAATCACGTTGCAGAATTATCGGCTCAACAATTAATGGTTTTACCAGACAAAGAGCGCCGACCACGGCCAAGCCGGTAAAAATATTAGAAGCGTAAATTTCACCCAGGGTGACGTTGGCCTGATTTTTGAGAACCGCGCCCAGGGCAATCGCCAGTTCCGGTAGCGATGTTCCAAAAGCATAAAAGGTAACGCCAATCAGCAAATCGCTCATGCCGAACATGCGCGCCAGCTTCGTCCCGTTTTCTACTACCCAGTTTGAACCCAGCACAATCATGCCGAGCCCTGTCGCGAATATAATCATCTCCAGCCAAGGCATTTTCACGGGTGTAGTTGAGTTTTTCGTTTCTCGATTCCGCTGACGCCGTGCGTCGTCAAGAGTTCCCAAAAAATATGGAAAATAAGCAACCAGTAAAATCAGCCCATCGATGCGGCTGATTACTCCATCCATAGCAAAGATCAAAAGCAACGCCGCCGCCATAATCATCCAGCTTGATTCCCGCGTGCGCAGTGTCGGTCCAACCTCAATTGGCCGCCACAGCGCGCATACACCGGCAACAAAAGTCAGCGTGACAAAATTAGAGCCGACGATATTACCCACCGCGGCGGAAGGTTGTCCACGCAGCGAGGCAAACAACGACACACAGAATTCAGGAAGAGAAGTCATGACCGCCACAAGCAGAACCGTCACCACCAGTGGCGAAACACGCAGCCAGCTGGCCAGTATCGGCACACGGCGCAAAACTAACTCGGTGCCTACCCACAACAGAGCGATACCCAAAACAAAAAACAGTATGGAAAGGACCATTATGACGTGCCTTACACGAAAAACAATGCCGGTGAAAATTTATGCACTCGTTTAATATAAGTTGATAGCGGTCTGCATGTTTTTATTTGATGACTGGATATATTCGATAATTTTTTCGGCAATGGTTTTAACTGTATGCTCAAATTCTTCCACATCTTTATCCAGGAGCGTCATACGAAAACCCATCAGCGGCGTGAAAAACGAAGTCAGCGGCACCACGCAAATTCCCGTAGCCGCCAGCAAATAGTAAACAAACCGCTTGTCATGCTCAATAGTTTCATTGGCTATTTTTTCCACGAATTCCCTTATCTCACGTTTTTCAATGCGCAGTTTTTGATTGCTGTTCAAAGCGGATTCATTAATAACAATAGTCATATAAAATGCACCGTTAGTTTTGTTGACCATCAGATAAGGAACATCTTTTAAGATGTCATAAGCAATATTGGAAAGCTTTTCATAATGTTTTCTGCGTTCTTCGAGGTATTTTGGATACTCAGGGTGCGACATGATTTTTGGAATAGCCAACTGCGGCAGCGTTGTCGAGCAAACTTCCGACATTTTCTGATGCAGTATTGTATTAATAAAACGGTCGAAAACAGGATCTTTACCTGCGTTATAAATTTCCATCCAGCCGCAACGTGCGCCCGGCCACGGAATTTCTTTGGAAATTCCTTTCATACTGATTGCCGGAACATCTCCAACAATATCGGAAAGGGGAACGGTTTTTTTGTTGTTGTAGACAATATTGATATAAGTTTCATCAAAAACGACAAAGAGGTCGTTATCCTTGGCAATCTGAATCACCTGTTTGAGTGTTTCCGCCGGATAGACAAATCCCGTGGGATTGTCGGGGTTGATTACCAAAATACCGACAATTGCCTTGTGGCTCTTTACTTTTTGTTCCAACTCCCGCATATCCGGAAACCAGCCGTTGTACGGATTCAAGCGATAGGTATTGGGCGGAAACGTTGCATGAAGAACCTCCGCCATAAAATGCGTGGAGTAGGTGGGCTCCGGCATAATCATACGAGCATCCACCTGAATGGAACTATAAGCGCGAGCAATGGCATCACCCAGACCGTTGAAAAAAATTATATCTTCGGGAGTAATTTGTACTTTACCGCGCCCGTTGAGGCGATCTGCCAAAAATTGACGCGTTTCGTTGACACCTTTTGTCGGAGAATAGGCGAAAGAATAATCATTTTTAATGGTTTCTACCAGCAACTCTTTCATCCACTCGGGAATTTTTTCTCCCTTCTGCACCGGGTCACCGATATTTTCCCAGATAATTTCCATCCCCATTTCTTTAAGCTTGTTGGCAATAAGCACAATATTGCGGATCTCATAAGTCAGCCCGCTGCCGCCGCGGGAAATTTCAAAGCGCATAAACCTCCTAACTCCTTATAAATTCTTCATTCCCCCATATTACATTTTTGTGCAAATATCTATATTTTTTTAGTTATTTCAACAGTGGAAATAAAGATTCCCAAAGACAAATTCATTTTTTCATGTTATTAATACTTTTTTAAATATTCTGTCCTATAAGGAAGGACTATGGAAAAAGAAAAAAGTTTTGCCGAGTTACTTGATGAATCTGAACTTAAACCCAGGCGTTATTCTGTCGGGGAAAAAATCGAGGCGACTATCGTCAATATCACGCCGGAATGGGTTTTTCTGGATTTAGGGGCAAAAAGCGAAGGTTATCTGGACAGAAAAGAGCTTCTGGATGAAAACGGCAACCTGACGGTTAAAGAAGGCGATGTCATCAGCGTTTATTTTCTTTCCTCGCGCCAGGGCGAAAAACTTTTTACCACCAAACTGCTCACGCGCAAAAGCGTGGACGATTATTTATACAACGCCTATAAAAACAAAATCCCTCTGGAAGCCACGGTGGAAAGGGAAATCAAAGGCGGTTTTGCGATAAAAATCAGCGCCAGCACCGAAGGCTTTTGTCCCTATTCGCAGATGGATTTGAAAAAGATTGATGAACCCGCGGAATACATTGGCAAGAAGCTCGATTTTTTAATTATCGAATATTCACAGAAAGGGCGCAAGGTTGTTCTCTCACGCCGCCCATTGCTGGAAAAAATCCAAAAGGAAAAAATTGAGATGCTAAAAGCCTCGTTGCAAAAAGGCATAAAAGTAAACGGCACAGTCACCGCAGTGCAAAATTTCGGCGCATTTGTGGATATCGGCGGTATTCAGGCTTTGTTACCTGTTTCCGAGATGGCCTGGGGTAAATCAGACGCCAAGTCGCTTTATATGCCAGGTGATAAAATTGAAGCCGTCATTATTAATCTGGACTGGGAAAATGACCGCATCAGTTTGTCGGTAAAAGATACCTTGCCTGATCCGTGGAATGGCGTGATAAATAAATATCCGGAAGGCAGCTTGCACACAGGCAAAGTTTCGCGCCTGACGGAATTCGGCGCATTTGTAACGTTGGAAGACGGCATTGACGGTTTACTTCATATTTCAAAAATAGCGCACGGCAAAAAAATAAAGCATGCCCGCGAGGTCCTGGCTGAAGGCGCGCAGGTGGAAGTGCGCGTGGAAAAAGTTGATCTAGATGCCAAGAAAATCTCTCTGGATCTGGCGTCAAACGCTGCGGAAGAGGCAGCCGTCACCGCAGAAAAAGAAGAAATGAGGAACTTCATCGGCAAAGCACCTCAAAAAATGGGGACTTTAGGCGATGTTTTTAAAAAAGCCGACGGGAAATAATATTTTTTTTATTCGGTAACACCAAAACTAAACCAAAAAATCGCAGTTGGATAATGATCGTATTTTATAACTTAAAAAATTTTACTTTGTTTGTAATTTTTTATTGACGCTTTCTAAACGCTACCAGATAGACTTTTGAACGAGAAATGATCAGCCAATATTTTCTTTTTTAAACCCGTATATTATACATTTTTTACCGAGTATTTCGTCAAGTATATATATCTGTTTTCTTTTGCGAGCTTTAAAATAATAGTGGAAAGCAAACGCGTAATTCTTAGTAAAAAACGATAATACTGAAGGGACCCGGCTTTGCCGGGCCCCGGAGCGAAGAGCAAACACAAAATAAGTTTATCCGTTATCTACGATAACAACAGAAAAAAGCCTGTCATCAAAGCAGTTAACCTTCTGCGTGAAGAGAAAAAACGTCCGTATTTTTCATCATAACGGATCGTGATACATTAATGCAAGGCTTGCGCCACCATCGATCACGATACACGCCCCTGTGGTATAGCTGGCCGCGTCAGACGCCAAATAAACCGCCGCCCCGGCCATTTCATCCGGGCTGGCAAAGCGATGCATCGGAATATTTTTGGTGACAAAATTTTCCATATTCTTATCTTCCCACATGGCATGAACCAAGGCTGTTTTGGTTGCACCCGGCGCAATAGCGTTCACCCGGATATTGCTCAGGGCCATCTCGGTTGCCGCTACTCTGGTAAAATGCGCCAGTCCCGCTTTGCTTACATCATAAGCAGCCGACAAATCACCCACCATAAAGGATTCGACCGAGGTTATATTGATGATACTTCCGCCGCCCTGCTTTTTCATAATATTTGCAACCTCTTTCGTCAAAAAGACAACGCCTCTTAAGTTGAGATTCATAATAGAATCCCAAAGCTTTTCCTCGTATTGCATAATGGGAACGTTCATCGGATTGGTACCGGCATTGTTTACCAATATATCGACGCCCAAATTCATCCATAACACGCTGCACCATGGTTCTAAGCTCATCGGGCTTGCCCGCATGCGCGGCCACGGCTAACGCCCGTTTTCCAAATGCTCGACACTCTTCAGCCACTTTTTCCAAAGCTTCTATTTTACGACTCGTCACCGCCACATCAGCACCGGCATGGGCAAACGCCAACGCAATCGATCTGCCGATTCCACGGCTACCGCCGGTAACTAATGCAACTTTACCTTCCAAAGAAAAATTCGGAACACCCATTTGTTTTCTCCTTTCTGTTTCTAAATAATTTATAATTAACTCGTTCTAAATTCTTTTATCTTTTCAAAATCAAATCATTTTATTCGCGCGTCGGCAAATGTCTGCCTGCTGCGAAAAAACACCCCTCAGATTTAAAGATTATAATTCCAAAACAGCACCGCACCAATCATTGTCTGGATGAGGATCATGAGGCGCGTACACCTTGACGACACGGATATCAGGATTAATCACTCCAGCAACGGCTTTCCACATAGCTGTGAAAGCGGGCTTACAATTAAGCTCATCCCACCCATTTTCCCTTCGCTTGAGCTGCATGGGACACTTTGTTACCTTGAAAATCAGGTGATTTTTATCCGGCCAAGAATATTCGGCCTCCGGTCCTTTCTCGGCCCCCAGGGAAAGCGTCATAACCTTGACAACATCATCAAGGCCATTTCCAAGGTTAAAAAGTTTTTTGAATCTGTAAGCCTCCACTGCCGGCCATTTCGCCCATAAAAGCTCATCCATTACCGCCGCCACTTCTGAACCATACCGATTATTAACATTGGCCATCCAGTTATTCTGCACTGTCCAGAAATTCTGGCTCAATACATCAATATACTCAATCAACTTCTTCTTTGTAAGCCGCATAAGCTCGGCATTACGGTCAGGTTTTTTTGTAACCATGTTTTCCTCCTTAATTTATATTAAACAGATCTGCAGCAACACCGTCATCCATATCGCGCAATTAATTACATTAAACAACTGCCCTGAAAATCCTCATTTTTCATCTCTCAATCCAAGGCAATTTTTCTAATCACCATTTCCCACAAAACAGCGCAAAAACATCACTTCTTATATTAATGAATATAGCCACGGCAAAACTAAATACTTACCCAAACCTATTAACAAGCTCGTCGAGAGAATTTACCATCAACATAAAACAACCCAAATTAGCTCCCCTGGCAGGGATTACTGGCAGGTCTTATTTTAATTTCTTCTCCTGGAATGACCTCGGTATGTTACACGCTGATAAAGTCATTTAAAATTTCCGCTACTGTTTCGGCTTTTTCCTCGTGCAGAAAATGTTCCGCCTCCAATTCAACTACTCTAATATTATTAAAACACTCCTCGATATGGTTAAGGTATTCGCGAACAATCACAATATCCTTATTCCCATAAATATAAAGAGAGGGCATGGGAAACTCAGTGCCCGCCAATTCAGTCCAGCGCTTTCCATCCTGTATCATGGTGCGATAATAACCAGCACCGGTCAAAGGCGTATCCTTGATGGCGTTGCACCGTATATACTCTTCAATAGTTTCGCGAGAAATTCTGCCTTGCTTTCCGGCCTTTCCGAAAAAATAGCGAATCCACACGCTTTCATTTCCCGCTATCATGGCTTCAGCCAAGCCTCGCTGTTGTTGGAAGTATTGATACCAGTGGGGAACCGATCCTTGACTTTGCATCACTTTCAGGGCTTCCGCATTTCCCTTAAAATTATTTATGACAGGCGTATTCATCAATGCGAGTTTTCTGACCCTTGCGGGTATTGCCAAAGCCACTTCCTGGGCAATTACACCGCCCCAATCATGCCCGACCAGAAAAACATTTTCAAATTCAAAGCTGTTAATAATTTCAATAATATCCTGCGCCAGTTCTATTTTTTGATAATACTTCTGCTCAATAGTTCGTTCACTGTCTCCCATTCCCCGAAGGTCCGGGGCTATAACACGTAAATTTGAATTCAGAAATTGCGTAACCGCTTCCCAACAGTAAGAAGTTTCAGGCCAACCGTGAATCATAACCAAAGGAATTCCTTCCTTGTTACTCCGGTCGCGGATATTAAAAGTTCCTCTCGAAACGGTTCTTTTCCTCAATTCCATTATACAATTCACTTGTTCTTTATTGCGCACTGCCCCGAGTAGGCCGGGCGTTTTTCAATGAACAGCAAATGACAACTCTCTCAACACCATTGACGCGTCGTCTTTCTGCGACAGGAGATAAAACAGGGCTATTTTTCATCCTCAACATATGCCTTCATAATCACCTGGCCCCATCCATACTTCGGACCACAGTCCATGCAGGAAAAATATTTCCAGATTGAATCGTTAGGGTCCAAGCCAGCTGCATAGCGATCCTGAAGGATGTTCGCAATGCCGCCAAACTCACCCATTGCCTGAGCGCACCAGGGACTTGACTTCGAAGGGTCAAGAATACCCAGCGCTCGGAAAACAAGTTTATCTCCCGGTTTAAGCCCTGCGCTGCAGCCATGCGATTCAACCACTTCAATGATCAGATTCTTTTTCAATATGGCCGGCGAAAACAACATGGGAGCGGCCTTCGCCCTGACGGGATCATTCATGAAGGTTTCCATCTCTTCATCTGTGTATTTGTTATGCTTTTGAAATCTCTTCCAGTCAAACTTCCATTCACTCATCTTATCTTTCTCCTCTCACAACTATTTATTTTTTCTAAAATGCACGTGTCATTAAAAAACAGCAAGCATCTGGCATCTTTTCTTGGCTATGCCCTTGTATTTTATCCATAACCACTGTTCATACGATGAAACCGTCACTCTTTCGCGGGTTACATCAATATTATTTTTTCTTCATTTTGGTCCAGTAAGACTGATCTTTAAGGGATTTAAATTCGGACACGTGCTGCATACTGATTCTCATCAATATCCTTCCATAACCACCACGCCCGATGTCGGTATCCGTGCACCAAGCATACTCATTCGCCGAAAAATCACGGGGATCCAGACCTTCAGCCAACCGCTCGTACAAAATACTTCCATAGTTCGCTATGGGAACAATGGCAGCAGTACACATAAAACGCACCGTGCTTTCTTCAGGCACAAGCGAGGTTGCGCTTTGTAAGACATATCTGTCTCCAACTTTATTTCTGGCTCCGCAGTGGTGCGATTCCACTATGTCAGCAACAATAAACCATTCGTTTAGTTTATATTGCGCTTTCCATGATTTATGCTGCCGCGGAGTAGACAACATTATATCCTCGTTCGTGTAACCGATAAATTGTTTGATACCCTCGACCAATTTAGGATCAAGCTTGTTGTCTTTCAAAAATTTTTGATATTGTTCTTCTGTAACCATTATCTTTTCCTCATTTATTTTGTAGGTTATTTCTTGCTTTAGTTAAAGCATCATATAAACAAATGAGCCTTTTGGATAAGGACATTCTGATTATCATCTGGTTCTTGGTAACTCCCCGCATGTTCCTTTCCACAACAACCTTCATAGGTAATCATCGTTCTCTCCGCCAGGCTCTTATCAAAACAAGGACCAAACTTCTTTACTCACCCTTTAGCTAACCATACTTTCGGGAACAATAAAAACTTCTAGGCCCTGGATTTGCCGTTTGTTATTTATTTACTTTCCCGTCCAGTTGGCCTTGCGCTTTTGGGCAAAAGCCTGAAATCCTTCCATCGTGTCCTGCGAATTTACCACCGGCGGTATCAAACGCTCGGAAAGCTCCATGATGCCCTTATAATCGAGCTCATAGCTCTGGTGTATCAGCTCTTTCATGACACTAATCGCTCTCGGAGATCCGGCGCAGATATCCCGCGCGTAGGCTTCCGCTTCAGCCATCAGCTTATCTTGTTCCACCAAAGCGTTGACGACACCCAGTGAATACAATCTCTCGGCACTTACAGGCCGCGCCGTGATCAGCATATCCGTAGCCACACCAACCGGGAGATATCTTGTAATAAGTCCAGTAAATTCCACCGGGAAATTAATTCTCACTTCACCCAGTCCGATAGATGTTTCTCTAGTGGCCAGTCGGATATCCGCCGTCAGAGCTATCCACAAACCTGCTCCGTTCACAGCACCATTAAGCGCCGCGATAATGGGCTTTTGGACCTTGTGCTCAACCGGGTTAATATTTTTGTTTCCAAACATGGAGGATATATCCCAACTGTATTTCATTTTGCCGCTCATCAGCATCCCCGCCATGCTCTTTATGTCAAAGCCCACACAGAAATTCTTACTGGACGAACTGATAATTGCCACTCTCAAATTGTCGTCTTTTTTAAAATCTTCCCATGCCTCGTGCATGATATCCACCATCTCAGAATCAACGGCATTCATTGCTTCCGGCCGATTCAATGTGATGTAGGCAATTTCTCCCTTTTTTGTATATTCTATTTTTGCCACAATAGTCTCCTTTTCTAAATATATCTTATTTTCCTTGGGC
>Ga0116147_1004567_pt1 | contig 12266 bp, 7 predicted proteins | sample AD_JPNHG3_MetaG_FD_89749 | JGI IMG/M metagenome (GOLD analysis project Ga0116147, IMG submission 89749) | Active sludge microbial communities of municipal wastewater-treating anaerobic digesters from Japan - AD_JPNHG3_MetaG | ecosystem: Engineered > Bioreactor > Anaerobic > Digestate | place...
CCCGCAAAGGTTTTAACTAAAATTTTCTCCCTCATTATCAATTTGTTTTATTATTTTACTTGGCGAGGCAAAATTACAATAATTATCAATTTATTAAAAAAAAATAATATTTTTAATATATAATTGTATGAAAAAGAAGACAATATAGAAAATATTAAATTATTATAAATCAATATCTTATATAAAATATTTATTTTCACATATTAAAATAAATGTTTTTTTAGATTGATAGAAGTTTTTTTTTAAAAATAAGTAATAAATGTACAATTATTTAATATATCTAGCGTTTTATTTTTGCAAAAAACCATTTTTTTATTTACTTTATAAAAGCAAAATTTGATTAAAAACGGTAGAAAAGATAAAAATATGAATTTTAATAATTAAAAACTATAAATCAAATGAAAACAGCAAAAAATCGTATTATGTTAGTAGAAGACAGTCAGAATCTTCGCTATGTACTAAAAGATTACTTTGAAATGTTAGACTATTCTGTTACTGATTTTGCAGATGGAATTTCTGCGTCTCAAGCTTTCAACAAAGGAATGTTTGACATTTGTGTATTAGACATTATGATGCCGGGAAAAGACGGTTTCACTTTAATGCAAGAAATTCGTAAAATAGATCCTGATATTCCAATTATCTTACTTACTAGTAAATTAAATAAGGAGGATAAAATTAAAGGATTTAAACTTGGGTGTGATGACTATGTAGTTAAACCTTTTAGCACTGAAGAGCTTACACTTCGTATTAAAGCAATACTAAGACGAACTAAGCGTTCAGACACTGAGAATAAAGTGTTGTACGAAGAGAAAACGTACAAATTCGGAGATTTCGAATTCAACTATAGCTCTATGGAGTTAATACATCCTAAAAAAACGCGATTATTGACACGTAAAGAGGCTGGATTACTTAAGCTATTTTGTGAGCACCAAAATAAGTTATTACCCCGCGAAGTCATTCTTCGAGAAATTTGGGGAGATGAAGACTACTCGGTAGGAAGAAGCATGGACGTTTTCCTCACAAAATTACGTTCTTACCTCAATATTGAAACTATTGATGAAGAGTACATTAATAAAGAAGGCGGCAGACGAAACAAGTATAAATTAGGGCATGAGCCGAAAGTTGAAATCGTCAATGTTCACGGTACCGGATTTATACTAAAAGTAAGAGAATAAAAAAGAGAACACCCCTGAAAAAGCCCTGCATTTGCAAGGCTTTTTCTTCTCTATTTTTATCATAAAGATTAATAGTAGATAAAATTATAACACAATAAAAATATTATGGAAATTATGAAAGAGTTAAAAACATACATTGATAAAAACAAAGATAGATTTTTAGAAGAACTTTTTTCTTTAATTCGCATTCCTTCGATAAGTTCTAAAGAAGAGCATAAACCGGACATGTTGCGATGTGCCCAACGCTGGAAAGAACTAATCCTTGAGGCGGGTGCCGACAGGTGTGAAATTTATGAAACCAAAGGAAATCCTGTCGTTTATGCTGAAAAGATAATAAATCCATCATTTCCGACTGTTTTAGTTTACGGTCATTATGATGTTATGCCCTCTGAGCCTAACGAGCTATGGCATTCCAAACCTTTCGAGCCGGAAATTAGAGACGGTAAAATTTGGGCACGAGGCGCCGATGACGATAAAGGACAGTCGTTTATGCACGCTAAAGCATTTGAATATTTAGTAAAAACCAATCAGCTAAATTGCAATGTAAAATTCATGCTTGAAGGCGAAGAAGAGATTGGGAGTCCGAGTCTCTACGGTTTTTGTGAAGAAAATAAAGAACTATTGCAAGCAGATATCATTTTAGTATCCGACACCAGTATGATATCTTTTGATGTACCCTCTATTACAACAGGTTTAAGAGGATTAAGTTATTTAGATGTTGAAGTTAAAGGACCTAACCGTGATTTACATTCCGGAATTTTCGGCGGAGCCGTGGCAAACCCAATTAACATTCTCTGCCAGATGATAGCACAAATGACCGATGAGAAGAACAGAATAACGATACCTCATTTTTATGATGACGTATTGGTTATTTCGCCTGAAGAGCGTGCTTTAATGGCTAAAGCACCTTTTGATATTGAAAATTATAAAAAGGCTATTGATATTAGGGACGTTCACGGAGAAGAGGGTTATTCTACGATAGAACGAACCGGAATTCGCCCAACGTTTGACGTTTGTGGTATTTGGGGCGGACATACGGGCGAGGGGTCTAAAACAGTATTACCCTCCACGGCACATGCGAAAATTTCGATGAGATTAGTTCCACATCAAAACTCAGATAAAATCGCAAAATTATTCCAAAATTATTTTGAGTCAATTGCTCCGAAAAGTGTAAGGGTTACAGTTACATACTCTCATGGCGGTGAAGCATACGTTACACCTATTGACATGATTGCCTATCAAGCGGCAGAAAAAGCTTACGAAACGACATTCGGGAAAAAGCCCGTGCCGACCAGAAGCGGCGGAAGTATTCCAATCATTGCCGGATTTGAAAAAATACTCGGTATTAAGTCAATACTTATGGGGTTCGGCTTAGAGTCTGACGCAATACACTCTCCGAATGAAAACTTCCCGTTAGAAAACTTTTTTAAGGGTATAGAAACGATTCCTTACTTCTATCACTATTACGGCGAACTTATGAAAAAAACGAACGGATAATAGCTGTTTTTATTAATATTTTGTATTTTTGTGAATTATATTTTTTATTCAAAAAACAATTAGAATATAAGAAAACAATGAAAAAAATCATCTGGGTAATTCTCTTTTTTACGGTTACGCTTGCATACGCAGAAAAGGGGTTTAAAACTCAATATTCGGAGACGGATACGAGCTATCAAATAGATTTTGTATTAACGAATTGGGATTTAGAAGTTAAAAATATTGACAATATTTTATATCAACATATTTCATTTTCCAATTCAACAAAAACGAATAAAAAAGGTTGGGCTGAGCTTCCCTTTATCAGTGCTTCAATACAATTACCTGCACAAAAAAATGTCTCGTTACGCATCCTCTCTTCCGAGTACATTGAAGTGCAACTAGAATACCCGCTATTACCTTCACGCGGAACAATTTATCGTAATCAAAATCCCGATACGATTCCTTATCGGATTGCTCCCGAATCTATTATTGACAACTTCTATCCCGGTGATTTAACCGTAATGGAAGAGCCATTTATTATAAGAACGGTACGCGGAACTACGGTTCGAGTTTTCCCATTTCAATATCTTGCTAAGGAACAGACACTTAGAATATATAATAATATTAAAGTCGAATTAGTTTTCAATAAAGAAGAAGCCACGAACCCACTTTTAAATGATAGAAATATTATGAATCATGAAGAGGAGGGATTATATCGCAGCATATTCTTAAATTTTAATTCCAACCGTGCCTCTGCTACGTTACCCGTAGCCGAATATGGAGACATCTTAGTTCTCACTCCGTCTACATATTCAACGACTATTGATTCCTATATTCAATGGAAAAGAGAAAAGGGATACCGTGTTACTAAGCAAGTTGTCAATAACGGTGCTAACGTAACCACAGCAATACAAACTGCCTATAATCAGAATCCGAACCTCATGTTTGTTCAATTGGTTGGAGATTGGGCTGATATAAAATCCAACACTTTAGCCAGCGAAGGTTATGCTCCGACTGACCCTGCTTTGGGGTGTGTAGCCGGGAACGATGATTATCCTGACGTTGCTATTGGTCGATTTTCATGTTCGGGCACTGCTGATTTGCAAATCCAGATAAATAAGGCTATCCAATATGAAAAAGAGCCAAACATGGAGCCGAATTGGCGGGAAACTTTTATTGGAATCGCCTCAGATGAAGGACCCGGCGATGATAACGAGTATGATTACACCCATATTCAACGAATTTACACACAAAGGTTAGCAAATTTCACTTACCAAACCCATAAACAGAACTATGACCCGGGAGCTTCTTCAGCTACCTTAGCCTCGCACGTCAATGCCGGTGCTTCTACAATTGCCTATTGCGGACACGGGAGTTCAAACTCGTTTGTTACGACCTCATATAATAACACACAAGTAAATAACTCTACAAATGGAGATAAACTCCCTTTCATTGTTTCTGTCGCCTGCATTAATGGTGCTTTTCATGAAAGTAGCGTCTGTTTTGCCGAAACATGGTTAAGAAAAGATAACGGAGGAGCCGTTGTTACATGGATGTCCACCATAAATCAACCTTGGGACCCTCCGCAACGCGGACAAGATTACTTTTATGATATTTTAACTGGGGGCTTTAACTATGACAATTATTCAGATCAATCAGGATACAATACGAACGAACAAAGAACGCACTGGGGAGCTATCACTGTTAATGCAGCTAACCTGATGTTAATGGAATCTTCGTATACCTCAGATATTTCTACAGTTAAAACGTGGACAACTTTTGGAGATGCTTCGTTGCAATTAAGAACTAAGCGACCGGATAGCTTAATCCTCTCTAATACAATAGTCCCACTCGGTTCTAATTTCATCGGGCGTGCTACCGTAAATGGCGATCCCATGCAAAATGTGTTAATTTGTATTTCACAGAACGGCAACTATTTTAGCGGACTCACGGATGTAAATGGAAATTATTCAATACCCCATACATTAACGCCCGGAAATGTTTTATTGGTCGCTACAGCCTTTAATACGACAACGATTTATCAACAAACACAGTGCACGGGTGATGTTTGCGAAGGGGTCTCTAATTTAGTGATTGAAACTGATAGCGTTACTGTAACCCTATCATGGGATTCGCCTAATAATGACAGTGTTACAGCTTATAACATTTACCGAAACGGGAATTTAGTAGCAACGGTTACCAATCTAAATTTTGTCGAAAGCAATCTTTTAAATGGGGTGTATCACTATTGTGTTGCCGCTGTTTATGGAGGAACCGAGTGTTACGATTTTGTTTGTGAAGATGTCGAAGTTGATGACGGTATTAACCATGACTGTACTGAAATAGACGATTTGCAACTTACCGTAAACGGGAATCAAGTGCAAATAAATTGGCAAGCCCCTGATGTAACAAATGCTATTTTTGAAGATGTAGAGTCGCATACTGCTTTTACTATCAATTCAGCGGGTGTTCTTGGTTGGGAATATATTGACGGAGATAGAGGATACACCTATACTATTTCAAGATACTCATTTACTAATCAAGGAAGTAGAATGGCTTACATTGTCTTTGATCCTTCGCAAGTATCGCCTACGTCAGGAAGCACTCCCTTAAGTCAAGGCGAAGGTTTTCCTGCCTATTCGGGGAGTAAATTCTTTGCCTCCTTCGCTTCCAGAACGCCTCCCAATAATGATTGGCTAATTAGTCCTGAGTTGAATTTTTCAGGAGATGGTACTTTTTCATTTTATGCTCGCGGCGGGCATAAAACCGAGTATATAGAATCTTTTAAAGTTGGTTATTCAACTTCCGGAATTGCTCAAGAAGATTTCACTATCCTCGCTACAGTTTCTCAAGTACCTTTTGAATGGACACAATATAGCTATACGATACCTGCCGGTACCAAACGCGTAGCTATTCAATGTACTTCTAACAATCAATACTATTTATGTATAGATGACATTTTAATTCAAGACAATAACCCGACAACTATAGCTTCATATCAAGTATATTATGACGGTAATTATATCGGTTCGACTACGGAAACTTCTTTCTTGCATACAGAGGCGACTCAAGGAACACACAGCTACTGTGTTGAAATCACCTATTCTAATGGTTGTGTAGCGTATCCATTATGTCAGGACATTCAAATTACGCAAGATACTTATACTATTCAAGCAACAGCAACGATAGGAGGAACAATTTCTCCTGCAGGCGCCATTGGCGTTCTGAGCAATGAAAATAAGACTTTTACCATTACAGCTGCTACAGAGCATAGAATTAAAGCCGTATATGTAGATGATATTGATCAAGGAGCTATTACAAGTTATACTTTCTCGAATGTTGTTGCTAATCACACTATTCATGCGGTTTTTGAAAAAAATGAAACGGGAATTAGTACAACCGCAACCGAGAATATCATTCTATCTCCAAATCCCGTGCGTCAAACATTGACCATTGAAGCAACTAATATTGAGCATATTACCATTTACAATCTACTTGGACAAACCGTTTTTTCACAGCCAATGCAAAGTGAAAAAATCCAAATTAACATGGAAGAGTATAAAGATGGGGTTTATTTTGTTCGATTACGAAAAGGAAATGATATTATAACTCGAAAAATTATCAAAAATTCATAATTGATAGTGGTGAGGAATTAGGATAATTGTCTGTAGTGTCCCAAAAAGAGCGACTTTAGAAGCTCCTTCTTTGACTATGCTATTCATAACTCCTTCCTGCGGACTTGCAGGCGGAGTTCGCCCCGTGAGCGTCAGCGAACGGGATACGCCCTAATTAAAATTAAACCCAAACCCTAAATTTTTAGGTAATAAAAATTAAAAAATTCCATATAAATACTTGTTTATATGGATTTTTTTTTGTTACTTTGCATTCCCTAAATAGGTAATATATGAAAACAACACAAAAACACCCCGATTGGGCTTTGAAACACAAAAAGCCCGGAACTGAATTAAAGTTAATTAATGGACGTTATTATCTTTACAATGCAAAGTCTGTTTACGACAAAACAATAGGGAGGTCAAAAAAAATCTCATTAGGAATACTCGGCAGTATTACCAAGGAAAAAGGGTTTATTCCTTCCGAAAAAAATGAGTTAAGAAAGAAAAGCGAAAAGTCTTATTTGGAAAAACAAATCATGCTTTTTGAATATGGTCTTGCCAAATGGTTGATGGATGAATTGGAAAACAGTGGCGTAATGAAATCCCTGAAGGAACATTTTCCCATGCATTGGAAATTTATCGTATGGATGGTCTATTGTCGAATAGGTTATCAATCTCCGTTAAAAAACATTTCCTTTCATTTAGAGAACTCCTTTATATTAGATATGTTGGAATGGCATGAAAAAATATATGACGCTAAAATATCTGACTATCTTTTTGATTTAGGTCACATGGGCAATTCTATTCACGAATTTATGAGACCTAAGGAGAAGAAACGGCGCACAATTTTGATAGATGCTACCGATATTGCTTTGCAATCCAATAACATTACACTATCCCAAAAGGGTTACAATTCCAATATGGACTTTCAGCCACAATTTGTGTTGTTATACCTTTATGACGCTCTCACGCTTGAACCTATTTATTACCGTTCTATACCAGGGAACGTACGGGAGGTGTCAGCAATGAAAAACACCTTGATTATGAGTGGGTTGGAAGATTGTATTTATATAAGTGATAAAGGATTTTTTTCACACTCTAACCTGACCCAGCTGGAAAGCATGTCCTTACAGTATATCATTCCCCTTAGACGAGACAATAAACAAATACCTTATGAACTTCTTAATGAAATTGAGCAAAGCAACAATTACTTCCCATATTCTAAGCGGTTCATCTTTCATACCGATACAAAAAATGTCGGGGGAAGAAAAATAGAACTCTTTTTAGACGGTAAACTCAGGGAGCAGGAGAAAACGGATTATCTATCTCGCATTGAATCCCTACCCGAAAGTTTTTCCAAAGTCAAATTCAACGAAAAGATAGCAACGATGGGAACACTCGCCATTATACACAACACGACATTGACCCCACAAGACATATACGTAGAATATAAAAATAGAGGTTCTATAGAGCAATTTTTTGACCATTTTAAAAACACGATTGAAGCCGATTGCTCTTACATGCAGAGAGAAGAGTCCCTCAATGGCTGGTTATTCATAAACCACCTAAGTATGTTGATGATATACAAACTTTTCCAAATCTTGAAAACAACGCCGTTGAATAAAAAACAAAACCTCATTCACCATTATTCCCTCCATGATGCTATTGAGCATTTGAAAACTATCAAAAAGATAAAATTTGCTCCTGGTGAGTTTGTTACGAGTGAAATAAACAAATCCACTAGAATACTACTTGAGAGGATGAAAATTTCTATTACCTAAAAATTTAGGGTTTGGGATTAAAATTATTTTACTCTCTTTTTAAAGTACAAGTCAGAAACGTTAAAAATTTAAAATGTATAGGCTATAATGATGTATTATTATTGGTTTGCAATTGATATTTCATCAAAAAAAAATTATCTTTGCAGGGCAGAACTTACAGCATAAAATAATGACTGAAGCGACTAAACTTTTAACTATAAAACAAGCGAGCGAATGGGCCACAAAGCACACTCGCAGAACAGTTACAACCGCGAATATTTCTTACCTTATTCAATACGGGCGAATAAAAAAAAATGAAGAGAATGGGACGACACAGGTTGCGATGCAAGATTTGATTAGTTATTATAAATCATTCAATCGACAGCGAGAAAATGCTTGGAAAGAACAACTTGGGGAAGATTTGAATTGGACTTTATCATTTGAACAATACAAGGAAGCAGAAACCACTAAACATGTTCACAGATTACACCCTTACAAAGGTAAGTTTATTCCACAGTTGGTTGAGTACTTTTTGGATAATCATACTGACAATTTTAAAACAGAAACATATTTTAAGAAAGGCGATATTATACTTGACCCATTTTCCGGAAGTGGAACAACAATGGTGCAAAGCTGCGAATTGGGTATGCATGCAATTGGCATTGATATTTCAGCTTTTAATGCTTTAATTGGAAATTGTAAAGTAATAAAATATGATTTAACTGACGTTAAAAACGAAATTAACCGTATTTCAAAAGCATTAAAATTGTTTATAGTAAATTCACATACTGTCGAATTTGAAACAAAACTTTTGCAAGAATTATCTGAATTTAATACTAAATATTTCCCTGCTACCGAATATAAATTCAATTTAAGACAAGGCAAAATAGACGAAAAAAAATATGGAACAAAAAAAGAAAAAGAATTTTTGCCTATTTATAACCAACTTGTAGAACAATATAATGTCAAATTACGCCAAGATAAAGCCGATAATTTTTTAGATAAATGGTATTTACAACATGTAAGAGACGAAATTGAATTTGTGTTTGCTCAGGTTAAAAAAATCAAAAACATTAACACGAAAAAAATTGTGAGTGTCGTTTTAAGTCGCACAATTCGTAGTTGTAGAGCAACTACTCACGCAGATTTAGCGACTCTTGTAGAACCAATTACTGCTCCATATTACTGTTCTAAACATGGAAAAATCTGTAAACCACTTTTCTCCATTCTTAAATGGTGGCAAACATATAGCAAGGATACCTTAAAGCGTTTGAAAGAATTTGATAAATTGAGAACTCAAACATTTCAAACTTGTTTGACAGGAGACAGCAGAACAATTGATCTTTTTACTGAATTAAAAAAGAAAAATCCTGCGTTTGCAGAACTAACTGAAAAACAGAAAATTAAAGGTGTTTTTTCATCTCCACCTTATGTTGGCTTAATTGATTATCACGAGCAACACGCTTACGCATACGATTTGTTTGGCTTTGAGCGCAAAGATGAATCAGAAATAGGACCGCTTTTCAGAGGAAAGGGAAAAGAAGCAAAAGAAAGCTATATACAAGGGATATCAGATGTCTTGAACAATTGTAAAAAATATTTAGCAGAAGATTATGATGTTTTTCTTGTTGCCAATGACAGATATAATATGTATCCGACCATTGCAGAAAATGCAGGAATGAAAATTGTTAACCAATTTAAACGACCTGTATTAAATAGAACAGAAAAAGATAAAGGTGCATATTCAGAAATAATTTTTCATTTAAAAAGTAAATAATGATGAGTCTGTCCAATAATGCAGTAAGGGAAATAAACATCCTAATCGAATCTGTAGTAGAAAAATATATTGGTAAAGCTACAAGTAACCCAAAAGCTAACTCGGGTAATCCATTTGTAATGGCATTACTCAAAGACTTTGAACCACTTATTCATAGGATACATGGGCTTAAAACCTCATTAGGTAGTGAAATGGAAAAGATTGCAGAGATAATAGCAGTAGATGCTTGGGGTAAGGCGAATATTAAAAGAAAAGTTAAAGCAAATGTTGTTTTACCTCAAAATGTTTTTAATACTATTGATTCAATTATTAATAATTTAAGCAATGCCAAAACTCTCAGCGATTATGAAAAAGAGAAAAAAAAGATACTTGATGCATGTAAGAATCCATCAGAAATAACTGAACAACACACATACGAATTTGACCTTGTTATAGTTGACCCCAAAACAAAACACACTTATGTACTAGAAATGAAAGGTCCAGATCCTAATACCACAGAAGTTTCAGGTGCTAAAAAAAGATTACTTGTTGCAATTGCTTGGGCTTATTTCTCAACAAATTCAGAAAAAGTTGATTCGCATTTTGCGATTTATTATAACAATAAGCATCCAAAAGTTTATAAAAATCCGAAAGTTCATTATTATTTTAATCCAGAAGGTGGAACTATTGTTCAAGAAGATTTTTGGAATTTTCTTGGAAAGGATACACAGACTTTTAACTCTTTAACTAAACTCTTTGAATCATACGGAAAGACTAATAAAAAGAAAATTTGGGATGGCTTTTCTAAATTAATTGATATAAATAATGGCACTAACTAAACAACAAATAAAACGAGTAGAAGAAGTTTTGAAAAACAGCTTACGAAATAAGTTTCAAAACTATAACCCTGAACCGTCATCAATGCCTTTTCACACACGACTTTTAGGCAAAGATAGAATGGCGTTGTTTTCGTTTATCCATTCCTTAAATACAAATTTTGGAACAACTATTTTTGAACCTGTTGCATTAGCGTTAGCCAGAACAAATTTTAAAGAAGCGAAAACACAAGTTACGGTAGGAACACAAATCAGCGAAACGGCTCAAAGAGTTATCCAAGATATAATGGACGGCTTAACTGCCGCAAACTATGAACCTAATAAACCAGAAGAAGTTGAAGCAATCAGAAAAATTGCTCAAGTAGGGAATATGAGGAAAGTAAAGCCTACCAAAGTGGATGTTTGGTTACATGGATATGACGAACAAATTTATCTCATTGACATTAAAACAGCTAAACCAAACAAAGGCGGTTTTAAAGAATTTAAGCGAACGCTTTTGGAGTGGACAGCCTGTGTTTTGGCTGAAAATCCAGAAGCTAAAATCAACACATTAATTGCTATTCCTTATAATCCCTATGAACCAAAACCTTATTCTCGCTGGACAATGAAGGGAATGTTAGATTTGAAAGCAGAGCTAAAGGTTGCAGAAGAGTTTTGGGATTTTTTAGGCGGAGAGGGATCGTATTTACAACTTTTAGACATTTTTGAACGTATCGGCATTGAATTACGACCTGAAATTGATAATTATTTTGCACGGTACATCTAACCGACATAAAATATAGAATAAACATATTAAAACAAACGATAAGAAATAGCAACATAAATATATTTTCAACCATGAAAAAGATTATCCTTCAGTTTTTCTTCTTAATAATATTTTTCCACGTAGCACCGTTGTTTGCTTCGTTATCTATGCCCACTCTCTCCTCGCCTTCTAATGGAAGTTCAAATCAAAATGCTAGAATAACACTTAGTTGGAACTCTGTCTCCAATGCAACAAATTATGAGTATAAAATAAGTACTGATGCGCAAATGCTAAATGCTACTACAGCAATTGTTAGCAGTAGTTCTGCAACGATATCAAATTTATTTTTTTCTACGACATACTACTGGCAGGTACGCGCTTTAAAAACCTCAAATCCTGCAGACTCATCAGCATGGTCTCCTATATGGAACTTTACGGTTTCAAACGGTGTTATTTCATTAAGTTCCCCCTCTAACAATGCAATAGATAGAAATCCTAATGTTACATTATACTGGAACTCAATAACCGGAGTGAGTTATTATGATTATGAAATAGATATTACGCCAAATTTCAATTCACCACTCTTAATGTCAGGATCGCGAACAGGTAGCTCCTTTACAACTTCTAATCTGTTATTTGGACAAACCTATTATTGGCGAGTTCGTGCCAGACACTCAAACGACATTGCAGATTGGTCAACAACTTGGAATTTCACCGTACTAACGGGACCTATTACCTTATCCTCTCCAAGTAACGGTGCGGTAAATCAAAATATTAATGTAACATTGTATTGGAATACCGTTAGCGGAATTAACTATTATGACTATCAATTAGATACAACACCGAACTTTAATTCACCGCTCTTATTATCTTCGTATAGAACAGGCAGTTCGTTATCTAC
>Ga0116147_1004581_pt1 | contig 12237 bp, 8 predicted proteins | sample AD_JPNHG3_MetaG_FD_89749 | JGI IMG/M metagenome (GOLD analysis project Ga0116147, IMG submission 89749) | Active sludge microbial communities of municipal wastewater-treating anaerobic digesters from Japan - AD_JPNHG3_MetaG | ecosystem: Engineered > Bioreactor > Anaerobic > Digestate | place...
CATCCTCCTCTCCAGCCAGGCCGTGGAAGTCACCGGACGCGGCACGATCCGCCTCGACGGAGAAACCGACCTCATCCTCGCCGCCGTCAGCCCCAAGACCTCCGGCGGCATCCCCCTCATCAGCGACGCCTTCAACGTCGTCATCCGCGGCGTCCAAGGCGCCATCCTCCCCCCCGTCCGCGTCACCGGCAAAATCTGGGCGCCCAAGTGGAAAGTCATGAAGCTCGAACCCATCCGCCGCCCCCTCCGCTCCGTCCTCGACCTCGCCGGCCTGCTCGGCTCATCCACCGAGTGACCCAACCGCAGCAAGGAGAACCCCATGGATTGCGTCTTTGAACGCCTCGCCCCCGAACACCGCGCCCCGGTCATGGAAATCTTCAACCACTACGTCGCCAACTCCTTTGCCGCCTACCCCGAGACCCCCCTGCCCGCCCCGGCCTTCGACATGTTCCTCAAAATGACCGAAGGCTACCCCGCCTACGCCGTCAAGGTCGAAGGACGCGTCGTCGGCTTCGGCATGTTGCGCGCCTGGCATCCCCTGCCCGTCTTTGCCCGCGCCGCCGAGATCACCTACTTCCTCCACCCCGACTTCTGCCGCCAGGGCCTGGGCGCCGCCCTGCTCCAGCGCCTCGTCGCGGAAGCCCGCCAAAAGGGCATCACCACCATCCTCGCCAGCGTCTCCGCGCTCAACGAAGGCAGCCTCAGCTTCCACCGCAAACACGGCTTTGTCGAGTGCGGACGCTTCAGAAGCGTGGGCCGCAAGAAAGGCCGCGACCTCGACGTCGTATGGCTGCAACTCATGACGGGCGCGGCGTAGCCGGGCGCCCCCTATTCCTCGTCAATCTTCATGGCCCGGTCGAACAGGTTCCATACCTTGTGCGACGTCGGCGAGCTGATCGTCAGGTTGTCGCATCCCGTGTTGGCCGGGTCGGCCCACTCGCTCCATTTGCCGATGCGCCGCTCCTCGTCCGCGTGGTACTGCGCGTGACCGTCGCCATAGAGCGCCGTGTACCCGTCGCCATGCGCGTAGCGCCCCAGCCCGCCGTCGCTGGGAAAGGCGCCGCCCGAGGACGACGGCGCCGTGTCGAAAGCGTCCGCCGCCACGGCCCGCCCGCCCAAGGCGCGGACGGTCTTGAACGGCGGCGTCATGAACTCCGCGTTGCGCGCCGGCTTCACGAACGGCAGGCGCCACTGCGCCACCCAGCCCGTGGATGAATCCGCCAGGCTGGGATGATCGCTGACATAAGTCCAGCCCGTGGGCGCGTTGTCGGGCTTGAGCCTGCTGTAGAACGGCGTGTCGCGATAGGCATAGCTCGACAGGATCGCCACGGTCTTCATGCCGCCCGCCGTGTCCGCGGCCATGAACCCAGCCCCCCCCGCCGTGACCACCCGCCGCTCCTGCGACCCCAGCAAACGCGGCAACTGGCTGGTGTAGGCGTACCGCGCCGACCCATACCACGTCTCCACCGACCCCGCCATGGACGGACACGTCACCACCTCCGCGCCTATGTCGTCGCGGTCAATCAGGAAGCCCAACCCGACCGGCACGAAATTCGCCCCGCCGTTGGGCAGGTCCGCCGCCGGCGACGCCACCTCGCCGCTCACCGCGATGGGCAAATGCCGGCTCGCTCCCTGGTGGCCCGCGTAGTTGCGGATGACCCCCGACATGGCCCGATACGCGCATTGCGCCTGCCCCCACTCAGGATAGCTCGGCATCCAGTCCTGGAAGACATTGGAGTACAAAACCAACGCCTTGCCCACCTGGCTCAGATTGCTCGCGCACTGCGCCCTGCGAGCATGCTCCCGCGCCCGCGTCACCGCCGGCAGAATAATCCCCATCAGGATCGTCATCACCGCCATCACCACCAGCAGCTCGATCAGCGTAAACGCCGGCCAAGCCGGCCGGTTCCTCTTGTCCCCATCCATCGCACACCTCCAATTCCCCGCGCCGCAGCCACGCCATCCCACGTCCCAGAGCGCGCCGCCCGTCCAGAACCAGGGCGAGGCCCGGTCCGCCGGAACCGGGCCTCGCCAGAACGGAAACGCCCAACTCAGATAAAATTACGGCTTGTCCAGAATCTTCGGCTTCTGGGTGCAGGAGTACATCTTGTAGCCCCACATGAAGTTGTTGGGGTCCAGAGTCTTCTCGATCGCATGCTTGGCGGCGTGCCCGTCCACGAACAGGTAGTTGCTGCCGTCCTTGTGCGCGTTGGGGTTGATGTAGGAGATGTGATGAGCCGTGGTCGTCGGGGACGCAAGCTGCGCGTTGATGGCTGTCCAAGCGTCCGCGGCGGTCAGCTTGTAGACCACCGGCTTCTGCTGGCCGGCCGTGCTGGAGTCCGTGTCCTCCGTGGACCACTTTTCACCGTCAAACTTCTCGAACGTCGAGCCCCCGTCCTTCGACCACTGCACGCCGTTGGTCGGGCGGTGGCTCTTGTAAGCCACGCCCCCGGCCACCGAGCTGCCGTAGATGCCGTTGCAGCTCTCGCTGAACTCCGCCAGCAGAATGGTGTTGCCCGGGTCCCGAATTTCCTCCGAGCTCACATAGCAAAGCTGGCTGCCGTTCTCGGTGGGCGTCGACAAGGCCAGAACGCGGCGGTCGTGGGCGTCGCCGAACTTCTTGCGCGGCATAATCGCCTCGTTGCACACATAGCTCAACCTCGGAGCCTGCTTGTCGTCCCAACCCACGGTCTGCGTGCTCTGTCCGGGCGGGGGGTTGGGGATGCGTTCCGGCGTGAAGTTCGAGGGCGCGAACCCCCGGTTCAGGTCCGAGGGGCAGACGTACTGGTTCAACTGTCTCGGGTACTTGCCCGCCTCACTGTACAGGTCCGGCTCGATCATGGCGGTCCAGTGATGGTACGGGCTGGTGCTGCTGCTCTCGCCGTCCAGATAGTTGTAGGTCGTCGGGAAAAGACCGCTGTTGCTGGTTACGTACATCTGCAACGCCTGGCCGATGCCGCGAAGATTGCTCAGGCAGCTCGTGCCCCGGGCCATCTCGCGGGCATTGCCCAGCGCGGGCAACAGAACGGCGGCCAGAATGGTGATGATCGCGATCACGACGAGCAACTCGATCAGCGTGAAAGCGCTGAGTTTGCGAAGTAGACTGCGCATGTTCCTGCTCCTGCTCTTCTGAGACTCAATGTTGTGTGCCTTGGGCCGGCTGGCCCCCACTGTCGCAAGCTGAGCCGACGGCGTCGCGCGGATCCTCCCTCCTTTCCTGCTCCTGGCTCCCCCTGTTGACAACTTGCCCTCAAATGCTGGGCGTATTGTCTCCGCGGGCCATTAGCCGAAGATGTTTTCTCCGTCAGCGAGAGGAGATTTTTGCGCTAGGCCGGAGGAAGCGCCCCATGCGCGCTGGGTTTGCCCGCGGACGCGGGATAGCCTTGCGCGCTTGTCGGACACGTCAGAAGGGTCCGCCCCTATAAGCGTTCGGTCGCCCCGCCCCTCAGCCGCCGTTCACCCCCATCACCTCGTCCAGCAAAGCGGAGAGCTGTTCGTAGGTGTAGGGCTTGTGGAACAACCGCACCCCGTCGGCGCCCGCGAAACGCCGCGCCACCTCGAAGTCGGCGTGGCCGCTGGAGATGATGGCCGGCAGGTCCGGCCGGATCTTGCGCATGGCCGCCAGCGCCTCGTCGCCGTCCATGTGGGGCATGGTCAGGTCCAGCACGGCGCACGCGATCTCGCTCGCGTGTTCGTGGAAGACCTTTACCGCCTCGGCGCCGTCGCGCGCGGTGAAGACCGGCCGCCCGCGGCGCCGCAGCATGTTCTCCAGCACGAACAGCGCGGCCGGCTCGTCATCCACCGCCAGCACGGCGCCGCCGGGTTGGGCCTTCCGCGCCGGCGCGGGCGGCGCGCTCTCCGGCCGCGGCTCCGCGGCCGCCACCGGCAGCAGGATGGTGAACACCGAGCCCTGGCCCGGCGTGGAACGCGCCTGAATCACGCCCTTGTGCGCGCGGACGATCCCCATGGTCGCGGCCAGCCCCAGCCCCCGGCCGATAAACTTGGTGGAGAAGAACGGCTCGAACACGCGCCGCAACGTGGCCGCGTCCATGCCGCAGCCCGTGTCTTCGACGGACAAGCACGCGTACACGCCGGCCGGCCGGCCTTCGCCCGCCAGCGACTGCCGGATGCACGCCTCGTCGCAATGGCGCAATCCCGTGGACACGGTGATGGCGCCGCCCGCCTCCGGCCCCAGGCTCTCGATGGCCTCGGCCGCGTTGGTCACCAGGCTCACCACCACGTGCCGCAACTGCGCCGCGTCGCCTTCCACGGGCGGCAGGCCGTCGCTCAGCCGCAGGTTCAGCGAAACGTTCCTGGGCAGCAGCGTCTCCACCAGAGGCCGGGCCTGGCGGGCGATCTCGGACAGGTCGAGCCGCTCCACGTTCAGCACGTCGCGGCCCGCGTAAGCGGTCATGTGCCGCACCAGTCCGGCCGCCTGCGAGGCCGAGCGCTGAATCTCGGTCAGGTGGCGGCGCACGGCCGCGTCCGGCGCCAGTTTCATGAGCGCCAGCTCCGTGTTGCCCAGTACGCTGGCCAGCAGGTTGTTGAAGTCGTGGGCCATGCCCCCGGCCAGGGTGGCCAGGCTCTCCTGGCGCTCTTGTTCCATCAAGCGCGCCTCGGCGCGGCGGCGCTGGGCCTCTTGCTCTCTGTGCAGAGACGTGTCGATCAGCGCGCCGGCCCCGCGCAGCGCGCGCCCCCCGGGCGCTCGATGCGTCGGCCTGCCCAGCGCCAGAGCCGGCGCCCACCCGCCCGCCTTGACGCGCAGCCGCACCTCGGCCTCCAGCGCCGAAGCGCGGCCATCGGCCAGCGCGGCCAGCGCGTCGCGGATCGTCAGGTAGTCATCGGGATGAACCAGTTCCACCCACGTCACGCCTTCCGTGCCGCCGGCCGGTCCCAGCGTCTCGGCCCAACCGCCCGACAGGCTCACCCGGCCGGTGATGAAGTCCGCGTCCCACAGCGCCAGCCCCGCGGCGGTCACGCCTCGCTCCATGCGTTCGCAGACGTCGCGCAGCCCCGCCGCCTCGCGCCGCAGAGCGCTCACGTCGCGCGCAACGCCCAGCACGCCCGTGGTCTCGCCGCTGGCGCTGCGCAACGGCGATCGCAGGGTCTGAAAGGAGCGCATCACCCCCTCCACAAGCCGTGCGTCCGCGCGCTCCACCAACTGGCCAGCCAGCGCCTGCTCGTCCGCGTCTTCCCAGGCGGCAACCGCGTCCGCGCCAAAGAGCTCCTGATCGGTGCGGCCGGTCATCTCCCCCGCGCTCCGGCCGAAAAACCGCTCCGCCGACGGGTTCACCAGCGTGTAGTGCAGGCTCTTATCCTTGACGAACACCGCGTCCGGCGTGGCCAGGAACACCGCCCACAGTCGCCCGGCGTCGTCCCCATGGCGCTGAACTGTCTGCGCCTGTCTCCCGCTCAGAGCCTCGACCTGCCGGCGCAAGCGCGCCAGCTCCTCGACAAGCTCCGCGTTGGAAAGGAAGTGGTCCAGCATGGACGCAGACTCCGAGCGGGACGTGAGCGATCAGGGAGAACCCACCCTCGCGGCCACTTGTGTGGCCCACGTCCTCAACACCAGCGCCCCCGCTGGCCAGACCGCGCTCACTACGCGGTATCCTGATGTAAGTGAAAACGATGCGCCTCCGGTTGAAGTATTATGACACACGGTTGTCATGCTGTCAAGCTGGCGCCGGGCCAGGGGCATCCAGACGTCTTCATGGGCCTGTTGGCCTTGGCGTTGGGGCTGGTCCAAGGCGCCCTGGTCCTGGCCGGGTCCGTGTCCCTCAAGCTTCTAGTGTAGTGTTTCAGAAACAGCTTTGCTATCTCTGAAACACTACAGGACAAAAACCCGGCGCTTGACGCGTCCAAAGTATCGAGTTAGCCCGCCCTGTGGAGTTTCGGAAATGCAAGTCATTTCCGAAACACGACCCCCAGAGAGCTTGGCAGCCCGATGAAGGACCGCGTCGCCGGGGACCTGTCGCGTGAGCCCGCCAACGGTGGGATCGCAACATGTCCCGGAACCGTCCTAACCGTCCTTGTTGTCCCCGCCGTCCTTCGTGACAAGACCTCTCCTTGACAGAATTCCGAGTGTGGGGGACAATGTAGATTGACCTTTGGGCGGCCGAAAGGCTTGCCTGGGGTGACAGCGCCAGAGGGCGGGCTCATTGGATCTTGCAGGCGCCTTACGGTCCGGATTCGTGTCATGTTGCGTTTCACGAATCGCCAAGCGATTCTTGAGACACAAACCCAGGGAGATGCGCCAACGCCATGAAGTGTCAGACCTGCGGCAAGGCCGAAGCCACGGTCCACTGGACCGAGATATCTGACGACCACAAGAAGACCGAGCGCCACTTGTGCGAGGAGTGCGCCCGCGCCCAAGAGGTGCCTATCCAGAAGGCCGTCAGCCTTACAGGCGTGCTCCAGCAGCTTCTCCAGCAGAAAATGAGCCAGGAGCTGGGCAAGAACCTCAAGACCGCCTGCCCCAGTTGCGGCCTCAGCTACATCGAGTTCCGCTCCTCCGGCCGTTTCGGCTGCCCCAACGACTACGACGTGTTCCGCGAGGGCATCCTCCCCATGCTTGAACGCCTGCAAGACAGCGTGCGGCACTGCGGCAAGGTCCCGTCGCGCGCGGGACGCAGCCTTCAGCTCCAAAACGAGCTCATCCGGCTGCGGCGCGAGCAGGAACGCGCGATCCAGCGCGAAGACTACGAGAAAGCGGCTGAGTTGCGCGACCGGATCCAGCGCATGAGCCAGGAGGGTGGCGATGGCCATTGACGGCGCCGTCCGGCCCGCTGGCTGGCTGCGCGCGCTGAGCGAAGACAGCGACGTCATCATCAGCAGCCGCGCCCGCCTGGCCCGCAACATCGCCGGCTACCCCTTCCTCACCCGCGCCAGCGAGACCCAGCAGCGCGAAATCGAGGATCGCGTGCGCCACGCCGCCCAAGAGGCCTCCATCGCCCCCGACTTCCAGTACTTCACGCTCAACGGCATGCCCGAGGCCAAGCGCCAGATTCTTGTCGAGCGCCGCCTTATCAGCCAGGATCTCGCCCAGGCGTCCCGTCCCTGCGGCGTGGGTTTCGGCCTCAGCGAGCAGTTGTCCATCATGGTCAACGAAGAAGACCATGTCCGCATCCAGGCCATCCAGGCCGGCATGGCCGTGCGCAACGCCTGGCGCTTGGTCGACGCGGCCGACACCGCCCTCGAACAGCGCATCGCCTTTGCCTTTCACCCCGAGTTCGGCTATCTCACCGCCTGCCCCACCAACGTCGGCTCCGGGGCCCGCGTGTCCGTCATGCTCCATCTGCCCGCCCTGTCCATCTCGGGCGAGTTGCAGAAGGTCTTTGCCATGGCTTCCAAGATCGACTTCGTCGTGCGCGGGCTCTATGGCGAAAGCTCCGAGGGGCTGGGCGATTTCTACCAAGTGTCCAATCAGCGCACCCTGGGCCGTCCCGAGGAGGAGATTGTCTCCAAACTCGAGACGGTCATCCCCCAGATCGTCCGCTACGAGCGCCGCGTGCGCGAAGCCTTGCTCAAGGACGACCGTGTCGCCGTCGAGGACCGCGTGTTCCGCGCCTACGGCCTGCTCTCCAACTGCCGCACGGCCGGCGCTGAGGAAGCCCTGGGCCTGCTCAGCCACGTGCGCCTGGGCGTGTGCCTGGGCCTGCTGCCCCAGTTCGACCTCGGCGCCATCAACTCGCTCTTTCTCTACACCCAGCCCGGACACCTTCAGGTCATCGCGGGCCGGAGCCTCTCCACCGCCGAAGCCGGTGTGTTTCGCGCGGACATGCTCAGACGGGAGATCGGACGTTCCGCGGCTTGAGAGAATCCTGACCGCCGGCGGGCCCGCCGGCGTCTTCGGAGGATAGGGATGTTCTACGACCGCTTCACCGACCGCGCGCGCAAGGTGATGGCCTACGCCCGCCAGGAAGCCCAGCGCTTCAACCATGAGTACATCGGCACCGAGCACATCCTGCTGGGCCTCGTCAAAGAGGGCAGCGGCGTGGCCGCCAATGTGCTCCGCAATCTCGATGTGGACATCAAGAAGATCCGCCTCGAAGTGGAGAAGATGGTCCAATCCGGCCCCGACGTCGTGACCAAGGGCCAGCTGCCCTTCACCCCGCGGGCCAAGAAGGTGCTCGAGTACAGCATGGAGGAAGCGCGCCAGCTCGGCCACAACTACATCGGCACCGAGCACATCCTTCTCGGCCTGCTGCGCGAAAACGAGGGCGTGGCCGCCCAGGTGCTCATGAACCTCGGCCTCAAGCTGCAAGACGTGCGCGAGGAGGTGCTGAACCTGCTGGGCGCGGACGCGCCCTCCGACGAAGCCCCCGCTTCCGAAGAGCCGGACAGCGCCGCGGCCAGCGCCGCCGCCAACGCCGCCGCGGCCAAGAAGGAAAAGTCCAAGACCCCCGCGCTCGACAGCTTTGGCCGCGACCTCACGGAGATGGCCCGCGCCGGCAAGCTCGACCCCGTCATCGGCCGCAAAAACGAGATCGAGCGCCTCATGACCGTGCTCTCGCGCCGGACCAAGAACAACCCCGTGCTGCTCGGCGAGGCCGGCGTGGGCAAGACGGCCATCGTCGAAGGCCTGGCCCAGATGATCGTCCACGGCGAAGTGCCCGAGCTGCTGCGCAACCGCCGCATCGTCGTGCTCGACCTCGCGCTCATGGTCGCCGGCACCAAGTACCGCGGCCAGTTCGAAGAGCGCATCAAGGCCGTTCTGCAAGAAGTCCGCCGCGCCGGCAACATCATCCTCTTCATCGACGAGCTCCACACCCTTGTGGGCGCCGGCGGCGCCGAAGGCGCCATCGACGCCTCCAACGTGCTCAAGCCCGCCCTCAGCCGCGGCGAGATTCAATGCGTCGGCGCCACCACCCTCGACGAATACCGCAAGTACATCGAGAAGGACGACGCCCTCGAGCGCCGCTTCCAGCAGATCATCGTGGAGCCGCCCACGCGCGAGGAAACGATCGAGATTCTCAAAGGCCTGCGCGACCGCTACGAAGAGCACCACCACGTCAAAATCACCGACACCGCGCTGGAGCACGCCGTGGAGCTGGCCATCCGCTACATTACCGGCCGTTTCCTTCCCGACAAGGCCATTGACGTCATCGACGAAGCCGGCGCCCGCGTCCGCCTCAGCAGCATGACCGTGCCCCCCGACATCAAGGACCTCGAGCGCGAAGTCGAAAAGCTCAACAAGGAAAAAGACGAAGCCGTCATGCTTCAGGACTTCGAGCGGGCCGCCAGCCTGCGCGACAAGGCCGAAAAGCTCAAAAAGAAGATGGAAAGCATCCAGCGCGACTGGCGCGAGAACTCGCAGCGCGCCGAAGGCAAGGTTGACGAGGACGTCATCGCCCAGGTTGTCAGCCGCATGACCGGCATCCCGGTGACGCGCCTCGAAGCCCAGGAAGCGGAGCGCCTGCTCAAGATGGAAGACGAGCTGCACAAGATGGTCGTCAGCCAGCAGGAAGCCATCCACGCCACGGCCCGCGCCCTGCGCCGCTCCCGCGCGGGCCTCAAGAACCCCAACCGGCCCATGGCCTCCTTCGTCTTCCTCGGCCCCACGGGCGTGGGCAAGACGCTGCTCGCCCGCGCGCTGGCCAAGTTCATGTTCCGCTCCGAAGACGCCCTTGTGCAGATCGACATGTCCGAGTACATGGAAAAGCACAACGTCAGCCGCCTCGTGGGCGCGCCTCCGGGTTACGTCGGCTACGAAGAGGGCGGCCAGCTTACGGAAACCATCCGCCGCCGGCCTTACGCCGTGGTCCTGCTCGACGAAATCGAGAAAGCCCACCACGACGTCTTCAATATGCTGCTGCAGATCATGGAAGAAGGCCGCCTCACCGACTCGTTCGGACGCAAGGTCGACTTCCGCAACACCATCCTCATCATGACCAGCAACCTGGGCGCCGACGTCATCCGCAACAACTCCGGCCTCGGTTTCCGCAAGGGCTCGGAAGAGCAGAACTACGAGACCATGAAGCAGCAACTGGTGGGCGAACTGGAAAAGCACTTCCGCCCCGAGTTCCTCAACCGCGTGGACGAGACCATCGTCTTCCGGCCGCTCAGTCTCGAGGACCTGCGCGCCATCGTCAACCTCGAGTTTGGCCGCGTGGCTCAGCGCGCCAAGGACGCCCACATCGAGCTGGTCCTCCAGCCCGAGGCCCTCGAGCTGCTCATCGAGAAGGGCTACAACCCCGACTATGGCGCCCGGCCGCTCCGCCGCGCCATCGAGCGCATGGTGGAAGACCCCCTGAGCGAGATGCTGCTGAAGGGCTCCGTGAAGGCGGGCATGTCCGTCATCATCCGCGCGGCCGAAGGCAAGCTCGAATTCGAGCCCAAGGCCGCGCCCGCGGAGCCGGCGGCCCCCAGCGCGCCGGCCGCGCCCGCGCCTTCCGACCCAAGCCGCCAGGCTGCGCCCTGACCGGCGTTCGCGGGGGGAGCGCACTCCGGGGGTGACCGGTCCGTGTCCGGGGCCGGCCGGCCGCAAGCTGGCTGGCCCCGCCTCTTGGCGCAAGGCCTCTGCATGAACGAACACGACGTTTCCCGCCTGGCGAGTCTTCTCGCCGGCTTGTTGGAAGAAGAAGCCCGCAACCCCGTGGCCCCGTGGCGCGCGCCGGGCCAGGCGCCCGAGGGCCTCGACCTGTCCATCCCCGCGCGGGGCCGGGGGTGGGACGGGCTCATGCCCCTGCTGCAAGCCTACATCCGCGCCACGCCCAAGACGGCCACGCCCCGCTTCCTCAACCAGCTCTACGGCGGCCGCCTCGCCCCCGCGGCCGTGGCCGACGCCCTTGCCTCGTTCCTCAACAACTCCATGTACACCTACAAAGCCGCCGGCCTCGGCGTCAGCGTCGAGGACGAGGTCCTGGCCCACATGCGCCGCTTCGCCGGATTCGACCAGGGCGAGGGCGCGTTCGCGCCGGGCGGATCGGTGTCCAACCTCATGGCCATGCTCGTGGCGCGCAACCAGCGCCGACCCCAGGCGCGCGAGCAAGGCTTGGGCCCGCCGGCGCTCGTCGTCTACGCCTCGGACCAGAGCCACTACTCCGTGGTCAAGAGCGCCGGCGTCCTGGGCATCGGCCGCGACAACGTCCGCCTCATCGAGTCCGACGCCCAGGGCCGCATGCCGCCCGGCGCGCTGCGCGCCGCCATCATCGCCGACTGCGCCCGCGGCCGCGAGCCCTTCTTCCTCATCGCCACGGCCGGCACAACCGTTCTCGGCGCCTTCGACCCCATCCCCGCGCTCGCCGACGTGGCGCAGGAACACGGCCTGTGGCTGCACGTGGACGCGGCCTGGGGCGGCGGCGCGCTGCTCTCGCCTGCGCTGCGTCCCTTGCTCAACGGCTGCGGCCGGGCCGACTCGCTCACCTGGGACGCGCACAAGATGATGGGCGTGCCCCTGCTCGCTTCCGTGCTGCTGGTCAAGAAGGAAGGTCTCCTGGAGCAGAGTCTCTCCGAGGAGGCCACCTACCTGTTCCAGTCCGAGGACTCCGGCGCCAACCCCGGCGTGCGCTCGCTGCAATGCGGCCGCCGCAACGACGCCCTCAAAGTCTGGGCCGCGTGGCAGTTCCTGGGCGACGAAGGCTATGCCCGGCGCGTGGACACGCTGCGCCGCCTGGCCCTGTACGCGGCCGAACGCATCCGCCGCGACCGGGCCCTGCGCCTCGCGATCGAACCCGAGTTCGTCAACATCTGCTTCCAAGTCCGCGGCGTCGACAGCCAGCGCCTCTGCCAGGAGCTCGACCGCCGCGCGCTGCTCAAGGTCGGCTACGGCGCCTTCCGCGGCGAGACTTTCATCCGCCTCGTCTTTGTCAACCCCGACATGACGGATTCCGGCGTGGACGAGACCCTGGCCATCATCAAGGACACGGCCAGAAGGCTGTAGGCGCTTTCCGCCGTTGCCGCGCCCCTCTGTCGTCGTTCGCGACCTTCGCGCCCTTCGGGGTTCCCCTGTCGCCGTCTCTCGCCGCGGTTGGCGGCCGCCCAGTGTGGTGTTTCGGAAATGCCTTGCATTTCCGAAACACCACAGGGCGGGCTGACTCGATACTTTAGACGCGTCAAGCGCCGGGTTTGTGTCATGTAGTGTTTCAGAGATAGCAAAGCTATTTCTGAAACACTACCTGGAGTTTGGCGTCACGCGCCGGAAGAGTAGCGCAAAAAGGGCGCACAAGGATCATTTGGAGGCGTACAAGACGGCGGAGGCGGCTCCATCGGCGAGATTCGGAGGCTTCACGTCACGAG
>Ga0116147_1004583_pt1 | contig 12232 bp, 8 predicted proteins | sample AD_JPNHG3_MetaG_FD_89749 | JGI IMG/M metagenome (GOLD analysis project Ga0116147, IMG submission 89749) | Active sludge microbial communities of municipal wastewater-treating anaerobic digesters from Japan - AD_JPNHG3_MetaG | ecosystem: Engineered > Bioreactor > Anaerobic > Digestate | place...
CGACTAAGTGTGGCGACTAAGTGTGGCGATTAAGTGTGGCGACTAGGTGTGGCGACTAAGTGTTTCCGACTAAGTGTTTCCGACTAAGTGTGACGATTAAGTGTGACGATTAAGTGTGACGATTAAGTGTTTTCGCGGAGAGAGAGAATTTGAGGAGACAATATGTCAACTGCTATAACTGATCAAAACGCCCTGCGCGACGTGTTTACCGGGTTTTATGCTTGGGGGGATTTTGTATCGGCCGAGCCGTACGGCACCGGCCATATCAATGACACCTACCGTGTCCAGACTAGTCTGGCCGGTACGCCCGTGCATTACCTGATGCAGCGCATCAACCACGACATCTTCAAGCAACCGGACGGCGTGATGGATAACATCGTGCGCGTCACCCATCATCTGCGGGCCAAGATGGCGGGGGCACCCGACGCATCGCGCAGAGCATTGACCGTCATTCCCGCGCGGGTGGATGGACGCCCTTGGGTACGTGACCGCATCGGCAACTGGTGGCGTCTCTATCTCTTCATCGAGCGGGCGCGCACGTATGATGTGATTGAAGACGCGCGTCAGGCATTCGAAGCGGCGCGTGCGTTCGCACGCTTCCAAAACCTGCTCGCGGATTTGCCCGCGCCGAGGCTGAACGAGACCATTCCGGCCTTTCACAATACGCTCTCGCGTTTGGATGCGCTGGATGCCGCGATTCAGGCCGACGCCTTTGGACGCAAGGCTGAGGTCGCGGCGGAGATCGAGTTTGTCAAAGAGCGGCGTTCACGCTGTGGGCACTTGCTCGAACGCCACGCACGCGGTGAGATCCCGGAACGCATCACGCATAACGATACCAAGATCAACAACGTGATGCTGGATGATGAAACGGGCGAAGGCGTCTGTGTGATCGATCTCGACACGGTGATGCCGGGACTCGCGCTCTACGACTTTGGCGATATGGTGCGCACCGCGACGGCTTCGGCGCTCGAAGACGAGCGCGATCTTTCAAAGGTCAGTTGCCGCATGGAGATGTTTGAGGCGCTGACGCGCGGTTATCTTGAAGGCGCGAACTTTCTGTTGCCGGCCGAGCGCGAGGAGCTGGTGTTTTCCGGACAGTTGATTACGCTGACGATCGGTATCCGCTTTTTGACGGACTATCTGTCAGGCGACGTCTATTTCCGTACACACCGCCCGGGCCATAATCTCGACCGTTGCCGCACCCAGTTCAAAATGGTGAGCAGCATGGAAGAGCAGGCGGCGGCGATGGAGGAGAGTGTACGCGCGGTGGGATGAATGAATAACGGAGCATAGTCATGAACAAGACATCCAATAAAATCGTTCTGGCGCTGTTGGCGCTCATCTCGTTCTCGTTTCTGGCGGTCGCCGCCGAGCCGAACATATCCGTGTTTGCGAATTTTGTCCGGCGGGTCTCAAAAGAACGTAACATCTCCCTTGGCGAGGCTGCGGAACGGCTGTATGCGCTCGGGGTGCGTGGTGTCGATGCGGGACCCTACGAGAAGGACCTTGATCAGTTGGCGGCGACGCCGCTCAAAATCATCAACTTCTACTACTTTGCGCCGATGTTCGACGACTCGAAGTTTCCAGAGGACGCTAAGCGCTGCCTTGATCTTGCCGTTAAATACGGGGTACCGCGGATTATGGTCATTCCGCCGAACTTTACCGCAGACGGGGACGAGGCGGCGGAATTTGACATCATCCTCGCAAAGATGAAGGACTTCACCGCGCAAGCCGGAAAACTCGGAATCAAAGTGACCGTTGAGGATTTCGGTGGAACCCAAAACGCCTGTTCGCACACGAAATACCTGCGCCGTTTTCTGGATGAAATCCCGGAAATCGGGTTCGCCCTTGACTCCGGGAATCTATATTACGCTGGCCGTGGGGAATCTATTCTCGAACTCATGGAGTATGCGAAGGACCGCGTTGCTCACATCCACCTCAAGGACCAGCCGAAGGAGAACAACCGGGCGTATGTGACGTTGGGACTTGGAGCCGTGCCGAACGAGGCCATTGTCACGGCGATGGCCCGGGCCGGTTACACAGGCTGGTACACGCTGGAGAATCCCGTCGGAGACACCTACACGGATACCGTGCGCCAGACGGCCGTTCTCAAGTCGTGGCTGGAGGCCGCGAAAGCGCCGCCGACTCAATGAGTCTTGCAAGAATGCAGGCACGAAGACGCGGAGATTTTGCCTTCGCCTTGCGCTTATCCTTTACAACGCTCCGCAGGTCTGGCGAACGGATTTTGGCGGCGGCAAGCGGTATTCCGCGCGACGCCGCTTTTTGGACAGGAGTGCGGTGGCAAGGCGACGTGCAAAAGCGGTGCCGTGATCCGCGCACAGCGCGGTCCTTGTCACTGCGTTCCGAAATGCGCCATCCAATGGGCGGCGTACCCTGTCACCAAACCGACTGTAAACTGGGAGTAATCGGTTAGCCCGTCGCCCGCGCTTCGCACGGGAAGTAAATGAGGATAACTTTGATGTAAGTTATAGGCAAATGACAGGGATGTGCGAAGGTCATGCGTTTCTGGTGAAAAGGGGAGCAGAGAGTCGGGAACGCGGGCGTCCTCGCCCGCAACAACGTGTCTTGCAGAAGGCGGATGCGTCCACTTCCTTCGGGAACCATACCGCGCAGCGGAATCTCAATCGGTCTTTCACAGAGCGGGCGGGGCGGAGCTTGCTAAAAAAATTTGATGCGTCTGCCCTGGGTTTAGCCCGCCACCGACTTGACAGAAACGCCGTTATCCGTCCTTGGCGTATCCCGACCTACTTGAACGTCACCTCAACATCGTCGAAATCGATTTTCCCAGGACATTTTCCGTTCACAAGTTGCACATAAGCTTTTGTGGCGTTCTTCAGCACCGCGCCGTCACCCCGAATCTCTTTCCAATCATCATTCTTTCTCCACCGTGCCGATGCACCATGAAACTCCTTTTCACCCACAATGAAATAAACCTGCGCCATGGGGATGATGGGAGGGATTTTTGCGTGACTAACGCAACCAGCCGTTCTTAGCTGCGCGGTAACGCTAACCGTTTGGGCCCCTTTGGGAACATCGATCATCTGACGAATAAGGGCAACTTGCGAAGAACCGTCTTCGAATATCTCTGTCGCTTCAAATCGGATAAACGTACTTCCGTTCTCCTTCACGACCATCACTCGCGACACCTTGTCCCATCCCTCTGGCCAATCATTTGCGAGTTTCTCGAAATCCCCGTTCACCACCACATTTTTACCGCGCGAGACTTTCTTCGCATCTCTGTTTCCGCCCGCCAGCACCGCCTTCTTCTCGGCAGCGAGCTGCTTGGCCAGATCAGAATCCGGAGCGGCCTTGGTTTGGAGCGTCGCCAGCGTACGCAGGTAATTCGCGTCCACCTGCTTCCTGCGCTTGGAAATGTCGTTCCCGATCTGCGCGATCTTCTTTTGCAACGCCCTGCGTGTGCCGTAAAGCCGCGCTTTGGGCAGCGCTGAAGGAATATCCTCCTCCAACATCCCCGCGACCGCCGCCTCACGCTCCTTGACGATTGCCGCGATCAGGTCAACATCCCCTTTCGCCGTAGCCGATTTCTCGATCCCATCCAGCGCACTCACGTATGACTGCGCTGCCTTACTGATCACCTCGGATTTCTGTTTTTCCAGCGATTCCACGACTTCCTTGTACTTCGCCGCAGGACCTGCCAGTTCCGGCAAAAGTTCCTGCGCGCTCATCGCCATCGCCAGCATACCTGTCAAGAAAACTGCTTTTCGCATCCCCATGGCTACCTCCAGTTTTATACAAGAGACCCTTGCACCCCCCTCCCCGGGCGCTGCGCCTGACGGCTTGCGTCGCGGGGCGTTTCGTAAGTTGAAAAGTCGCATCGCCCACCCTGGGCATACGCGACGTTCCAACCTTTGCCCCATCTTCTGCTGCGCGGCACCATACCGCGCCAAAACGAACGGAATAATAGTCGCACAATGCGAGGTGTTTGTCTACCCCCCCCATTTTTTTTTAAAAGAGTTAAAGAGTTAGTCGGACATGCGTCGAAACAAAAGGGGGCTTGTCGGCACTGACGGGGATAGGTTATGATTCCGCACTTCTGTTATCGCTACATTCCTAAGGGAGCGTAATGTTATGAGGATCACTTTTCCGTCTGTGTGGATTCTGGGAGTCTTGTGCATGGTGTTTGCGGCGCATAGTGCGCCGGAGTACCGTCAGATTCAGGCGCAAGAGGTGCGCACGCGTGGTGGCATCGGGCATACGATGGCTAAGATCAACGCCGGGCAGGAGGTGACGGTCGCCTATCTGGGCGGTTCGATCACTGCGATGAACGGCTGGCGCAACAAGACGACGGAGTGGCTGCAAACAACCTATCCCAAGGCAAAGTTCAAGGAGGTGCATGCGGCGATCGGTGGCACAGGCAGCGATCTCGGTGTCTTCCGTTTGGGACGCGACGTGCTCGCCCATCGTCCCGACCTGCTTTTCGTGGAGTTTGCCACGAACGACGGCGGTACGGCTCCGGAGCAGATTTGGCGCAGCATGGAGGGCATCGTGCGCCAGACCTGGAAGCAAGATCCGCAGACCGACATCATTTTCACCTACACGATTACGACCGCGTTCACCAATGACTACTGCAAAGGGCTGTGCAACCGCTCCGCTTCGGCGATGGAGTTGTTGGCCGATCATTACGCGATTCCCTCCATTAATTTCGGGCCGCGCGTGGCCGCCTTAATCAACGAGAACAAGCTGATCATGGACGCGAAGGTGATCGAGACTGCCGTGCCTAAAGAGTCGGCGGACCGCGACCGTTTGATCCGTGAGCGTATCGCGGCAGATCCGCGCCTGCTTTTCGCCAATGACGGCGTGCATCCGCGCGACGAGGGACACGATCTCTACAAGGCCTCGATCATTGAGGGCCTGACGCAGATGAAGAGCATGCCGCCCGTCGACCGGACATCGAAACTTGCCGTGCCGTTTGTCGCTGACCATTGGGAGGCGGCCAAGATGGTGCCGATCACACGCGCCATGCTGAGCGGCGAGTGGACCGCATTGCCGCCGGAGGATGGCAAGCAGAAGGCTTTCGGTGCCCGCATGGGTCAGATTTGGACCGCCGAAAAGCCGGGTAGTGCGTTGCACTTCCGCTTCAAAGGCCGAATCGCGAAAATCTACGATCTGCTCGGCCCCGATGGCGGTCAGGTGATTATCACGGTCAACGGTCAGCGTAGCACCACCAAGCCGGTACCGCGTTTTGATAGCTATTGCACCTATCACCGCATCGCCACGCTTGGTGTGGTGTGGGACGGCAACGATCCGCAGCAGGTCCATGACGTGACGGTCGAGATCTATCCCGAACAGCCCGACCGCAAGAGCGTGGCGTTCCGTCTCAAAGATCCTGACACGGAACTTAAGTCGCCGAAATATCAAGGCACCCGTGTCTGGGTCAGCCAACTCATGCTGATCGGAGATCTTGTAGAATAACGCATGCGTGTAGAAAAAAACAGTTCGGTTTCGGTAGGCTTTATCAGTCTTGGATGTGCCAAGAACCTCGTGGATTCACAGGTGATGGCGGGCTATCTCAAGCATGGCGGGGTTGCGCTTGCGCCCTCGCCCGAAACGGCGGACGTGATTCTCGTCAACACCTGCGCGTTTATCGAAGCGGCCCGTGAAGAGGCGGCGGACGCGATCTTGGAAGCTTGCGAGTACAAGCGCGAAGGCGGATGCCGCGCGGTGGTCGTGACCGGTTGCATGGTGCAGCGCTATCGCGAGCGTATGCAGAAAGCCTTCCCGGATGTGGATGCGTTTCTGGGTGTGGACGAACTGGAGCGGGTCTCCGAGGTCGTGTGTCAGGCGGCGGCCGGGGAGCCGGCCGGTGTGGTCGTGGCGCGTGGCGAAGCGCATAAAGTGTATACGCCGCTCTATCCCACGTTGCTCTTTACCGGCGGGCCGTTCGCCTATCTCAAAATCGCGGAGGGGTGTAGTCACCGCTGTGCCTATTGTGCGATCCCGAAGATCCGCGGGCGTTTCCGTTCGCGCGGTGCGGATGAGTTGCTGGAAGAGGCGCGCAGCATGGTCGCGGCCGGCGTCAAAGAGATCAACCTGATTGCGCAGGACTCACTGCGTTATGGCACGGATCGCGAAGACGGCGCGACCCTGACCGGGTTGTTACGTCGCTTGGATGCACTGGAGGGCGAGTTCTGGTTGCGCGTGCTCTACGGCCATCCCGCCAGCGTTTCCGATGGGTTGCTGGAACTGTTGAACGATTCCCGCCACGTTTGCCGCTACCTCGACCTGCCGGTGCAGCACAGCCACCCGGACATCTTGCGCGCCATGAACCGTGGCAAGGCGGTCGACGCGATCTTGGATCTGCCACAGCGTTTGCGGCAGGCGGTGCCGGGGATCGTGTTGCGCACCACCTGTCTGGTGGGATTCCCCGGTGAAACCGAAACGCATTTCGAACATCTGTTGGAGTATGTGAAACAGGCGAAGTTCGATCACCTCGGCGTTTTTGTCTATTCACCGGAAGAGGAGACCGCAGCATTTGAGATGGCGGACGTGCCCGAACTGGAGGTCGCAGAGTCGCGTCGAGAGCGGTTGATGGCGGCACAGCGGGCGATTGTCAATGAACGGGCACGCGCCCTTGCGGGCAGTACGGATACGGCGCTGTTGCTGCATCGTTCGCGCGGCGCCTGGATCGGTCGATTGGCACGGCAGGCTCCGGAGGTGGACGGCGAGACGCGCGTGGCCGGCGTGCCGCCGGATGCGCGGCCAGGAGCTTTTTTGCCGGTACGCGTGACCGGCGCTAACGGATATGATCTGAAGGCACAGGCAATTTAATGGATACAACTTCTTTCATTCAAGATTTGGCCGTCATTTTGGTTGCGGCTGGCGCGGTTGCGGCACTCTTCACTTATATCGGTTGGCCTAAAGTCATCGGGTATATTCTGGTCGGTGCTGTGGTCGGCAAATACACCTTCGGCGGCTCTCTGGTGATCAACCAGGGCAGCATCGAGGTGCTCGGACAGATCGGTGTGATCTTTCTGATGTTCACGCTTGGCTTGGAATTTAGTGTCCAGAAACTCAAGAAAGTGGGGCACGTCATTTTTCCGACCGCGCTACTGGATATGGCGCTTATGATCTGGGCCGGTCACTTTGTCGGCACCAAGATCTTTGGGTGGGGAACCGTGCAGAGCCTTTTTCTGGGCGCGGCAATCAGCGACTCCGCAACGACGATGCTGGCCAAGACGATTAATGAAATGGGATGGGGGGGACGCCGCTTTACGCGCTACATTTTTGGCATCACCATCACTGAAGATATCCTGTGCGTCGGCCTCATCGCCCTGCTGACCGGTCTCGTGAAATCAGGAAACTTGCAGTTTAGCGCGATGCTGCACAGCATGGGCGGACTCGTGCTTTTTATGACCGGTGTTACGGTGTTCGGCCTGTTGCTTGTGCCGCGCCTGTTGAACCGCGTCGCCCGGCTGAAGGATGATGAATCGCTCTTGCTGACGATGCTGGGCATTTGCTTCCTCGTCTCGTTCATCGCCGCGCGGCTTGATTACAATCTGGCGCTGGGCGCGTTTCTGGTCGGCGTGATGGGCGCGGAGTCCGATGCGGTGAGACGCATCTATCAACTGTGCCAGCCGTTGCGCACGATGTTCAGTGCGATCTTTTTCGTTACGATCGGCCTGTTGATCGAACCGACTCAGATGTGGGCCAACGGACCGGCGATCATCGGCGTTTCGTTGTTGGTGATCGTTGGCAAGGCCGTGAACTGCACGGTGGGATCGCTACTGACCGGCCAGGATCTGAAGAACGCGATTCAGACGGGTATCGGGCTGGGGCAAATCGGCGAGTTCGCCTACCTGGTGGCGCTGATCGGGCTGTCGATCAATGCGGTCGATTCATCGCTCTACCAGATCGCGGTCGGGGTGTCGGTTCTGACCACGATCGTGAATCCCTTCTTGTTGCGCGCCTCCGATCCCTTTGCGGACTGGGTCGTGCGCAAGACTCCCGCACGCTGGAAGGAGTATCTCGAAACCTACGCCAACTGGACCGAGCGTTTCCTGCACAGCTCGGTGCCGACTGACAAAGGGCGCTCGTTGCGTTTCAATCTGATCCTGTTGCTGTTGCACATGGCGCTGGTGGCCGTGGTGTATATTGCTGCGGGACTGTTGGCGCAATTGGACTTCACGCGCTTTTCGCCGTGGATTGAAGCGAACAAAAAAATTCTGCTCTGGGGAACGGCCAGCCTGTTGTCTGTGCCCAATGCGATCTTCACCTTCTACCGCGCTGGTGCGCTGGGTATCGCCGTCACGAACGTTCTGATTCCGCCCAAAGTTCAAGCGACCTCATGGGCGGAATCGTTTCAGAGGCTCACACGCGTGCTGTTCGGTGTGTCGGGTGTGATCATCCTTTTCATTGAGATGGTGCTGCTGAGCGGATCGATCATGCCGGAAGAGGGGTGGGCGCGTGCCGTCATCGCGGTGATCCTGCTGCTGGCGGCGGTGTTCGGATGGAAGTTCTTCTGGCGGCTGGGCGCAGACTCGCTGGCAATGTTACGGGGCGTGTTGACGAAGGAGGTCGAAACCAATCCCACGGAATCAGCGGCAGAGCTTCTGGACATTCACACCGAGCGGCTCGCGGTGCACAAAGGTTCGTCGGTATGCGGTCAATCGCTGCGGGCGCTTAACCTGCGGGCGCGCGTCGGTGCAAGCGTCATTGGTATCGAGCGACAGGGTACCACCCATGTGAATCCCACCGCCGATGCGACACTTGAGGCCGGCGACGTGGTTCTGGTGCTGGGCGACAATGACCAGATCGAGCGGACCCGGGAGTTGTTGGCATGAGCACGGCGTGCGCCAGCGGACGCCAACTCACCGTTACGCACCGCGCGATAGCGGTGGCTATCGGTCTGCTGCTGGCGCCGGGGCTTGTGCGGCCTGACGTGCAGACGACATCCGAGTGGCGGCTCTCTAGCGCATCCGCCGCGATGACGCTCGATCCGATGCGAAGCTATGCGGTGGTGGCGAGCGAGGCAACGGTTACATGGTCGGCGTGGCGTCGCGTGATCGAGCTGCTGCGTACGAAATATGAGGCGGAAGTTGTGCTCTATCCGACCGGACACTTGGAGCAGTCCTTGCCCAGCCTGCAGCGGCTCTTTCCGAACTATGCGTGTTTTGTCGAACCGCCAGAGACCTGCGGACGCGGGTTTGTTCTGGCGGTTCACCGACTGACGCGTCAACTCGATGATGATCCGTACGGAGATTTGCTCTGGGGCATTCTGACTGGCTATGAGGCCGACGACGCCGCGCGTGCGGTCAAGTTGCGTGAGCCGCTGATCATTAGGCGTGGCGCGACCAGTATGGGGCCGGATCTTCTGTCGCGGTTGGATGCGGGTTTCGCCACGAACGAAAACGCACCGTCGGACTTTTGGCGGAAATCTTCCGGTACGGTCGCCGCCGAGCACCGCAACGTGACGCCGGACGCCGCGCGCGCCTTGGCGCAGGCATTCCGCGAGATGTCGGTCGATGTCTTTTACACCAGCGGCCACGCTACAGAACGGGACTGGCAGATCGCCTACAACCTGCCGGGAGGTGCGGTGATTCATGAACGCGGCGCACTCTATGCGGTGAGTACCGACAACACGCGGCACCCGTTTGAGTCGCCCAATCCCAAGGTTTATCTGCCGGTGGGCAACTGCTTGATCGGCCATATCGATACGCGTGATTGCATGACCACCGCGTGGTTGCATAGCGGAGGTGTCGCGCAGATGCTCGGCTATACTGCGGTCACGTTTTACGGGTACATGGGGTGGGGGACGGGCCTGCTGTTCGAGGATGGACGCCTGACGCTGAGCGAGGCATTTTTCCTGAACAACCAATCTCTGTTGCATGAGATGGAACGGCGCTTCCCGAACGCGTTGCGGACACAACCTGAATCAGACGACTACCGTAGCGTCAAGGTCTTTTGCCAACGACACCCCATGCGTGCGCGTGATGAACTCGGTCTGCTTTGGGATCGTGACACCGTCGCGTTTTACGGCGATCCGGCTTGGGCGGCGCGCTATCCGGTTGCAGGCGCGGCGGTTGAAACGGTCTTGACGCAGCGGGGGGAGCGCTGGGCGTTGACCGCGACCGTCCGCCGGGACGGCGTGTGGGAAGATCCCAAGTGGGGCGGCCGACCGTTGGCCGTCCTGTTTCCCTTCCGTTTGTGCGATATCGCCGACGTTTCGTGCGAACCCAGTGGAGAAGCGTTGGTGACTGACCGTTTTGCGCTGCTGCCCGTGTCCGGACGATGCAAGGCGGGCGATCGCTACACACTGACTTTTACAGCGCGGCGTGTGGAAACGCCGTGACCCCACGATAAAAAAGACAGGAGAGAGAGTATGGAACCTCTGTTGGTAAAAAAGTTTAGTGCTGTGCCGGGTATGAACCTGACAGACATCGCTGAACGCCTGAATGCCGAGACGTCCGAAAACCGCGTGGCGTGCGTCAACTGGCCGCAACAGTATCCGGAGTGCCCGCAGGTCTCGTTCCGCATTGGCCACGCCGGTGACGAACTGTGGCTAGGGTTCAAGGTGCGTGAGTCCCGTGTATTGGGGCAGCAGACGCGCATTCATGGCGATGTGTACATGGACAGTTGCGTTGAGTTTTTTGTCTCGTTCGACAACAAAGCCTACTACAACCTCGAAATGAACTGCATCGGTACGCCGCACATGGGATATGGGCCGGGGCGCGCGGACCGACGCTTTGTGCCACTGCCCTTGATGCAACGGCTGGAGATCGAGACCTCGCTGGGACGCGAGCCGTTCGCCGAACGGGTGGGGGATGTCACATGGACGTTGACGACGCGCGTGCCGATCGCCTGCTTCGCGTTTGACGCCTTGAGCGGCCTGAGCGGCCGCACGGCGCGGGCGAACGCCTTCAAGTGCAACAGCGGGGCGTCCGTCAAACATTACGTGACATGGCGCCCGGTCGACACGCCGACACCGGATTATCACCGACCAGAATTTTTCGGCGACATTCGATTCGAGGATTAATGGTGGGCGCTACAGGATTCGAACCTGTGACTTCTACCGTGTGAAAGTAGCGCTCTAACCAACTGAGCTAAGCGCCCGCACCGTCTGAAAACGAGGAAACTTATACCATTGAGCAGGGCGGCGTGTCAAGGGCGTGCGTTAAAAAAACGTAATCGGTTGGTGACAATCTTCAGTTGTTCACGTGAATGACCAGTTTGGTTTTCCGACTTTCACCAGGACGAAGTACGTATGGCTGGGCATTGTACGGTTCAACGCAGAAGAAGTGCTTCCACTCGTCCGGGCCGAGTGTTTCGCAGAGCGGCGTGCGTTCGACGCCCGGATTCCATGCAATCCATCCGTCGGTTCCTTCCGCCTTAAGCGTGATCACGCGCCCCGTGATTGCGTCGGTTAGCGTATGTGACCTTCCGTCCGCAGGGAAGGACACCAGATACGGCGTCGTCCCGATCGGTTTATCGTCGACCATCACCTTCAGCGAATCGGCTACGCGAAAATACGGGTGGAACCCGCCGGCCGCTTCGAACGGTTCCTTTCCTGTGTTCGTGGCCGTGAACTCAAGTGCAAGCCGGTTCGCCGACGGCGCCGACACGACGTAGTCGAGGCGGAACTCATGCGGCCATATCTGTCGTGTCATCTCGTTCGACACGAGCCGCCACTTCTGGGCATGCTTGCCGATCTTCTCCATCAGAGTCCAGGTGGCATATCGTGCAAGCCCGTGCTTGGGGCATCCTTCGCGCCGTCCGAACCACGGCCAGCAGATGGGCACGCCACCGTGCACTTCCTCTTCGCCCCAGTTCGCCCGTTCCGGCCGGAAGAACACCTCGTCCATCCCGTCCGCCGTCCAACCCGAGACATAGGCGCCTCGGCGGTTGATCTCCACGCGCACGCCCTCGCGTTCGATTGCCTCGACATCGAAGACCGCGCGCGTGAGCCCCGTAAACGGTTCGCTGAACGCATCCTTGCGACCGTCCTTCCAGACCTTCCGCAGCGTGTAGGAATACGTCTGATGCGAACCGAGCCCTAAATCGACGTAGCGGGCAATCCGGTACGGAATGCCGTCCGGTGCCTCGTTCGTGACATTTGCAATAAACTGACCGTCGCGATACAGTTCATAATGATCGAAGTCCGGCGAAAGTTCCGCCGACCACAGCAGATAGAGTTGTCCGTCGAGTTCGCCATGTCCTGCTCGCGGTTTCTCCAGCAAGCCGGTCCACGGACGGC
>Ga0116147_1004585_pt1 | contig 12231 bp, 9 predicted proteins | sample AD_JPNHG3_MetaG_FD_89749 | JGI IMG/M metagenome (GOLD analysis project Ga0116147, IMG submission 89749) | Active sludge microbial communities of municipal wastewater-treating anaerobic digesters from Japan - AD_JPNHG3_MetaG | ecosystem: Engineered > Bioreactor > Anaerobic > Digestate | place...
CTCAAAGATTTCATACGAGCCAAGCGTGGTTTCAAGAAATTCAGTAACATACCGAAATACATCAATGGCTGGGTGTACATCCACAACTTATTCAAAGACTTAGGAGGTGACAAGTATGCCATTACTCAATCTTTACTTACTATCATCACGCCAAGTTAACAGCATCCGTAAGTAATTTTCAACATTATGAAAGTCTTCAATGATACCTTGTCAAAAACTTCTATATGATCAAATAATATTCCATATTCATTATAATCGTACTACAATTATACCACTCACTTGTTCAATTTTTCAAATATTGTTATTCAGTTCCACTTCCAGATAGTCATTTGAGTGCACATTAAATCAAAACTGAATATAGTACACTCTTTTTGTGCATTCTACAACATCAAGTGTAGTTTGTGAAATCTTACTTATCTTAATTTTCTATTTTACCACCAAAGTGCCTAATTTCATGTGAAATACTTAAGTTATATTTGTTTGATATTTGTATTTTGTATAATATAGATATTAAGAAATCAAAAGCCCCAGTTTTTACCAGGACTTTTGATTTTATCGTTAATTTTTATTAACATTTAGCTGATTGAGAATACTGGGATATCGGAGTATTTGAGTTACGCTCTCGCCATTTCGTAGTTGTCTTCTTCGCTTGCTTTTTTGCTCAGTTTCTTTATGAGTTCGTTTATTATTGGTCGCCAATCACCGACTATACCGAGGTCTGCAACTTTCATGATCGGTGCGTCCGCATCTTTGTTTATTGCTACGATGTATGTGCCTTCGTTGATACCGGCAAGATGCTGGATTGCACCGGATATACCTACTGCTATGTAAAGCTTTGGCCTTACTACTTTGCCAGTTTGACCAACTTGTCTATCTTTGTCAATCCATCCATTATCTACAGCAGCACGGGAACCTGCCACCGTGCCACCGAGTAAGTTGGCGAGTTCTCTGAGTTTTTCAAAGCCTTCCGCTGATCCAACTCCTCTACCACCGCTCACAATTACTTGTGCTTGGGTAATATCTATATCTTCTTTGATCTTCTCAAAGAACTCTTCCACGACAACTCTTGCATCTTCGAAACTAATTGAAGGTGTATACTCTACAATCTCAGCTAACTTCCCTGCATTGGGGGTGTGCAGTTCAAATACACCAGGCCTAACTGTAGCCATCTGGGGTCTGTGGTTTGGACAGACGATCGTCGCCATCAGATTTCCACCAAATGCCGGTCGCGTCATGAGGAGTAATTTACTCTCTTTATCTATCTCAAGCTGTGTACAATCTGCAGTTAAACCTGTCTTCAATCTTGCAGCAAGTCTTGGTCCCAACTCCCTACCAAGCTGTGTAGCACCGATGAGCAATATCTCAGGTTTTTCTTTCTCCACAACTTCAGAAAGGGCCATTGTATAGAGATCTGAGTTGTACATCTCAAGAAGCTCACTCTTTATGAGAATAACTCTATCCGCACCATATTGAGTAAGTATGGTTGCCAAGTGGCTTATGTTGCTTCCGACGGTAACTGCCGTTACTTTTGCATCTATATCCTTTGCCAATTCTACTGCTTTGCTCAGTAATTCCAATCCAACTCTATGAAGATTTCCACCATCTTGCTGGCAAAAAACCATTATCATCTCCATCACCTCCACCATTAGTTCTTCGAAGTCAATTTGCATTACGTTAGTCAATGTATGTTAAGCACTTCCGCCAAGGCGTTCATTACCTTTTCGACGGATTCCTCCACACTTCCTTGGAAGACCTTGCCATCACCCTTTGGACCTTTCGTAAACGTTCTTCTCACCTTTGTTGGTGAGCCTACCAGTCCAACCTTTGTCTTGTCAAAATTGAGTACTGAGTTGTTCAATACCCTTATCTCTTTCGAATAGCAACCGAACAGGTCGTACAGATTCATGTACCTTGGTGTGTTCATATCTTTCGAACACGTAATTACACAAGGCATTCTTGTTGAAATGACTTCAACTCTATTGTCAATTTCTCTTTTCACGATGATGCTGTCACCACTGATCGATATGTCCGTTGCGTAAGCCACAACTGGAATTCCAAGATGCTCGGCAATTTCTATCCCAACTTGTGCTGTGTCGCCATCTATTGCCTGCCTACCTGTTAGTATGAGGTCGTATCCAACAAGCTCAGCTGCCTTTGCAAGTATCATACTGGTAACCAACGTATCCGCACCTGCGTACAGAGCATCAGTGATGAGATACGCCTCATCTGCCCCCATGGCAAAACTCTCTCTCAAAATCGCCTCTGCGGCTGGAGGTCCCATCGTGATTACAGTCACAGTTGCGTTGTGAGATTCTTTCAGTCGAAGAGCAGCTTCAAGCGCATTCTTATCTTCCGGGTTCATTATAGACTTAACTCCATCTCTGATGAGTGTTCCCTTTATTGGGTCCACTTTGACTTCAGTTGTATCTGGAACTTGCTTGGCAAAGACTATGATTTTCATCTTCCTGCCTCCTTAATTATTTTTATTAGCGTTCTTGATTGCAATTATCTTATGTACTGACCTGCAATGACCATCTTTTGAACTTCGTTCGTTCCTTCGTATATTTGAGTTATCTTCGCATCCCGCATCATTCGTTCAACTGGATAATCTTTCGTGTATCCGTAACCACCGAAAATCTGTACTGCTTGTGTTGTAACTTTCATTGCAACATCTGATGCGTACTTCTTTGCCATTGCTGCATCCGCACTGGTAAGAATGCCCCTATCCTTCTTCATAGCTGCATTGTAAACGAGCAACCTTGCAGCTTCTGTTTCAGTTATCATATCCGCGATGTACCATTGCAATCCTTGAAATGCGCCTATCGATTTACCAAATTGCTTTCTCTCTTTCACATATTTCAGCACCTCGTCGATGGCACCTTGGGCTATACCGAGTGCTTGAGCACCAACGCCTATCCTTCCACCATCCAACGTTTGTAATGCTATTTTGAATCCCATTCCCTCACTACCAAGCAAGTTCTCTTTTGGTACCTTACAATCCTCGAAGATGAGTTCCGTCGTCGAAGAACCTCTAATTCCCATCTTTTCTTCAACCTTACCTATTTTGAAACCATCGAACCCCTTCTCAACTATGAAAGCACTGATGCCTCTCGTTCCTTTACTCTTGTCAGTCATGGCAAAGATGATGAAGACATCTGCTGTCCCACCATTTGTTATGAATATCTTCGAACCGTTGAGTATGTAGAAATCACCATCAAGCCTTGCAACGGTCTGTTGATTCCCTGCATCGCTGCCTGCATTGGGCTCAGTCAGTGCAAATGCGCCAAGCTTCTCGCCGCGTGCCAATGGTTTCAGATACTTCTCCTTTTGTTCTGTTGTGCCAAATCTATAAATAGGATCGCAGCAAAGCGATGTGTGTGCCGAGAGAATTATGGAAGTCGTACCGCAGACCCTCCCCAACTCCTCAACTGCCATGACGTAAGTCAAATAGTCACCGCCAGCACCACCTAATTCCTTTGGAAAAGGGATACCCATCATGCCTAATTTTGCCATCTTTTCAACCGTCTCGTACGGGAAATACTCTTCCTCATCTACTCTCTGTGCCAATGGCTTAACTTCTTTCTCTGCAAATGTTCTAAACAACTCTCTTGCAAGTAATTGTTCATTTGTTAGAAGATAATCCATACTCAATCCCTCCAACTCTCTTGTAATTTGTCATCACGCATCACCATTTAATCATCTTAATCATTCAACAAATTCGGTTACAAAATATTGACTAAACAAAATCAGATATCTTCAAATATCCGAATTTAAGCTGAGAAAATTTTCACATATCCAACTATATTCTACAATAGATTCAGAAATGGTATGTTATATTGTGAATAATATCACGTTAAAAATATGAGAATTTGATATTTTGAAGGCGGGGGATATTGATTTAGCTGTAATGGGTAAGGGAAAAGATAAAGAACGATGAGAAAGCGGTGAGGATGAGTGATGAAGATAGCTGGCATAGGAGATATAAGGCGTTCAAGAAGTTGAATATTTAGTGATAAGAGGAGTAAGGAGGTAAGATGGGCGTTGATATGTATCTATATGTCTATAAACTTACTCATCAAGGCTTTCGATTTCGTCGATGATGCTTTTGAAATAGATTAATTCAGCGATGAGATCATCTATGGATGTAAACACAAAGCTCACATTTGTGAGTGATTTTCTGTCGATGGATGATAATAGTTTATCGAGTATTTTGATCTTGTCTACTGCATATTCGTATATTTTCGGTACTCTCAATGTCAATTTATCGTTGAGTTTATCAAGGTCTTGGATAAATTCGTATGCTGTTTCGAATTTGACGTTCGATAGGTCAAACGAAAAGATGAATGGCTGCTTCATTACAAATGGGATTGCCCTTTCTTCTGATAATTTTCTAACCTCTGTTATGGAGATGACTTCAAGAAGGATCTCAAGTTTTCTATCTTGAAAGAGCTCCTTGTTCTGTATCACGTACTGATTACACAAGGATAGTATTATCTCGCAATCGTTCAACGTGTTCTCTAAACGCAGTAGCCTTTTCGAAGGCAGATTGTTGTAGTAGAGGTCTTTTAGAGCAACAAGGTTTGAAATCTTAAATTTGTCGAGATTTTCGTCGTTGAATTTCAAGAGTTCTACTGTATCAGGGATATTATCTCTCTGAAATTCATACAACATCAAAAGCAGCCCGTACACTTCAATTGGTCTTTTTTCAACTGGTTCAGCTCCAAGCAGATTTACAATGCTTAGAGAATGCAAGTCTATGAACATTTGGTCTTCTATCTTTATAATGACCGGTGCGTAGTAGTCAAGGAGTTCATTGAAAAGGAAATTTGGGTCGAAGTAAACTTGCATCATATTCTATCGTACTCCCCACAGTATGGTGATTACTTGGTCTCCCTCAGATAAACTCCTATAAATTGATATCAATCAACTGATTCGTTCTCTGTTTTCTCGCAACGTAAAAACGTATGCCAATACTTCTGCAACTGCCTTGTACAGGTTTTCTGGAATCACATCACCTATTTCCGTGTTGTAGTAGATTTCTCTGGCAAGCCTCGGATTTCTTACGATCGGTACATCACTATTTCTCGCAATTTCCATTATTCTCAATGCAACTCGATCTACTCCTTTTGCAACGAGTATTGGAGCAAAGTTTTTTTCAGGATCGTACTTTAGTGCACATGCAAAGTGTGTCGGGTTTGTGATGACTACGCTTGCTTCAGGCACTTCTTGCATCATTCTGTGCATAGAATATTGCATCATTATCTGTCGCTGTCTTCTTTTTAGTTCTGGGTTCCCTTCTATTTCCCTGAATTCTTCCTTTACCTCTTGTTTCGTCATTCTGATGTTCTTTTCATACTCGTACCGCGAATAGAAATAGTCTGCTATCGATACGATGATGAGTGCTATAGCACATTTTATCATCAGTTCGGTGAGTACATCCCATATGATGAGGCTTCCATCCATTATATCACTGTCGACTGTTAACATGATTCTATCATAATTACCATTTATTACGCTGTATCCCACGAATCCTATTATTGCAATCTTCAAAATCGCTTTTGCGAGTTCAAATAATGACCTCAACGAGAACATTCTCTTTAGACCTGTGAGAGGATTTAGTCTATTCAAATCTGGCACCAATGGCTTGGAAGAAAACAAGAATCTTGTCTGGAGCAGACCTATGGCTAATGAAACGAGTGCTGCTGCGAAGATTATGAACGCAAGGTAAATGAGCGTTGAACTGAAAGATTGATATGCGTATATGATGAGGTCTTCGAAGGCATTCAAGTCTAAGTCAGATATCTGGAAGACCATCTGCGTACCATTTACAAGCGAGTCAAGTAAGCTTTTTCCCACGTACATGAAAACAACGGAGACTGCAAGAAAGCCGAGCCCTGAAAGGAGTTCGGCAGAAACAGGTACTTGCCCTTCTTCTCTTGCCTTTTGTCTTCTTCTCGGTGTAGCCTTCTCAGTCTTGTCAGGATCAGCAAAGAGTTGGAGGTCTATTCTATAGTTGTACCCGTTTGGTTCTCCATTGTTCAATTGCTGAACTACTTGGCCAGTAATTGATCTATGTACGGTTCCATCTTCATCACTGCACTTGATATCAATTCTACCCATACCGGTATCATCCCTATTATCACAACAAACATTATGAGTGTACTTGCAGGCATTGCAACCATGAAAACGTTCATCTGTGGCACTAATCGTGAGAGAAGACCGAACAGTACATTTATTAAGAACATCAACCCTATGATGGGAAGTGCCAATTGAAGCGAAAAAAGGAACATGTCCATGAAGATTTTAAAGTATTGTGTGTTGAGTTGGTCAAATGGCAACTCTGTAAGTACCAGCGGGAATTTTTCAACCGATTTTATAACTGCTTCGTATATCAGTATGTGTCCTTTGAGCGAGACGAATACATAGAGCGACATGATATAGACAAGCTCGCTCGTTATTGGAGATTCTTCTACCGTTGGATCCAATGCACCGCTCACGTTGAACCCCGATTGAATACCGAATATCTCACTACCCGCATAGACCGCGCTGGCTATCGTGTAGGCTATCAAACCAATGAAGAAACCGATGAAAAAATTCATAGCCAAAGACGTAACTATAGTTGGCAGTGGAAGTGTTATGGGAACTGCTGCAGCAACATGAGGTAACGTCATGTAACTCATCGCTATCAATAATGCAACCAATATCTCAGTTGGCAGCGTGAAACTGGCAAACAGTGGGGCTATGAGCATCATGCCGGTCAGTCTTGAAAGAATAAGTCCCCAGCTGAGCGCGTATTGCTGAACCATGTCGTATAGGCTATTTACAGTCATACAATCACCTAATCGCAAAATTTTTCAATTTCATAATTGCATGTACATGCTATTATTCTTATTGTATTTTACCACGTTTCTCTAAGATAATTATAAATTTATTATCGTTACATCTTTGAGTTTTCTTCGGCTTTTGGAATGGTTTTTGAGATGGAGTGAATATTGTAGAGTTCATTTCCATTTCCGGGTTTGTCGTTGTAGAATGGCCTTGTGCAGTCTTTGCAACCTGATGTAAGAAATGCATGTGAAATATCGAGTGTTGAGCCTAACGTTTGATCATAGATCAATTTCGATATGTTATCGTGCTCGTTGAATTCTGCATGTACCGTCAGGTCCTTGTCGAACATGAGATATCTCAGAATCTGTATCTTTCTGTATCTTTCAAGAGATGGCATGTGGGAGTGTTCAAGCTTCGTGCCCTTTACAGGTGTGAACGCAAATAGTGCAATCTCTACGCCAAGTGACTTCATCGTTTCAAAAATACGCAGGATGTCTCTATCGGTCTCACCTAGCCCCACGATGAGATGTGTTGTTATGCAGCCGGGATATTTTTGTGCACCGTATTGTATGAGTTCAAGTGTATAATCTAGCGTCCAGCCTCTGTATTGCTTGTGTAAAGTGCTACAAGCTACATCTATGGCAATCCCCAAATTGCTGACTCCAGCTTCAAAGAATGCATCTATATCCGATTTATCCAATATCCTTGTCGATACGGAGATTGCGATGTCTTTATTCTTCTCCCTCACTCGCTTTGCCAACTGCTTTGCATCCGCGATTGCACCATTGTAATTTACCACTTGAAAGCAGAGTCTTTTGAAATTATCTAATCCATTCAACAAAGACTCCACATCTATCTCTTTCCAGCTGATGCGTGAGAGGAATTTACTATCTGAAGAGCTATCTCTTGCGTGTGTGCAATACGAGCAATTGTATGCACACTCACCATCTAACATAAAATAACCAGTCGGCATCGCCTCGGGGATCTTTTTACCATTGATTATCTTCCACGTCCAGTAAGAAGCCCTCAACAGCATTACGCAATCTCCTCTTTGGCAAATTGTATTTCGTAAAGCTTGTAGTAAGCGCCCCTCTTTGCCAATAATTCAAGGTGTTTACCTTGCTCGGCAATCTTTCCATCCGCCACTACGATAATCCTATCTGCTTCTACTACGGTGGAGAGTCTGTGTGCAATCATGATCACAGTATTTTCTTTCGACAACTCGCGCACAGCTTCTTGAATCCTATGCTCTGTCTCCACGTCTATGTTGCTCGTTGCTTCGTCTAGTATGAAGACCTTTGCACCGAAGAGTACTGACCTTGCAAGCGCTATAAGTTGCCTCTCACCCGCAGAGATTCCCTTACCACGCTCCACGATCTCAGTAAAGATGCCCTTTGGCAATCGTTCGATTATGTCAAGCGCATGGACCTTATCCAGTGCCTCTACAACTTGCTTTTCCGTGATATCTTCGTGGAAGAGCCGTATGTTATCAAGGAGTGTACCGCTGAAGAGTACAACATCTTGTGGCACAGCAGAGACACATCTTCTGAGCATCTGTAGGTCGTATTTTTCCAGAGGGATGTCATCTATCAGTATACTGCCTTGTTGTGGTCGATACATAGCATTTACGAGATTCATAATTGTTGTCTTACCTGCGCCAGTCTCGCCAACTATCGCAACAAGCTCGCCCGGTACAAATTCCAAATTCACATCTTGCAGTATCCAGCGCTTGTTGTCGTAACTGAACCACACATTTTTGAATTCCACTTTACCGTACGCTATTTCTGATTTTCCACCGATCTCGCCTTGACTTTCAATTGGTTCATCCATGAGGGCAAAGATCTTCTCGGCACTCGCCGTTGTATTTTGGATTATATCGTATTTTTCAGACAGATCCTCGATAGGTCTCATGAATGTATCGATGTATGATACGAATGCAAAGAGGTCACCGAAATTCAGAGTCTTGTCGAGTATGTACTTGGAACCAAACCAGATAATGAGTGCCATCGTGAGGTAATAGAGGAAGTTAACTACAGGTCTGAATATACCGAATACATAGAGCTGATTCATACGAGATTTGTACAATTCTTTATTTATCTTATCAAATTCATTCCTCTTGTACCCTTCGGCATTGAACAACTTCGTTACAGGCATACCTGCAAGATTCTCAGCTATGTATGCATTGATCTTAGAAATGCCTGCACGCACAGCCCTGTAGGCCCTGATATCGAAGTATCTGAAGATCGCCATCGCAACGACTATCAGTGGAAATATGTAAACAATATCCAAGAATAGCTTTGAACTCATTTGCCACATCACGATTATAACCCCAGCAAGCAAGAAGACATCGTTGATTATGCTCGTTATAACGGAAGTGAAGAATTCTTGGACATTCTGCGTATCACTCGTGATACGTGTGGTCAATTGACCGCTCGGGTGCGTATCGAAAAACGACATCGGTAGCATCAATACATGGTCGTACAATTCTCTACGTATGTTGTAAACTACCTTGCTACCTATGTACGTCGTCACAAGGATGGAAAGATATTCAAATAAGAAAATGGCACCAGAAACGAGCAGAAAGAGCACTGCTTGGTGCGAGATGCCAGTTATCTTATCTGCAGCCGACAGTGAATCGGACAGGATGTACGTATTTATCGCTGTCCTAACGATTTGTGGTGGCATCAATGTAAAGAACGTTAAAGATATCACTATTGCTATAGCAATTAGCATGTAATGAAAATACGGGAAAGAATACTTCAACAGCCTCCAAAAAACGTTTTTATTCACTACTCTGCCCCCTTCTTCGACGATTAACTCAGTAAATACTCAGTCAATTAAGTGCACATTTATCATTCAAATTATTCAAACTCGATTTTATCTGTCAATTTCGACTTGTAGCACCTCTCATCTGCCAATTTCAACACACTTTCCATGTCGCCTTCTCTCGGATAGAATGCCACACCAGACGAAAAGGTTAATCCAGTATTTCTGTAGAAACAGTCGAGAATTCTCGTCAAAATCTTACTCACTTCTTCTTTATTCGTTGTCCTTGCTATGATTACTACTTCATCACCGCCGTATCGGAATGCTGCATCGTACTTTCGAATGTTCAGAATTATACATTTTCCAAATTTTCCGAGTACCTCGTCACCCTTCGCATGGCCGTACGTATCGTTCACAACCTTGAATTTATTCAAATCTAAAAATGCGATGGAGAATTCCGAAAGTGTGCTATTTTGCACAAAATCTCGCATCATTCTCCTCGTCTTCAAACCAGTGAGTATATCCGTTTCTGCTTCTTGTTTTACCGTATCAAGGAATCTTTTATTTTCTAAGATGAGTACCATCTCTTGACCTAAATCTTTAAGTACATTCAATTGATAATTCGTAATTGGTTTCAAGTCGAAATTGTTGTCGGCAATCAATAATCCCAAAATGTTGTTACCACTCTTAAGTACAAAAAGTACAAATTCTTTTGTGATATCGAACTGCTCTGCAATTAAAGGTTGCTGATCCCTCGAAAAGATGTGGGGCATACCATCTGCATAGTCTTTCACAAGCTCAAAGTCAATCGATCTCCCTGCGTATGGAATCTCCAAGGCAGACTTGAAATCCTTTGACACGGTATCTAAGAAATCTTGCATGTTGAGCTCTATATCCTCGATCGCTTCCCATATTCCACGTGCCTCATCGAATGTCCTGGGTCCTAATGCTTTTTGAAAAACGAACTTCCCACCCATGTAGTAAAAGAACATCGCCCTGTTGAATGAACCTGCATATCCTGCAGTTATGCCCGTAAGAAATCCATATATCACCGTATTCACATTGCTATCCGGTTGCAATGCATATTCAATTATCAATTTTGAATTTATGAAACTTTGTGCATATTTCGTTGCCTCATGGTGAATTGAATAGAGTGCCCATGAAATCTCTTCTCTCATCTCTCTAAGCATCTTGTAGACAATTCGCTGAGGCGATAAAAGGAGAGTGTTGTAATCAACTGTAAAAGAGCCTTTGTCTGAATACAATACCACCTTTTGTTCTTCAACCTTGTCAACGATCGATACCTTGTTGATCTGAGCGCAAGAGAGCTTTCTCGACAATTTCCAGAATCTGAAGATATTCTCTGGAACTAACTCGGCATTCTTGTATATGCATAGATCAACTTTGAAGTATATGTCATGCTTGATTATCTCGTTTAGTAGATAGGAGATGTAGCTATCCAAGTACGCAATGTTGATATTCCTTTGATACTCGTTCCAGTGAATAACACGCACTTGAAGCTGCTTTGCAATCCATTCGAGAAATTCGTTGTCTCTCTCATCAAATGGTGCAACGTAATGACTGTCTATATCTATCTCACCGTATACGCTGCCATCTTTTCTCAGAATTGGGACAACAATCTCGCTCTTCACATGCGGGCTGCACGAAAGATAATTCGTCTCTTGAGTCACATCTTGAACAATGAACGTCATCTTAGTTTCCGCAGCTTGACCGCATATACCCTTTCCAACTGAGATCTTCACATGCTCGGTAGGCTCGCCGACATACGGACCGAGCACAAGTGTATTCTCTTCGTCCATGAGATAGAATCCCGTCCAGTTGTAATATGGGACGTACTCATCGAGCAGTATTGGTATCTTTTCAAGTAACTCATCGTTTTTCAATTTTTCGATCTGAGTTTTCAAAGCCTCGAAAATCTCGCCCTTATCGTAGTAAGTACCCTCCAGCTCGCCATGTCTAAAATGGATTGCCGCTTGATATATTGCTTCAGGAAGTTTCTCCAATTTACCCCTTCTCCAAAGCGAGAAAACATCGAAGACTATGATCTTCTCATTCTTGCCATCTACAACTACCCAATCTTTTATGCCAATGCCTGCTATGAGAAAGACAACAAAATCTTCCTTGTCCAATTCCAAATCTCTTGCATGTTCCCTTACATGTGCAGCAACTTCATCTCTTATTCGTTCTTTATACTCTTCGAAATCGTGAGAAAATTGAGTTAACTCATTTCGGGGCACGCTTGCTAACAGCGATTCAAAATCCTCAAATCTTGCCTCGTAATTCTCTGTAATCGGCTTGAACGGTAGTGCTTTCCAAAATTCATACCAACCGCTCTTCTCGCAAGACAATATCTCGAGAAAATCGCCAACGTGGTTTTCAACGATACTCCTCATCATCTTCACCCCTAAATTTTTCTTCGAGTACCTCATATTTCAGATCATCAGTGACTTCTATCTTCAATTCCTTATTTCCATAGACCACGTCGAGCACATCACCGGGCTTAACTTCATATGATGGCTTGAGAGTTCTTCCATCCTTCTTCACAAGCCCCGCTTTTGATACCTCTTGAGCTATCGTCCTTCTCTTGATAATCCTATTGACCTTCAAAAACTTGTC
>Ga0116147_1004593_pt1 | contig 12220 bp, 7 predicted proteins | sample AD_JPNHG3_MetaG_FD_89749 | JGI IMG/M metagenome (GOLD analysis project Ga0116147, IMG submission 89749) | Active sludge microbial communities of municipal wastewater-treating anaerobic digesters from Japan - AD_JPNHG3_MetaG | ecosystem: Engineered > Bioreactor > Anaerobic > Digestate | place...
GCTGGGACGTCTCGTCCCAGGGGTCTCGGGTTACGAGGGCGTGGGAGTGTGGAGACGAGACGTCTCCACCCCCGAACCGAGGACGGGGGCGATTGGGGCTGGGACGTCTCGTCCCAGAAAAAGCTTTGGGTTGCGAGGGGGGCCACAGCGCCGAGACGCCGCCGGTCCCGAGAGGGTTTGCTGGTGAAGGACGTGCGGTTCAAGGGGCCCCAGGTGGAAATTCATCGCTCTGGCTGCGGGCAGGGTCCGGCGGCCAGCGGCGAGGAGGTTGTTTCGGAATTGGCTCGGGCCCGGACCTGGTGCAGGATGAGCGGGTGATCCGAGTTGTGACAGGGTTGCTGGTGACGGTCTGCCTGGCCGGGGCGGCGGAACCTCTGCCGAGGGTTCACGGCGAGCCGGTGGGCGAAGCGGAGTATGGGTGGTTTGAGGAGCAGGAGCGGACCGGCGTGATTCAGCACTTTCAGTCAAACCTCAAGGTTGAGTATGGGCCGGATTTCTGGGATGTGAAAGTGAAGGGGGTTACGCCGCGGGAGATGCTGAGGCAACGGACTCTGGAGCGGGTCGGCCGGGAGCGGGTCGAGCGCCGGCTTTTCGCGGAACTGGGGTTGATTCGGAACGGGAGTTTTGAGGAATTTCTGGCGGGTTTCGAGCGCGCGAACCGGGAACGGGAAGCGGCGCAGCGGGCGGGCAAGGTGGTGTTCGGCCCGGTTCGATTCACCCCACTGCAGTACTACGGTTATTGGAAATCGAACCTGCGGATCGAAGCGATCAACAAACTGGGCCGGGAACGATGGGCGGCGGAGGATCGCAAGTCGTGGGAGAAGAGATACGAGGAACTGGTTGAGGAGTTGGTGCGGCGGGCCAAGGAAAAACCGAAGCAGGGGGCGCAGGGAATCCGGGGCAGCGGGGCGCCGGGCCGGCGGGGCGGGCTACTGGCTGGCGAGACGATAGAAACGCCGCGGGTGGTTGGCCGCGTCCAGATCGGTGAATTGGTAGAGGTCGTTGCCCAGGAAGACGGGGGTGCCCAGCCACATCCAGGCGGGAAAGGCGAGGTTGGTGGTGGCGAAGATGGAGAAGCTTTCGCCGGCGGGGCTGAGGAATAACAGCTCGAGCGCGCCGTCCTGGCGGCGAAGCGGAGTTTTTAGCGTGGGCGGGGGAAGGGGCAGGGTGGAGAAGGTGAGGGAGGGCAGTTGGGCCTGGTTGGTGACGGCGATGCGAAATCCGGCGGGGGCGTTGCTGGGATTGTCCACCCCGGTCAAAACCAGCACCAGTGTCTGATTCTGAATCCATTGGTCCCAAGGGGCGGGGAGGGTAAGGGTGTGAGTGACGGGGCCGCCGGGGAGGAGGGTGTCGAGAATGGGCGTGGCGGTGCGAGGGCCGGACGTGAGCAGGTCATTGCTGTTGGTTTCGTTGGCTGGCGCGGTGATCCAAACCAGGTCGGGGGACATTTCCGGGCAGGGTTGGTCCAGGGCCCAGAGCCGGAGGTGCTGCATCCCGCTGTTGGAGAAGCCCTGCAGGGTCAGGAGCGCGGGGCGGTCGGGGTCGGGCCGGGAGCCGGCGAGGTCGAAGGCGAGGTAGGTTTTGGCCGAAAGCCCCGCGGTACTGTACTTGACCATGGCATAACCCAGGGCTTGTTCGTCCAGGTTCACGGTGGCGTTGGCGCCGTCGCGGATGGTGGCCCACGCGGCGGCGGCCAGGGTGCGGGAGGGGGGCGGGGGCAGGGCCACGGTGAGCGTGGCGGTCGCACTGGTGACGGCGCCGAACGCGTTGGTGATGAGCACATCGTAAGCGGCGGCGTCATTGGTGGTGACGTTGGAGAGGGTCAAGGTGGCCTGGGTGGCTTCGGGAATGGTTCGGCCGGCTTTTCGCCATTGATAGGCCAGCGGCGGGGCGCCCGAGGCGATCACCTCGAAAGCGACCGTGGCGCCTTGGACGGCGGACTGGCTGGCGGGAGGCTCCCGGATCACGGGCGGTTGATTGGAGGCGGAGCCCTGCCATTCGTGCGCCCCGCGGTCGGTGGCGCTGTTGAACGGAACCGGGTTGCCCCAGAAATCGCGCCCGCCGTTGCCCGGCACCGTTTTGCCCGAGTCTATGCAGGGGGAGCCGGCCTGGAGTTGATAGCCGGCGAGGGTGCTCCGGCCGATGCCGCCCGAGCCGGGCGCGACCAGGAGCGGATCGGCGGTCAGCTTATGGGGGTCGGCGGGTTCGCCGTCGGGATGGTGGCCATAGAAGAGGTTGTAATCAAAAGTGCGATTGCCGTTATACCAGCGGTACGCGGCGGTGGGGCTGAGGTTGTAAATCAGGTTGTTGTAAAAGAAATAGGTTTTGGCGCCGGACCGCCGCTCGTCAATGATGCGGGGGGAAAGGTCGGCGGGCACAAAGACGGTGTTGTTGTACACGTAGGTGCTGGCGCAGTCGTAATTCATGCAGAAGATGATGCCGCGGTCGTTCCGGCTGAGATTGTACCGGACGATGACATTCGTGTCGGCGGCGTCCGTGCATTGCCAATAAAGGCCGTGGCTGTTGTCGTGACTGTAACTGTATTGGAAGATGCAGCCCGGACTTTGCAGGTCGGCGTCATAGAGCGAGCCGTCGAAATCCGAGCTGCGATTCAGGTAGCCCTCGTTGAACTGAAACACGGTGCCGCGGCAACTGCGGGAGAAGATGGTGTTGCCCGTCACGGCGCGCACGGCGGTGTCGTAGCAGACATTGTGTTCGATCAGGCCGGTTTCGTCCGTCAGACGAATGATCATGGCGTTCTTGGCCACGTCGCTGATGGAATTGCCCCGGATCACCACGCGCGTGAATTTTCGCGCTTCCCAGGCGGGGGTGCCGGGGTAATCGGAGACGGAAACCCGGTGGTTGAGGGCGAGGCCCTGGTTGTCCACCGTGGCGATGACGCAGTTTTCTATCAGGATGTCGTCAAAGCGCGTGGGGACCTGGCGGTCCTCAATGGTTTCAACGATGATGCCCCCGGTGCGCTTGGCGGCACTGCTGGTCTGGTCCACGAGGCCTTTGATGTGGTGAATGTGGCAATCGCGCACCTGCAGGTGGCGCACGATTCCGCCGGGGAAGTTTGACGCGCTCAGGTAGATGCCCCGGCGGTCGCCGCCTTCGGCGGCGTCGTTGATCACCTCGAGGTTGTTGATTTCCCAATACTGCTGGTTAAACAGGTAAACGGCCCCGAAGCCGGTGGCGCCGTTGCCGTTGATGAGGGGTTTGGGGCCGGCGCCGTACTGGTTGATGACAATCGGGTTGTTGGTGGCGCCGGAGCCTTTGGGGTTGAGCTGGCCGGTCCAGCTTCCCCCCGCCTTGAACAGCAGGGTGTCGCCCGGCTGAAACGTCCAGGCATTGACCTTGCCCAGGGTTTTCCACGCGGCGGTTTCCGACAGGCCGCTGTGGGCGTCGTTGCCGCCGAGGGAATCCACGTAGTAGGTGGCGGCCGGGGCAGGGAAGGCCGCCAGCAGGAGCAGGGCCAATGGCTTCAAGTTCATAAAAACGCGACCGCGCCTGAGGCGATTCGTCAACGGCCAAAGCATGGCAGAGCCGCGCGGGCCGGGCAACCTTGCTCCGGAGTTCACGCCGCGGCGAAATCCACGGCATCAGCGGTCCGGCGCGCTCCCGGCGCTTCGCCTGCTGGAGAACGCGGCGCGGGCGGCGGGCGCGTGGAACGGCACGCCTGCGTTGTGGAGCTCGAGAGGCCGCCGGCGGCCGGGGTTCACCGTTCGCGGGGCAACCGGCCAGCCGCCGGTCTGACCCGGCATCAGTCCTGTGAGTCTTTGGGCTTGTGCGGCCGGGGGTGGGGCCTACGCTGAGGCGCATGCACGCAGGACTGTGGGTTGGTTTGTTGATTGGGGCCGCGGTGACCGGAGCGGGGCGGGCTGAAGCCGGCGCCCGGAACCGGGATGCGGCGGGGGCGGGAAGTTCCCGCCCGAACGTGGTGGTGATTATCACGGACGATCAGCGTTGGGATGCCTTGGGTTGCGCCGGGCATCCCTTGTTGAAGACGCCGAACCTGGACCGGCTGGCGGCGGAGGGGGCCCGGTTCGCCAACGCGTTTGTGACCACTTCGCTGTGTTCGCCCAGCCGGGCTTCGATGGTGAGCGGGTTGTATGCTCATCGCCACGGGGTGCAGAACAATTTCACGGAGTACCCGGACGATTTGCCGGGCTATCCCAAACGGCTGCGGGAGGCGGGCTATGAAACGGCGTATTTTGGCAAGTGGCACATGGGCGAGACGAACGACGCGCCGCGCAGCGGGTTTGATTATTGGATGAGCCACCGCGGCCAGGGGCGGTACTTCGACAATGAATGGAATATCAACGGCCGGCGCGAGTTTATCAAAGGGTACTATACGACGGTGCTGACCGAGCACGTGGTGGCGTGGTTGAAGGGGCGGCACTCGAAGCCCTTTCTGCTGGTGGTGGGGCAGAAGGCGCCGCACGGCGGGCCGATTGAGCCGGAGCCGCGATTTGAGCACGCGTTTGACGGCGTGTCCGTGCCGAAGCCGGGGAACTACGATGCGTGGGTCAAGGGCAAGCCGGCCTGGCTGGCGGAGAGCCACCCCACCTGGCACGGCGCGGGCGGGCCGCTCTACAATTACCACGACTACGACCGGTTTGTGCGCGCCTACCTGGGCACGCTGCTGTCGGTGGACGAAAGCGTGGGGCGGATTTATGAGGCGCTGCGCGAGACCGGACGATTGGATCGGACCTTGATCCTGTTCACTTCCGACAACGGGTTTGCGCTGGGGGAACACGGGCGCGTGGACAAACGGACGATGTATGAGGAAAGCATCCGGGTGCCGCTGCTGGTGCGGTATCCGCCCCTGATCCCGAAGCCGGTGGTGATCGAATCCCTGGTGCTGAACCTCGACCTGGCGCCTTCCATTCTTGACATTTGCGGAGCGCGGCAGCTCAAAGGGATTGACGGGCGGTCGTGGAAGCCGTTGTTGCAGGGCAAAACCCGGGGCTGGCGCAAGTCCTTTCTCTACTTCTACGACTACGAACGCGAGTTCCCTTACACGCCCAACGTGCGGGGCGTGAGGACCGCTGACTGGAAATACATCCGTTATCCTCACGGCGATGGCAGCCCGGACCGCTACACCGCCGAGTTGTATCATTTGGCCACGGACCCCTTGGAAATGCGCAACCTGGTGGACGAGCCGGCTGCGCAGGCCAAGCTGGCTGAATTGAGAAAAGAACTTGAGCGGCTGCAGCGGCGGCACGGCGCGTGGCCGGACCGCATGCCGGTGGACGGCGGCACCATCAACATCCTGCCGAAATTCTAGCCGCTCGAGGTGCGGGCGGCGTCAGGCCGCGCCGAAACCCTGAGCAACGCAACGCGGGCCGAGAGCGGGCACCGCAAGGGGGCGGTTCGGCGTCTCAGGGCTTTTTGACCTGCAGGCGGTAGAATTGCGGGGTTGGGGGCATGGGGCTGTTGGTATAGCTCTGGATGGTGAAGGGAAGGTCAACGGCTCCATCCAAGGGGGCGAAGGGGCCGGCGAGGTTGGTGGCAGCCCAGACGGTGTAAAGCCGGTTGGAAACGGTGCTCCAACTCAGGCGACAACCTCCTCCGTTGGCGAGGGCCTGGGCCGAGAGGAGGAGTTGGCTCTGCGGGTCATTGGGGTCCAGGCCGGCGAGGTAAGACTGCCAAAGCGGCATGCCGTTGGCCCCAAGGTTCGTCACCGCGTTTTCGAAGTCGTTGGTGTAACCCTGGAGGGCCAGCCACCAATGCGGGGTTGGATAATTGGTGGTCAACACCTCGGCGAAAACGGCCATGACGGTCCGGTCGCGGTCCATGACCAGCAGCAGGGGATTGACGGAGCCCGAGGCATCGCCGGTCCATTCGGTGAACTGAAACCACGTCGCTGGCGTGGCCTGCACTTCGACGGCCGAGCCTGCGGTGTAAGTCCCGCTGGCCGGGCTGACGCTTCCCCAGGCTGGATTGTTGACCGTCACACTGAGCGCGCAGGTGGGAGCCGGGGCGATGGCGACGTCGAAACTGCCCAGGACTGTCCGGGGCGTGGTGTTGTTGTAGGTGTCTTCCACCTCGTTTTCCAACAAGACCACAGAGTAGGTGCCGTTGTCCGCTTCGTCCCAGGTTCCGGCCGGTGCGGGGATGGAGTAGGTGGCGGTGAGGGGGGAGCCGTCGGTGGGGAGGTCGGCTCCGACGAACTCCACGAGATTGGAATAGCCGTTCGGGCCGGTGACGACGAGGTCGGCGGGTCCCAGGCTGGCGAGGCGGACGGCGGTGTTGTCGGTGTAAGTCACGCTGCAGGAATGGCTGGGCGCGCCCGCCGCGGTGAGGTTGGCGACACTCAGGGTGGGAACCGGCGGGGTCGTGTCGAGGGCGCCGCTGGCCAGGACTTCCACATCGTCCAGGTTCCAGCCGATGTCGTTTTGCGATTGGTTGGAGGCCAGGCCCCAGCGCAGCCGGAGGGTGGGACTGCCGGCCACAGTCGCCGGGAGGGCGTATTGGACCTCCTGCCAGGAGTTGTCAGAAATGGCGGTGGAACTCGACCAGACCGTCTGCCAGGACGTGCCGTTGGTGGAGACCTGAATGGAAGCGACGTCGTTGATTTTGGTGCGGAGCCAGCGTTTGAACCTCAAGGTTGCCGAGGTGCCCCCCGAGCAGTTGATGGGTGGGGTGGTGGCGTATTTCACCGACAAATTGTTGGGATAATTACCGCTCAGATTGTAGCCAATGATTTTGGCGCCGGTAAACCCGCTGGTGGGGCCGCCACTGGCATAGGAAGGCGTGCCGTATTCCCACTGGAGTTCCAGGGTCCAGCCCGGGTCCGTGTCCAGGTTGGCTGTGTAAAGCGTGACCGGCACGGCGACGGTGAACTCTCCCAGCATGCCCGGCGCCACCCACGCTCCCTCGGTGTCCGCCACCTGATTGGTCTGCATCCAGACCGTGTAGGTGCCGTTGTCGGCGGGCAGCCACGTGTCGCCGTTGGGCGGCGGGGCGGCATAGGTTGCCACGCGAGGCGTGCCGTCCGTGGTTGCGTCCACCGACAGGAACTGGGCCAAACGATCGTAGCCTTTTGGGCCGGTGATGCGGACATCGTTGGAATCGAGGCTGGCGACCGCCACCGCAGTGTTGTCCGAATAGATGACGCTGAAGGCCTTGGCGCGCAGACCGGACTGCGTGAGGTCAGTGATCTGCAACTCCGCCACCGGCGGCGCCACATAGCCGGTGGGGGCCACGAGATAACCGCTGATGAAGTATTGGCCCAGGCTTCCATAGGCGGTGTAGCCGGTGGGGGTGGAGCTGAACGGGTCGCCGGCTCCAGAGTTGCGAACGTGGAGATAGTATTTTCCCTCGCTGAGGTTGGTTTGGATCAGGGCCGTGGTCAGGTCCGGGGGATTGTTGGCAAGCAGCAACGCACCCGCTTCGTTGTAAAGCTGCAGCAGCACGTCCAGATTCCCTCCTTTTGTTCCCGACGGCGTAATCCAGGGCTTCACGCTCAGGCTGACGGTTCCCGAGCCGGTTACGAAGGAGAAGACGTCCAAATCGGTGCCCCGCTCGAACACGCCCTTGTTGGCGGTATTGGTGTTGGCGGGGTCGTTTTCGGGCGTGGTCGAGACAATGTTGGTGCCGCCGCTGAGGACCAGCGCGGTGGCCGTGCCGGCGCTGTTTCCGTGATCATCCGAACGATACGAGATTTTTCCCGCGATGGTCGCCAGGTCATCCTGGGTGTTGTTGGCGAGATAGTATTCGCCCTTGGACCACTGGCTGACATTCCGTCCGTAACCCGTGCCCATTAAAGGTCCCCAGGAGATGTCGCCGCTGCCATGCCCGCCGTAGTATTCCGTTCCGTCGGTTTTGCCGTCATGGCTGAGTCCCAGGTTATGCCCGATTTCATGCGAGGCGGCCTCGGCGATGTAGGACTCGACGTTGCTGAGATTGCCGGGATAAATCCACGCCGGCCGGTACTTGGCGTAAGTCGTCGTGCCGAAGGCGTTGACGTAGGCGACCCCGCCCGCGGTATTGTACGGGTTCGGATCGCCGTTGGCGTCCGTCGTGCGTGTGATCAGCGCCACCGCCGTTCGCGTGGTAAATGTGGCCGGCCGTTCGGTGGTGACGTCAATGTTGAAGGGCGCATAATCCTCCGCCACGCGCTGCCAGATGCGCTTGATGGCGAGTTGTTCGGCGTCGCTGAACGTCGTCAGGTCCGAATCGGTGCTGAACGGGACGGCGGGAATTTCGGTTCGTCCGACGACCGTGTTCCATTCCGTGTTGACGACCGTTTCGCCGCAAAAGTTGAGGTAGAGCACATTGGAGGCGCCCGGGCGGCTGTGGAAGACCAAGTGCGGGGGAAAGGGGCTTACCGGCACCGCGGCCTCGCCAAGCGGGGGCGGTTCGTCCGGTTCCGGGGTTGGGTCCGCGAGCTGCAGGTCGCAGGCATAGAGGATGCCGCCCCCGGCATCCGCGTGGAGCGAGGGGAGGTCCTGTTCCGTGAAGTGGAAGCTCCGCAGCCAGGCCAAGGCTCGCTCCTGCGCCTGCGGCGGCAGAGCCTCGAGTTGAGACCGGAACCGGCCGGCTGGCAGCTCGTCCAACTGCCTGGGACCCCCAACGGGGTACTGGCGGATGCTGGACGGCGGAGGCTGTGCGGCTGCCTGGGCGAGCCCCAACAGGGCTGCAGAAATGGCCGCGATGATCACTCCCGTAAGGAAACGGGCGTGGAGTTGCCTGCTGAAGGTGTTGTGGGACGGATGCATGAAAGGGCCGCTGGCCGCTGAGCCGGCACTCAAGCCGGCTGCCGGCGGCTGGTCGGAGATCAACACTCGGTTCAGACTTATGTCTGGGCTTGTTTGGTTGCCCATGTCGTATCCTGATTAGCAGGAGCGGTGCCAGTAGCATAATCAAGACCGATACCCCCGGGGTGTCAAATGGGTTTGCCAGGCGGCGGGTAGGCGCGACGGCAATGTCCTCTGCGCGAAGGAGATGGGGATGGCCGGCGTCTTTGGAGCTGGCTTGGCCGGCGTCTTTATTCTAGCCTGAGGCTGACGGTCTGTATGGCTGAAGGAACAAACAGAGTCTTGCTCATTGAGCATGAGGCGGGCTACGCCCACTACCTGGGCGAGGTCTTGAGCCAAGCGCGGGACCCCGGGCTGGAAGTCGTAACGGCCTCGAGCTTGCGGGCCGGCCTTGGGTTTCTCAAGGAATCCGCGTTCGACGTGATTCTCCTGGAGCTGGCGGTGCCGGACGGGGCGGGGCTGGGCAATCTGGCGGTGTTGCGGGCGGTGGCGCCCCGGACGCCGGTCATCGTGCTTGGAAGCAGCGAAGACGAAACCATTGCCTTGGAGGCGCTGAGTTCCGGGGCGCGGGATTACGTGGTCAAGCACCAGATTACGGGTCCCTGGCTGGAGCGCTCGATCCGCTACGCGGTGGAGCGTCACCGCATGGACCAGGCGTTGCTGGAGGCGGAGGAGCGGTATCACAGCATCTTTGATCACCTCGTCGAGGGCATCTTCCAGACCACGCCGGAGGGGCGGTACCTAATGGCGAACGCCGCCTTGGCGCGCATTTATGGATACGCTTCGCCGGAGGAGCTGGTGGCCAGTCTGACCGACATCCGGAGCAAACTTTATGTCGAGCCCGGACGGCGGGACGAGTTTGTCCGCCTCATGCAGGAGCAGGAGGCGCTGACCGGCTTTGAATCGCAGGTGTACCGGAAGGACGGCTCGATCATCTGGATTTCGGAGAATTGCCGGGCGATTCGGGATGAAACCGGCCGGCTGCTTTATTACGAGGGGACGGTCGAAGACATTACCCAGCGGCGGGAAGCCGAGGAGCGGCTGCGCGAGTCGGAGGTGCTCTACCATTCGCTGGTGGAAAACCTGCCCCAGAACATTTTCCGCAAGGACCTGGCGGGCCGGTTCACCTTCGCCAACCAGCAGTTTTGCCGGATGCTGGGCCGGCCGTTGGAGGAGATCGTCGGCAAGACCGATTATGACTTTTTTCCGCCCGAACTGGCCGCCAAGTATCAACAGGACGATCGCCAGGTGATTGCGACCGGCCAGCCTTACGAGACGGTCGAGGAACACCAACCGCTGGGCCGCGAGAAGGTTTACGTTCAGGTGGTCAAGACGCCGCTGCGGAGCCCCGACGGGAAAACGGTGGTGGGGTTGCAGGCGATATTCTGGGACATTACGCGTCAGCGGCTCGCCGAGGAGGAGCTGCGGCGGGCGAACGCCGAGCTGGCGCGCAGCCGGCAGGAACTGCATGCCCGGAACCAGCGAATGGAGGAGGACCTCCACATGGCGCGCGAGTTCCAGCTCAAGATGCTGCCGCAAACCTACCCTGTCTTTCCGTGCCCCGGTTCGGATGGAAGCGCCTTCTCTTTCACCCACCGGTATCTGCCCACGGGGAGTGTGGGGGGCGACTTTTTCACCCTGTCGGCTCTTTCGGAGACGCAGGCCAGCGTTTTTTTCTGTGACGTGGCGGGTCATGGCGTTCAGGCGGCGCTGGTCACCTCGATGATCCGGGCGTTGCTGGAGGAACTGAAATCGTTGGCCGGCCAGCCGGGGGCCTTCCTCACCAAACTCAACTCGGACCTTCGAGCCATTCTGCAGCATGCAGGAGCGCCGTTGCTGACCACGGCCTTCTATTTTGTGGCCGACTGGGCAACCGGAGTCCTGCAGTATGCCAACGCGGGACATTTAAGGCCCTTTCATTTGCGCCGACGCGCCCGGCAGGTGGTCCCGCTTTCGAATGCCTTTGGGTACAGCCAGCCCCCGTTGGGACTGTTGAGCGATACGGTTTACCTGCGCTCGGAGGCGATTCTGAGCCCCGGGGATGGCGTGTTGCTGTTTACCGATGGGCTGGTGGATGTGGAGAATCCGCAAGGGCAATTCTTTACGGAGCAAATGCTTGCATCCGCCATCGAGTCCGCCCTTTCCCTCCACTCCAGCGCCCTGCTGGACAAACTGCTGGAGCAGACCCGGGTTTTTGGCGGCGATCAACCCTACCGGGATGACGTTTGCCTGGTGGCGATGGACTATCATGGGTGCGGGGGATAAAAAAAGCGGGGTTTCGCGCTTTTGTTCTTTACCCGTCCGCGGATTGGGCTAAGTTGATAGTGGCCCGCCCGGTATGGCGGGCCGCGAATGGAATACCAAAGTTGCGACCTGGCTGGATCGAAAACCGGTTGGCACACAAACCGGGGAGGGTCGCGCCAATTCGCAACTGGTGCCTTCGGCCCGGGCGGCCGGGGAGGGGATTCCATCGCTTCTTCACCTAAACGTTCACCTTATTCTTTTAGAGAACCAGAGGAGTCTGTTCCCATGGACCTGCATCATCCCATCCTGAGGGAGTTCCCCGAACACCGCGAGACCATCAAGCGCCTGAAAGGCACCGACGCGCATTTTCGCAGTGTGTTCGACGAATATCACCGGCTGGATGACGAAATCTATCGCATTGAAGAGGAAATTGACTTTGCCACCGACCAGGAAATCGAGGAGTTGAAGATGCGTCGGGCCAAACTCAAGGATTACATCTACCACGTCATCCGCCATGCCCCGCCGGTTTGCCCGGTGTGTGAGGGAACGGGGTTCGCCCGCCAGGGGGAATCGCAAAACACCGCCAATTCCCTTCCCTGAGCGCGCTTTTGCCCTTGGGAGGAACCGCCGCGAGATTGCGGCGGTTTTTTTTTGAATTGAATTTTGCCGCAAATGTCTTATCATTGAATTGCTTGAAGCAGCCGATGCCAGTCTTGCTGGTGACCGGGCAACAGTGGGGAAGCCCTGGGGTCCTGCTTCGGGCCAAACCTGATCTAAAGGAAGTCAAACTATGATCAAATCGTTGGAAGTCATCACGGAGACCGTGTCCAATCCCAAACCGCCCTTCCGCAAGGTGGACAACCAGCCCAAGAAGGCTCAGAAACACCGGTACGAGCGGCGCAAGATCAAAGCCTACCTGAATCTCGGGGAATGGACCTCAACCGAGGTGGCCTGATCGGACGATTCCCTCTTAACAGAAAAAGAAGCCACGCTGCGGCGTGGCTTTTCTTTTGGGCGGAAAGAGTGTTCAGCCGGGCCCGGCTCGGCCGCCCCTTCCCGGGCCCCGTGTCCCGGACGGGCCATCGCCCAAAAGAACAAACCCGCCGGCGGTTCAGGCGGCGGGTTTGCAAAGGATGACACCGGGTCCGGATTATTTCATCAACAGCATCTGGCGCGCGCGTTTGATGGCGCGGTTGAGGCGCCGCTGGTAA
>Ga0116147_1004599_pt1 | contig 12206 bp, 8 predicted proteins | sample AD_JPNHG3_MetaG_FD_89749 | JGI IMG/M metagenome (GOLD analysis project Ga0116147, IMG submission 89749) | Active sludge microbial communities of municipal wastewater-treating anaerobic digesters from Japan - AD_JPNHG3_MetaG | ecosystem: Engineered > Bioreactor > Anaerobic > Digestate | place...
CATCAAACTCATTACTCTGCAGGTTCAAATGTTACAGGCGCGAGGGTAGCCAAGCGGTCAACGGCGGTCGACTCAAGATCGACTCTCAAAGGAGTTCGCGGGTTCGAATCCCTCCCCTCGCATCACCATTTTATGCAGACGTTCTGCAGGCGGATTTTGCGCAGTTCAAAGCGATAGCCCGTAGCCGGCGACCATCAACCGGCAGCCTCCATACCCAAAAAAGATGGATCTTTAGCATCGTTACCAGAAGCCGGCCCTCTCAAGCCCCGGCGGTACCTCTTGAGAGGGGTGGGTGCCAGAATGGTTTTGGTGGGGAGAGGAGAATGAACTTGCAGGGCTCTGGGAGTTGCCCCGGAGTGGGGGCAGATACAACCCTATGATTCATGGATCCGGCGGGGGGAAGAGGGAAATATCCTGGAGGTCGGGCCAAGGTCTCGCAAAGTGAGATAAGAAGTATATTGTAGAGGGAGTAATTGTACTTTTTGGTATATAAATATAATTATGTGTACGATTTCGAGGGGGGAGGTCACAAAGTGAGCCTTCTGCTTTGCAGATCTGGTAAATCTTATAGTGCATTTTAGCACTTCCACCTGTCGTCAAATACATAGGATGGCAAACTTACAACCACGCTGTCCGGGAATTTCTCTGTGCGCCTCTTTAGTTCTTCACATTGAACAGCAAGAGTCAAGTAAATTAGTGCAGAACGAGCAAGTTTAAGAAGTTTTAATGTTTTAACTTCAAAGTCACTGCGATATAGGGAATGTGCCAGTGAATCAATATGACCTATTGAAAAAAATTCGCCTTCATCAGATTTGCTCCACTCAGGGAGGTGAAGTTTCAGATACTTATGTTCCAAGTGATTTCTTATCTCACGCAGATCCTTTGCCTCCGGCTCAATCGAATCCCTAAATGCATCCTTTTCCACATAGTCCTCATAGAAATCTTTACTCAGCCAAAACAGACCTCGAAGAGGCAGGTTCTCCATATGGTAGAAGTCTTCCTTAAGTAGATCTCGACGGCCCTTCTTGACATACCAGATTTTTCTGAAAGAGATGTCCCTTTCAGAGATGTCCAAGTCAAGGTATTTTCGCAAGAAGAAAGCGAGCTTGTCAAACAAGGAATACACCATTCGGTATGCTATTTTCACCTTCTCAACAGCTAAACCATAGGAGGGATAGTCCAGAGTGTTATAAAGAAGAACATCTTTATCAGAAAAGTGTAATTCACTGCTATTTATCCCATCAAAAAAAAGATATCGAGCAGAAGCGAACTCTTGCTTCATTTGATTGAAGAAACCGATATAGTATGGGCCTTCATCGATACCGACTATAATTGATGGCATAGAAATGATGTCACGCGCTCCGATTGAATAGGGTCCTAAGTCGTTAAGCGGATTGAGGAATAGTCTGTTGTTCAAACACCATTGCCGGTATTCTATCTCGGATTTGGAATCCCCTAAGGAGAACGAACTCATATCAAAGTAGGATGTGAGAAACTCGCGTTGAAATGCCGCTTCAATTCTTTTCACATCATTTTCAAAGGCTTTTTTCGCGTCGATATGAAGGTTGCCTTCCAGTGCTTTCTTAAGCAGCGAATATGCCTGCTTGATGAAGACTCCCCTATGCCCATCATCGCTGAGATAATCTGAATAAACAAGAAGCCCCTTTCCCTGTGTTCCTAGAGCCATCGAGAACGATGGATCGATACATAGTGCCTTATCCCGGTATTCGATCCCTTCAGCAACTCTACCCACCAGACTCATGAGGTTTCCATAATTTGTCCACACTTGACACTGCCTTTGAGCAGGTAGGATCTCTGGAGAACCGACCATGTGGTGGCAACCATACTTGGCTGCTAAACGAATGTGAATAATCTCTTTCTCAAGTTCTTCCTGTTCCCATTCCCACGCCTTAGTAAAATCTACTCTTTGTAACTTTTGTCGATTAGACCAGGCATTAGCAAGGAAATAATGCGTGAGTGCCCGCATCTCCCGTGTAAGGTTTCTATCAAGGAACTCTTCCGCGAGTCTCAATGCTGTGTCTATCCCATCATTCCTTTGTAGATCCAAAGACAAATCTACTAAACCACCGATAATCTCCAGCGCCTCATCATCAGTGAAAGACTCTAACGTTTGGGTGGCAAGGAGGGAATTGAAGTATTCTTTGTAATCCATCATGAGCACATCAATTCTGGTTATCGTCAGCCTCATTATTGACCGATCTTTTCCACAATTGCCACTTCCTCCTCCGTCAGCCCGTACAACTCATACACCAGCCTATCGATCTGCCGGTCGGTCGCGTCGATCATCCCGGCGAGCACCTCCTTCTCGTGCAGGGCCTTCGCCGCCGCGAGGCGCTTGTTCAGGTCGAGCATCTTCTCGACCAGGGCGACCAGGCGGTCACGGCGGGCGACTTCGGCGGGATTGGCGGGGTCGATGGTGCGGATTGGGATCTGAGAGATATACATCGGTTTATACTCGTAATAGCCTCCTTGCTTTGTCGAGGAGATGAGATGAACAACAAAATCGGCGGTTTTTGAGTTTAGAACGCCTAATAGATAGAGATCATCGGTTGGGATAATAGTGGTCTTATCATTCGAGTAGAAACCGTGTATATCATAAGCATATGATGCGTTTTTGACAATTGCGGGGACAATAATTTTTGGTTTAGCAAACTCAGTATGGTATTCTGAGCCGTATCTCTGGAGAGCATACCATTCGTACCTTACACCTGTTTCAGTTTTGTTCCTTGCGGACAGGTTCACTTTGAATTGATAGAGATGATTGTAAATGGCCGGGTACAGATCTCTAAATTTAGATTCAGATTCTTTTGAGGCACATTTAATATTACTATCAGCATTTAGAGGAAAGTGCCAAGGGATGTAGAGCAAGAAGTAGTCTGTTTTCGGTTGTGTATATCTATTAACATCCCTACCTCTAACGAATGGCTTGATAACCTCCGCACTCCGCGGGTCTTCGGCGATCAACCGCTCTCTCGTCACGTCGTCGATCACGAAAGCCTCGTTCAGACCGGTGACAACACCACGATAGATCTTCCCGTCCACATACGTCCCCAGGGGCACCCCGGCGGCCCTGATCTTCAGAAGGAGCGCCTGCGTCTTCTCGTCAGCCAGGGACCACCCTTCATCATCCAAATAGGTCTGGTTCACCGGGTACGAGTGGGCTTTCACGTAGTCCGTGAGGTCCGGGTAATCGAGGGTCTCCACCTGCACCACATCGAACCGCTCGCGGGGAGCCCCGGCTCCGATCCTGAGGATGCAGGGATAGGTCGTTGCGCTCTCAAAGACCGGGAGAACACCGAAGTCCACGATCTCTTCGATGCGCCGCTCCTTCAGCCACGTCCGCAGGGGTTTCCCGTAGTTCGCCCGCATCCACTTGTTCGGCAGGATGTAGGCAAACTCCCCGCCGGCCGCAAGCAGGTTCACCCCCCGTTCAACAAAATACACGTACAGGTCGGCGGTGCCCTGGTATACGCGGTAATGGTCCTTGAAATAGGCTTTCTGCTCCTTGATGTTCTCCTGCCGCACATACGGCGGGTTCGCGATCACCACATCGAACCCCGGATTCTGGCGCAGGAAGACCTCCGAGAAGTAGAGTTTCCAGAGGAAAAACGGCTTTACCCTGTTCTTCCGGTACAGAGCAAGTTTCCTGCAGGCATCGGTATTGCCTGCCTCCTTCAGGGTCTCCTCGATGAGGTCCCATTCCAGTTGCTCGATGGTGACTCGATACTCGTTCTTCTTCGCACGGTTCTGCTCGTTGAAGAAGAGCCGCTGATACCTCTTCAACTCCCGGAGTTTGCGCCGCGACTCGTTGACGCGGAGCGATGCCGCCTGGTCAAACGTCACCTGCCGGGCGGTGGATCTCGGACCTGCAAGGACCTCTTTCCTCTTCTTCTCCAGCCGTGCGATCTCGCGCCGTATCCGCACCGAGTCGCCCTCCTCCGCTCCCGTGAGAATCCGGTGCAGTTCCTCCGCGAGATCCTCGATCCTGGCATCGATGGGCGCCGTCAGGGCCTCCGGGCCATCCTTGGCCTCAACCAACAGCCCCTCATCAAAGAGGCTGACCCCTTCAAACTCGTCCACCAGGCTGTTTCCGCACATGATCCGGTGGTCGAGGTTCGGGAGCGGCCGGATCGTCTTGATATTCTCCTCGTCTACGATCAATGAGAGCCAGAACCGGAGTTTCGTGATATCCACCGCTGACGAATCGAGATCCACACCGTAGAGGGAGTGCTCGATCGCCTGCCGCTTCAGTTCGTATATCGACCGGTCCGCGCCCTCCCCGGCAAAGAACGGCGTCAGGAGCGAGCGAGCCTTCACGATCTCGTTCATCATCCCCACCGGGAACGCGCCCGAACCCACCGCCGGGTCCGCCACTTTGATCGAACAGAGCAGACTATCAAGCTCGGCATAATGGTGCTGGATAGACTCCGGCAGGGTAAACCGGGCATCCCGGAGCCACTCCTCGGCCTGGCCGCCGGCTTCCTGTGCGTGGATGGTCATTCCGAGGGTGACATCGCCACGCCTGATGAACAACTCCAGGTCATCGCGGGGGATACTCGTGTGGTTCGCAAGATAGCCGATCAGGCTTTGCTGGCACATATAATGCACAATATCACGCGGGGTGTAGAACGCCCCCTTCGATTTCCGGTCGGTCACATCGAGGAGGTTCTCAAAGACCTTCCCGAGCATCTCCGGGTCGACCGCCACCTCCCGCTCCAGGGGCTCGTCCTCTTTGATGGTGAAGTTGAACTCGTCAAACGTCTTCAGAATCTCTCCAAAAATCTCATTCTCAATCCGAAGATGAGTACTGACCCAGTTATAGTTCTGGATCGGCTCAAAGAGCCCGCCGTTCAGGAACGGGATCTTGCACCTGAACCGGCTGTAATAATCCTCGTTGAGAGAGCGGTTCTCTGCCAGCGCCTCGTAGAAGAGCGGTTCGAGGATATCGTTGAAGAAACTCTCGTAGGGAACAATCTCCCCGTCATACAGGCGGCGCATGAAATCTTTCGGCCCCGTGCCCCATTCCTGGAACCGCCCGGTAGCGGGGTCCTGCCTCACCCCGAGCCACCCCTTCTTCTGGAGGAAATAGAGGAAGACGATCTGGCCGAGGAGTTTCTTCGAGAAATCGACCGTCGAGATCTCCTTCTCCTCGAACTCCGCCTTACAGATGGGATCTACTTCGAGCGCCCTCTCAAGCGACTCCTTCAGGTTGAGGTAACAGGCCTTGTACTTCTCGAAGAACTCCTTTGTGACATTCTCGACGCTGAAACAGTCCTCGATATCTGCAAGAACCGGGGTTCCGTTCTTCTCCCGGATAAGGCGGAGGAATCGTTCCCTGCAGGTATGGTTCGGCTCGTTCTTCCCCACAAGATACGAAAACCGGCGTGCAGGTGTCAGTTTCAAACTCGTGCGGATCCTTCCGTCGTCACCGGTCCCGAGCTCGTACTCGAGCCTGACAAACGAGAAGCGCCAGTCATCGTGGTCGTCGCCGTAAAACGCAACCAGAGCCGCATCCCTTCCTTCGTTGTTGAGGAACTTCGCGATGAAGTTCCGCTGCATCGTCCGGGCGCGATCACGAGAGGTCGACCGCATCAGCCTGACATAGAGCACCCCAACGGTATGTTTTCCATCAACGTAAGTTCCGACACTGTATGCCTCATCAATGTAACTCTTGAACTCACGCCAGATCGGCAACCGCTGGGGGAGTATCTGGAAGTCGTCGAAGAGTTCCTGGATGAACTTCATGTACCGGCCCGGATTGAAGGCGTTCTTGAAGACCCCATCAATAAGCCTGACAGTCTCCTCTTCCTTCATGCAGATTCACCTCCTGCAAAGTACCCGGATAGGATGACCTCTTTAGGCCCCGAGATATCCACCGGCCCAAATGGCGGGCGGAAGAACTCCTCCGAGATCTCGGATTTGATCTTTGCGAGCATGGGGAGAGGTTCCGGGGTATACGCAATCTTTGTGAGGACCTTCTTGATGGTCGCCTTCGGGAGCGCCCCGTCTTCTATCAGCCGGAGAACCTGTCCCACGTACTCTTCATCCTCATCCGTAAACTCCGGTGAGTGCTGGATCGCCCTGAGGATGCTGGTGAATTTGACCTCGCTTCCTCTACTGGCGCGTGAGGGTGCAATAGTGCTCTCGATGGCAAACACATCCTCAAAAGCGGCTTTATTGGATGCAAGCAGCGAGTAAAAGTCCGAACCAATGGCGTGCTTCTTCGTCGATGCCTCTGCCCGGAGAAGATCCGCCGCACGCAGGAAATCCACCTCCTCGGTAACGGCCTCCGCCCCGCTGACAGTCGTCTGAAAGATCTTCCTCAGTTTTCCCCGCCTGAAGAACGTGACCACCGAATGCTCAGGTCCACCAGATGCACGGCCGGTTCTCGCCTTCTTCGGGAGGTATTTGATCTTTTTAAAGAGATCAGGATTCGAATCCCGTATCTCGCGCAGGAACGTCAGGTACCCGAGTTCAAGGTCTTCCTCTTCATCCTCTCCCGTGATCGTCTTCCGGGACGTCAATTTCGTGAAGAGATCGTGTGACTTGATCTCTTCGTCAGTCAGGAGAGGAGCATCGTTCCCAAGCATCTCGATAAATGCTGCTATCTTCGCCTCAGCGGCCTCCTGTAGGCCGATCTCCTCGTTGATAGGCCCTGCAGGGAAGAAGTTGAAGATATGGATCCTCTCAAACTTCGTATCCACACGGTTGATTCGGCCGACCCGCTGCATCATCCGCGTAGGGTTCCATGGGATGTCGTAGTTGATCACCACGTTGGAGCGATGGAGGTTCACCCCCTCTGAGAGAACCTCTGTCGTTACGAGAATCCGGTAATCGTCCTTCGGGCGCCGGGATTTCGCATCAAAGTTCTCAATGATTGCGATCCTCTCACTCTCTGAGGACGACCCATGATACTCAAGAACACAGTCTCCAAACCGTTCCTTCAGGGCACCCGTAAGATAATCCGCCGTCTCTTTCGCTTCGGTGAAGATGATGCACTTCTGGTTTTTGAGCCGGGGATCCGTTGAGAGCGCTTTAATAAATGCGGTGATCTTCGGGTCGTGTTCCACAGTATCCCAGAGCGATCGCAGTTTCTTGAGGATCGTCAGGTCATACCTGAGATCCTCCAGATACGCCGGAGTGAAGCTGGATGACGGCAGACAATAGACCTTCTTCTCGTCGATGAGCGAGGCGACCTTATCCATATTATCCTCTTCAAGGAGGTCAAAGATCGCGTTCGTGTGCATCGTGCTGATGTAGACATGCCCCCTCTCGACCTCCCGGATAAATACCTCATAATACCCGATAAAACGGCTGATAGACATCTTAAACGCGAAAAAACTGCTCTCCAGCCTCTTCAAGAGCATGATCTTCATGAACTTCATCATGTTCTTCTGGGCAAGTTCCTCGGGATGCGTGGTCCCTTCCTTCAGATACAGGAGCGGCGTGTAGCGGGAATACTTGAACTGGTTCACGATCAGGTCGATCGACTCCAGAAAGACCGAGTCCGTATGATCATCAAAGTGGTAATACACCGGCTGAGGGTCCTCAACCTCGGGGAACTTGAGGTTCTGCCGCTTCAGATCCTCGCTGTAGTACGCAGCGATACTCGCCCGCGTGCGCCGGACCATCAGGTACTGGAGCACATTCACACGGATATCCTCGGCATTTTCTCTGACAACCCTCATGTATTCTTCGCGGTCCTGCTGCCGGTCGAGTCCGTCAAGCCGCTTCTGGAGGGTATTGAAATATCCCTGGAGGTTGCGCACCTTCGGGTTAGGCAGGGTGGATTTTCTGGCGTTCTGGAAGAGTTTAATCTGGCTCAGAATATCGTTAGGAGAGTTGTTGAGAGGAGTTGCCGTCACTAGGATCACCCGCTTGCCCCTGCAGATCCGATACAGGCTCTCATAGCTCTGGGTCATCTCATTACGGAACCGGTGAGCCTCATCGATGATCACGTTCTTGTACCGCTCGGTCCCCCGTGAAAGGACATGGTCCAGTTTCCCGACCGATTCGAAATCTGCCTGGCGCACGCCAAAATCGAGGAAGACATTCGGCCATGAACCCGGATTATCCCGGTCTATCAGGACGGGAGGAGCAAGAACGAGTGTCCTCCCATCAAGCTGCTGGGCAAGGAGGGTTGCTATATACGTCTTCCCGAGGCCAACGACATCGGAGATAAAAACGCCGCCGTACTCTTCAAGTTTTAATTTTGCGTCCTGCACCGCGTCCTTCTGATACTGCAGGTCCATGAACCCTTCAGGGATGTATTCATTCCCGGTCTGCTGTTTATCGAGATTGATCTTCTCCTTCAGGTATTCATAGAGGAATTTCAGGTAGAGTTCGTACGGGGTAATAGAATCGTTGAGCCAGGTCTGCGTCCGTATCGTCTCGACATAACTCTCCGACACATCGGCTGAGTTTTCCCAGAGCTCGTTGAACTTGTTGAGCGCATACTCGTAATCCCCCCGCATCTTGAGTTCTACGTTAAACTCAAGGTTATCCTGCAGCCCGGCTTGAGAGAAATTGCTTGAGCCGGTGATAACGCGCCCCCTGTCCCGGTCACCCTCCTTGAAGGTCATTATGTAGAGTTTTGCATGGATCTTCTTTGAGGGGTAGACCCGGATCTCAAGTTTTCCACTTCTCAACCACTCGATGAAGGTTCGAATACCCTTTTCTATGTCAAAGGCGTCTTCGGATTGATCCAGCTCCTCCTTGACCATGCCGGAGTATTGACTCTTAAGGTCCTTGCTGGAAAGGAGGAGTGTTGGATGCCCCTCAAATGAGGCAGCCTGGATAAGGTCGTACGTTGTTTTGTTGGTGCTGATGCCAATGAGTATCCTGATCTTTTCGGTGTTCTCCAGAGCCTTCTCAAGGGCATAGAATCCACTCGAATAAAAATACCCGACCAGACAATCAAAAAGCGTGGTGTCCTTAACTAAGGCATTAAAACGATCAAGTAACGTATTGCCATCCTCATTAGTGATAAAAGTAAGATCCGAAGACACTGAACGCACCTGTAACAAAAATAATAGTTATGCTATAATATAGTTGATGAAATAGATCTCGTCACGTGGGAGGGGTGTTCCCTCCCGGCAAAGCCGTATGGGGGCTCTCTCCGGCTCCGGTAAACCAACCTGCCAGGCAGATAGGATCATTCGAACGCTCTCCACTCCGTGAACATTTTAACTACGACGGATCAAATCCCACCTATGACCCACTGGATCGCCTCCTCCAACCGGGACAACGCCAGGATCCTTGATGCGAAGCATATCTGGGGAGTTCCAAAGCGGAACAAGGCCCTCATGCAGCGGGTGAAGCCCGGCGACACCATCCTTGTATATGTCCGGCAGGAGAAAGAGGACGACACAATACTCCCCTCAGCGATAACCGGCACCTATGAGGTTGTCTCCGAACCCTACGAAGACCACTCCCGCCTCTTCGTCACCCCGCCGCAGATGGGCGACGAGGTCTTCCCCTACCGCATGAAGGTCAGGCCAATCAAGGTCTTCCCCGAACCCCTTGAATTTAAGCCGCTGATCGGGGATCTCACATTCATCACGAACAAGACGATGTGGAGCGGCCACCTCCGCACCGCCATGCGCGAGATCACGGAGGAGGACTACCGGCTCATCCTCAGGCGGGCCGGAGTGGAGGTGTGACCGATGTCCGAGATCACCGGCGTCACCTTCCCCATGCCGAAACATCTCACGCCCCGGTTCTTCAAAGACAAAAAGACCGTCTTCATCAAACCCGCCACCGTCTTCAAAGAACTCAGGCCGGGCATGAGGCTCGTCTTTACCAGTCACACGAAGACACCGGCTACGCCGGGGAGGCGACGATCAGGCGGATCGTCATCAGCGACGACCCCCTCGCGTTCTTCGAGACCTTCGGGGATGCGGTCTTCCTCACGAGAGGAGGCAGAAGCCTACGTCGAGAACCAGGAGCGGTGGCAGGGGGTTCGGGTCAGGAAGTAGGTGCCCCGAAAGCGCCCCTGGATGGCTCTCGAGCTCGGGGATATCCAGAAGTAGGATACAGTGGTGAAGCCGGAGCGGTTCGTTCCGGTCGGAGGAAGGGATCTCCAGGAGTAAGTCCCATAAATTTTCAAGGATGAAACTCATCAATATCGTCGCTTCCGGCGACCTCCACCAGCCCGTCCCGTTTGAGCGGTTGCCGGAGTTCCCCGATACAAACTACCGATACAACCCTGAGAACTACCACGGGGCCTACATCCTCCTCGCGAGGGGGAAGGCCACCATCTACCGGAGCGGGAAGTACATCATCTACGGCCTCACGTCCCTCGACGAGGTCGATGCCTCCTATCGGGAGTTCCTCACCCTTATCTCACCTCTCATCGACCCTTCACTCGCGTCGCCGCCGGAGATCAGGAACATCGTCGGCATGGACGATCTCCAGATCAAGATCCCGCTCCTGCAACTCGTCGTCGCGCTCAAGATAGAGCAGGTCGAATACGAGCCCGAACAGTTCCCGGGCCTGATCTACCGGGGCGACGCAGGGACCGCCCTCATCTTCTCGTCAGGGAAGGTGATCCTCGCCGGGTTCAAAGACCTGAACTCAATGGAGGCGTTCGCATTCGGACTGAAGGCAACGATCAAGAATGTTGCGTAGTCACCGCGGAGAAAGTTGCGAGCCGCGATGCTCCCTCCGGCGTGGAGCCTGAGCACCCGAAGATGCGGGCCGGCCTTTCTCTCCATTCTCCCCTCGATGCCCGGAGAGATTATTGCTCGCGATACCGGAAACGCTTCTACGGTCAACTCACTGCCAGTCGATACTCTCCATAGCACGTGAAAACACCCCGCAGAAGAACGGGGAACGCCGGAACGGGACACTGGCAGGTTCGTCTCGTTCCGGAAGCACTTCATGCCGGTCATCGACTACTACCGGGACTGGAGCGGGACCGCGGGATAGCCGCCACCCCTCCCCCGCAGGTCCTCACACCGGCGGCCGCCCGCCCGTCCGGTCCCCCAGATACCGGACATCGTGGAGGCGGGTCACCGAAAGAATGAACTCCCGGTTGGCAACGATGTGACGGTAATCCCCGGTATAGAGCACCGTGCCGTCGATCGCCGCGGCGACGTCGTGGGCGTCGAGGAGCACCTCGCAATCGTCGTAGTCATCGATGACCGCACTGAACCAGTCCCAGATCTCGCGGTAGGGCTCCGTTCGCGCGTGAAGCGCCAGCATCTTCCGATCCTCGAGGACGGAGCGCCGCCACCGGCAGAGTTCCTCATACCGCTCTTTCACCGCGAGAAGCGTCACCAGGGCCGCTGCCGGCTGCTCGCGACAGAGTTCGGCAACATGCCGGAGAAGCGGGACGGTCTTCCACCCCCGGCTCTCGGCTTCGGCGAGGAGGGTCTCCGCCGACCCGTCCCGCTTCAGGTGCGCAACCGCCCGCCGGAACTCGCGGACGAGATTCTGCTGGATGGTGTGGCACCGCCCTCCCGTCCCGTCCCCGAAACACTCGGCCCAGACCCCTGTGCTGGAATGGTTTGGCTCCGCGTCCTCAAAGACGTCCGCGGCCTCGGTGCCCCAAGTGTCGGCGACGTGAAAATAGTACCCGATGAGGACGTTGCTGTCGAGGAAATAGGGCAGGTTACCTCCTCCCTGCCGGAGACTCGCTGCACGCGAGATCGCGAGAGATGCGCATTGCCATATCGACAAGAGCCGAGACCTCGCCGTCGGAATCCGGGGGGGTCGAGGGCGGGTTATCGCGGGTGATCGCGTTCCGCTCGGCGTTGAAGCACCGCTCCGCCGTGTCGCAGAAGTCCTGCAACTGCTCCTTCCGATACACACCCGGGATCATATCCGTCGCGACGACGTGCGAGACGAAACAGAGTGCATCGCAGCCTTCGGTCGCAAGTGCGGGGGCGTGCGAAGGGTTGTGACGGAGCATCGAGCGGTAGGCGTCGTCCCACGCCAGGTACGCGTCATAGAAGATCTCCAGGGCGGGAAGGGGATACGCCGCGATGAAGTTGTCCAGGACCTCCTCGACGGTAGCAATCCGCTCCGCATTCAGGGGGTGGAGCGCATCGGCAACCTCTGTGGAGAGAGGGAGGATGCCTGTACAGAACGTGCGCTCGAAGCCGTCGGCGTGCAGGCCGCAACGCTCCAGGTACGCCAGCTCGCTTGAATTCAACCGGAAGCGTTCAAGCGGGATCTCCTCA
>Ga0116147_1004601_pt1 | contig 12205 bp, 7 predicted proteins | sample AD_JPNHG3_MetaG_FD_89749 | JGI IMG/M metagenome (GOLD analysis project Ga0116147, IMG submission 89749) | Active sludge microbial communities of municipal wastewater-treating anaerobic digesters from Japan - AD_JPNHG3_MetaG | ecosystem: Engineered > Bioreactor > Anaerobic > Digestate | place...
GATGGTGGATGTATGAGGATTGAACCACCAGTGAATGATCCTAAACTCAAAAGTTCGGAAGTAAAAAGGAAAAAGGCAGGAAAGAAAGATGGTGTGAGGGGTTCTTCTTCCTCTTCTTTCGTTGGAATGTTTGAAGAGGCTGAGGAAGAAGCCATACGAAAGACGATAGAAGAGATGGTTACCGAGGTGGTGGAAGCAGGTAACGATTTCGTACGCTCTCCAACTCCAAACACTCTGAAGAAGTATAAAAGTCATATCAGGCAGGTGCTGGAATATATAGAGAAGCATTTGTACAAACTTTCCGGGAAATATGATTACAGTGCCTCTCAACCACGATTGCATATAATAGCAGAGGAGATAGACGAGAAGTTGGATAATATCGCCTCGCTGTTGCTCCAAGCAGAACGTGATACGCTTGTGTTAGCTGAAAAGGTTGGAGAGATCAATGGTATCATATTCGATATCTACAGGTAACAGCTTTCTAATTGTTGAGTGAACTTTGCAAAGACAGGGATACGAAAGGAGAACGCACTAATTATGAAAGAATTCATACTCGGTATCGTCCAAGGCCTTACGGAATTTTTCCCAGTTTCGAGTTCAGGTCACCTTGCACTCTTTTCGAAGTTGATGGGTTTGCCTTCTGAATTACCGTTTTTTGCATTTTTGCATCTAGGCACTTTTTTAGCAGTTCTGATTTTGCTTTGGAACGATGTGGTAGGACTCATAGTCGGGCTTTTTAGATGGGATAAAAGTACTGTAGATCTGATTTTGAAGCTTATCGTTTCTTCTATACCGGCTGGGCTCATCGGTGTGTTCTTCCAAGAACAAGTTAATCAAGCGCTTTCTTCTCAAAAGCTGGTTGGTGTATTCTTCTTGGCAACTGCAGCGTTGTTGTGGATTTCAGACGAATTTTCAGGTCACAAGACGATGGGACAAATTACGTACGTTGATGCCTTAGTTATAGGTTTATTCCAAGCAGTTGCGATACTTCCGGGTGTGTCGAGGAGCGGACTGACTTTGATTGGTGCATTGATGATTGGTATGGTAAGGGCAGATGCGTTTAAGTATTCTTTCCTCATGAGTTTACCTGTAGTGTTGGCTGCTGGATTGTTCGAAATTAAAGGTGTCACATTTACGGCTGGTGCATTTGCAGGGTTTGGTGGCGCACTGGTTGCAGGATTGGCCTCGCTTGCATTGATGAGATATTTGACTGTTTCATCACATCTGAAATATTTCTCTATATATCTATTGATACCTGCAATTGTGAGCTTTTTTGTAGGTTAATTGTCGTCTGAAAATTAAATGGCTTGAAAATGCGAGTAAGCCCCAAAGCATCGTTGCTTTGGGGTTTTCTCATTCCTATTTGTTGTGATATAATTAGTTTGCAACTACTGAAAATCTGACTATTCAACAACTAAGGGAGTGTTGGGGATGAAGCATATTCGCAATTCTTTAAGGCACTTGGCGATATCGTTATTGATGTTTACTATGTTGATGGGGAGTTCCGCATATGCCACTGAGTTTTTCATAAACACGAAGGATGGAATAGGTCTAGCAGGCAAGACAGGAATCATAGAATATACTTTGGGATTTCCCTACAGCGAGTTTGATATGCTGCTCAGTTTGACATCTGGTGATTATGTAAGTTTGAAATTCTCGGGTGGGTACGATTTTCGGGAGAGTTCTTATTCGTTCAAGGTGGGTCCGTTATTTCGCGTAGATAATTTCGAACTGGATATACCTGTTTCGTTGGATACGAAGTATATGGAGACTGATACTGCTATGGAAGTTGGGCGGGTTTATGTCAATCTGTCGCCTTCGTATTTCATCAAGGACGCTGGGGTCAAATTTCAGGTGAATGCATACTATTCGGCATTCTATCTTTACTATGATCCTGCGTTTAACGTTAATGTACCAACTTTCCGAACAGATGAACTGTTTCGTTCAAAATTGGATTTCAACGTGAGATATCTTGGTGATGGTTATAGTATCGGTTTTGGGTACGTCACATCGCTCAGATGGCTTTCTTACAGGTCATTTTTCATAACAGGGGATAATAGCGTATATTTTGATGCAAGGTTTGGAATAGAATTTTGAGGTATTCGCGTTCTGTTGATCCATGGATTTTTTAGAGAAATTAAGTTTGGGGGCATTTTAGTGATAGAAAAGATGGAAAAGGCACTGAATTCGTTGATAAATTTGAATCCGTTCTATGCATATATATTGATGGGTAGTCAATTCAAAGAGGCCGGTGTAAAGAATGTGTCACTTACGATATCTCGCAATGGTGATTTTGTCTTTCTGTACAATCCGGTGAGTATCGCTGCAAAGCATGTGAAGATGGTGGAAGGTTTGATTCTCCACGAACTTATGCATTTCATCAATAAGCACTATCTCATCAAGGCAAGAGATAAGAGAGACAAGCAGGTGTGGGATATAGCTAAAGATGCCGCAATAAATCAGTTTATTCCACAACTCGATGCATTTAGTGTACCGCTCAATGTGTTGATTCAAGAAGGGCATGGTGTCGATAACGATATGATTTTCGTCAGTCCACCGATGGATATGCTCAATAGAACAGCGGAAGAGTATCATCAATATATGCTCGATGAGTTTATGAAGAACGATAGTTTCGATGTGGAAGCAGTGTGGGACAAATTGCCGGATAGTCACGAGCAGGAGTCTGATTTACCCATCGAAATGATGATTGAACTTACGCAAGAGAAGGTTGGCAAGGCGTTTAATCTATTCGGTAATGAGTTACCTTCCGGTGTGAAGCAGGATATTGAGATCAATCTTTCAAGGCCAATAATCAATTGGGAGACTGCACTGAGAAAGTTCACAGGCATGTCGCTGAGAGGTGATAAGTATTCAACCCCGTTGAAGCCGAATAGAAGGTACGATGACCAACCTGGTTGGAGGTACATATACGAACCAAAGTTGACCGTGATTATAGACACGAGCGGTAGTATCATAGAAGAAGAGATCAACGCATTCATGAGTGAGATAGAGGCAATAGCTGCTCAGGAGTTCTCTTTCAATGTGATACAAGTCGATAAGTCCGTAACGTTCGTCGGTGAGTACAAGCTGGGAAATTGGAGGGATTTTCAGGTATATGGAGGTGGGGAAACTGACCTTCAACCTGCCGTGGATATCGCGGAACAGCAATTTAGAAGCGAGGGAATAGTAATATTCACAGATGGCTACGTGGATTTGCCAAGGGTTGGTAGAAGAGTGCTCTTTGTACTGAGTAAGAAGCATAATGTAGAGTTCTACATAGATGCAAAAAGGATATACGGTGATGTATACGTCTTGGAGAAGTGATGAACTGAACGTGGGTCTTAGACCACGGAATTGAAAAGTACTGGGCGATTCAATGGCGCAGGAGGCATCTAGATGTCTGAATATTTGGATTATTTGAACGATGTTAAACGAAAGGTAGATTACGAGCTTGTGCTCGATGGGTACAAGTATTTTTGTTATTCCGCGCTTGGAAAGGAATATCTCGAGCAACTGGAGCCGGGTAAAGTAGATTTGAAAGAGGAGTTTGGTTACATTGCAGAATTGTGTGATCTTGTGAGAGAAAATGGTTTTCCAACTTCTGATGCGTTCATAGACGTGCGGCCAATCCTTTCAAAGGTGGAGAATGGTCTAATCGTTGAAGGACCTGAATTTCTTTATCTGTTGAGATTCTTCGAAGGCATCAAATCTCTGAGAGGTACATTCAAGCAGACTAAAGGTGGATTGCTCTTTCAATCTTCTGTGGTTAATCTCATATATGATCTCAATAATTATGATGAAATAATAAGCGCTTTACGACAGGCTTTAGATGACGAAGGCAATGTGAAAGATACCGCTTCTGTGCTTTTGAAGAAGATAAGAACAGAGTATGCCGAGACACTTAAGGATTTGAGGCAGAGCATAGAACGGTACATATCGCACAATCAGGGTAAATTGCAAGAATTGACTTATACGATAAGGAACGATAGGTATGTTCTTCCTGTAAAGGCAAATGAACGCGGAAAGGTAAAAGGAATACTTCAAGGTGCCTCTTCATCTGGTTCGACTGTTTATGTTGAACCGGAAGAGTTTATACCTATAAACGATAGATTACGGGTACTCGTTGAGGAGGAAGCAAGAGAAGTTTCGAGGATTCTCTGAGAATTGACGTCGAAGATTTTCGATAAACTGAATGACTTGAAAGATGACGTGGCATTGCTTAAGCGAATTGACGCACTCTTTGCTCGAACAAGATATGTAATTGAGAAGAATGCATCGATGATCATACCATCTGGTAGTTATCTGAAGTTATCACAAGCAAGACATCCACTCATATCAGCAGAAAAAGTGGTACCAATAGATATAGAGTTGCCAACGGATAAGACGGGTATGGTGATAACAGGGCCAAACACGGGTGGAAAGACAGTCTCACTGAAGACCGTTGCACTGTTTTTGCTGCTTTCAAGGAGTGGTTTCCCAATTACAGCAGGCGAGAGTTCAAGATTGCCTGATTTTGATGTGTACATAGATATAGGTGATAGCCAAGATATATTGGAGAATTTGAGTACGTTTTCCGGTCACATTGTGAATATATCGAGGGCACTCGAAAGTGCAAATGAGAATGCAATGGTACTGATAGACGAGCTTGGTTCTGGCACTGATCCTTACGAAGGTAGTGCAATCGCTTTGGGGATCATTGAAGAATTGATCGAGCGAGGGATAAAGTTCATCGTAACAACGCATTTAACACCAGTCAAGCTCTTCTCTATGTCTCACGATAAGCTTGTTACTGCCTCGATGGAGTTTGATCCTGAGACTCTCTCTCCAACGTACAGGATATTGATGAATATACCAGGTGCTTCTCACGCTTTTGAAATAGCACGGAAGTATGGCTTGAGTGATGATATTTTAGAGAGGGCAAAAAAGCATCTGGATGAAGAACATGTGAATATAGAAGAACTCATAAAGAATTTGAACAGACAAGTAAGCGAGATGGAAGCAAGGAAGCGTGAATTAGAGATTACATTGCGCGATTATGCTCGTCAAAAGAAGGAATTTGAAGAGAAGTATAAATTACTCAAGGTGAAGCGTATAGAAGAATTTGACAAGGAAATTAGAGAGGTATACAAAGATATACAGAAGGCAAGAAAGGATCTCCAAGTAACACTTCAGAGTACAAAGACATCAAATGAGCAATTGGTGAAAAAGCGGTTGAAGGAAATTACGAATGATGTGAAAAACATTGAACAAATCCAAGAGAAGATCGAAAAGGTGTTCTACGAAACGAAGGTTTCGGAAGACGAACGTGGAGTCGATGTCGGTGATTTTGCAAGACTCGTCGACGGTACGGCAATTGGCAGAGTGATTGAGAAAAAGGGTCAAAGGTTCTTAGTTGATTTTAATGGGATTAGATTGGAAGTGAATCCAGAAAAGTTAGTCAAAATTAAGGAATCAGCAGAGGCAACACAACAAGAAAAGGCAACAAAAAATGAGGGTGTTGTCTACAAGCCGTCGCTTGCATCAAATGAAATAGATATTAGAGGAACAACTGTCGAAGAGGCAATAGAGAGGATAGATGAGTTCATAGATCAGTTGCTTATGTCCGATTTTTCAACTGGATACATAATTCACGGTAAGGGAACGGGTAAGTTGGCAACGGGTATATGGAATTATTTGAGGCACGATAAGAGGATAAAGAATTATCGATTTGGCAGACCAGATGAAGGTGGTGTGGGAGTTACCGTCATCGATGTTTGATTTTCTTGATTTTGACCGAGATTATGAGCCTCGATTTTTTTCGCAGGGGGGATGTGAATGTTATTTGCACTCGATATAGGTACTCGTAAGATAGCCGGTCTTCTGGTGGATGGAAATGAGGAAGGAAAGATGATTGTCCACGATGCAATTGTAAAGGAACACGAGCATCGTGCAATGCTCGATGGGCAAATTCATGATGTGGAGAAGGTTGCTCGAACGGTTAGAGCAGTGAAGGAAGAGTTAGAATCTCGAAACAATGTGGTTTTGGATAAAGTTGCGGTAGCGCTTGCCGGTAGGTTCTTGAAGACGTACATCGGCGAGTCGATGATGGAAATCGGTGAGGGAAATGAGATAAATCAAGATTTCATCGCACGCTTAGAGCTCGATGCGGTTGCAAAGGCAATGGAAAATGTTGAATCTAATATGTACTGCGTTGGATATTCTGTAATTAGGTATGAGATAGATGGTATGTGGTTTAAGAAGCTTGAAGGACTTAAAGGCGAGAATGCTTATGTGAAAGTTGTTGCAACGTTCTTGCCAAGCCACGTTGTTGAGGCGATGCTTTCTGTAATAAAGAAGGTTGGACTCACGATCACGCATCTAACACTTGAGCCTATCGCAGCGGTTAACGTCACTGTACCAGAGGACTTGCGCATATTGAACATTGCGCTCGTGGATGTTGGCGCAGGAACAAGTGATATTGCGATTGCCAAAGATGGCACGATCGTAGCTTACGGAATGGTGCCGCTTGCCGGTGATGAGATTACTGAGGCAATTACGAAACACTTCTTGCTCGATTTTTCCACGGCAGAATATGTGAAGAGAAATTTCTATCTCAACGAAAAACTCGTCGTTAAGAACATCTTAGACAAAGAAAAGGAAATAAAGAAGGAAGATGTTGTAAGTGTGATATCACCTATCATCAATGCAATCACTCAGAAGGTTGCAGAAGTGATATTGGAAATTAATGGTGAGAAACCTCAGGTTGTCATGATCGTCGGTGGTGGCGCGAAAGTGCCTATGTTCGACGAGTATTTGGCAAAGCATCTTGGAATGGATGTAGATGTGGTCTCTTTGAAAAACGCAAATGGGCTTGACTTCATAGATGAAACAGGCCAGATTGTTGGTAGCGAGTACATAACGCCACTCGGAATTGGATACACCGCGCTAAACAACACAGGTTCGGTCTTCGAACATGTGACCGTGAATGGTGAGAAGGTTCAGCTCATAGGATTCAAAGGGTCTTACACAGTTTGGGAAGTGCTCGTTCAAGTAGGAATGGATATTCATACTCTTTTGGGAAAACCAGGTAAGTCTATGGTCATCGATGTGAATGGTGAGGCACAGATTTTAAAAGGTAAGATGCCAGTACCTGCAACGGTTGTTATCAATGGTAATGCGGCAACTTTGAGGGATATTGTAAAGCACGGTGATGTGATAGAAGTTGGAGAGGCACACGATGGCGAAGATGCACATGTACACCTTTACGATGTCGTGAAACCAGTCCAGCTCATGTCTCTGGAAACCGAAGAAATCATAGAGTATTATCCAAAAGTAATTCTGAATGGGCTCGAGGTATCGAATAATGTCGAACTAAAAGATGGCGATGTTGTTAGATACGAGAAGATAAAGGTAAGGCAGATAAGAGGGTTCTTGGGAAACGATTTGGTGAACATAACCTACTCGGTGAACAATGCATACAAGACCGTGAATGCCGGTGAGGTGAAGATATTCAAAGATGAAATGGAATTGTCCGATGAAAACACTGTCGAACCAGGTGATAAAATCAACTATGCACTCGTTTTGAAGTATCCAAAGGTTATGGAACTTCCGGAGATGGAGAAGATCAGTATACTTGTGAAAATAAACGGTGAAACTACTGTCCTTACAAAAGATGGCGTGCTCGTCTGGGTCAATGATCAGCTCGTTTCTCCACAGTATGAGATCAGAGATGGCGATAAGGTTAGAACTCAGGTACCAGATGAACAGGGCTTCATCGTTGCAGATGTACTGAGATTGTTCGACATAGACATGCACAAGGTCAAGTCGTACAAGCTCTTGAAAAATGGAGAAAGAGTGGGCTTTACAGACCCACTCTCAGCTGGAGATGAAATCACATTCGATTTTGTTCTGAAAGAGGTGGAAGATTCTTCAGCCGAACAATAAGATATAAGATATGTGCATAAATATGTATTTAGGATGTATTCGGCTATCTTTTTCTACGCTTACTTTGAGAATCTGTCAGCTTTAATCCATACATTTCAGCTGCGGTGCAGAGTGGTTCGTATGGGCAGTATTGCTTGTACACTCTGCATTTTCTTGGTTCTTTTGAACTCTCCGGAATCGACAAATCCACATTTCCGAGACGTGGTGTTATCTCGTTTATGAATGATGCGGTTTCTTCCCTTAGATAAACGGGGATGAATCTTCCTTCCTTTGAAATTCTCTTAAGAAGCCACTCGAGCCACTTTTCAAACTCTTTCTGAGAGACGCTGATGTATCCTTTTTTCTGGTTAGTTTTCGATTTCGACTTGTATGGAATGAAATACTCCGCTTCTTCTGAGTACTGGCGCTTGACGTAAAAATACTGATAGGAATTCGATGACGAACTAGTTCCCAACAATATCAAGAAGACATCGGTCTTTTCTCCTTTTAAATTTTTCAGGTAAAGTGGTTCACCGATATCTGATTTAGCATCCGCAGAATGGTGCATGATTACATAATCGTACAACATGAGCTGTTCTATCTGAGAGCTTTTATCAAGGTTTGCTGTATGTTTATAATCGATTATCGCATATGCTTTATCTTCCTTTTTTTCATACCCTGCACTTTCTGTTTCACCATCGCTCAGTGCGTAATTATCGCTAAGTTCATCTATTCTATCAACTCTCGCGGTGAGCGAATAATCTTTGAACATCGTTTTGAAGTCCATTTCCGTGCACATTGTTGCTTCTGAATGTAACGATGGGTTCTTGTCACTACTTTTCTCTTCTTTGCTTTCCTTCCCTTGTGATATTGTCATACTCTTTTGGCCGAGTTTTATCAACTGCTTGGAAACGATGAAGTTCAAAAGGAGCGGGCTTATTTCTTCGAAACGTTTCTTAACATATATCTCCCTCGGAATTTTGTATTTGTATATCCCATCGTTGAAGAAGGTTTTATATTCTTCCCTCAACATGCTCATGATTTCATCATCATTCAGTTCGAACGGGATGGGTTTATCGAAGAAGTTTTTGAGTACCCTGTGGACAATTAAACCTCTGCTTATATTGTATCTTGCAACGCTGTCTAAAGGCTTTCTTATTCCGACGTAGTCGGCGAAGTAGAAATATAGCGGACACTTTAGGTAATCTGATATCTTGCTATGGCTGAATTCAGTAATACCAGTCTGACCTACTACGTAATCTGCTTCGTTCAATTTTACTCTTTTGCGTTCTTCAGATGCCAATTTGTATATCTCGTAGTCTATCGGCTTGAATATGTCACTTGGTGATGTTTTATATTCAAAGAGCTCTCCCCTGACGAACTCGGTCAAGTACTTTGAAGGCACGAGCACATCACCAATGGTAGATGCCTTTGGAACGATTAATTCGGCACGATCAGAAAAGATCATCGAAAGTACAACTGCCCTGCGTTCGGTCTCTTCGAGCAGGTCGTATATTCGTGATTTCTCATTACTTGTTCTGTACAGAAGTGGATTGATTTTACCGATCGATGGGTAGTAATCGTCGGTGAATTCAACGAAGAATTTGTATTTTTTGCTCACAAATCTTGCCGTCGATACGTCCATTATATCGACCACGTTTGCAGATCTGAACGTCTCCCTGTAACCGTTGGAATTGAGCAAGACGATGAACATCTTGAACAACTTGTCCCAGCTTTTTATCTCTTTGCCGTTCGCTTGAGCCATTTTTTGAACGTACAATTGTAAATCGTTGAGTACTTGGACGAACTTCGTAAATGCGTTGATTTCTTTACCTATGCTCTTTGCAACGACGGCATTTTTCTTTGCTTGGCTCTCTCTTTTTTGGCTTCCTTGACTCGACTGGTTGCCAAACTCGAATATGCCTTTGAAATTTTGTACCGTTTTTTTCACAAATCTTCTATACCAACCGAAGAAGTTGGTACCGTTTGCTTGGCTTTCGATGATGTCGTCTAAAATGGAAAAGAGCTGTGTCATGATTGCTTTAAAACTCTTCAGCTTTTCCAGTTGTTCTATGCTAGATAGATACACATCGTCTTCTATCAATTCTTCTGCTTTTTTCCGTTCCAAATCGTCTATATCTTTCTCCAATTGCTCGAAGAACAATCGTGACCTCGCTGATTTATCGCGCATCTCAGCTTGACTGATTCTGATGGAAAAATAGCCATAACGTCTGAAGAAATCTTCCACTTCGTCCATCGTCAATGCACGGGACGGAACGAGCGGTGATTCTATAATTGCCAATAAATCTTCACTGCTAAAGTCATTCTCTACTGCCTGCATCGGTTGGAGGAGTATTTTCACGATTTGGCTTTCGACCAATTGTTCTCTCCCACTGGATCTATAGGGAATGAGAGCATCGTCGAATTCTTCCATCACCATAGAGGCTATTGCAGAGTTCGGTGCGATTACAGCTATGTTATCAGGAGATTCACCCGAAAGTATGAGCTGCTTCACAGCTTTTATCAAGTATGAGTACTGTGCATGCTGATTTTGTACATCAACTTTACAGATGTTCCTATCGCTCAACACTTCATCGAACTTGACCTCACGTTTTTGGCAAAGTGAGTAATCTAATGTGAAACCATTGTCCATAAGGAATTGATACACATCGTCGAGTTGGTTAAAAGCAAGGTCATCGACTTTCTGCCAGACGAAGAATATCGCATTTTCTGATTTGTTGATCAGTGATTTAAATGACTTTTGCATCAATGGTGGAAGGTCGAAAAAACCGCTGAAGACAACGTACTTTCGAGATTGTTCAACGTTGGCAGCGTTCTCAACGTACCATCTGTAAACGCTCATGGGATCGTAAACGTTCTTTGAACGCAATTGACCAGCCACGTTGTTCATCTCATTGAGTACTTCTCGGATGATTTCTGTGAAAGGATCTGGTGATTCATTATCTCCCGATAATATGCTTTGGATGAGTGCGTATTGACCGGAAAGTGTTAGTTTACTTGTATCACCGTATAATTCAAGTTCCCACATTTTTTCGAATATATCGACGATGTAGCTCATTATCGTGTTCGATTTAGAAAGAGTGCGTAGTACCATGAATTTTACGTCAGCGTCAGTGGTGGAGCGTCTTCGAGATTCGTACATTTGATCCACGATGTAGGTGATGTAGATGGTGTAGAATTCACGGTCGAGTACCTCCGCATCGTAGTTGTGGAATTTAAGCATCTCGGTGATGTATTGGTTAACCACTCTGAACGCATCTCTGTTGAGCGTTTTGCCAATGTTTCTTGCAACTATGTCTGCAATTTGACGTGTGTAGAAACCAGTTGGTCCGATGAAGAGAAAATCGAGCGGGCTTTCAAGATAGTATCGTTCGATTGCCTTTGCCACTGTTCCAAAATGGGATGTGTCGAGTGGAATGATGAATGCTCTTTTACTCATACGAAGACCACCTCTAAGAACCTATCGATCCTTCTTTTGACATCGTTTATGAAATCATCGTTTGGCCTTTCGATGTCTATGACTTTCCCATTCTTCGAGCTTATCAAATATCCGCCGCCTATCTCACCGAAATCGGCAAGCAGATGCATGTAGAACTGCACTTGGAATCTATATTTATCGAGTTCTTGCTGTCTATTCAGTTCTGAATGTTTGAAGTCTACGACGTATATTTTCCCATCTTTGAAGAATACCTTGTCGGGGACACCGAAGAGCACATAACTTTTTCCGTTTTCCTCCATGTCCTTTGCGATACGCCACTCGGAAAGTACCTTCTGACTGCCTTCGAAAAGTCTTTTCAAAATCTCTGCGTTAAGTATTCCTCTCGGTAAGTCTCCTCGTTCTACAAGATAGATGAGCTGATTGTACTCAGTAACGCTCGAAATCTTTCTGTGTACTATCTTTCCTTCGAGTAGTTCTGGAGATGTCTCGAGCATATTAGAAAATACGTTTGGTATTTCTACTTCCTCGCTTTGAGGACTCTGAGCATTTTCTCGCGTAAACATCTCGCTCTCAAAATCGTTGAAATTCTCATCGAAGGCTTCAAAGTCGCTCTTTTCATCAACAATGTTGTATAGCAAGGTTGGGGAGATATATCTTTTGTATGCCATGTTGGTGAGGTCGGAAATCTGCTTTTCTATGCTCTTTTCTGTCTCTTCATCTATCGTTTGTACAGTCTTTTCTGTCTTGACCTCGTTTTCTTCAATTACTTCGTTGAAGAAATCCTCTATCTGACTTGGTGACAGATCAATACGTGAAAATTTTTCGGAAGAAAGCTCCGAAGGA
>Ga0116147_1004607_pt1 | contig 12198 bp, 8 predicted proteins | sample AD_JPNHG3_MetaG_FD_89749 | JGI IMG/M metagenome (GOLD analysis project Ga0116147, IMG submission 89749) | Active sludge microbial communities of municipal wastewater-treating anaerobic digesters from Japan - AD_JPNHG3_MetaG | ecosystem: Engineered > Bioreactor > Anaerobic > Digestate | place...
GGGCGGCGCATCGTGCCGTCCCCTGCCCCGGGCCAGGAGGCGCTCGACGCCTGGGCCTGGGAAACCGTCATCGAGGCGTCCGCCAATGCGCGCGCTTTGGGAGGCGCGGGCAGAGGGGAGAGCTTGCGCGGGGCGTTGCTTCCCCGGGGACTCCCCGGGCGGATTTTGCGCCAAATCCCGGGTGTTGGAGGTCCCGTGACCATGCTACCGTCTTGTCGAGATGAGCACGGTAAGATTCTTGCGGAATGGAGCCGGGGTTGAGATCGAAAAGACCGCCCCAGTCTTGAGACTGATGCAGTCCGTCAACCGGGAGGCGGTCGAGGCCGTCAGGAGCGAACTGGTCAAGGCGGGAATCGGCGTCGAGTGCCGCAACAATCCGGTGGCGGACAGCCTTGGAATCCCGGCCTTGGAGCTTTGGCTGCAGGATGAGCGTGACTTTCTGTCCGCGGCGGAGATTTACGCGCGGACGATGGAAAAGCTGCCGGGCGCCCGGGCGGAAGCGGGGCCGCCGCCGTTGCCGCGCCGGTCGAGCCGGAAGCACCCCGAGAGCGAATCGCCATCGGAGAACCTGGAACAGGCCAGTTCCTTGCTGGAACAGGAAATCGAGGGGTTGCTGGAGCGCGAGCGGGAATTGGTGTCCGAATGCACGGGTTTACGGGGCCGAATCCAGGAAATGGAGCAGGCTTTGTCCGAGGCCCAGGCGGGTCTTGCGCGTGAAACCGAGAGCCGGGCGGCGGCAGAACGGAGCCAGGCCGAGAAGATCGGCCGGCTCGAAAAAGCGTTGGAAGGCGAGCGGGCCGGTCGGCTTGGCGCGGAGGAACAACTGGGGCGGGAACGGCGGGAATGGCAGCAGGCTTTGAAGGCACGCGACGAGGCCTTGAGAGAGAAGCAGAAGAAGCTGGAGGCGAACGAACGGATGCTGGAAAACCAGGAAGCCGCGGTGGTGGACCTTCGGACCGCGCTCGAGTCGCTGGCGGCGCAGCGGGAGGAAGTCGAGAAAGCTTTGTCGGAGGCGAGGCAGGAAGCCGCGCGGGAGAAGCAGGCGCGGCTGGCCGCGGAGCAGGCGGCTCAGCGAGCCCTGGCCGCGCAGCAGGCCCTCGAACAGCAGTTAGCCGACCGAAAGCGCCTGGAGGAAAGGTTGGAAGCGCACCTGGCAGGCATCAACGCCCTCCGCAACCGGTTACAGGCCAAGCGCACCGCCCTGGTCGAGGTTTGAGTGGCCGGATGCTTTGGAGGTTCCCTGCCCTGCGGCCGACCGGCCGATGCGTACGCCCCCCTTCCAAGCTGGCTCGGGATGAGGCCGGCTCTCCGGTGTACCCGGCCATTGGGATGGTGCCGATGGAGGGGGTCGAACCCACACACTCTTTCGAGTACCAGATTTTGAGTCTAGCGCGTCTGCCAATTCCGCCACATCGGCTCCAGTTCGGATCTAAATATACGCGGCCGACCGGGGAAGTAAACCCAAAAGGCTGGACGATTCGAACGGGGTTTGTTGGGGGCTGCCGGTTTTGGGGGCGTCGGTCGGGGCAGGCTTATTCTTCAATCCGGTAAAGGTGGGTGCGGGAGCGCAGGAACAAGGCGTTGCCGGAGACGGCGGGGGAGGCCATGAACCCGTCGCCAAGCTGGTTCTCGGCCAGTTTGCGAAACTCGCGTTGCGGGCTTAGAACCGTGGTTTTGCCTTCCTCGCTGAAGAAGTAGAGCCGTCCGGGCGCCGCCAGAGGCGAGGCCGAATAATGGCCGCCGATGGACTGGCTCCAAACCACCGTGCCGGTCAAGGCCTCCCAACACGTGGCGGTGCCGTTGTCCTCCACGGCGAAGAGCAGATCGTCCACGAGCAGAAGTGAGGGTTTCTTGGGAACGTTGCGGCGGGCTTTCCAGACCACTTCGAGCTGAACCCCGGGCAGGCTGTTGGTACGGGCATCCAGGACGTCTCCGCGTTTGCCCGGCCGGAGGGCGAGCAGTTGGCCGGAGGGGAACCCGCTGGGGAGGAAGATGAGCCCGTGGCCGATGACGGGGCGGGTGCTGCCTGAATAGCTGGTGCGCTCCTCCAGGCGCCAGAGTTCGGCGCCCGATTCGGGGTCATAAGCGTAAAGGGCCTTCGAGCCCTGGCTGAGCAGAATGGGTCCGGAGGCGGTCTCGAGGAGGTGGCAGGTGGCAAACGCTTTGCGATAATCTCCCTCCAACTGCGGCTTGCCGTCCGGGCCGAGGTCGTTGAAATCAATGGACCGTTCGCGGCGCCAGAGGGTGCGCCCGGTGGCGGCGTCGAGCGCGACCACAAACTGATGGTCGCTGCCGTCAAAATTGAGGAACAGCCGCCCTTGGTGCAGGATGGGGGAGGAGCCAGGGCCGCGAAAGTGATTGCACTGGAAATCGCGGCGGGACCAGAGGATTTGTCCCGTGCGCGTATCCAGGCAGGCGGTGGCGGGCGCGCCGAAGGTGAGATAAAGGCGGTCGCCCTCGACGACCGGCGTGGGGGAGGCGTAGGTGTTGAAGGGATGGCAGTATTGAGGCTTTTCGACCTCGAAGAGTTTCAAGTGGCGCAAGACCTTGCCGGAATCCCGGTCCACACAGACTGCGGAGAGCATGCGCCCATCCTCGGTGGCCGTGGTGAGCCAGATCTGCTGCTCGCGAATGACGGGGGAAGACCATGCCCGGCCGGGAATGGGCGTTTTCCATTTCACGTGGTGCTCCTCATCCCAGTGCAAGGGCAGGCCGGTGGAGCGGGTGGCCCCATCGCCGCGAGGTCCGCGAAACTGGGGCCAATCACAGTCTTGGGCCTGCAAGTGCGGGGAGAGAATCGCCAAGACGGCGCAAAACAGAGCCGGATAGTTCATGGGGCGGGAGGGGGGACGCAGCGGGCGCGGTTGGAACCGCCGGGGCCGGGGATGGGGCGGGGGTCTTTGGCCGGCCGAGGAAGACCAGGATGAGCAGGATGACATTCAACAGAATGCATCCACCGGCCGCGACCCAAAGGATTCGACGCATGGCAACGCTTACTCGGGAGGGAGCAATTCGTAGCTGACAAAGGCCAGCTCCCGGCTGTCGGGCGACCACGAAGGCACATTGATGGTGCCTTGCCCGCCGAAAAGCCGGGCCAATTCCTCGACCGGTCCGCCGCCGACGGGCATCAGCCGCAAGCAAACCCGCTGGTTGGCCGGGTGTCCGGAGACGGATTTCTCGTAAGAGAGAAAAACGATCCATTTGCCATCGGGCGAAGGATGGGGAAACCAGTTATTGAAATCGTCCTGGGTGACTTGTTCCTGGCTGGAGCCATCAGGACGCATGCGCCAGATCTGCATCAAGCCGGTGCGGTCGGAGTTGAAATAAATCCAACGCCCGTCCGGTGTGTAGTCAGGGCCGTCATCCAAGCCTTTGGCGGTGGTCAGCCGGCGCTCCAGTCCGCCGGCGGCCGGGATAGTATAGACGTCGAACTCACCCGACCGTTCCGCGCAATAGGCCAGGGTCTGGCCGTCCGGCGACCATCCGTGCCAGTAGCTGGGCCCGAGCGAGGTGACCTGGCGGGGTGTGCCTCCGCCGGCGGGAAGCACGTAAATCAGGGACTTGCCGGTTTGGGACTGGTCGCTGAGGACCAACCAGGCGCCATCGGGTGAGAAGCCATGATCGTTGTTGCAGCGGTTGGCGAAACCGGTTTCGAGGGGCTGGGGCACGCCGCCGCTGACCGGCAGCCGAAAGAGCCGTCCGCCCGAATTATAGACAAAATGTTTGCCGTCCGGCGACCAGTTGGGCGCTTCGAAATGGTTGGTCGAGGTGAACACGACACGGCGGTCCTTCGAGGCGATGGCCACAGTTTCGAGAGAGGAATGCAGGACGGGCCTGGCGGTTGCGCCGGCCGGCCGGCGAACCAGCCGGACCTGGCTGAAGCGCGCCTTTTCCCGCGCCCGATCATCGTGAGCGCACACGCCGAGGCCGACGTAAACCGGGTCCTGCAGCTCCAAACGCATGAAGGCGCCGGCCGGTTTTAGGGGGCCGTCCGAGGCGGCCGAGGTGGCGTAAAAGACCTCCCCCTGGCGCACCAGCCCGACCTTGGCCAGCGCGGTTCGGGAGAACTGGATTTCGCGAGTCTGGCCGCCCCGGGCGGCCCGGTATTGGAGCGAGGTCAAGCCGTCGCCGTGGACCGCGACGTCCACGTAGGCGGCATCGGGTTCGAGGCCCTGGCGCACCAGCAGGCAGGCTTTGCGGTGCGCGTTGCCGCCCGGCTCGAGCCAGGCGACGGCGGCTTCGAGGGAAAAATCGCCGGACAGCGTTGTCCACACAAAATGAAACGCGTCGTTGGTGAACCACATGTTCTCCCCGCCGCCGGCCACTTCATACGCCCCGGCCGCCGCGTCATAAGCGACGGCGCCGGGCCGCGCCGGCCGGCCAACATCCGCCGCGCTGTCGAACGCCCCCAGGTCCGCTCCCCCCGCCCGCGCGGCAAAACCAGCCAGGACCAGAGCCCCCACCGTCGCGGCCAGGCCGAAACGCGGGCGGCAAAGGGGGCGGGCAGCGCGGCAGCGGATGAAATCTGCTGTTGTGAACATGGGCATCATTAAACCGGACCGTGCCGCCGGGATCAAGCCGCAGGCCGCGGGGCGCGGGGCGCTCCAGCGGCCGGTGTTATTTGAAGGGGAACAGCTTCGCCAGCAGCAGGGTTTCCACCAAGCCGGCAAAGGACATGGAAAAAGCCAGCACCGTCCAGGTGCGCAAGGTTTCGCGCTCGGTAAAACCGCTCAGACGCCCGATGACCCAGAAGCCGCTGTCGTTCATCCAGGAAAGGCCCAGGGCGCCGAAGCCGATGCCCAGGAAGAGGTACATCGGGTGATAGGGAAGGTCGCCGCCCTGCACCACGCCCGCAACCATGGCGGCGGTGGTGAGCATGGAGACCGTGGCCGACCCCTGGGAAAACTTCATCAGCACGGCGAACGCCCAGCCCAGGAGAATCAGGTTGACCTCCCGGCCGGCCAGAGCGAGCCGGATCGCCTCGCCAACGCCCGCGTGTTTCAACATCAAGCCAAAGGCGCCGCCGGCACTGGTGATGAGGATGATGACGCCGCCGGTCTCCAGGGCGCGCCCGAGCAGCGCGCCCAGGCTGGCCAGGTCCATGCGGCGCTGGCGAACGACCAGCGCCATGGCCAGCAGCGCCCCGACCAGCAGCGCGACGTTGCGGTTGCCCAGAAACTCCAAAAGCGTGTAACCCCAGCCCAGCCGGGCGGCGCCCCCAAAGGCGGCGAGAAACGAGGCGGTCGAAATCAGCACGATTGGCAGCAGAACCGGCAGGAGGGAGACGGCCAGGCCGGGGAGCTCCGACTCGGGTTTGCTGGCGATGAGGCGCAAGTCTTCGAGCGAAGCGCCGGCGGTTTCCCGCAGCGGCACGTCGCACCGGCGGTTCAGGAATTTGGCCACCTGCCATCCGAAAGCGACCACGGGGATGGAGGAGAGTGTGCCCACAATGATGGACCAGCCCAGGTCCACCTTGAGAATCTCGGCCATGGCCAGGGGTCCGGGATGGGGGGCCACCAGCGAGTGGGTGGCGGCGCCGGCCGTGCAGATGGCCAGCACGAACAACGTGTAATCCCGGCCGGTCCGCAGCCGCAGGGCGCGCGCCAGGGGCACCAGCAGCATGAAGAATGTGTCAAAGAAAATAGGCAGCCCCAGCGGGAAGCCCCCGGCCACCAGCGCCGCCCCGGCCCGGCGTTCGCCAAACAAGGCAAGAAAGCGCCGAACCAGTTTGTCCGCGGCGCCGCTTTCCAAAATGCAGATGCCGATGATGGCGGCCAGGGCAATGACGACGCCCACGCGGCCACACACCGCCCCGAATTCGGCCGTGGCCAGCTCGACCGCCGCAACCCAGTGACTTTGTCTGGGTTCACCGGGCAGGCTGCCGACCGGCGCCAGCAGCCCCACCAGGATCGCCACGGCGATCAACGCGAGGAAGGGATGGAACCGCAGCCGCGTGATGAGGACCACGATGAGGACAATCGCAATGGCGAGAATCGCAAACGGCCACCACGACATGGCGCTGGACACCGCCGCCGTTTGCATCAGAAGGACAATCGTTTAAAGGTTTCCACGATGACGCCTCATCTTTTCGCATTTGTCCCCCGGAAGCAAGCCCGACGGCGCTCAAGATGGGCGCCGCCGATCGCAAACGGGCTTCTGCGAAGCAGGCCTGGGGCGGCGAGGGGCGAGGTTACTTCAGCCAGAAGCTGAAATAGAGATACATGGAGCCGACCAGCAACAGGATGAGCACGGCCATGAGCTTGTTGGGCAGGTCCCAACTGGCCTTGATTTCCGCGGCCGCTTCCTTGTGAATCGAGCCGTAGGTCAGGCCGCGGATTTTCTCCTCCGGCGGCGGGGGCGTCAGGAGGGAAGCGACAATCATGAGGATGGCGCTGACGGCAAAGAGCAGGCCGGTGGCATAGAGGAAGTTGAAGTCACCAATCGCCGCCAGGACCGCGGGGTCTTCCCGCTTGCCGGAGCCGAAGAAGGCCTGGATGGTGAGTTTGGTCATGCCGAGGACGAAGCCGCCGGCGAGGCCCCAGGTGGCGCCGTTGGAATTCAGGCGTTTCCAGAACAGGCCGAGGAAGAAGACGGCGGTGATGGGCGGCGCCAGATAACCCTGGACGCTTTGGAGATACTGGTAGAGGCCGCCGCCCGAGATTTTGGCCATGACGGGAATCCAGATCATGCCCAGGCCGACGACGGCGGTGGTGGCGATGCGCCCGACGGTCAGCAGATGGCGCTCGGACTGCCCCGGCCGCAGTTTTTCATAGATGTCCACCGTGAAGAGCGAGGCGCTGGAATTGAACAGCGAGGCCAGGGAACTCATTAGCGCGGCCAGCAGGCAGGCGACAATGAGCCCGCGAATGCCCTGGGGAAGGAGCGTGGTCACCAGCGTGGGGAACACCTGGTCGCCTTTGATGGTGAACGCGAGCATCTTGCGGGTTTCCCCCGTGTCGGTCTTGACGGTGGTTTCCTTCAGTTCGCGCGGGATGAAGAAGCCGGTCTTGCCGTTGGCTTCGCGGAGGCGGGCGTTGACCTCCATCATCAGTTTGGTTTGATCGGACTTGGACATGGAAATGTCGTAAGCCTGGCTGAGGGCGGGGTCCTGGGCGCCGGCATTGAACTTTTTGTCAAGCGTCCAGCCAATCATGCCGGGGATGAGGAAGATGAGAACGGGCCAGACCTTGAGCAGGCCGCCAAACAGGGCGCCGCGGCGGGCGACCGCCAGGCTTTTGGCCGAGAGGGCGCGCTGGACGATGTACTGGTCGGTGCACCAGTACCACAGGCCGATGATGGGCGAAGCCATCAGGATGCCCAGGGTCGGGAAGGCGCCGGGATCGAAGAGGGACGAGGCCGTGGTGGGGCGCCACAGGGCGAAGTTCTCCGCATTGGTTTTGCAGGTTTCGACCAGCACGTCCCAGCCGGCGATGGCGCCGGCGCCGCCGCTCAGCCGTGACAAGCCGATGTAGGTGATCACGAAGGAGCCAAAGAGAATGATCACCGCTTGGGGCGTGGAGGTGTTCATGATGGCGCGCATGCCGCCGAAGACGGTATAGACGCCGGTGATGATGACGGTGGTGAAGGCGCCGATCCAAAAGGCATCCAGGGTTTGGCCCAAAAACTGGATGGACAGCTCGGGAAGCAGGGCCTGGAAGACAATGGCGCCGGCATAGACCGTTACACTCACCTTGGTGAACACATAGGCTACCAGCGAGACGACCGACAGGACCAGCCGCGTGCGGGAGCTGAAGCGGCGTTCGAGGAATTCGGGGATGGTTTGAACGCCCGACTTGTAATAGAAGGGAACGAACAGGCCGGCCAGCACAATGAGGCACCAGGCGTGGAGTTCCCAGTGAGCCATGGCCATGCCGGTCGAGGCGCCCTGCCCCGCCAGCCCTACAATGTGCTCGGAGCCAATGTTCGAGGTGAAAATCGAAGCGCCGATGACCACCCAGCCGGCGTTGCGGCCGGCCAGGAAGTAATCCACGCTGTCTTTTTGGTGCCGCCCATACCACCAGGCGACCCAGCCAATCAGCGCGAAGTAAAGGGCGATGATGATCCAGTCAAGGGGGGTCATAGCGTTCCTTTGGAAGGCAGGTTGGGCGGCTTGGGAGGTTTAGCGCTGCACCGAGAACCGGTACATCATGGTGTGCTTGTACACCTGGCCCGGCTTCAACACGACCGAGGGGAAGTTGGGCTGGTTGGGCGAATCGGGATAGTGCTGCGGCTCCATGCAGAAACCATTGCGGAACTGGTAAACCCACCCGCCTTTGCCGGTGAGCGTGCCATCCAGGAAATTGCCCGAGTAGAACTGGAGGCCGGGCTCGGTCGAGAGCACCTCGAGGACGCGGCCGGTGGTCGGTTCGGTGACCCGGGCCTGCAGGCCGAACTGGCCCATGGGTTTGCTGATGACCCAGTTGTGGTCGTAGCCGTTGCCGAACTTCAACTGCTGGTTGTCCTGGTTGATGCGGGCGCCGATGGCGGTGGGTTTGCGGAAGTCAAACGGGGTGCCCTCGACCAGCGGCAGTTCGCCGGTTGGGATCAGGGTGCTGTCCACCGGGGTGTAGCGGTCGGCGTTAATCATGACGATGTGGCCCAGGATGTCGCCTTTGCCCGCGAGGTTGAAATAGGAGTGCTGGGTGAGGTTGACCACCGTGTCCTTGTCGGTGGTGGCGGTGTATTCAAGCTTCAGAGCGTTGTCGGGCGTGAGGGTGTAAACGGCCACCACCGACAGGTTGCCGGGATAGCCTTCCTCGCCATCCTTGCTGAGGTAACGCAGTTCAAGGGCGGGACCGTCGGGCGTGGCCAGGACCTTGGGTTCCCAGACGACTTTGTCAAAACCTTTGATGCCGCCATGGAGGTGGTTGGGGCCGTTGTTGGTGGCGAGGGTGTAGGTGCGCCCGTTCAGCGTGAACTTGCCGCGGGCGATGCGGTTGCCGTAGCGGCCGATGAGGCAGCCGAAGTAGGGGCTGTCTTTGATGTAATCCTCGAGCCGGTCGTAGCCGAGCACGACGTCGCCCAACTGGCCGTTGCGGTCGGGCACCTTGAGCGAAACCACGATGCCGCCGTAATTGCAGATGCGGGCTTCAACGCCGTTGGCGTTTCGCAGGGTGAAGAGGGTGACCGGCGTGCCTTCCGGGGTGGCGCCGAAGGGTTGGGCGCTGATTTGCGCCGGCGTGGTTTTCGAGGAGACACCCGCACAGCCAGCCAGGGCGGCCGCGCCGAGGGTGAGGGTCAGGACTTTGATCCAGTTCGAGGTGTTTTGCATAATCGGTTTTGCAGATTGCGGTTGTTATTTGCGTTTGCGATTGGCTTCCGCGGTCTTGCCGGGCCCCTGCCCGTAGTAGGCGCCGGGGCCGTGTTTGCGCAAGAAATGTTTGTCCAAGAGTGCCTGCTGCATGGGTTTTGCGGAAGGAAAAACCCGCAGGGTTTCGGCTGCCAGCCGCACGACATGCTCGAGGACGATGGCATTGTGAACGGCGTCGGAGGCGGTTTTGCCCCAGGCGAACGGTCCGTGGCTGGCCACCAGCACGCCCGGGCAGGATAAGGGGTCCCGGCGCCGGAACGTCTCGACGATGACGTGGCCCGTCTCGGCCTCGTAGGCGCCTTGGATTTCGGCGGAGGTCAGGCGCCGGGTGCAGGGGATGGGGCCGTGGAAATAGTCGGCGTGGGTGGTGCCCAAGGCGGGCACGTTGCGGCAGGTTTGCGCCCAGGCCGTCGCGTAAAGGCTGTGGGTATGGACGATTCCACCGACGTCGCGGAAAGCCCGGTACAGCACCAGGTGAGTGGGGGTGTCCGAACTGGGATTCAGTCCCCCCTCGACCACCGCTCCGGTTTCGAGCGACACCACCACCATGTGCCGGGGCCGCATTTTGGCATAGGGCACCCCCGAGGGCTTGATCACCACCAGGCCCTGCCGGCGGTCAATGCCGCTGACATTACCCCACGTTTGGATGACCAGCCCCGCGCTGACCAGTTCCAGGTTGGCTTCGCAGACCCGCCGCTTGAGTTCGTCGAGCATGGAGGTCAGGCCTTTCTGGCCGCGTCGCGAATGCGGATGAGTTCTTTCATCACGGTGTAGAGGGCGCCGTCGCCCTGCGGCGTGCCGAACGCGTCGTGCAACTGGCGGTAGAGGGCGTACAACTGGCGGTAAACGGCGTGGGCTTTGGGGTTGGGCTTGAACACGACCGGTTTGAGGCCCGTCATGGCTTTCTGCGCGGCGGCGAAGGTGTCGTGACCGCCCGCCTTCTTGCCGGCGACGACCGCGCCCGCGATGGCGGCGCCCAGGGCGCAGGTTTGGGCCGAGCGCGAGATGCGGATGGGGCGGCCGGTGACGTCGGCATAGATTTGCATCACGAGGGGATTTTTCTCGGCGATGCCGCCGCAGTTGACAATCTGCTCGACCTTGACGCCGTATTCCTCGAAGCGGTTGATGATGGTGAGCGCGCCGAAGGCGGTGGCTTCGATGAGCGCCCGGTAGATTTCGGCGGGAGTGGTGTAGAGCGTTTGACCGACCAGCAGGCCGGTGAGGCGCTGGTCCACCAGCACCGTGCGGTTGCCGTTGTTCCAGTCCAGGGCCAGGAGGCCCGATTCGCCGGGGGCCAGCTTTGCGGCGGCGGCGCTCAAGGCTTCATGCGTTCCGGCCTTGCCCAGCGGCTGAAGGTAATTCACAAACCAGTTGAAAATGTCGCCCACGGCGGACTGGCCGGCTTCAAGTCCATAGTAGCCGGGGAGGATGCTGCCGTTGACGATGCCGCACAGGCCGGGAATGTCGGGCAGTTTGCGGCTGAGGGGGGCGACCATCATGTCGCAGGTGCTGGTGCCAATGATTTTGACGAGCACGCCGGGGGCAATGCCCGAGCCGACGCCGCCCAGGTGAGCATCGAAGGCGCCGACGGCAACGGGGATGCCGGCCGGCAGGCCGGTGCGTTTGGCCCAGGCGCCGGTCAGGCCGCCGACGGCGCGATCAATCGTGCAGGCCTTGGGCCGCAGCCGGGCGCGCAAGGCGCCGAGCTGCGGGTCGAGTTTGGCGAGGAACTTCGCGTCGGGGTAGCCGCCCCATTCGTCGTTGTACATCGCTTTGTGGCCGGCCGCGCACACCCCGACGGTCAGGCGGTCGGGCGCTTCGGTGCCGGTGAGCATGGCCGGAACCCAGTCGGCGCACTCGACCCAGGTGTAAGCGGCTTTGAACACCCGCGGGCTGGTTCGCAGGCAATGCAGGATCTTGCTGAAGAACCATTCGCTCGAGTAGGTGCCCCCGCACTTGGCGAGGTACTGGGGCCGCAGCTTTCGCGCCAGGGCGGTGATTTCGGCGGCCTCGGCCACGCCGGTGTGGTCCTTCCAGAGCCAGGCCATGGCGGCGGGGTCGTGGGCAAAAGCCTTTTGAAATGCGAGCGGCTGGCCGGCGGCGTCCACAGGAATGGGGGTGCTGCCGGTGGTGTCCACCCCGATGCCGATGACCTGGTCGGGGCGAAAGCCGGGCACGTTGCGGCGCGCCTGGGCGAGGGCTTCCTTGAGGGTGATTTCCGCGCCGGTGACGTAGTCCCGGGGATGCTGGCGGGCCAGGTTGGGGTCCCGCGAGAGAATCACCCCTTGGGTCCCGTGGGCATATCCCCACACGGCCGTCGCAATCTCCCGGCCGTTGGCCGTGTCCACGATCACCGTGCGAACCGAGTTGGTTCCGTAGTCGAGTCCGATGGTGTAAGCGGGTCGCATCATGTTGTGGTTTGGTTTTTCGGGCAGTGTTGTTTCAGGCGGTCTTTTTTGCCAGACGTTTTTTAGGGCGGCGCGCGCGCTGGAGCGCCGCCACGCCCCGCCGGCTGTTTTCGCCGTCGGGAAACACGAGCCGGTCGAGGCCGACGGCCACCAGGCCGGCGGCCCGGCGGCGGGGGGCGCTCTGGCAGGTCACCTGGCCGAATCGCGCCCACATGGCGCCGCGCTGAATCTGGTCGGCGAGGTGGTCGAACGCGAAGGCTGGCAGTTGCGTGAGCAGGCCGGTGACGACGACGCGGTGAAGGCCGAGCACATTCAGCGCCCCGGAGATCACCTGGGCGGTGGCGTTCAGCGTGTCCAAGAGCCACGGTTCCATGCCCCGGGCGGCAATCTCGCCCATCAACTGATCCATGGATTGAACCGGCCGTCCGTGCGCCCGGGAAAAACTCTCCAGCAGACCCCGCTCTGACACGAGCGTTTCCA
>Ga0116147_1004613_pt1 | contig 12192 bp, 10 predicted proteins | sample AD_JPNHG3_MetaG_FD_89749 | JGI IMG/M metagenome (GOLD analysis project Ga0116147, IMG submission 89749) | Active sludge microbial communities of municipal wastewater-treating anaerobic digesters from Japan - AD_JPNHG3_MetaG | ecosystem: Engineered > Bioreactor > Anaerobic > Digestate | place...
CGGTCTCGTCGCTCGTGATGCTGTAAACGGAGTTCGCGATATTGGTCTGGTCCGGCAGATTGTTCGCCACCGTGACGACAAACTGCCGCGTACCCGATCCCCCCGCTTCCACGGTCCCGATATTCCAGGTTATCGTCCTGGTGGTATCGTTGTACGACCCGTTGCCGGAAGCCGACTTGAAGGTGGTGTTCGCCGGTATGGTCTCGTTGATCACCGCGTTGTTCGCCGCCGCGTTGCCGGTGTTGTTGTAGGTGATGGTATAGACGATGTCGCCGCCCAGGTCTACCGTAGCGGGGTTGCCTTCTTTGAAGATCGTCAGCTTTGCCTGCTTGAGCATCACGTCCTTGTTTGTCTCCGTCCCGCCGGAGGCTACCGTCACCGGATTGCCTATAAATGTCCCGGCGGGATCGGTTATCTTCCGAACCCCGGTGCCGTCCACGCTGTTGAAGGCGGCGATGTAATAGGTGCCGGGAGCAATATCAGAAATGGTATAAGTACCGGGACCGCTGATGTTCGTCCCCTTGACCAAGGTGGTCAACTGGGCGTCGGAATAGGCCCCGACATAAATGGGACCGCTTTTGTATACACCGCCGATAGTCCCGGAAATACTTCCCGGGGGTAGTTTAATATTGATCTTCGTTCCGGTTCCTATGAAATCGTAATTGAAATCATGCTCCACATCTACAATGTTGACATTCGATGATACTTCGGAAGCCACTGTAAGTACTTTGAATTTTATTTGGATAAGATCCACGGGGAGCGGAGGGAACGAAGACGAAGTACCCGGCCAAGTGGGTGGATTTGCAGAATCGATCCAAGACATTTGCACATATTTGTTCGTCGTCGGGTCACCGTCGGGATTGCCGGATTTATTGTACGCCTTAGTGCTGGCCGTGTTGAATCCGGTATTATATTTCGTACCGTAACCGAGAAACTCGAGTTTTGTGGCATCGAAATATACGGCAAATGTTGTCCCGGTCGAGGCGCCACCGCCATCCACGTTATACCTGGCGGTAATTGTGACGGTGTCTCCAACTTTCGGATTTGCATTGTCGGGATCAAGCGTTACTCTCTGTGCCTGGGCAGCAAAAAGCGAGTATCCAAGACTTCCTAACAAAAGCAATAAAGCTACCAGCATTACTTGTAGTCTTTTCATCCTAAATATCCGGAACATATTGCCTCCTCTACTATTCTCCCTGTGTGTTGCATCAGCATCTTAATTATCTTGCCTTTGATTGCTATTTTAACAGTTTCAGTAAACACCTATTGGCCTTGAAATCGTAGTTTATCGACGTTTCCTGAGCCGTTGCCGTTATGTAACTTGTTTGACCATCCGGATCGTCTTTCACCTTGACGTTAATTCTTGTCAATTTGAGGGGCAGGGAAAGAAAGCTCGGCCAATCGGCGGCAATGCCCAGCCAGGCGACTCTCACAAATTTATCGGTGCCGCTGTCGCCGTCAAGGTCCTTGACATCTTCATAAACGGTCTGTCCGCCACCAACCAGGCCTTCACCGTAAGTATCCTCCAGCCAGAGTTTTTCGACGAACTTCGAATTATAATGAATCTGGATGGCAATTCCCGTTGTTTTCTGTTTTTCGGCGGTGACATCATACATGATGTCTATTTGTTTCGATTCACCCGGGGCAACGGCAATCGCATCGGGAACAAAGATTGCGATCTGCGTGCCGGCTAGACAAACCGATACCGACATAAAGAGATTTATCACAAGGATGGTCAATACTCTCAACACCTGCGATTTCATTGCATTCTCCTTTAAAATATTCTGTAATTGCCATTATCGGGCGCCGTCGGCCGTGAAACCGCGGCGTCCGACATTCCATCTCTCACGGATTCAAATTAACATTGTATTGGTCGAGGTACGCCTTGATCGCCTCCGGCGTGGTCCGCTTGGCATCCGGCCCGATCAGACCATCCGTCAGATCGGTGTCCTGGAAGCCCAGAATGTAGCGGATTATAAGCAGACCATCACGATAAGCCTGCAATTTATCATTGTTATCCGCATCCATCATCATTCCCGACCCATCAAGGTAGGCCTTGATCGCTTCTGGTTCTTTTCTCGTTGCATCCGGCCCGATCAGACCATCCGTCAGGTCGGTGTCCTGGAAACCCAGAATGTAGCGGATCATCAAGAGACCGTCACGATAGGCCTGTACCTTGGCATTGGCATCGACATCAAGATTGTAACTCTGAACCTTGAAAGTCACCGTTTCCCCATGGAAAAGGTAATGAAAGTCATTTTCCACGAGTTCAAACGTTACCTGTGTCGTCTCTCCATCCGCCATCCCGGGACTGGCCATGAATCTTGCCGTGAACAGGCGTAACGGCAAATCCTTGTTTGGCCACTGATATGTCTGATCAATCCACCCTATCTGGACATATTTGTAAGGTGCCACATCATCATAAGGCTCAAAGGGGGGCGATTTGACAATCGAAGCCGTTTCAACATTGGTCGCATCGACGTATGTAAGCTTCGTCGCATCGTATTTCATTTTGAAAGTCAAACCACTCGTTGTCTTGTTGGGCACTGGGTCGGAAGTCGTATAATACACATCGAAGGTGAAGTTTGCCCCTGCCCTGCCGGATGGATTTTGTGGATTGGCCGTCAGCAGCTGATACTTCATGCTGTCAACCAAGGTAATATTCTTATCGGCGAGATCCCCGCCCGAGACCGTCACCGGATTCCCGGCATATGAGCCTTGTGGATCAGCCGGCTCCGGAACCTGATTACCGTTGGTATCAATGAACGCCGCCAGATGATACGTTCCGTTAGCCACGTAAATCGTATAGGTTTTGCTTGTGGTTCCCGAAGACCAAGCAGTTGAATATCCGGAAATAAAACCTGAAAAATTCGGGTCTTTGTACGCACCTACATACAAAGTTCCGACCTGTGTATTCGTATAGCTTATCGTGCCCTCGATCTTGTAAGTCGCGATGTCCTTACCCGAGACATCGGTTCCGGCCACGACAATCGGCGTCCAATTTACGTATACCGGCCGGGTCCCCGGATTCCAGGTCGCGCTGTCCGGACCTATATAAGCCGCCACATAGTATGTGCCGTCAACAGCGGACAGGCTGTATGCCTGGTTCGTCTTTCCCGTCGTCCAGTCGTACTTCTGCATTCCGATAGGGTTCGAGAAGGTTGTATCGGAGCTCTTGAACAGGGACACAAAAAGCTTGCCCGTATCCGGACCGGAGTAATTGAATGTACCGTTTACCTTCCACTCAGGCAACGCATAGGTCAGCACCGGCACATCCACCGGATTCGAATACACCGGCGTCGCCGAATTGTCCTTCCCTCGTACCTGAATCGCGTTCGCACCCGCCGCCAGCGTGGCAGTGTAGGACCAGTTCGTACCCGTCACCGTCGCCGCCGTCCACGTACCCGACGCGCCTACCTTCACCTCCACACCGCCGATGCCGCTGCCGCCGTCCGTAACCGTACCCTTTATCTCATAGGTGGACGTGTTCACCGTCTTCGCACCCGCCGGATCAGTCACCACTACCACGGGAGGTGCCGGCGCCGGCCCGGAAGAAGGAGTATAGATTATCGTGTAATATTTCTTCGGTGTCGCCAAACCGGTAACATTAAAACTCGTGGTCGTCTTCATGTCGGCAACAACTATCGCACCGGTCGTCGACGCACCAGATCTGATTTCGTATGCCCCCGGACCAAGGGTAGTCTTGTCCCAACTGATCGTTGAGGTCGCCTCCGCCTCCTCGTCACCCACATTCCCGTGAGGATCCACAGCAATAACCCATACAAGGGCAGTCGTACCGCCAGCCAAACGTATATCATCGTAATACTTGGGAGTCTTCGCCAAATCCGTCAAATACGTGTAGGTCGTATATTCAACCGGCGTCGGTGGCGCCGGATGCGTAACCGCCGTCTCCGCCTCACCGATGATCACAGTGGAAACCTTGACCGCAGAACCGACAGTCTGCCCCGTAGCAGTAATCGACGTCTGCCAAGCAGCGGCCTGTGAAAGTTCCGCACAGATCATCCCGGCAAATATCAGCATCAAAACGACCACCAGACATGCACAGGTTTTTTTTGCCATTTCATCACCTCATAACAACAGTTATATAAGGGTCTACGGTTTGCAGACTAACTGATAATATTGATTCCCGCCGCTGCCGGTCACCTGATAGGAGGAAACCGCCTTCATATCGCCGACAAGAATCCCACCCGATCCCGTTTTGCCGGCTTTCAATGCACAGTTTCCGGGAACAGCATTACCGAGATCCCAAATCAATGTGGCGGTCCCACTCGCCGCATTGCCGATATTTCCTCGTGGGTCCACGGCGACAGTCCAGACGTACTGATTGTCCCCCAGCGCTTGAACCTGCTTGGCAAGCCGCCTGCCGTCAGCACCGATGAGTTCCATTTTCACCGAGTACTCCGGCGGCGCCGGTGGCGCAGAGAGGCTTTCTTCCACATCGCCGACGCCGAACACCACATTGTAGGAAGAGACTCCTCCCAGATCCTGCCCCGTCGCCCGGATTACAGCCGACCAACCAGCGGCGCTGTCAGCGGCCATCACCGGCGCGGCAATCAAAAATATCATCGTGAATAGCAAGGCTATCTTTCTTTTCATTTTCATCCTCCTGAAATGTCCATTGAGGGAGGTGAATGGGCTCCGGCCGTAACTGAGGCCTGAAGCCCATTCACCTCTAAATAATCTGTTTATATCAATTGTGCGGAATTACCACGCCTCTTCAATTTGCCTGCAATGTGAATCGGGCCGCATTCTTGAATTTTACCCAGTAACCGCTTCCAGCCGCCATGGTGCTGGTCAGATTGTACCCGGAAGCACCGCTGAAGCCGAAGATCGCTTCCACCGCATCAGTCGGAACAGCGGTCGGAATTACCGTCCCGTTGACCGAACCCATCAGGTACCACCCGGCTGTCGTAATGTCGTTTACCGAACTGGTAAAGTTCTGTCCGCTGATCGTATAGCTCTTCGCCTGGGGAACCTTGATCCAGTAACCGACACCGGGAGTCAACACCGTCTCCAGAGAATAACCGGTAGCGCTGTTGAACTTGAAGGCCGCTTCGGCGTCGGGGAACAGGGTTGAAACCTTGCAGTCATCAGGCGTCACGGGCAGGGAAACCAGGTTCCATCCCGCCGTCAGTGTGATGGTCGCCGGAATCTTGTAAGTCTGTTCGATGGTAAAGTACTGTTTGGGCGAAGCCAATCCGGTCACGGCATACTGTGTGGTCGTGCGCATGTCGGCCACAACGATCTCGCCCAGACCGTCGTAACCCTTCCTCAGGATAAAGTAACCGGTGGCGCTGAATTGGGAGGGATCCCAACTCAATGTGGCCGTAACGGCAGTTTCTTCATCGCCGACATTGCCATGGGGATCGACGGCGATAACCCACTTGTTACCCTGATCGTTCTTGACTCTGATGTCGTCGAAATATTTCTGTGTCCTGGTCGCCTCCGTCAGATATGTATAAGTGGTGTACTCCACAGGCGTGGGAGGCGCCGGATGTGTTATCGCTTCTGAATCCTCGCCAATGGTGACGGTGGAAATTTTCACCGCCGATCCGACAGTTTGTCCGGTCGAGGTGATGACCGCACTCCAGCCATTACTGGCAGCCAGCGCAAAGCTCTTACCGCTCACATTCGCCCCGGTCACGGCGACAACGCCGGGGTACGAGCCCTTGGGATCAGTGCTCTGCTGTGTGGCGGTACCAATGTATGCCGCAATGAGATATTCCCCGTTTTTCACGTACACCGCATATTCCTGGGTTGTTTTCCCGGTATCCCAGACATAGGTACTCATGGCAAGGGGCGTCGTGAAGGAGGTGTCAGTCTTGTCGAAGGCGCCCACATACAGGGTACCCGTTTTGCTGCCGTTATAGGTAATCGTGCCTGTCACCGCATAATAATCTTCGGGTACGAGGTTGGTGGGAAGCGTATAACTGTTGTTGGTGATCGTTACACTTGTCGGGTATTTTGCCCAGGGCTCCCCGACGTCCCAGACTCCGTTCATGTTTTTGTCGATGAAGGCCCGGACGTAATAGGTACCGTTGGGAATCCCCGCCAGGTTGACGGCTTTCGTGGTCGTACCGGATGGCCAGCTCTGAATTTGCTGCCCGTAGGGAGTGACGAAGTTCGTATCCGAAGTCAGATAAGCAGCCGCCACCAGGTTGCCGGTGGCCACACCGTTGTAGCCCACTGTGCCGTTTATGTTGTTTGTCCCCGTAATGGTGATTTCCGCCGGAGTCACGGGAACGGCAAAACCGGAAAGGAGTACCGGAAAGGCGCCGCCGGTGAGGTTGTCCCAGTTAGCGGTATCGGTCTTGGGGACTGCACCTACCAGGATCGGTACCGGAGCCGTGGACTGCGGATCACCCTCTGTCCCGTATCCCGCCGCCGGGTTGTGCAACTCGGTCTGAATCAGGTTCAGGTAGTAGGTGCCGGGCGCCGCGTCCGGTTTTACCTTGAACTTGGCAATAAAAAGAGGAAAGCTCGCACCGGGCGTCGGGTTGGGATACTTGCCGCCGCCACTGGTCATGTCGATGGCGGCGCCGCTGAAATAGACCTTGCCGGATGACGTCGTTCCCTGGCGGTTGGTCTGGGTGGTCGTGCCGTCTTTAGTAAAGGAGAAATCGAAGGTGGAAGTGACGTCTGTGGAAAGCCCCTCCGCATTCACCACCGGGGGGAGTAAGACGTCGTTCGGATAGACGGCGGTAAAGGCGCAACCGGCGATATTCTGGAGATCGCTGACGCCGATGTGCAGGTAGACATCTTCATTTACACTAAAATTTTTCTTTTCCGTCCCCGTATTGTCACAGGTCTTGATACTCATGTCGTATGCCGACCAGGACGTTCCCAGAAAGCAAAACACGAGACAGAACATAATCGCAAGGGACATTATCCAATGCTTTTTCTTCATGGTGTTCCTCCATTTAGATATGTCTAACCGAGGGAAAAAATGCTGGTTGCAACCAAAAAACAAATAGCGTCGGCAGTTCAGGCATACAATGCCTGTCCGGTTCTGGGAGGCGGTGTTTCCGGAACTTCAACCCTTGATGGATATGTTTTTCCTGAAATCAAGTCGATAGGGCTATCATACCGGGGGACAGCAAAGCCACATGACGAAATCAGACAGGGGGTATCGAAAAGACTGATATGCTTTAGTATGGGAGTGTTCTCAGATTTAATCACCTTTTTCAGCCCCGCTACAATCTTGAAGGACTCGATGACCCCTTCCATGCTACCCTTGAATTCCTCCGGATAATTCACCGACAGGTACAGATTGCGGACATGGATGATTGCGTCTTCCAAATCCAAGGCATCATTGTTGTTTACAGCTCCAGGGTGGTGATGCGCAGGAATAGCCGTAAGGAGGAATGCCCCCATCAGTAATATCGAAATGACGCCTCTTAACCTTTTCATGACCTGTCCACGATTAACCCAATTTTCCATTGAGCAGATTTGTATGTAAGTCGATGTTAAAAGTCAAGTCTAATTTGTAACATTGTGACTGAATACACACTTAAGGTGTGAATTGGGTCACACCTTACCGGGAAGCGGAAATAAAAAAACCTGTGTAAATCTAAATTCCTGTTTTCAAAATAACCCTCTACGTCATCTGGTAACATAGAGGGCAAAAAAGATCCCTCCCCGCAAAAAATGCCGACAGGAGCCGCCGGCTTCCGGGAGGGGGCATGAAACGATATCATTATATATGAGCATGGCTCGTGGCCTTCCTTCCCGGTAGCTCGCGGGTACCGTTACACCGATAGGGGTTGCTGTTGAGCCTTGCCAAGGCCGTTCTTCACAACCGCGCACCGCCGCCCGGGGATAAAGTTTTCCTGGTGTCGTCTTCCGGTGACCGGTAGCTGATGGTCAAAATACCGCCACCCCGGTTGACGAAGATCAGCCGGTCGCATCCCCGGGGGTTCTTGAGGGATAAGAAATGCACCTTGAGTACGGTCAGGGAATGAGTGGGATCGACAATCGTTTCGGGATCGTCATGGACAATCTCCAGGCGCACCGGTCCAGAGGGAGCGTAGACCTTGATATGGCAGAAGCCCTCGCTGTCCCGGTTGAAGGTGAGATCAAGGGATCGGCCCGGCGCCAGGACCACCGGCCGGGGCCACAACCAGTGATCGACATCCTGTAACACCGCCTCGTTGAAATAGAAACGGGAGGAGTTGCCGTCACCCCGGCCGGGTATACCCGTTATTACCGCAACAAGAACAGCGATCACAAATCCCGCCAGAGCGGCGGCCATGTGGGCGCGATAAGAATGCACCATGTCGAGCACTGTATAAATAAAATGTCTTTTTGCACCTTGCCGTTCCAGGGCCGCCTCGATGTGCCGGCAGAGATCCCCGCGCACCGCCTGCCGTTCAAAGGCGTCCCGCAACAGGGCGATTCCCTGCTCCTGGGCGGCAAGCCGCTCCAGAAGCCGTCGGCAATCATCGCAACGGGCGAGGTGCAGGTAAAGGCGGACCGTCTCCTCTTTCCCCAGATCGCCGTCCAGGTTCCGGCTCAGCAACAAACCTGCATCTTCACAGCCCATCATCTCGGATCGCTTTCTTTCCATAGGCATTCAGGAGACGTTATCCATCACGGTTAGTAACCATCCCGGGCAAAAAGTTTACAATTTGTCCAATATTTTCATGATCTGTCTCCGCGCCCGGAAAACACGGCTTTTCACCGTCCCCTCGGGAACGTTCAGGAGCTGGGCGGCCTCCGTGTAGGACAACTCTTCGAAACAGACAAGCATGAACGGCGTTTTAAGCTCCTCGGAAAGCGAATGCACCGCCCCGGCAAGGCGCTCCACGAACTCATGCTGCTGGACATTGGCAAGGGGGTCATCGCCATCGGTTTGTCCGAAGAGGTGGTCGAGGCACAACATGTCGAACCTCCTTTCCGGCGCCCGACTGAGATAATTGCGTACCTTGTTGAGGGCGATGCCCATAAGCCAGCTCAAGAACCGGACTTCGCCCCGGAAACGGGAAAGGGACTGGTAGGCGTCGAGAAATGTTTCCTGGGTCAGGTCCTCGGCAACCACCTTTTCGGAAAGATAACGGCGGATGAAAAAATATATTTTTTTATGATATTGTCTGACAAGCTGGCAAAATTGACTGGCGTCACCCCCCAGCGCCATCTCGATGATCCGCTTTTCCCTCTCCGGGGAGAGGAAGTCGCTCGTGGTCATTGAGTCAACCTTATACGGCAGTGTCACCGTCAATTCAAGAAAGCGATCCCCATGACAAAATCACCATATCAAGCCGGCTCATACCGAAGCATCGTGAAACACCGTTCCGGACCGGGCGGCACCGCCGAGGATCGTCAGCATCCGGTCGTGGATCAGGCCGTTCGAAGCCGCCACGTGGGGGGCATCGAGGGTGAATTCCGCCCCGTGGATGTCGCTGACCCGGCCTCCCGCCTCCCGTACCAGCAGACAGCCGGCGGCCATGTCCCAGGGCTTCAACTTCAATTCCCAGAAACCGTCGAAACGGCCCGCTGCCACATAAGCCAGATCCAGGGCCGCCGACCCGGCCCGGCGGATCGCCTGGGCATTCATGGCCATGACCTCGAAATAATTCAAATTATTATCGGAGCTGTGGCGTATGTCGTAAGGAAAACCCGTCGCCAGGAGGCACCGGGACATTTTCGCGGTCCGGGAGACGGCAATCTCCTTGCCGTTCAAAAACGCCCCCTGCCCTTTCACCGCCGTGAACATCTCCGCCAGCATGGGATTGTAAACGATCCCCAAAACGCAAACACCCTTGTATTCCAGGGCGATGGATACACAGAACACCGGATACCCGTGGGAGTAGTTGGTTGTGCCGTCCAGGGGATCGATGATCCAGCGAAAGGGAGAGCCGTGGCTCGTGGCCGGCGATTCCTCGGCGAGGATGTCATGTCCGGGGCAGCGGGACCGGATCGCGCCGACGATCATCTCCTCCGCCGCCTGATCCGCTTCCGTGACAATGTCTATCTCCCCCTTGAAACGGATGAGGTGCCGGTCGTCGAGGTGGCGCCGCAGATAGTCTCCCGCCTCCCGGGCCAGGGATTGTGCGACCTCCAAATACCCTTGCCAATCAAGGGCTCCGCTTTGCCCCTCCCCATCCATATCCCTTTCCTCATTCCTTTCCCGGTCCATATCCATTTATCAAATCCTGTTGCATCGAAAGACATTTGATGTTACCAACTCGCATTATTCCATATTTCCATGGATCCCGCCCGAGAGGGAACAGGGGACGAAAAGCGGCAGCGACCTATCCTGACCGGGCGGCGACTTGTCTCCGCCTTCCGGAAGGCGGCCGGCGGAAGGAACGATGGCAACGGACAAACCGTTAACAAAAGAAAATATCGACGTCAACAAAGAAGATGCCGCCGGCGCTCTCATCCGTGTCAGGGAGGGCAAGGGGCTGACGCTGCGCGATATCCATGCCGTCACGAAGATCACCCTTTCCAGCCTGGAGGCTATCGAGCGGGGAGATTTTCATCTCCTCCCCGAACCCGTTTACGCCAAAAACTTCATCAAGTCTTACGCCAGGGTGCTGGAGATAGACCCGCAGCCACTTTTGTACCAATATGACAACTACTTGAAGGCCCTCAACAAACCCAAGACACCCCCTGCGGATGACGGCGGGGGTGAAAAAGCGGCGGCGGCAAAAGAAAAGAAGGGCCGGCTCGCCAGGATAGTGACGGTCCGGAACGCGGCGGTGCTGCTGGTGGCGGTTATCCTTGTGATCTTTGCGGTTTATTTCCTGTCCGAACATGAGGCCCCGACTTTGCCGGCGGCCGGCGATCGGCAGCCGGCGGCGGCGCAACAGCCGGCGGCCGGTCCAGGCGCTTTAGCCCCGCCGGGCGGACCAGGAGCCGCACCTTCGTCCCCGGCGCCGGGGGCGCAACAGGCCCCTACCGTCGCCGCGGCGGCACCCGGAAAGACGGCCGCTGCTCCACTTGGAGCGGAAACGACTTCCCGGCCCGCCCCGAGCGCGGCGGGGACGGTATCGGCATCACCGCTCCGGCTGAAGATCGGCGCGACGGAAAAGACCTGGCTCCGGATAACCGCCGACAACGGCAGGCAGGAGGAAGTGACGCTGCACAGAGGGGAAGCTATCGAACGTAACGCCAGGGAATCATTCCAGATCGACATCGGCAACGCCGGGGGTGTGCAGGTCTGGTTCCAGGATCGACCCCTCCCCGCCTTGGGCCAAAAAGGGGAGGTAAGGCATCTCCGGCTGCCCTGATCACCTCCTGCCCCGATCACATCGCCAGGGCCCGGCCCGGCAAGGAAGATCCGGAGCTGCACTTCGGTTTTTCCGCCCCTGAACCTCATCCCCTCGTTCAGGCCGCGGGCAGAGATGCCGCCGGCAAGAAAAAGCAACGCCGAAAGATTTGACAATCCCCCGGTAATGCTTTAAAGGGCGGGAAAGTGAAAAAAAGCTCCAGAAAGGAGAGCTGATATGTTTGGCATCGGTATGCCGGAATTGCTCGTTATCCTTGTGATCATCCTGATTATCTTCGGGGCCGGAAAACTCCCGGAAATCGGCGGGGCCATCGGCAAGGGTATCAAGAATTTCAAAAAGGCGACCCGCGAACCCGACGAAATCGACGTCACCCCGGAAAACAAAAAGATCGAGCCCAAGTGACCCCCCGGGGAGGCAGCAGGGGAGGCGGAAGGCAACTGATAAAGGGGCATGCCGTATCCCCGCGCGAGGCTTGAAATAAGGCCCGCCGGGCATGCAACGGCCGACGGAACTTTTGCCGCGTCAAGGGTCCGTTATTAAGCGAGTACCGCAAATCTTCTCTCATCTTCAGACCATCCCCGTCCCGTCCTTGACGGCAACATCCTCAGCGTCGCGCCGTTGCGCCCCCGGCATTGCTCAACCAGCCGGAGCAAAGCCGATCTGAATCCGGGCGCTGTTTTGCTGCCCTTGCACCGGAGCAGACCCCGACAGCAAGACAACCCCCCTTCCGCCTGGATTGCCTCCCCCTGTTTTCAACAGCGGATCAGAACGGAACGTCGTCGTCGGGAAGGGATTCCGGGCTGAAATAAGGCGGTGCCGACGCCGGCGCCTCCGACGCGACGGGCAGCTGATCTCGCTGCTGTCCCTTGGCATCGAGCATTTTCATATTGTTCGCCGTGATCTCGGTCGTGTATCGCTTGACCCCTTCCTTGTCTTCCCA
>Ga0116147_1004628_pt1 | contig 12162 bp, 9 predicted proteins | sample AD_JPNHG3_MetaG_FD_89749 | JGI IMG/M metagenome (GOLD analysis project Ga0116147, IMG submission 89749) | Active sludge microbial communities of municipal wastewater-treating anaerobic digesters from Japan - AD_JPNHG3_MetaG | ecosystem: Engineered > Bioreactor > Anaerobic > Digestate | place...
GAGCCTACAACAAATGTGGGTGGTTTTCCGACGTACCTCCTTAGAATGTGCGAGGTTTTGACGGCTAGGCGAAGAGGGCCGGACCAATCTGGATTTTCTTAGTAGATCAAGGGCTGCCTGAGGGCTTTTTCAGGCGTGCTCGAGAAACCCGCCCGCGTATCCATATTATGATACCTGCCTATGCCTGCGGATTTGTTGCCGGCGCGACTCCGAAAAAAGGGGGCGCCGTTGCCGACGCGAATTCAGATAACTCGTACCTGCCAAACCACCCAGAATCCGAGGAGGTTGATCAAAAAGCCTGCCGGAAAACGAATAGGACTAGCCAGAATCTGGTTGAGCCAAATGCGCCTGTATCGGGGACCAGGGTTACCCCACTCTGGGGCATCCTGTCCATTTTTGAACGGGCTTTTCGAGGATCCTGTTCAGATCCTGCCTGGTTTGGCAGGCGACAATTATCAGAATTCGGGCCTGCAATTGCCAATCCTTTTTCTGTCATCGCGTCGTCATTGAATCCGCAGGCAGAGGAGTCTGGCATAATCTGGCCATGCGCCTCTTTCCATCGAGTATGCCCGAGAAGGAATTAGGCGGCCGCAAAGTCTCTATGAAACGCCAGAAACTCCCGTGTTTTGCCTGCTCCCGGTCGAAACCGGGCATTTCCTGAGCAGGTCAGCGTACAAACCGTACAGTGTTGTTACAGATGAGCGGACCCCCTGCTAAATGCGGTTTCGCCTAGAGGCCTGTGCAACGTGGCTTTCACCGACAACTGCGCGTGTCCAAGCGTAGGCAAGCCCCCGGCGCGATGCGTTCGGCCAATAAGCAAGACTCGCAACCTTTCCAGCGATGTGGGTAATGCATAGCGGCCACACGACAGGCTGGTACGGGCAGAGTTCGGATGGCTGACAGAATGGATGTGACATGAATGTCCAATCACACAGGAACAAGAACCGAGGCTGCGGAAGCCATTGAGGCCATAGCCTCAGTCTTCCGGACCCACCATGAGCAGCGCCATTTCTCCGGCGCAGGGCTCGTGAAGCGTGGCGATGAGGTTCTGTTTTCCGGCGCGTATGGATACGCGCACAGAGGTTGGCGAGTCCCGAATACCGTGTGTACCCGGTTCGACACGGCCTCCATCACCAAGTTGTTCACTGCGGTGGCTGTGCTGCAGCTAGTGGAGCGTGGGCTTTTGTCACTGCATGATAGGGTGCTCGACATCCTCAAACTTCCGGGAACTACGATTTCGCCGCGGGTCGACGTGTACCACCTGCTCACTCATTCGTCTGGAATAGGCGACGACGCTGACGAGGAGGCGGGGGAGAGCTACGAGGCCATTTGGACGGACAAGCCAAACTACTTGGTAAGGGAGACTGTGGACTTCCTGCCGCAGTTCGTGCACAAGCCGGCCAACTTCGAGCCGGGCGATGGATGCAGGTACAACAACTGCGCGTTTGTGTTGGCCGGCCTGGTGGTGGAGAAGCTTACGGGCCAGAAGTATCGAGACTATGTCCGTGAGAACGTGTTCAGGCGGGCGGGTATGTCCGACACTGAATTCGTGGCAATGGACACGGTAGCCGAGAACGTAGCGGAGGGCTACTCCGCTGTGACAGACGATGACGGGAAGCTGGTCGGCTGGCGGAAGAACATCTACTCGTTTCCTCCCATAGGCTCGCCCGACGCGGGCGCATACACGACGGTAGGCGATCTGGACGTGTTCATGAGGGCGCTCACAGGGAGCAAGTTGCTATCGAAGCAGCTCACCGAAGATATGCTGACTCCCAAGGTAATGTACAGGCAGACCGCGCGCGCCACGTACATGATGGGATATGCATTCGAATTCGCGCTCGAGCCTGGCAGCGGCAGAATCATGTACATGCAGAAAGACGGGGATAACCCCGGGGTTGACGGCGTGCTAAGGTACTACCCTGATACCAGCACTGTAGTTGCGATCCTCGCGAACCAGGACTGCAATGTATGGGATATGGCGAACGAGGTGGATGGGGCGCTCGAGGGCCTGCTCGTCTGATTGGCACGTCCATCGTCTGGTTTGTGGCGTGGTCCTGTTCAGAACAGCGAGAGCTGAGTCCTGCTGTATGGCTGACGGTAGGCCTCGATGATGTCTTCCATCTTGTACAGGATGCCCAGCCTATCGCACTCCGCGCAGAACACGCGCCACAGTTCACTTGCCCTGGGAGAGCGGCATTCGTACGAACTGCCGAATTGCTTAGCATACTTGAGCCTGAGACCGGGGAAGTGTTCATCGAGTTTCGAGTAGTACCACTCTCGCTGGTTCTGTCGCAATGTGACTCCGAAGGCCGGATAGACGAACCCTGCGCCGGCCTCGCTTGCTAGCCGGATGATGCTGACCACGTTGTCATCGTTATCCTCTATGAACGGCAGTACCGGCATGAGCAGTATTCCTGCGAAAATGCCGTTTTCGGCAAGCTGCCTGATGGCAGAGAATCGCCTGGAGGCCAAGGGCGCGCGCGGTTCGATCTTGCGGCACAGTTCGTCATCGGCTGTGGTGACGGTTATCTTGACTAGCACGGGCGAATGAGTCTTGATCGAGGTGAGCACGTCGATATCCCGCGTCACCAGATCGCTCTTTGTTGCTATCGAAGCCCCGAAGCCGTGCGCGTCTACGAGCTCCAGCGCGCCTCGCGTTAGGCGGTGCTCCTGCTCGAAAGGGTTGTAGGGATCACTCATTGAGCCGGTGCCCACAACGCCTTTTCTGCGTTTGCTTCTCAGCTCCCGTGCGATCAGGGCGAGGGCGTTATCCTTTGCCCGCACCTGATCGAAGTCCTCAATCCGGTAGCACTCACTGCGGCTGTCGCAGTAGATGCACCCATGGCAGCAGCCCTTGTAGATGTTCATATTGTAGTTGTTGCCAAACCACGAGCTGCCCTCGGCGTAGCCGGAGATGATTGTCTTTGCGGGGATGAACTCCATGCTCAGGATCCCTTCCATATGGTCAGTCGCGGGGACCGGAGGCGTTGCCGACGCACTGGTAGGCTACCACAGCTCGAACGGTCGCCACTCTCCGGTGAGGGGCGATGTGACGTCGATCTGCCCCGTGATGGGAGTGCCGTACACCAGCACACACTCCTCGGGCGTTTCGAGTATGCCGCCGTCTTTCACTATCCGAAGAGGCCCCTGCCAGCGGATCCAGCCGAGGCGCTCATACCACTCCGGGCGGCTGGGTGAAAGCGCACCCAGATCATAGCCAGATATCTCGCGCTGCAGGCGGCGCATCAGGGCTGAACCGAATCCCTGCTTGCGGCAGTCTTCGCGAGTCGCGACGCCCTCGACATATGCCGTGTTCAGCCACGGACCGCTGCCGATACGCAGGCGGCGGTCGAGCCATAGGGCGTGCGATACCAGCAGGCCGTCGATGTACCCTAGCACATGAACTCGGTCAAGCGGCAGGTTCATGTAGTATGAGTAATCGCACTGGAACACCCGCGAACACAGCTGGATGACGTCACCGATCTGCGACGGCGTCATCTTCCGCGAAGAGACGGTGAGCAACTCCAGAGCCAAGCTGCATAGACCTCCTTTGTGGGCGCCTCGGCGGACACCTGCCGGGCACGGGCCTTCTAGAACGTCGGTCTTCGGGAGATCTTTCGCCAGTGACAGATGGGGTTACTTACCGCCTATTTGGCGGACACGCCCAAGCGAAGGAAGGCGTATGACAAAGTAGCCTTGGGCAGATTTGCGGGCGGGGTGATGTTCTTCTTCGCCGGATGCCTGCTACTGCTCATGGCCGGAATCGTAGAAGCGATCAACTACCGATATCGTCAGGCCTAAGGTACTTCCGAATGAGCGACCTCTGTTGAGCGCGGAAGTAGTCCTTGGTCTCGCTCCAGGAAACGCCTGATCTCATGATGGGGTCGGGTTCTCTGTCGGCATCATCGAAGTACGCCAAGCTGCGAATTAAGTGGTACTCACTGTAGTCCACACCTAGATACTTCTTCTCCATTAGCCCGAATAGGCTTTCGAGCGGAATCACCTGCCGGCTTATGAAACGCAAGTCGATGAAGTCCTTCTTGCTGCCCCGGCCCGAAATTGCGGTGATCTTCATTAGGCCGATGTCTCGTGGATCAGCTATCGAGATGCGGTTGAATGCAGTGGGCGGGAAGAGCAGTCCATACGGATAGTGAAGAAACGTCACCCTGACATCGTTCAGGAAGCCGTGAACTGTGCCAATGGCTTCACCGGTGAGACGGAAGTGGCCGGCTACACTCAAGGCCTGGATGATGTCGAATGTGTCGAACGCGGCCTGTGAGAAGAAATCTAGGTCGTAGGATTCCCTGTGACCCAGTTGGAGAGCCAGTCCTGTGCCTTCGGCTAGGTAGAACCGCTCCATCGGCAGTGTTGCCGAAAGAAGGTCTAGAACCTCCAGCCCACGCGGGGGTAGGATGTCGACAAACACTTGACCTCCTCCTCACCAAGATCGTAGTAGTTTTGCCACAGTCGCGCCGTCTTTCGCGACAGCTGTCTACTGCCTCGCACAACCTCGACTATCTGAGCATCGCCGTAGCGATGCATCATCCACTGGATCGCAGAATCATCGCCTTCCTCCATCAGCCTCTCTATGATGAAGAAGTAGTCCGCATCGACATCCAGATGCATAGGGTCCGTATCCCAAAAGAACTTCGCCACTGAGCGTGGAGGAGTCTCCATGATGCATCGCCCCATTCTGCGATCAGTCTGTCACTGCCTAATGATGTCGCATTTCGATGGTACCATCTTCCCGCGTGCGGCGCAACAAGCCTATTCACAGCGCGTCCATCTGATGGGGTTGTACAGGCGGTCGTAACAGCGATTGACTCCGCTGGCGTCGGGATGTCGACCTTGAAGATGAGTTTCCGAGCAATCCTCTCGGGCCCTGACGGCTTTCTCGGCAGGACAAATCTGACAGGCAGAGTATACCCGAAGAGACAAGGATTGCCGATTCACCCGAGCTACCTGAGTCGAAGGGAGCGAGAGAATCGATTAATCCATGGAAGCGCGTTCTTGTGGTTGCGCTAGCGCTCTGTGCCTTTGTGATGCTGGTCTCGCATGGTCAGCTGATCCCTGTTGGATGTGCTTCCACTTATGACTACGGCAGCAGACTAAAGCAGGTAAGGGAGTTCGACGAGGTAAGGGGGTGCGATCTTTCGGGCATTGAAGGTGTCATCACGTCAGACGTCCTCAAGACGCTGACTTTCGATGCAGCCACTAGGTGGCCGGAGAAAAGCAAGATGCCCATAGATATCGCCCCGGACGATCTAGTCGAATACGGCAAGGATCCGTGTCTGGGGGTTAGGCAGCTTCACAAGAAGGGGTACACTGGCAAGGGGGTTAGTGTTGCGCTATTTGACCAGCCGCTGATGAGGGATCATGAGTCCTACGGCAACGTAGACTACACTTACACTATCCTCAACCAGGACGCTAATCAGCGCTCAAGTATGCATGGGCCGGCAGTCATGTCTTTACTGGCGGGCCACGAAATCGGCGTTGCGCCTGATGCCAAAGTGTTCTACTACGCTTATCCCTCATGGAAAGCCGACCAGAAAAACGAGGCTGACCTCTTCTACCATGTGATCGAGCGCAACAAGGCCTTGCCGCCCGATGAGCAGATAAGGGTTATCAGCATGTCGCACGGCGTGGACCGGTCATGCATCAATGGCGAACTGCTTGCCAGGGCTGAGAGGGCTGCCAGAGACGCCGGCATCATAGTCATTGATGTTGCCACAATCGATATTGGCGCGGTCAGGGCAGTGCCGCTTGCCGACAAGAACGACCCAAGCAGCTACGTAGCAGCTTCGTGGGCACGCTACTGGGGCGGATGCCTCTACGTTCCGACTGGGCGAACTACGGCTGACGGGAAGGCAAACCGCAACAACGGGTATATCTTCTGGGAAGGCGGAGGGCTCAGTTGGGCAGTCCCCTATGTAGCGGGCGTAATCGCCCTGGGGCTGCAGGTAGACCCGGCGCTGACCGAAAAGGCGCCCATCGAATACCTGTACGCCAGCGGTTACGATTTCCATGGAGGAAAGCTCATCAACCCAGCGGGATTCATCGATTTGGTTACGCGCAATTGCCCCAACCCTCGAGACGTGTCGCTGGACAGAGACTACAGATATGTGCTCTACAACGCCGACAGGGTGTCAGAAGACGACCTGCAGGCAATCGGCCATTACATGGCGCAGTTCAGTGACGGCGTTATGAACATACTCATGGACGTCTCGCAATGCGCGTCTGCGCCCGATATCTACGATATGCTCGTCCTTGAATCAAAGACTCGAAGGGGCCGATTGAAGGGAATACAGATCTTCGGGACTTCTCGTGATGTTCCGGCTTTCGACATTCGCTACAAAATCCAGGCTGCAAAAGGCATAGAGGAGTGTGGCAGTTTCAAATCGGACTTCTTTTACTCGAACTTCATGAACGACAGCCGCTACTTGAGAGAGGACTTCAGCATATACAGAGCACTCAATGAAAAGCTCAATGTGAGTTTCGTGCCTGAATGGACGGTTTCGAGGTTGCCGCTCACGATGGGTGAGATAGCGCCTTTCATGGCAAGGAATGCCGAGTACGTTGCCATGATCGGTGATAGGCCCTTTGGCAATGTGGTCAACTTCTCAAGCCCGATATTCGCAAGCTCAAACCATACCGACGATTTCGGGGCTTTCTTGCGCGACAAGGTGGATCGGGAGTTTGGGATACTGAGCAAGGGCGACTATACCCTGTACGGCAACAGGCAGGGCAGGTACCCTGTGAGCGCGTCAGTTGCGGGCGATTTCACGAAGGAAAATGTCGCAAAAGAGAACAGAAAGGGCATCATGGAGTTCATAATCAATGCTCACGGCCAATGGAACAACATTGACCAGTGTATATACACCAGTAGCGACAATAGCTCCGAGAAGCGGGTTTCGTTTCTGAACACGGAAACCATCAACAGCGTACTGGCGGAGAACTACTATGATCTCGACTTATGGACGTGTCTGAACGGCTACAACCTAGACGACAGCAATCTGGTGCATGAGGCGATGAGCAACGGCAAGTGCATGAGCGCCATGGCAACCTCAAGCACACTGTCCAACAACGGTGTGCGCAATGATGTCTCCTTGAGCCAGATGAAGAAGAACAACTTCTACTACTTCTATCTTGTGTATCTGCATAGCCGAGCGCTGGGACACGCAAGGAGCGAGAGCTTCACACTGGGAAAGCGGGCCTACGCGCAGGAGATCTTGAAGAACACCAGCATGCTGTTGGAGGGCAACTACCAGTTCAACTTGCACAACGTGCTGGCTTACCATTACCTTGGGCTGATTGAGTATTGGCGGTGCCCCGGCAGAAGCGGTTACAAGTCTCGAATAGACGTAGGCCCAGCAGCGGCGGAGCGCGCTTCCAGCGGAGCTGATCCTGACACTGCCAGTGTGCCAGATGGCAGCATCATGTTTTCGAGCAAGTACTCCGGAAGTGGTTTTAGGGTACTGTCCTTGATCGCAAGGAGAATCGGGTACCGAATACGGCTAGTTCTTGAATACCAAAGCTCTAGAGACTGCGATTATAGCCTTTTCAATCCGCCCAATGGCGACAAGGTGATGAAGGTTGTGCGGAACGGAATATCTATGGGGAGGCACAGAACGGAGCTGGATCTAGGCTGGTACGAGCTCAAAGCTCTTCTTGAGGTAGGTAACGTAACGATGCGATTCGGGTTTGGCGAACCGTCGGATTTTGTGTTCTTCGATACCGAGCAACTTAGGCCTTTGTTCGAGGCAGGCTCCAAATAGTCGGTCGATGGCGTGATCACCGGCAGGTGGAGTGGAGAATTCGATCCACTGAAGCCGTCATGGCGCGGCACGTGGACGAGCGGCGACGGAAAGAGGTCTTTGCCGTTCGAGCTGTCAGCGGTGGCTGAGATTGTGATGACCACTGAGAGGCGTCTGGGGCACATTGACGTGGCAGTATCAAGGCCAGTGTTCTTGTCGTTGGCCCGAACCGGTGATTCCGATGCGCTGCAACGACTAGTCGACGCAAGAGCCTGGAGGGCGGCCCGGGATATGATCTCCAATGACCTACGGGAGTCATACGGCTTCGAGCCCGAAGAATACTGGTTCTACTTCGCCCCCTATGAGCTCGGGGCCTATGCCGAAGGAAGCTATCACGTGAGAGTGCCCTGGTCTGAGCTGAGAGGCATGGTCGATGCAAATGGACCTGCCGCGTCGGTAGCGTCGAGCGCGCTGCGTAAGTAGGCCGCGCCGTTGGTGTTGAACAAGCGGCGTGCCTCTCAGGGAAGCACGCCGCTAAGTTATGTCGCGCAGTCTGTGTCAACCTGTGCTAGTCTGCGTCAGTCTGCACCTTAGCTATTCCGCCCTGTGTGCCTGGTCTACTTGGCCGAGCTCACGGTCAGCTGATATGCCTCGTTCATGTTGAAATGACCTTTTGACCAGGGTTGCACGACTACGTAGTACCTCGACATCGGCAAAAGCTGCAGCGTCAGGTCCATGAATGCCCCCTTGCCGCCTAGATCCTCATTGGCTACATCCTTCCCGGCGGAATCCACGACTCTCAGCCTGAAGTCAGCCGGCTGTGTGCAAGTGATTCGCACCTTGCCGAGAATCGGAGCATCGAAATACCACCAGTCTTGATCGGTTTCGGTAGGTATGACGCCGCTCACCGACTGCCCAAGCTGAAGGCCTTTGGCCTGGCCTGCCGAGTCGTTGGGTTCCGCGGGATCCTTCAGCGCCGGCTTGACATCGATCTTCATGTTGTATGGAGTGTGCATGTTGTAGTAGTTGTCGCTGTACCCTCGCATCAGCACATAGTAGACACCGGGCTCGAACACGTAATGCGATGCTGCCATGGGCTTTCCTGTGCCTCCGTAATCCTCTCCCGTCAGTACGGTGGCGCCGTCAGGGCGAAGTATGCCCATCCAGTAGTCGGCGGGCTGGTCGGATTCCACTACTATCTGTGACGGGCCGGCGACGTTTACCTTGTAGTAGTCTTTGTCGCCCGGGCGGGATATGAAGGCCGCGAACGACTGCCCGAGGGGCGGTACGGAGGCCTGCTCCGGCGAGTTGTTAGGTTCGAACCTGTCCGGTCCTCCAGGCGTGACGGTTATGGTCATGGTGTACGGAGTGTGCATGTTGTAGTGGCTGGTGCTGTACCCACGCATCACTACGTAGCATGTGCCTGGTTCGTACACATCGCCTTCAAGGAGCATGTTCTGTCCGGGAGTGCCCAAGTCGCCTCCGTACAGCTGTTTCGTGCCCGAGCTGTCTACGATAGACAGATGGTAATCTGCCGGCTGGGTGGATGTCACCTTGATGCTGGTCGGCCATGATACGTCTATCCGGTAGTAGTCGACGTCCCCCGGTCGGTAGATGAAGGAGTCGAATTGCTTGCCCGACACCACAGTTGAGGCCTGTTGGATACTGTCGTTAGGCTCAAAGGCATCGCGGGCCTCTTGGAACTCCGTCCTGAGGGTGTACGGAGTGTCGGACGTGTGCGAGCTTGAGTATCCGCGCACAAGCACGTAGTAGTTGCCCGGTTCGAATACGTCGGCATCGAGGACCATTGTCGTCCCGGGGCTACCCAGATCGCCTCCGACGATTTGAGTTCCTGCTCCGTTTAGTATCGCCATGTAGAAGTCGGCAGGCTGTGTGCACGTTACGTGGAAGGTGCCATGGGTGGTCACGGTGACCTTGTACACATCGACGTCGCCGGTTGTCGATATGGCCCCTCTGACATCTGTACCCAGGGCTATTGGGTTTGCGCGGGCGATATCGTTGTTGGGCTCGCGTTCTGCCCGCAAATACTCAGGCTGCGGCGTTGCCGGTGGAGTCGATGTGGCGGGTGGCTGTGTCGAGGTCGGCGGTTGTGCCGTAGTGGCCGATGTCGACGATGGTTTCGTCAGAACGGCACTCCAGGGCAGGCCTTTCCCTCCGGTGATGGGGCAGTCAAACGTGCCTTGCATCGTCAGGCCGCCTGATGCGTCCCGAGTTACCTTGCCTGTATAGACCTGCTTGCTGTTTCCTATGACCCGCTCGAAGCTGACTGTGCCGTCAGTCTGTATTCTGCCGTCTCCAATAGTGTTGCCGAGAACGGTGCCTGAGAACGTGGTTCCACTCTGCGTAATCGAGAGCTCGCCGAGGAATCGGTTGGCATTGATGCTCCACGTTCCGGAAAGATCGAACAGGGTAGTAGGTACCGTCGCCTGGGGAGTAGCCGAGACCGGCGGCTGTGCTGCGCCGGACGGCTGCGTTCCTTGCGTTCCTCCAGAAGGCTGCGTGGTCTGCCCGAGGGGGATGCCGCCCGCGGGTGGTTTGCCGGGGTTGACTTGTATGGACCCTATTTCCGCCCGTGAGTAGGCCATCAAGGATCCATCAGCCATCTGGAAAACGAAGTGATCTACGTCGTTGAATGTGAAGAAACCTACTAGCTGCGCATCGTATGTAGTTCCGTTCACGAGTGTAACAGATGAGCCAAGAACGTTGGCCGACAGCGCAATCAGACAGGCTGTTGTCAGCAGCAGAGTCAATCGTGTGCGTCGGATGCTTAGCATGATCTTCACCGCCCTTTCTGCTGTAGTGCCATATGCGGCGAGAATTCTCTCAAGGCTGGGTGTGTTCCTGCAATCCAGGCTGTCTTGCAACAGATAATGTGTCTTGCCGCTTCGACTCGGCTGCGTGCCATCCGAGTGCGGTATGTGCAGAGTCTAGCTGAAGGAGCGCTGCTTGCGATGTAGAACTTGGCACACACGAACCGCTTTTCCGCAAGCTAAGTCAAGACGATCGATCCGCCGAGTGGTAGCCTTTCTGCGGGAGGTGAGAGCGTGGACCGGTGGGACGTCGTGGACAGTGTGCAGCGTATGCAGGACTACATAGAGGCGCACATCCAGGACCCGATCACCCTGAGCGACCTGGCTCGTGCTGCAGGTTACTCGCAGTGGCACGCCACGCGTGTTTTCCGGGAGCTGACCGGGAAGGCGCCTTTTGAGTACGTACGGGCGCTGCGCCTAACCAGGGCTGCCCTGCTGCTCCGGGACGAACAGCCCAAGATTGTAGATGTCGCTTTCGACTTCGTGTTCGCGTCGCATGAGGGGTTCACACGGGCGTTTTCCAAGCAGTTCGGCGTGTCCCCTGTCGACTATCGCAGAAACCCGAAGCCGATACGTCTGTTCATGCCCGACCGGGCGCGCGATCGCTACCTGAAACTTCAGAAAGGGGAGATCGAGATGGCCGCAGATGAAGCCACGAAGACAGTCTTTGTCCAGGTGGTTGAGCGCCCGGCGAGAAAAGTGATCCTGAAGCGAGGAATCAAGGCCACGCACTACTTCGAGTACTGCGGCGAGGTTGGCTGTGACGTGTGGGATGCTCTATCGCGCGTCAAGGAAGCGATGTATGAGCCTATTGGAATGTGGCTACCCAGAGGCATGATCAAACCCGGCACGTCGACGTATGTTCAGGGGGTGGAGGTTCCCGCCGACTACTCCGGTGAGGTTCCGGACGGGTTTGAGGTGATGGATCTGCCTCCGTGCAAGATGATGGTCTTCCAGGGCGAGCCATACGACGACTGCCGCTTCCAGGAGGCCATCGGGGAACTGTGGGAAGTCATGAAGAGGTACAATCCCGAGATCTACGGGTTCGAATGGGCCGACGAAGACGCACCCAGATTCCAGCTAGCCCCCATGGGTTACCGCGGGTACATAGAGGCACGGCCGGTCAGGCAGGTTAGCAAGGCGTAGGCCGGTGAGAACGGAGTAGCGCGGCTGGAAGAAGCATGGTTCACTGGCGAATCCCATAGGCTTTCCATGGCCATCCGGCGACCGTGGGGTTTTCCATACGGGTTTTGTCGAAGCCTGTGGGGAAACCCCACGGTTCTACACGAGTGCGTGTACGTTTTGTGGGCAATAGCAATTGGAAAAGTGGGTAGACATCGCCAGGCGGGATAGTGAGCGGGGAAATGGCATCCTCTCGGATCATTACGGTGGGTTGTTGGCTGAGAGGGTGATGCTCACCTCGCCGGTATGGCTATTTAGCTGGTCTTGACGTCATGACCGTCGGACAAAACGGCTGGAGCTGGCATATCGTCAGTTTCTGCTATTAGTTTCCGAGATACCCGCAACTTTTGAGTACATCGATTTCAAAGGGCCACCTGACCGCCTCCAAATCACGA
>Ga0116147_1004633_pt1 | contig 12158 bp, 9 predicted proteins | sample AD_JPNHG3_MetaG_FD_89749 | JGI IMG/M metagenome (GOLD analysis project Ga0116147, IMG submission 89749) | Active sludge microbial communities of municipal wastewater-treating anaerobic digesters from Japan - AD_JPNHG3_MetaG | ecosystem: Engineered > Bioreactor > Anaerobic > Digestate | place...
GGTTTCGCGAAATCCTTAACAAATTGCTGGCTTTGCCGAACTGCAATGCAGTTGGGTCACTTAAAGCATGAACCTTGGAAAGACGTAAAAAAATGAGGGCTCAACTGAATCGTTCCGGCTTAGCCCACCACAAGATGTCTTCCGGGTGCTTGTAAGTCTCGCCGTGGCCCGCGTAACAACCGCTGAGCGTGCCCAGCCAGAATTTTTGCACCATCTCCCGCGCGGTGAGGTTGCCCCAGCCCTGCGGAATGTTGCCTTCGTACCGGCACTCGTCATAAATGACCGGCTTTTGATACCGCTCGCGGAACCGAATGCCGGCGTTCATGTCGGAGGTTTGCAGGCTGGCGTGGGTGACCCAAGGCTTGGTGTGGTCGTACCACTTTCTGCCGTTGTGGACGCCCCGCAACCGCTGGTGTGGGTCCTCCTTCTGCAAGATCTGGAAAAACCGGTCCCAGTCTTCCCATTGCTTGTTGCCGCGGTGCCCCGGCGGGCGTTCCGTCATGAAGTCGTACTCGTTGGCCAGCGACCACCACACATTGCGAAACGCGCTCAGGCGCGCGATGCAATACCGCAGGTAACGGTCGTCCTCGGCGTCGCTCATGTCGGCAAAGCCCCAGCGGTCATAGGGATGCCATAGAATGATGTCCGCTTCGATGCCGAGCTTCTGCAAGTCCAGGATGCGCTGTTCGAAGTGCCGCCAAAACGCCGGATCGGGCCGGCTGAAATCAAATCTGCTGTCCGCGCCTTTCTGAAACGCAAACAGTTCCGGTTCATTCTTGTTATAGGCGTAACTCTTGGGAAAGACGCAGAAGCGAATTTTGTTGAACGGCGAGGCCGCCAGCGTCTTGAGCGTTTGCTCCTGCAATTCACGGGTTTGATGGACCCATGCGTAACAGGTGGTGCCAAACTGGTGATAGGGTGTGCCGTCGGCATGGCGCAGGTAAAACGTGTTAAAGACCTCCACCGGCCCGTGGTTGTCGCCGGTGGGCGCGGTGGCGGTGAACGCGCCGGTTTTGCCGTGCAACTCCGGCACGTTGCTTGCCGTTTCATAGCGCCACTCGCCGGTGAGTGGCGGACTGAACCGCACCTTGTAGGTCCCGCCGCCGTCCCAGAAACCCGGCACGTGGAAGCGTGCCGCCCCCTGGCTGAACGTGGCAGACAACTGCACCTCGAGGTAGGGATTGCCGGTGGCAGGCCCTGGCAGGCTGAGTTCATAAACGCCCCACCGTTCGGCGGCCTGTGCCGCCAGCGTGAGGCCGGCAAGCGCGAGCAGCAGAAACGCAAGGGCACGCGCGGCGCCCCCGGGAGGAGGCAGCCATTCCGCCAAATGCCTGAAAAGCGTGGCGGGCAGCAGCGAAAGCGAGGGACGATGCATGAGATCCGGGCTGGCTGAAAAGAGCCGCAAGGCTCGCCAAATGGAGACACCGGCGGGAGGGTCGCCGCCGGCGAGGGGGCGGAGAACGTGGTTCGGCCGGAACAGAGATTCAGAATGCCGGTGTGTCACAAGACCTGTGCTCATAAGACCGAGCCAATGAAACAGAAACTGGAAACCCAGGCGAGGGTTAAGTCAATGAGCCCCAAGCGCGCCGGGTCAATGGGGAATCTTTCCCGCGGTCAATGGGCGAGGGTGCGCTTACGGGGCGAAGCTCAACAGGGCCAGCGAGTCTTTGTCCTTGATGTAGATGCCGCCGGATGCCGGGATGGGGTAGGCGTAGGTGTCCGTGCCCACTTTGTAGCCGGCCAGTTTCTTGAATTCCTTTCCTGTGGGTTCGAAGACCACCATTTCGCCCTGAGGGGTCAACGCCAGCAGCGCGGACCCGGCGTCCACCACGGACCCAAAGCCGCGACCGCCCAGCTTGGTGGTCCAGAGCGTCTTGCCGTCCCTGGCATCGAGGCAGAACAGGTCGCCGTTTTGGGTAATGCCATAAAGGAGCTGGTCTTTCAGGACGGGCGTGTCGAATTGCACAGCCATGTCCGGATTGGCCCACAGTTCCTTTGCGGCGAAGGAGTCGCCATCCCTGGCGACGGAGAAGGCGCGCGTGCCGCGACCGGCGCCACTGATGATGACGGTGGCTCCCTCGACAATCGGGGTGGCGGCGTTATAGGCGCGGCCTTGCGCGACAAAGGGCAGTTCCCAGAGCAACTTGCCGTCCGCGAGCCCCACGCCAACAATCTTCCTGGCCGTGAGGGTGACCAGCGTTTTGGCGTCGCCCACCCTCATGGCCGCGGGCGAGGCATAGGCCGAGCCGTCGCCGGCCCATCGCCAAAGCTCGTCTCCGGTGGCGAGCGCATAAGCGGCGATGGCGCCGCCGTCCTCGCCCCCGATCTGGATGATGCAGCGGCCATCGGCAATCAACGGCGAGCAGGAGGTGAAGAAGCGCGGCGGTTTGGCGGCGGAGTCTTCCTTACGCCACAGGTTTTTGCCGGTGGCTGCATCGGTACAGGAAAGCGTGCCGCGCACACCATAGGTCACCACCTTGCCATCGGCGACGGCTGGGGAACTGCGCGGGCCGGAGAAGCCCTGGGAGGGGCCGGTGGCGCCTTGGGCCTCGTATTTATCCTGCCACAATTCCTTGCCATCCGCGGCGTTGAGGCAGCGGAGCACTTCATAGCCCTCCTGGCGGGTGAAGACATAGAGCTTGTCGCCGACCAGGGCGGGCGTGGCCACGCCGTCCCCGACCGCAACTTTCCACTTTTCCTTGAGCTCGGCGGGCCAGGTTGCGGGCGATCGGAATCCGGCGGCCCTGGCATCGCGATTGGGCCCGCGCCATTGCGGCCAATCCTGCGCCCGGGCGGAAACAGCCATGCCGGCCACGACAGAAGTCAAAGCGAGAATCGAGCAGAGTTTCATACAAATCCTTTGTGGGTGACAGTGTGGGCCCACTGTAAGGGACCGTCAGGCCGGAGGCAATCCCATTCCATGGCCCATTCCAAGGCCATTCCTCCGTTGCCCTGGCAACGGCTTCAGACCAGTTTTTTGAGGCGCGGGTCCTCGGCCAGGCGCCGCACGAGCTCCTTCACCTTTTGTGCCTGGCTCTTGTGCGCGAGAAGCACCGCATCGTCGGTCTGGACCAGGATGGCGTCGCGCAGCCCGACCACGGCGATGGGCGTTTTGCGTCCTTTGGTCCGGGCGTCAAAAATGATGTTGCGCGCCCCGTCCACGTGAATGAAATCGGCCACGGCGCAGTTGCCTTCCGGGTCCGGCTTGAGGTGCCGCGCCAGGGCGGTCCAGGAGCCCAGGTCATCCCAGCTAAAGGTGCCATCGGCGACGATGACATTCTGGGCGTGCTCCATCAGGGCGTAATCAATGGAAATCTTTTTAATCTCCGGGTACTCCTTCGCCAGGACTCTCTGAAGTTTGGCGGGGGTTGCGGCGGCTTTGAACCAGCGCTGGCAGGCCTCATACATTTCCGGCTGATGCTTCTGCAAGCCCTCGGTGATGGTGACGAAAGACCAGATGAACATGCCCGCGTTCCAGCGGTACTGCCCGCTGTTCAGGTACTCCAGGGCTTTGTCAAAATGCGGTTTTTCGACGAATTGTTCGGCGCGGTGGAAGGCGGTTTTGTAGCTCTTGACGCCCTGGGGCGGCGGAAGGGTCTCGCCGACCCGGATGTAACCGTAACCGGTGGCGGGTTCGGTGGGCTGGATGCCGATGGTAATGATGGCCTGACCGCGGCCCGCGAGGTCAAAGGCGTCGCTCAACACCTGCTGAAACTTCTTTTCCTCCGGAATCACATGGTCGGCGGGGAGGACGGCCATGACTGCCGTGGTCGAGCGCGCGCCCACCAACGCGGCGCCGAGGGTGACCGCGGCGCAGGTGTCGCGGCCGACCGGCTCGGCGATCAAATTCTCGCGGGGCAGCCGGGGAAGCTGCCGGCGGACCTCCGGCGCCTGAACGTCGTTGGTGATGACCAGGATGTTGTGGAGCGGGACCAAGGGAAGCACCCGTTCGACCGCCTGCTGGAGAAACGAGCGGCCGCCCAGCAGCGGAATCAACTGTTTTGGGGTTTTCTCGCGGCTGACCGGCCAGAAGCGTTCCCCCCGGCCGCCGGCCATGATGATTACGTATCGGTCTTTTGCCTCGCGCTGCTTCATAAAAACGCGTTCTGCTGCGCCCGGTTGGTTAGACGGTCTTGACGGCGCGCGCCAGCACGCCGACAAAGCGGCTGACTTCCGCCACCAAATCGGGGTTCTTGCCATGTTCGGCGATGCGGTTGACGACGGCGCTGCCCACGACGACCGCATCGGCGCTCCGGGCGACGGCCCGGGCCTGTTCCGCCGTCGAGATGCCGAACCCCACCGCGATGGGCAGCGGGGTGTGGGCGCGAATTCGGGCGATCATGGGACCGATGGTGTCGGCCACCTGCTGTTGCATGCCGGTGACGCCTTCGCGCGACACGTAGTAAATAAAGCCGGTTCCCCGTTTCACAATCGTCTCAATGCGGTCCTCCGGCGTCGTGGGGGCGACGAGGTAGATGTTGCACAGGCCGGCCTGGCGCATGAGGGCCTCGTAGGCCTCCCCTTCTTCCGGCGGCAGGTCCAGGACCAGCAATCCATCCACGCCCGCGCGGGCGGCCTCGGCGATGAAGCGTTCGAGGCCGTATTTGTGCAAGAGGTTGAAGTAGATGTAGAGAACGATTGGGATTTGAGATTCGCGGCGGATCGCCGCCACGCTCTCGAGCACCCTGGCGGGAGTGGTGCCCGACTCGAGTCCGCGCTGCGCGGCGAGCTGGTTGACGAGCCCGTCCGCCAGCGGGTCGCTGAAGGGCACGCCCAACTCGAGCACATCCACTCCCAGTCCGTCAAACGCCAGCGCAAGCTGCCGGGTGGCGGCCAGGCTGGGGTCCCCTGCCCCGATGTAAACGATCAAGCCGCGTTTCCCTTCGCGTCGCAGGCGTTCAAAACGTTCGACAATGCGGTTCATCGGCGTTGCAGTTTCGGCGTTCGACTGGCGGCAATCAAGCGGGAACCCGCCTTCGGCGGCCGTCCCGCCCCCCAGACCAGCCGCAGCCCCTCGAGGGTCAGGAGGGGGTCCACGGCGGAAATTTCGGGGAGGGCGGCCGCGATCAACCGGGCATAGCCGCCGGTCGCGACCACGGGGAGGCGCGGGGCGCCCAGCTCGCATTTGAGTTCCAGAATCAGCTCCCGCACCAGGCCGCGATAGCCATGGACGGCGCCGATGAGCATGGCTTCCTCGGTGCTCCGGCCGATGACCGAGTGCGTTTCGTGAATCCGAATGCGGGGCAGCAACGCGGTTTTCTCATGAAGGTAATCCGTCATGGCGGCCAGTCCGGGAGCGATGATTCCTCCCACATAGCTCCCCTCCTTGTTCACAACATCGAAGGTGACGGCGGTGCCGAAATCCACCACGACCACCGGCGCGCCAAAGCGGTGCCGGGCGGCGACCGCGTTGGCCAAGCGGTCCGGGCCAATCGTCTCCGGACGCGGATACCGGATGCCCACGCCCCGCACCGTCGCCGCGGAGAGTTCCAAGGCGGGCAGGTTCCAGCGCTGCCGCAGGACGCGTTTGATGATGGGGGTGGCGCGGGGGACGACACTGCAGAGGGCGGCTCCGCGCAGGGATTGCGAGCCGACGAAACGGGCGAGCCGGGCGGGCGCCGCGCCGGAAAACCATTCCGCGGTGGGAACATCGGCCTGGCGCGTCACGGCGCCGGGCCGGGCCAGACCAAGGTGCGTGTTGGTGTTGCCGACGTCCAGCAGCAGAATCATGCCCGCCCCCCTGCGCTTTCCAGGGTCACGTCTCCCCCCACCACGCGTTCGAGCCGGCCATGTTCGGTGCGCACCAGCAGGGCGCCCTCCTCGCCGAGGGACTCGGCCCGCCCATGAATCTCCCGATCGCCGATTCGGATGACGACTTGCTGGCCCAACGTGACGCAATGCCGTTCCCATTCCTCCGCCACCGAGTCAAACCTCCCCTCGGCGAGCCGTTGGTAATCGGCATCCAGTTCGCGCAAGATGGCCACGGCCAGTTCCGGCCGTGAAACCGGATGGCCCAGGGCCAATTTCAACGAGGTCGCGGTCTTGCGCAGGTCGGGCTGAAACTCGCCGGCGTTGAGATTGACGTCCACGCCAATGCCCACGACGGCATATTTGATCCGGTCGAGCTCGGCGCTGATTTCGGTCAGGATCCCCGCCACTTTGAGCCCATTGACCAGAATGTCGTTGGGCCACTTGATTTGGGGGTTCAGGCCGGTTTCCGCCTCGAGGGCGCGGCGCAAGGCCACAGCCGAGGCGAGCGTGAGCCAGGTGGTGTTTTGCGGGCGGAGCGGCGGGCGAAGCAGAACGGAAAACCACAAGCCCTTGCGAGGGGGTGAGAGCCACCTGCGCCCGAGGCGCCCGCGTCCGCGCGTCTGGGACTCTGAAAAGATCACGACGCCTTCCCTGGCGCCGTCCCGGCCGAAACGGTCGGCCAGGTCGTTGGTCGAGGTGGTCTCTTCAAAAACCCGGATATCACGGCCAACCACGCGGGTGGCGCCCAGCCGCGCCAGGAGGTCGTCGGCGTGCAACAAATCCGGGGCGCTGAGCAAGCGGTAGCCCCGATGCGGGCTGGCCTCGATTTCGTATCCGAACGAGCGCAATTCGCGCACACGCGCCCAAATCGCCGCCCGGCTGACGCCCAAGCGCTGCGACAGGTCGGCTCCCGAGACCGGCCCCTCTCCGGCCGCCCGCAGGGCGCGAAGTATTTCAAAATCCAGGTTCATAATTTGAAATCCAGGCCGATGTCCACCGCGCGGGCTGAATGGGTCAGGGCGCCGATGGAGATGAAATCCACACCGGTTTCGGCCACGGCGCGGACATTCGCCAGCGAAATGCCGCCGCTGGCTTCGGTTTGGGCCCGGCCTTTGCATTTCTGGACCGCGAGGCGCAACTGGACCAGGTTCATGTTGTCCAGCAGCACGATGTCCGCCCCCGCCGCCACCGCCTGCTCGACCTGTTCGAGCGTGTCGGCCTCGACTTCGACTTTCAAATCCGGGTAGCGGGCCCGGGCGCGCTGGACAGCCGCCGCCACCGGGTTGGGGGCCTCGTGGCGAAGAGCGGCCAGATGGTTGTCCTTGATCAGCACCAGGTCGTAGAGCCCAAAACGGTGATTGCGCGCCCCCCCGCATGCCACCGCATATTTCTCAAACCGGCGCCAGCCGGGCGTGGTTTTACGCGTGTCCAAAATTTGCGCCGGGGTGCCGTGAACAGCTTCGACAAACTGCGCTGCCAGGGTGGCAATTCCCGAAAGTCGCTGGACGAAATTCAGGGCGACCCGCTCGGCGGTGAGGAGTGCGCGGGCCGGGCCCTGGACCTCGAGCAGGACTTTTCCCGCAGCGGCGCGCTGGCCGTCGTGGAAGCCGCGCTGAATGCTGATTTCGGCGCAAAGCTCGGAAAAGGCTGTTTCAGCGAAGGCCATTCCGGCGAGCACCAGGGGCTCGCGCGCCTGCATGACGGCGGTGGCCTGCGTTTCGGGCGGCACCGTTGCCAGGGTGGTCACATCGCCGGAACCGATGTCCTCCGCCAGCGCCGCGCGCACCGCGCCCCGGACCTCCTCGAGGTTGAGTTGCGGCACGGAAATCATGGCGGGCAGCCCCGGCTGTCTCTCCCCCGGTCACGGAGAAACCAGCGAGCGAATTTTCTCGACGATGCCATGGGCGTCAATGCCGTAGCGGGCGAGCAGTTCCTCGGATTCACCGGAGCGCGGCACTTCGCGAACCGCAAGCTTGTGGACCCGGTAACCGTCCGGGCTCAAGGCCGCGGCGACGGCGTCGCCCAGTCCGCCCTCCGGGTAATGATCCTCGACCGTGACAACCAGGAGGTTGGTCCTGGCGGCGGCGGCTTTGATGAGGTCCACCGCCAGCGGTTTGACCGAATAGGCGTCAATGACGGTGACATGGATGCCGCAAGGTCGCAGCACGTCGGCGGCCTGGAGCGCCTCGAACACCGTGACGCCGGCGGCGACCACCGTGACTTTGTCGTGGTCGGATTGCTGCAGGATTTTGGCGCCGCCGATTGGGAACGGCTCGGCGTTGTCGTAAATGACCGGGGTCTTGGGACGCGACGTCCGCAGGTAACAGAGGCCTTGGTGCGCGGTCATTTGCTCGACCAGCTTTTCTGTGCTCACCGCATCGCAGGGATAAAGCACCACGGCACCCGGAACCGCGCGCAGGATGGCCAGGTCCTCGAGGCCCATCTGGGAGGGGCCATCTTCGCCGATGCTCACCCCGGCATGCGAGCCCGCCAGTTTGAGGTTCGTCCCCGAGATGCCGGCGATGCGAATCTGGTCGCACGCGCGCGTCAGAAATGCCGCGAAGGTCGAAGCGAAAGGAATTTTGCCCCGTGTCGCGAAACCGGTGGCAATGCCCACCATGTTCTGTTCCGCGATGAAACACTCGGTAAAGCGGTCGGGGAACTGCCGGGCGAACTTTTCCGAAAACGTCGAGTTTTTGGTGTCGCCGTCCAGCGCCACGACCCGCGGGTCAACGCCGCCGACGCGCACGAGCGCGTTGCCGTAGGCCTCGCGGGTGGCTACTTTCAAGCCCTTCGGATAAGCGGTGGGAGGATAGGCGGTGGGGGCGGCATTCCGCGGCGCCGGCAAAGGGCTGGGCGCGGCGATGGGCTGTCCGGCGGCCGAGCGCGCGCTGGGCTGCAATTCGGCAATCGCCCGGACGGATTCCTCCTTGGATAGCGGCTTGCCATGCCACCCTTCCTTGTCTTGCAGAAAAGAGACTCCGCCGCCCTTGAGGGTGCGGGCGAGGATGACCAGCGGCTGGTCGCCCAGGCCGACGGCGGCGAGCACCTCGAGAATCTCCTCGATGTCATGGCCCTCGATTTCCTCGGTGCGCCAGCCGAAGGACTGAAAGCGTTCCTGGTAGATTTCAAGGTGATGGCCAAAGGGGGTGGCCTGGCTTTGTCCCAGGCGGTTGATGTCCACAAGTGCAACCAGGTTGTTGAGCTTGTGAACCCCGGCCAGCGAGGCGGCCTCCCAAATGGCGCCCTCGGCCAGTTCGCCGTCCCCGAGCAGGACGTAGGTCCGGTAATCCAAGTGGTCCAGCCGCGCGGCCAGCGCCATGCCGACCCCCACGCTCAAGCCTTGTCCCAGGGAGCCCGTAGCCACATCTACAAACGGCAGGCGGGGCGTGGGATGGCCCTCCAGATCGGAACTGATCTGGCGCAGGCGGCCCAGCTCCTCCACCGGCAGCAACCCGGCTTCGGCCCACGCCGCATAGAGCAGCGGCGCGGCATGGCCCTTCGACAGAATAAAGCGGTCGTTGTTGGGGTGGCGCGGGTTTTTGGGGTCGTAGCGCATGTGGCCAAAAAACAGGCAGGCCATCAGTTCGGCGGCCGAGCAGCACGAGGTTGGGTGCCCGCTGCCGGCGGCGGTCGTGGCCGTGATCGAGTGGATGCGCAACTGGTTGGCGATCCCCTTCAAGACTTCAACTTCGGCTTCGTTCATGGGTGGCTCAAATTAGCTCGCGGGCGGAAAAAGAAAAGGTTTCTTTGGGCCGTCACGACGCCACCGGCCTTTGGGAACAAGAAAGATTCGAGTGGAGCGCGGCCCAAGGACCGGCGCGGCGGGAGGAGGCGGTGAGGGCGGCGGCGCGGTGGCCGGCGGGCGGGAGACGGAAAATCCCTGGTTTTTCGGGTTGACGAAGGTCGTCCAAAGCTGGTTTAAGAGCAGGCGTCATTCATGAAACATCATACTCGCCGTTGTTTTCTCCGCCGCTCGTCCGTCGCTGTGTTGTGGTCGTGCGGCGGGGGGCTGACCTTGACCGCAGCCGCCGCGCGGTCTGTGCTTTCCGACCCCGACGTTTTGGACCAATGCGGGGAGCGGATTCGGAAGCACCGCTATGGGGAGGGGCTTCTCACGGTTCAAGGCCGCGATGGAAAGCCGGTGGCCGGGGCGCGAGTGAGGTTGGAACAAACGCGGCACGAATTTCTGTTTGGCTCAAATTTTTTCCGATTCGACCGTCTGCCGGACGCGGAGCTGCAGGCCCGGTACAATGAGCAGTTTGCGGGGCTGCTGAATTACGCGACGCTGGGGTTCTATTGGCCGGCCTACGAGCCGCGGAGGGGTGAACCGTCGCACGCCTATGCGGAGAAGGCGGCGGACTGGTGCGCGGCGCATGGCATTGTGTGCAAGGGTCACCCGCTGGTTTGGGACTTTGCGGACCCGCGCTGGCTGCCGCGGGACTTTGAGGAGATTCGGCGGTTGTCGCACGAACGGGTGACGGATTGCATTCGCCGGTTCGCCGGCAAGATTGATCGCTGGGATGTGGTGAACGAACCCACCCACTTGGGACGCTTCGGCACGCGGCTGGGCGAGTGGGCACAGTCGCTGGGGGCCGTACCCTACGTTCGGCAACATCTGGAAACCGCCCGCGCCGCGGGACCGAACGCCATCCTGTTGGTCAACGACTACCGGGTGGATATGCCCTTTTACCGGATTCTGGACCAACTGCGGGATGGGGGAAAACTGTTGTTCGACGCGGTGGGCATTCAGTCGCACATGCATCAAGGCGTCTGGCCGCTGGCGCGTGTGTGGGACGTGTGCGACACCTATGCAAAACTGGGCGTTCCCCTGCACTTTACGGAAACCACGATTGTCAGCGGTGCTTTCCTGGGCCGCGACCCGAAGCGCGGCGGCCGGGCGCTGGGCAACGACGAACTCTGGGGCGAATCCACGTCTGAGCTGGAGGAGCGCCAGGCGCAGCAGGTCCGGAATTTCTATACCGCCCTGTTTGCCCATCCCGCCGTCCACGCGGTTACCTGGTGGGATTTCTCGGATTACCGGGCCTGGAAGAATGCCCCCGCCGGGTTGCTCCGCAAAGACATGTCGCCCAAGCCGGCGTGGGAGGCTCTCCGCAAACTGATCAAGGAGGACTGGGCGTCAAAACTCGACGGCCATACCGACGACAGGGGGCGGGTGCCGGCCCGGTTGTCTTACGGCCAATACCAGGCGCGGATCACGCTGCCCAACGGCACCGAACATCTCAAGACGTTCCCCTGGCTCCGCGACTCGGAACGCAAGCCTGTCCTGACGGTCTGAACGGGCGGGTCAGGTTTTGGGCGGAAGCTTCGCCAGAGCGTCGCGCGCGGCCTCCGGATGCTTGGGCTTGATGGCCTCGGCAATCTTCCTCACGGCCACCTCGGCTTCAGCGCGGACACCTTCGCGGGAAAGGAAAGCGAGGGCCAGTTGGAGGGTTTCGGGGTGCCCTGCCCCGCCGAGCGAGCCGAGAATCAGCTTCAGCTCGCCGTCGCCTTTGGCTTGGTCAGTCAGAGCGCGATAGCGGTCGGCGACGGCGGGTTTGGCATGTTCCTCGGCGGCCAGGCGGACGAGTCCCCGCAAGAGCGCGACCCGCAGCGCCGGCTCGGTGGAATCGCGGTAGGCGGCGAAAAGCGGGTCCCATGCCTCCAGATTCGGCCACTCACTCAAGGCGCGAACCGCCGCGTCGCGAATGGCCGGGTCGGGATTGGCCGCCGCCTTCTTTGCCAGGTCCAACGAGGCCGAATCTCCGCACACTGGCAGCAGGCCCAGCAAGGAGCTCTGCACCTCGCTGGCTTTGGCCTTTTCCAAAGCCTCGCGGACTTTTCCACATGCCGCCGCCCGGTCGGTCAAACGCGTCAACACCTGGGCTGTGGCCGTCTCGGCTTCGAGCCGGACCGGTGAAGCCAGTTGGGCCTCCAGAGCGGCGAGCAAGGCGGGGACTTCCTGTTCGGTGCCCGTGCGAGCCAGGGCGCGAAACGCAGCCCGGGAAACGGCGGCCTCAGCGGAGCGCATTTCCTGCAACAACACGGCGTTGGCGCCGGAGCCCTGGCGCCGGGCCAGAACGCTCAACAACAGGGCGCGCGAGGCGCCCGACACACTCGGGAAGAAAGCCTGCACCGCCTGGTCCGTCTCGCGGCCGCCGCCCATGGCAATCAGCGCGTTTTCAATGGCCTTGAGTTCGTCCGCCTCCTGCGTTTCCGAAAGTCTCCTGCCGAGAATGGCAACCGTGTCCGCCCCGCCAATGTCACCCAAGGCGCCGATAGCCGCGATTCGGACATCGAGATTGGTTGCAGCAAGCTGCCCCGCAATGGCGGCCTTTGCCCCGGCATCCGCGCGAGTGGCGAGACTCTCAATCAGCCAGACCTTTTCAGCGTCTTCAAGCGTTCCA
>Ga0116147_1004643_pt1 | contig 12130 bp, 10 predicted proteins | sample AD_JPNHG3_MetaG_FD_89749 | JGI IMG/M metagenome (GOLD analysis project Ga0116147, IMG submission 89749) | Active sludge microbial communities of municipal wastewater-treating anaerobic digesters from Japan - AD_JPNHG3_MetaG | ecosystem: Engineered > Bioreactor > Anaerobic > Digestate | place...
CCTCCCACAGGCCCTTCAGGCAGTCGAGCACCGAGATGCCCACGCGCACGCCGGCGCGGGCCAGGTCCTGCACGGTCCGCACGTTTTTCGGGTTGCCGGCGGGGACGATGATGGCCGACCTGCGGCACGCAATGGTGCGCCGCTCTCCCGTTGCGACAATGCCTCGCACCTCGCCATCATCGAGCAGGAACTCGGCCCCGCCGATCGCCAGGTCGTGCACGCCGGCCTCGGCGATCTCGTCGAGGAAGTCGTGGCGGCCGTTCTGGCCCGCGGCCTCCTCGGCCACGGGCTGCGCGCAGTGGCGGCTGCACACGCTGACGGCCACGCGGATGCCCGAGTTGCGCTCGAAGAGGCGCGCGGCCTCCTCGAGCGGCGCGGCGCACGCGCGCGCCGAGAAGACCTTCAGGGTGGTTTCGCTGGCTTGCGCTGTCATCCCGGCCTCCAAGTGCCTGACCGCCTGCGGGTCAGATCTGGTAGTTGCCCTTCAAGGGGCGGGTGTGGATGCCGCACTCGCCGCCGCACTTGCTGGTGCCGATCCAGCGGCCGGCGCGTTCGTCGGGGCTGCTGCTGATGTGGGTGCAGGGGGCGCACCCCAGCGAGCGGTAGCCCTTGAGGTACAGGGGGTTGACCGGCACGCGGTGGAGGGCCAGGTACTGCCAGATCTCGCGCTCGTACCAGATGAGGATCGGGTTGAGCTTGAGGAGGCCCTGGTCGCGTTCCTCGATCTCCTGGAAGTCGGTGCGCGTGCGCCCCTCGGTGCAGCGCAGGCCGGTCACCCAGCACGTCACGCCCATCTCCTCGATGGCGCGGCGGGTGGGCTGGACCTTCAGGATGTCGCAGCGGCGGTCGGGCTCGGTGGCATAGAGCTTGTCCGGGATCGGCTCGTTGTTCTCGAAGACGCGCAGTTCGGGGTAACGGGCCACCTCTTCGCGCATGAACTGCTTGGTCTCGGCCGGCTTGAAGCGGGTGGTGACCACGAAGCCGCGGATGGCGGGGCTCACGCGCTTGGCCAGGTGCCACACCACGCTGGAGTCCTTGCCCAGGCTGTTGGCCACGACGAGGCCGTCGCCGAACTCCTTGTGCGCCCACTCGATGAGGTCGAGCGAGCGCTCGACCTTCTCGGCGAAGTTCAAGCCGTCCACCAGCGCCTTGATGTCTTCTTGCACCGCCGCCACGGCCATACGTCAGCTCCTTTGCTCAGATTTGGTACTCGGGCGCTTCGTGCAGGTACTCCGCCTCGGCAAGGAGGCGCCGAATCGCCTCGATGTCCTCCCGGTCCAAGTCGGGCCGCAAGGTGAGGTGGGCGAGAGGATGGACCTTTCGCCCCCAGGTGATGCGCTCCCAGGCCCGCTCGTGGAAGTAGTAGAGAAGGAAGCGCAGGGTCTGAAAGATGCTCGTGATGCCCAGGGTGTTGCTCCAGTCGCGGGTGAAGGCGTAGGTGATGAAGAGTTGCATGATGATTCCGATGATTCGCCAACTGACAGACTTGGTCAGGCTGCGGAGTCGGGATTCCATCGGTGCCGCCCTATATGATTATCCCGACTGGCATAGTCGAGATAGTCTCCCAAAACAAGACGCGCCCAGCCTGGCTCCCGAGGCACAGCCTCACGTCGCCCACCGTAGCCCAAGACCGTCGCCCGGCGACGGCCTCGAGGCGTCCCCCGCGCGGTGAGTTGATGCCTCAGATCGCATAGCTGGCCACGTACTCCGCGGACCTGCGGGCGTCTTGCTCGACCAGGCTCTGAAAGGTCGTCTGGTCGTAGACGCCCGAGACGGCTGACCGGACGCGCTCCCACATGGGCAGGAACACGCAACCCCCGTAGAGCGGGCACTCGTTGTGGCTGCTGCCCATGGCGCACACGACGGGACCGACCGGCCCCTCGATGAAGCGGATCACGTCGCCCACAGCCAGTTCGGCCGGCGGGCGCGCCAGCGCGTAGCCTCCTCGGCTGCCACGCTGCGAGACCACGAAGCCCGCCTGCTTGAGCTGGTTGAGGATGACCTCGAGGAATCGGGCGGGGATGGCCTGCGCCTCCGCGATGTCTGCGATGCGCACGGGGCCGGCGCCATAGCGCTTCGAGAGCTCGAAGACGGCACGGACCGCGTACTGGCATTTCTGCGAGACGAACATCGGCGCTCCATCCTGACTAAATCTATCGAGATTGTATCAACGCTGCACCGCCCTGTCAAGCTTTTTTTCTGCAAGCCGCTCACGGAGGGTACTTGGGCATCTCAAGAATGGCTTTTCGAGGTGTTGGCGGTCTCGACTCGACTGGCCTGGTGCGGGGTGCGAGCGTGCCTGCCCTCTCCGGGCTTGGCGGTTCTTGCGGGGGCTCTGCCGAGTGGCTGGCGGGCGCATTCTGCCCATGCTGTATCAATCCTGAGAGGGGGAGAGTGATACAGCATGGGTAGACGGGCGAGAACTGGCGATTCTCGCGGCTCCGGCCATACTCGCTCACATTGGGGATGAGCAAGTATGGGGGCTGGAACGGCCTGAGCGCGTAAAGCATTGCTGCATATGTGGTTATGTGGTGGAACCCGCTGGCGGTGGGAGACCCGTCCCGCGCTCCCCGGCAGCGGCCGCGTGGCCTGAGGGGAGCGAGCGCGAGGAGCCAAATCGCGCTTGAACCGGGAGGGGGCTCTCCGTATGATACGCGCCATGACTCGGAACCAGCGACGCGATCTGCGCAACGGCCTCCTCTTCATCTCGCCCTGGATCGTGGGCTTCTGCGTGTTCATGGTCTACCCCGTCGCCTCGTCGCTGTACTTCAGCTTCTGCGACTACTCGGTGCTCGAGCGCCCCGTGTGGATCGGCGCCGAGAACTTCACGGAGCTCGCCCATGACAGCGTGTTCTGGACTTCGCTGGGCAACACCCTCTACTATGCGGTGATCGCCCTGCCGCTGGGGATGATGCTCGCCATCGGGGTGGCGCTGCTGCTCAACACCAAGGTGCGCGGCATGGCCGTCTACCGCACGATCTTCTTCCTGCCGTCCATCGTGCCCGTGGTGGCGATGGCCATTCTGTGGCTGTGGATTCTCAACGGGCGCTACGGCGTGCTGAACTACTCGCTGACGCTTCTGGGCCTCCCGGCAAAGAGCCTGCCCGCGTGGCTCGAGAGCAAGCACTGGGCCATGCCTGCCCTGATCCTCATGGGCCTCTGGGGGATCGGCCACGCCATGGTCATCTACCTGGCCGGCCTCCAGGACATCCCGGTGCACCTCTACGAGTCGGCGGAGATTGACGGCGCGAGCTGGTGGCAGAAGACGGTGCACATCACCCTGCCCATGCTCTCCCCCACCATTTACTTCAACCTGATCATGGGCATCATCGGCACCTTTCAGATCTTCGCGGCCCCCTACATCATGACCAACGGCGGCCCCGAGCGGGCCACGCACTTCTACACCTTCTATCTGTATAACCTGGCGTTCGAGGACCTGCGCATGGGCTACGCCTGCGCGATGGCCTGGATTCTGTTCCTCATCATCCTGGGGCTCACGCTGCTCGCGACCAAGGTCTCGGCGAAGCACGTGCACTACGAACGCTGACGGCGAGCCCTGCGCTCGCCCGGCGGCAGGGCAACCGCCGCCCGTGCCGAAGCGCGGCCGAGTTGGAACTTGCGTATGAAACTCACGACGCCCAAGCGCATCGCCATCCACGCCGCCCTCGTCGTGGGGTCGTGCATCTTCATCTTCCCCTTCGTCTGGCTCATCACCACGTCGCTGAAGCCGGTCGAGCAGATCATGAAGATGCCGCCCGACTGGCTGCCGCGGGCCTACTACGCCCCCGTCGAGGGCCAGCGGCTCAAGGTGGTCAAGGAGCGCGAGATAGGCGAGCCCTCGCTGATCGTCCACTATGCTGTGGGCGGGACGGCTCCGTCCCGCGTCCTCCTCCCGGCCTCCAAGTACGCCGACGGCAGGGCCGAGGTGGAGGTCCGCGTGGCCGACCGCACGGAGCTCGTGCGCGTGCCCGCGGTCGTCGAGAAGGAGGTCCCGGGAGGCTGCTGGCTGGTGCGCGAGAAGCTCGAGCGTCTGCCCCAGGACCCCGGCCCGCCGGCCCGTTGGGACTGCGTCAGCCCCGCCCAGATCGAGGAGAGGATCGAGCCGGCCTGGTGGAACTACCGCGGCGCCATCCGCTACACGGGCTACTACGAGGGCTCGTTCCTCGGCCTGAAGTACCGGGTGCCGATGTTCCTCGTCTACCTGCGCAACACCCTCCTCGTGGCCATACTGGGCGTCATCGGCACCACGCTGTCGAGCGCGCTGGCCGCCTACGGCTTCGCCCGCATCCCGTGGCCGGGGCGCGACAAGGTGTTTCTCGTCGCCCTCTCGACCATGATGGTGCCGTTCGCGGTCACGATGGTGCCGCTGTATGGGGTGTTCCGCGCGCTGGGCTGGATCGGCACGCTCAAGCCGTTGTGGGTGCCGGCCTTCTTCGGCAGCGCCTTCAACATTTTCCTGCTGCGCCAGTTCTTCCGCACGATTCCGCAGGACCTCTCGGAGGCGGCGCGGATTGACGGGTGCAGCGAGTTCGGCATCTTCTGGCGCATCATGCTGCCGCTCTCGAAGCCGGCCCTGGCCGTGGTGGCCCTCTTCCACTTCATGTGGGCGTGGAACGACTTCATGGGCCCGCTCATCTTCCTCACGAAGCAGGAGACGTATACCCTGTCGCTCGGCCTCCAGTTTTACCAGAGCCAGCACGGCGGCTCCGAGTGGCATTTCCTCATGGCCGCCTCCACCCTCATGATCCTGCCCATCGTGGTGCTGTTCTTCTTCACCCAGCGCACCTTCATCCAGGGCATCTCGACGACGGGGATGAAGAACTGAGGAGGCCCCGCAATGCTCCTTGGCCTGCTGTGCGCCGCGGCAGCGGCGATGCCGGCCGCCTCGCCGGCCATCGTGAAGGCGGAGTTCATCTACGACAGGGCCTCGTTCCCCCAGTGCCACGCCTCGACGATTGCCGAGTCGGGCGGGGGCCTCGTGGCCGCATGGTTCGGGGGCACGGCCGAGGGCCGGCCCGACGTGGGCGTCTGGCTCTCGCGCCACGACGGCCAGGCCTGGTCGCCGCCGGTCGAGGTCGCCACGGGCGAAGCCGCTGTGGGCGGGGCGTCTCTGCCCCGCGAATCCGCCGAGAAACGCTTCCCCTGCTGGAACCCCGTGCTCTTCCAGCCCAGGGGCGGGCCGCTGATGCTCTTCTACAAGGTCGGACCGAAGCCCAGCGCCTGGTGGGGCATGGTGATGGCGTCCCACGATGGCGGCAAGACGTGGTCGAAGCCGGCGCGTCTGCCCGACGGCATCCTCGGCCCGGTGAAGAACAAGCCGATCCAACTGGCGGACGGCACGCTCCTGTGCGGCTCGAGCACCGAGGATCAGGGCTGGCGCGTGCACTTCGAGCTTTCACCCGACCTGGGCAAGACCTGGCAGCGGATCGGCCCGGTCAACGACGGCAAGGCGTTCGGGGCCATTCAGCCCACGCTGCTCACGCACGCCGATGGCCGCATCCAGGCCCTGTGCCGCAGCCGGCAGGGGCGCGTGGTCGAGGTTGCCTCGTCGGACGGCGGCAAGACGTGGGGCGACATGGCCGCGACCGCGCTGCCCAACCCCAACGCGGGGATTGACGGCGTGACCCTCGCCGACGGCCGCCACCTGCTCGTCTACAACCACACGCCGCGGGGGCGTTCGCCGCTGAACGTGGCGGTCAGCCGCGACGGCAAGACGTGGCAGGCCGCGCTCGTTCTCGAAAGCGAGCCGGGCGAGTACTCCTATCCCGCTGTCATCCAGGCCGGCAACGGACTGGTCCACATCACCTACACCTGGAGGCGGCAGCGGGTGCGGCACGTCGTCCTCGACCCCGCGAAGTTCGTCCTCCGCGACCTGCCCGACGGCCAGTGGCCGAACTGAACCCTCTTGCCCCCCTCCCGAGCCCCAATGCCCTCGGGAGGGGAGAGTTCGCCCATGCACGAGCTGCCGCTCCTTGATGTCGTGGTGCTGCTCGCATATACGGCGGGCGTGGTGGGGCTGGGGTGCTGGTTCGTGCGGCGGAGCCAGACGACCGACGCCTTCATGGCCGCGGGCCGCCGGCTGCCCGGCTGGGCCGTGGGCCTCTCGATCTTCGGCACCTATGTGAGCAGCATCAGCTTCCTCGCCCTCCCCGGCAAGGCCTATGCGGCGAACTGGAATCCCTTCGTCTTCAGCCTGTCGCTGCCATTGGCGGCGTGGCTGGGCGTGCGGTTTTTCGTGCCCTACTACCGCCGCCTCGGCAACGTGTCGGCCTATCACGCCCTCGAGGCCCGCTTCGGCTCCTGGGCGCGCCTCTATGCCGTTGCCTGTTACCTGCTCACCCAGGTGGTGCGCGTCGGGGCGATCCTGTTCCTCGTTGCCCTGCCCCTCGAACGCCTGCTGGGCTGGGACATGCGGCTCATCGTCCTGGCCACCGGCGTGCTGGTGACGCTCTACACCCTCCTCGGCGGCATCGAGGCCGTGATCTGGACCGATGTGGTGCAGAGCCTCGTGCTGGGCGCCGGCGCCCTCGCGTGCGCCCTGCTGCTCACGTTCGACATGCCGCAGGGGCCGGGGCAGCTCTTCGAGATCGCCGCGAAGCACGCGAAGTTCAGCCTCGGCAGCTTCGGGCCGAGCCTCGCCGAGGCGACGTTCTGGGTCGTGCTCATCTATGGCCTGTTCATGAACCTCCAGAACTTCGGCATTGACCAGAGCTACGTGCAGCGCTACCTCACGGCCAGGAGCGACCGCGAGGCCCGGAAGTCGCTCTGGCTCGGCGCCTTGCTCTACCTGCCCATCTCGGCGCTGTTCTTCTTCATCGGCACCGCGCTGTTCGCTTACTTTCAGGCGCGGCCGGGGCTGCTGCCCGAGGGGCTGAGCGCCGACCGCGTGTTTCCCCACTTCATCGTCGAGGGGCTGCCGCAGGGTTTCACAGGCCTGCTCATCGCGGCCATCTTCGCCGCCGCGATGAGCTCGGTGGACAGCAGCCTCAACTGCTCGGCCACGCTGACGCTGGCGGACCTCTGGAAGCGCCACGTCCGCCGCGAAGCGTCCGAGCGCGAGGCGATGTGGGTGTTGCGCATCAGCACCGTGTTCTGGGGCGTGCTGGGCACGAGCATCGCCCTCGCGCTGGCCGTCTTCCACGCCGACGAGAGCACGCTCGACCTGTGGTGGAAGCTTTCGGGCATCTTCAGCGGCGGCATGCTGGGCCTGTTTCTCCTCGGCCTGATCGCTCGGCGGGCAGGCAATGCCGCGGCGGCGGCCGGCGTGGCCTGCGGCCTCGCCGTCATCGCTGCCATGACCTTTCTGCGCACTCCGTTCCACACCTTCCTGGTCCCCGCCTTCGGCGCGACAAGCATCGTCCTTGTCGGCTGCGCTCTGGGCGCGCTCACCCGCGCCGCGCGCGGCGGGGACGGGAGCCGCGCTTGAACCCCGCGCGGGGCGCTGGTAGAGTGGCGGGGCGTGGAATGAGCGAGGAGTCTCACGCAGAGGCAGCGGAGGGAGCAGAGGACAGAGAGGATTTGGGTTGAAATCGCAGATTGCAAATCGCAAATTGCAAATCCCCACAGTCGCGCTCTGTCTCACGGCAGCGCTGGCCAGGATGTGCCCGCTGTCGTGGGGCGGGGCGGCGGAGGCACCCGCCGAGGTGCTCTTCGCGCCCGGCGCGGCGGGCTATGTGACCTCGTGGCTGGTGGCCGGGCCGTTCGGGTTCTTGCGCGACTCGCAGCTCGACCAGGACTTCCTGGGCGGCGAGGCGACCGTTCGCCCAAGGGATGGGGATGTGGTGGGCGGCGTGTCCCCACGCCGCGATCCGCGGGACGGAGACGTCCCGCCCACAGTTCCCGAGAAGCGCGTCGCGTGGCAGGCGGTCGCGTTCGCCGACCCCGTGCTGAACTTCAAGGAACGCTGCCTGCCGCTCGGCAGGTCGGCCTTCTACCTCGCGGCAGCCGTCGTGGCGAAGAAGGACGTTGACCTGGCCCTCGTGCTGACCCACACGGGGCAGGCACGGGCGTGGCTCGACGGCAAGGAAGTGGTGCGAAGCGACAAGGACGCCTACAGCCTGGGGCCGAAGACGGTCGAGCATGCCTTCGCGCTCAAGGCGGGCCAGCGGACGCAATGGCTGCTGAAGCTGGGCTCGGATGGGCGCTACCTCCAGATCCTCGTGTGGCTGAAGTCGGGGCCACGAGCGGCGCAGGCCGACGAGGTGGCCATCGCACTGCCGCTGGCCGCCGGCGCGAAGCCGAACCCCGAGGCATTCCTCCTGCCCTCGTTGAGCCTGGGCCTGCCCCGCCAGCGCTTCGTGGAGCCGGGCGAGAAGGCCAACCTCGCCTTCGGCTTCGAGGGCAGCTACCCGCTGTGCGAGGGGCAGGTGGCCGCGGCCATTGCCGTTGCGGATGCGAAGGGCCAGACGGCCGGCAAGCTCGAGGTGCCGGCGACCAAGCTGCCCGAGCTGGCCCTCGCGCCCGCCGAGGTGGCGTGGACGCCTCCCAAGGAGGGCGGCTCGCCCTTCTTCACCCTCACGGCACAGGTGACGCTCGACGGGCGCAGCCTCGGCACGGTGGCCAGGAAGGTCTACGCCCCCGCCAACATCGGACACTGGACCGGCGACCTGCACAAGCGCCTGCTCGCCCTGGCCTCGGCGAAGAAGCTCGCCTCGGACGACCTGGCCTGCGTGCTGCTGAAGATCGAGAAGGCGGCGATGCTCCAGCAGGGCGGCGACGTGCGCGCCTTCGCGCCCGACACCGTGACCGAGCAGCTCGATACCGCGAGCGACTGGCTCGCGCGCCTCGAGGCAGGCCAGGGTCTGCCGCCCCTCGAGCCCGGCGTGCACGAGCTGGCCTACCTCGCCCCGCAGGACGACTCGGCCCAGCCCTACTACCTGCACGTGCCGCCCGCGGCCAGGGACGCCAAGCCCCTCCCCGCCATCGTCTACCTGCACGGCTACGCCCCGTGGCTCGACAAGACCAACTGGTACGAGGTCTCGGCCGGCCTCACCGCGCAGGCCGACGCCCGCGGCTACGCCGTCATCGTGCCCTTCGCCCGCTCGAACACCGACTTCCAGAGCATCGGCGAGTGGGACGTGATGCACGTGCTCGGCCTCGCGGAGAAGCGGCTCAAGCTCGACCCCGACCGCGTGTTCCTCATCGGCTACTCGATGGGCGGCGCGGGCGTCTACACGCTCGCGGCGCACTACCCCGATCGCTGGGCCGGCGGCATCGTGATGTGCGGCCGGCCGCGGAACTACCTGTGGAAGGACCTCGACCCCGCCAGGGTCGAGCCCTTCAAGCGCCACCTGCTCGACCTCGAGTCGGGCGCGCCCCACGCGCACAACTACACGTACCTGCCGTTCCTGGTGTTCCAGGGCACAGCCGACGTGCTGATCCAGCCCGAGCAGGCCTATCGCTTCGTCGAGGACCTCACTCACCTGGGGCTCAAGGCCCAGCTCGTGAAGCTCGAGGGCCAGAGCCACTGGATCGCCGACGAGGTGTTCTCCACGCCCCAGGTCTTCGACTGGATGGACGCCCGCCGCCGCGAGCCCGCCCCGCGGAACGTGCGGTTCAAGACCCACTCGCTGCTCTACGACCGCGCCTGGTGGCTGACGCTGGACGCCTTCGAGCGCTGGGGCGAACCGGCCGAGGCCAACGCCACGCTCGAGCCGGGCAACAAGCTCGAACTCGCGACGCGCAACGTCGCCGCCCTCACCCTCCGCCCGCCGAAGGAGCTGGCCGACCCCAAGGCGCCCCTGGCGGCGAAGGTGAATGGCAAGGAGGCCCAGCTTGTGCCCGACGCCGAAGGCCGATTCGTCGTCGAGCTGTCGCCCAGACCCGAGGGCCCGCTGCGCAAGAAGCCGACCCTGTGCGGCCCCATCAAGGACGCGTTCAACCGCCGCTTCCTCTTCGTCGTCGGCACGGCGGGCGACCAGGAGGCGACCGAGCGCAACCGCACCCTCGCCCGCCAGATGCAGAAGGAGTGGTACGCCTTCGCCAAGGGCATCCGCCAGATCGCCTCCGACACGGCGATCACCGACGCCGAGATGGCGCGCTCGAACCTCCTCCTCTTCGGCACGCCCAAGACCAACGCCGTCCTGGCCAGGCTGGCCGACAGGCTGCCCATCCGCTTCACCGACGAGGGCTACGAGATCCTCGGCAAGACCTACAAGGCAGGCGAAACGACCGGCCTGATGTTCATCTATCCCAACCCGCTCGCGCCCGAGCGCTACATCGTGGTCTGCGATGGCCAGCGCTACGGCGAAAAGCTCGGCGAGAACCACAAGTACGACCTGCTGCCCGACTTCATCATCTACAGCGCCGAGCCCGACTACGACGACACGAACTGCTTCTACGTGGCGGGGTTCTTCGACGGCGCGTGGAAGCTCGATCCGAAGCTGGCCTGGACGTCGGACGGCCGGCCCAAGCCGCGGCCGACGCTGGCGCCCCCCGCGCGCCCCGACGGGTTCTAGGCAACGCGCCACGATTGCCATTCAGAGCGCCAGGGACGTCGCCCCACCACACCCGTGCAGGCCTGTGGGCGGGGGCTCTGTCCCCCGCGAATCTACTGTAGACGGGGGCCGCGGTAGAGAGCCGAAGAGCCGCGGGGCACGGAGGCCCCGCCCACACGGATCTACAATCGCGGCGTGTGGCTTGGCTGGCGTCACTTCTCCCCGATGCAGTAGAGGAACTTCTCGCCGCGAATGTAGAGGCGGCTGCCGTCGAAGACGGGCGGGCCGTTGGCGACGATCTCCTGCGGCGCCCAGGGCCAGCCGTGGTTCCTCTCATACAGCCCCAAGCTGGCAAGTTCCCTCGCAATGAGGGCTACTGCGCTGGGCCTTGTACGACGACCTGATGTGCAATCTGTATGAAGGCCCTGCCGAGGTGGTTCTCGATGATCTTGATGGCTGGGGTCGCACCCAAGGTGTGGATGCACGCATGGTGGACGGATAGGACCGCATCCTGTAGTTCCTGGTTATCCTCCAGGCGCCGGACCCTCAGCCCGATCTTCTTGCAGCGGTCGTAGGACAGGTGTCGCGCATGCGACTTCGAGAGCGCGTGGTCCGTCAGGTCACGAACGATTCCGTCAGCCATTTTCCTCTTCTTCACCGTCGTTCTGCCTGAGAACATGCCGCCCATAAGCCAATCTGAGACCATCTCCTTCGCCCATTTCATTGCCTTCTCGCACTCCCCAATGAATGCCGGAGGATACTTGGCCAGGATGGGTTGCCATATCGGGATCTTGCTCGGGTCCTTCCCAATCTCCTCCCTTGCACGCTCGAATTCCTCCAGCACCCCGTGGGCAGGAATCCCACGGAACTGAGGGTCGATCGGCCCGAGACTAGACTGCTTGCCCATCCAGATCTCTCGACACGCGCATGCTATCATGGTCCCGGCTGATAGGGCCAGTTGCGGCACAAACGCCCGAATGTCACTGCCGAACATGGCTCTGAGGTAATCCACCAGAGACTCTGTAGCAGCCGTCTCACCTCCCGGCGTATGCAGGAGAAGGTCCAGACCCCTGGAGCGGTCAAGCTGATGCACCACAGTCATCAGCCCGTTCTTGTCCGCGTCGTTAACCTCGACTCCATCGAGGTTGCGCTTCTGGAGCCACCCGGAGTAGTAGAGGATCACATTCCGGCCGGTAAGGTCGGATAGGAGGCGCAAGTACTTACGCCGAATCAGGTCGTGAACGCCGCCGGCGGCCTTCAGCTCGTTGAGGAGTTCATTCCAGTCCGGCATTGGCAGGGCTCATGGCGCTGAACGACGTAGTCCCAGCCTCGATGAAGACGGGGGGCTTCTCCTTCTCCACTTGGTCACTTCGAGAACCCAGGCTCACAAGGTACGCTCGCACCTCAGGCGACTCGATGCCAAGAGTGCGGTACACCCTGTCAATTCTGGTCTGCCGCCTCTTGTCCGTGCGTGCCTTGCCCATCTACGTCACCCCAGCGCAAGTGTTCGATCTGTCGCTTCCGGAAGCAAGGCTATCACATCTATTCCCCCCTGTCAAGCAGCACCGAACCGACAGCTCCCATTCGTCGCTCACTTCTCCCCGATGCAGTAGAGGAACTTCTCGCCGCGAATGTAGAGGCGGCTGCCGTCGAAGACGGGCGGGCCGTTGGCGACGATCTCCTGCGGCGCCCAG
>Ga0116147_1004644_pt1 | contig 12129 bp, 8 predicted proteins | sample AD_JPNHG3_MetaG_FD_89749 | JGI IMG/M metagenome (GOLD analysis project Ga0116147, IMG submission 89749) | Active sludge microbial communities of municipal wastewater-treating anaerobic digesters from Japan - AD_JPNHG3_MetaG | ecosystem: Engineered > Bioreactor > Anaerobic > Digestate | place...
AATTTCCCGTTTCCCGGTGCTAACCGGCTGGTACCTGTCTGTGTATCTGCCTTCGGAGAGGCGTGTAAGAAGGTTTCCGCGGTTTCGGATGTTGTAGGTGAAGAGGTCGAAGGTGAGACCTGTTCTTTCAAACGGGTCTGCCCTGTTTGTGAGGGTATCTCCGAGCCGGTTTGATGAGAAGATTATTTCATCGGGCGACCCTTTCAGGAAGGATGGATTAATGTCGTCGGCCGCATCCATGGTTATCTGTTCATTCGTTCCTGAAGCAATCGTGTGGAGATATAAGTCGGTGAATCCCTGCCTTACGCCTGATAGTATCAGCTGTGTGCCGTCGGGGGAATATGAGAAGTCAAGCACTTTGTCGAGGTAGAGGAAGAGCCTGCTTTCGGTGGTTCTCTCCGGCACCCTGTGGAAATATATTTTAAGAAGTGACTTTTCCTCGTTGATGAATGTCAGAATGTTGCTGTTTGGATGCCATGCTATTACAGGGTAGGTATTGTCGGTCTTGTGTTCGTACCTGGGTTCTGCCCTGAAAACAATCCTTGTTTTACCGGTTTGCCGGTTATAGACCCATATCCGTTTTCTTCCCCAGTCGTTGGTAACCCATGCAATGTTTTTCTGGTCCGGACTGATCTTTACCTGCTGAAATATCTGTTCTTTCTTTGAGCGTCTGAGCTTATCCTCGTTAAGCGGAGGATTCCCCTTGTCGGATGAGTATTCCTCCCTGTAATACTCCTGCCACTCTTTAAGCAGGCTGCTCAGCTTCTCTCCCGTGACATAAAGAAAGCCATCATTTATATTCTTGTAAATCTTTGTGAGATAAATGATTGAAGGTATGAGAGCATCGCCGTACCTGTTCCCCAGGAATCTCCAGAAAGATTGTCCGGCATAAATTGCGTCCTCGTACTGAAGATGGTTGATGTTTTTGTATTTGCCGCTTCTGAAGCCGTCCTTCACCCTGTTTTCGGTTTCATAATCCCATCCGAAGGCCACATAGTTAACGAGGCCTTTCAGGTACCAGTCGGGAATATTAAACGATTGCGAACTGTTTGTCCGGTCTTTCAGATCGGCACCCGCAATCATTTCATTGATTATTACTTCGGCAACGGACGAAGCTATTTGCTTTTCATAGGCAACCCTTGTGCCCTCATAATAGAGCAGTACCTTGTTTTTTATAATCCTGCTGTAACCGCCAAGGTTGTAATCATCTTCCGAGAAGGTGACCAGGCCTGCATTTGATTGTTTATATTCTGCCTGTTTGTTGTAAATAATAAAGATTAGTCTTTTATCGAGTGAATAGTCAAAAAAGTTTTCTATCTCCTCCAGTTTTTTAATCCCGTAATCGGCGGTGAATTTAGCCAGTTCGCGGCCTTCCTCCTTGAAATAGCAGTCGATGTTTTCGAAACGGTAGAACGACCAGTAATAGTCGTAATACTGTACCCTGTTCTTGCCAAACGACATCTGAAGGCCGTTGTAAAACTGACCTTTGGAAGACAGAGTAAGAATTACTGCAATAAGTGTAGCCAGCAGCCTTTTGCCAGGGGCTTTGTGCATCAGATTACCTGTATGTATTTGAGTCAAATGAAGCAAATTCTGTTCCAAAACGTCAAAGGCAAAGCTAATAATTATCCTGGTTTGATTTTAATTACATTGTAAAGTTTGTTAACTTTGTTCGCCGGTTAAGGCCCGGAATTTGCAGTATAATCATGCAACAAAAAAAGGGTTTCAGCAGTTATATTGATATAATGACAAATCAAAATATAATTCAGTTATGAAAAGGTCTTTGGTATTTGTTTTTTTTGTATTCCTGGGTGCGGCTCTTTTAGCCCAGCCGAAGGTGCAGGTTTCAAAATATGAGCACGATTTTGGCACCTTCAGGGAGGAAGACGGAAGGCAGTCATTTAATTTTGAGGTTACCAATACAGGAAATGCACCGCTGGTGATACAGAACATAGTTGCCTCATGCGGCTGCACAACTCCGACCTGGACAAAAACACCCATCAGTCCCAACGGCAAGGGAGTGATTACTGCCGTATATGATCCTGCAGGAAGGCCGGGGCCTTTTAATAAGACTCTTACTGTTTACACCAATGCCAAACCTGAGACTGTTGTGCTTGTCATTAAGGGTGAGGTAAAGGAAAGGGAGAGAACCATTGAGGAGATGTATACATGGCAGGTAGGGCAGGTGAGATTTGAAAGCAACCACCTGGCTTTCACAACCATTAAGAAGACCGAGAAAAAGATTAAGGTGATGCCTGTCATCAATACTTCAAAGGAAAACGTAAAAATCGAGTTTGATCCTACACCGGCTCATATCCAGCTGAAGGCCGTTCCGGAAGTTCTCAAACCCGGCCAGAAAGGGGTTATTGAAGGAACCTACGACGCCACAAAGAACGGAAACTACGGCACCGTAACAGATATTGCAAGAGTAAAACTAAACGGAGTTCCTCAGGAAAACATGTGGCTTTATGTTTCGGCCAACCTGACGGAGGATTTTTCACACCTTACCAGGGAGGAGCTTGCCAATGCACCGGTATTTAAAATTGCTTCGGCCACTGTCGACCTTGGTGATATGAACCCGTCGACCACAAAGGATTTTGTTTTCACATTTACCAATGCCGGCAAGAGCGACCTTATTATCAGAAATGTAAGGTCGACCTGCGGTTGCACTGCAATAAACCAGAGTTCCAATGTGATAAAGCCCGGGGAATCTGGTTCCATAAAAGCCAGTTTCAATTCAGGTACATACAAGGGCAGGGTCACAAAAGCCATTTATGTATATACCAACGATCCGTCAAACTCGGAGGTTGTACTTATGCTTAATGCCAACGTGAAGGCACAATAGGATTTTATTTGCCTTTCCGCGAACAAACAGGGCAGATGCCGGAAAAAGAAAAACCCGCAGGTTCTCTTATTGTAAGGGATGGAGTAAGCCAGCCGCCTGCTGTAAATCCAGATATAGACAAAAAGATTAAGCAGAAAAGCGGTAGAAAGCTTTGTGCGGCATCTTATCTTAAAGGTATTACACAGGGCGACAGGGCTGTCCTGGGACAGGCAATTACTCTTATCGAATCAAACAATCCTAAACACTTCGACCTCGCTCAGGATGTGGTAGAGAAATGCCTTCCGTTCGGTAACAAATCGCTCCGGATAGGCATATCAGGCATCCCGGGTGCAGGAAAAAGCACATTCATTGAAGCGTTTGGCACTATGCTTACCGAAGCCGGACACAAGGTGGCTGTGCTGGCCATAGATCCGAGCAGCGTAACCACCGGCGGAAGCATACTTGGCGATAAGACCCGGATGGAGAGGCTGAGTACGAACCCCGGAGCCTTCATTAGACCCTCACCTTCGGCAGGAACACTGGGAGGGGTGGCCCGTAAAACCCGTGAAACAATTATTCTTTGCGAAGCAGCCGGTTTTGATATTATCCTCGTCGAAACGGTGGGCGTAGGTCAGTCGGAAACAGCCGTCGCCACGATGGTCGATTTTTTTATTCTGCTTATGGTGGCCGGCGCAGGCGATGAGCTGCAGGGCATCAAAAGGGGTATTATGGAAATCGCCGACCTGGTGGCAATCAACAAAGCCGACGGAGATAACAGATTAAGGGCGGAACGGACAGCCTCAGAATTCAGGAACGCCGTTCATTTCTTCCCCGGACCCCCATCCGGCATCCCTACCCGGGTGGTTACCTGCTCCTCAAAATACGGGGATGGAATCGGTGAAATTTGGAGCTTAATCGAGGATTATGTCAGACGCACAAAAGAATCAGGTTACTTCCTTGAAAAAAGAAAGGAACAGAACGTTCAGAGGATGAATGATTTTATCGAAAACTACCTCAGGGAGTCATTCTACAATGACAGAAGAGTGGCAGAAATTAAACCCCTGGTGGAAAAACAACTCCGTGAGGGAGAGATAACCTCTTACAAAGGAGCATTCATACTTCTTAATAAATTTCTGGATAAATAGCTGAGTTCCGGTTAAATAATTATTTTTGAACCAAAATAAAACCGTTAAAATGAAAAGAATCCTATTATTGATTACCTGTGCCGCTGTTATGGTGGCATGCCAGACCAAAAAACCTTCATATAAGGTAACCGGTATTATTTCCGGTGCAGACGATTCGGTACAGTTTGTACTGCAAAAGAGAGTATCAGGACAGATTGTTACTCTCGATTCGGCAATGCTTCTCAAAGGTAAATTCGAGATGAAGGGCGGAGCAATTGAATTTCCCGAGATGGTTACTCTTCTCGCCAGGGATCTCCGTAAAGGTGTCTCATTCTATCTCGAGAACGCCGAAATAACAATTACAGGGCATATCGATTCGCTCTCCAAAGCGGTAATAACCGGATCGAAAACGCAGGACGAATACAAATCTCTCCAGGAATCGCTGGGTAAACTGAATTCGGAATATTCGGAACTCTATGCAAAATACAGGAAGGCATCTGAGGATGGCAACAAGGAAGAAGCCGCCGGCCTCGAAAAACAGATGGATGAGGTTGAGAACAGGATGACTGAAGTTCAGAAAGACTTTATAAAAAACAACCCGTCATCCTTTGTCGCGCCATCGGTTCTCCGCAGCATAAGCTACTATCTTGAGGCTGATGAGATCGAATCTTACATAAATGCAATGGACACCACTGTGAGAAAAATACAGATGGTAAAGGACCTTGAGACGAGAGTTGAAGCCATGAAGAAGGTGGCTGTCGGACAAAAGGCTCCTGATTTTACCCTTAACAGCCCCGACGATAAACCAATTTCCCTCTGGTCGAAAGTAGGGCAGTCGAAACTCCTTCTGGTAGATTTCTGGGCTTCATGGTGCGGCCCCTGCAGACAGGAAAACCCGAATGTGGTTAAGGTGTGGACGGAATTTAATAAAAAGGGATTTGATGTTTTCGGCGTGTCGCTCGACAGACCTGATGCAAAGGATAAATGGGTTCAGGCCATAAAGGATGACAAACTTACCTGGACACATGTTTCCGACCTGAAGTATTGGGATTGCGAGGCAGCAAAGTTATATGCGGTTAATGCCATTCCCGCCAACTTCCTCCTCGACGAGAACGGAGTAATTATTGCCCGTAACCTAAGGGGTGATAACCTTTACAATAAGGTGAAGGAAATACTGGGCGGTACGAAATAACAGCAGGGTTTATAAGCAGGATCTTACATTATCCCGGGTCTGAACACTCAGCCCGGGATAGTTCCTGCTTTTTTATTCCCTCCCATTACTCCCCCGGCACCGGTGAAGGGGAGAGTAAGTCTGAGACTTTTTTTACGGAAGTTGGAAGGATTTTAGCCCTGCGGGCTATCATCTTCCTTTAATTCCTCAAGTATAAAACCTGTTCCCCTTACGGTGCGCAGGTCGATACCCTTGTCATCCGAAAGGTATTTCCTGAGCCGGCTGATGAACACATCCATGCTCCTGCCCAGAAAATAATCATCCTCTCCCCATATCTCCGTGAGGATATCCTCACGCGTGAGGATTTTGTTTTTGTTAAGGATGAAATACCTAAGAAGCTGGGCCTCCTTAAGTGTCAGTTTCTCCTTGTTTTTGCCCGAGATAAGTTCGAGAGTGTTAAACCTTAGAACTGACTTTGAAATGTGGTATTCATCATTTACCGTCGAATAGGCTCTTTTCAGGATGTTGTTTATCCTGAGTATCAGGACTTCCGGGTCGAAGGGCTTGGTGATATAGTCATCGGCCCCGAGCCTGAGCCCCTTTACAATATCTTCCTTGAGGCTTCTTGCGGTGAGGAAAATAAACGGCATCTCGGGAACGGCCTGTTTGATTTTCCCGGCAAGGGTGAAGCCGTCCATTTCTGGCATCATTACATCGAGCACGCAAATATCGGGTCTTTCCCTGTTAAACTCTTCCCATGCCTCCTTCCCGTCGCGGGCCAGAGTTACGTCAAATCCGCTGATGGTGACATACTGGGCAAGAATATTCCCGAAATCCCTGTCATCCTCTGCTATAAGTACTCTCATATCTCTGTATTTTAACTATTTCGGTAATGTAATGGTAAAGGTACTGCCCTCTCCGGGCTTGCTTTCAACTGTCACACTCCCTCCGTGAGCTTCGGCTATTCTCTTCACGTAATAAAGACCAAGTCCCAGGCCTTTGGTTTTATGAATGTTTCCCTGGCTCACACGGTAGAATTTGTCAAAAACGTGTTTAAGGTCCTGCTTGCCTATGCCTATGCCATTATCTGTTATAGAAATAACAATACCTTCCCGGTTTTCGCGGCCTTCAACCCTGATCACGGGATCTTTGTCGGAATATTTTACCGCATTTGAAAGCAGGTTGTTGATCATTGTTGTGAAGTAAACGACATCCAGTCGTATTTTCTGACCTTTGAAGCTGTAGTCTTCCTGTATCACAACCCTGTTGTTACCCGTTCTGAAGCTGTCAACAATATCATGCATCAGCTCACCTATATCCACCTCTTTCTTATCGAGCTGAAACTGTGTTCTTTCCCACATGCTGATTTCAAGTATCAGGTTGATAAGCTGGTTAAGATGCACGCTCTGTTTACCTATAAGCCTGGCCGTTTCAAGAATTTTGTTTTCGTCGCTGCGGATCTTTTCAATCTCAAGAGTCTTTCCGGCAACTGTTATTGTTGAAAGAGGCGTCTTGATCTCGTGGGTCATATTGTTGATAAAGTCGGTTTTGAGATTTGAAAGGCGCTTCTCCTCCATGAGGTTACGGAAAGTGACGATAAGGATGGTAACAACAACCAGGATGCTGAAGATGCTCATTGCGAGATAAATTGCCATATCCCTGAATACCATCTTCTGCTTTCCCGAGAAATCGATGTAGAAATCAAAGCTTATTCTGTAATAGTTGTCCTCCCTGAAGAACCTGTTAACAAGTATTTTTGATTTCGGTTTACCTTTCAGTGTGTCATTCTGCGCATTGGGAGACCTGAAAATTGCGGGGTTTGCGTATATCTCCAGTTTATTGTCGAAGTCGAGGAACTGGAGATAATTGATTTCAATATTCCTTGAAAAGTCGCCTTCGGAACCCTGTCTTTTAAAATACCCCTTCAGGTAAGGGCTCAGGTTTTCAAGCTCATTAAGAATTTTATAGGCGCCCTGCAGGGCTTCCTCCTTTAGTTTCCTTAGTTCCTCCTCGCTCTTTATCCTGCCCAGCTCGTCTGTCAGCGTCTCTTTTGCGTAATTGTTAAGAACGACAAGGGCGTTCTCAAATCCGTCGGTTCTGCTCAGCCGGTTAAGCTGGTCCATGGCCTCCTGTGAAAGGATCTTGTATTTAAGGTCAAAAAGGATATCCTTGTCGACCCAGAGGTCCTTAATGACATATACCTGCACAGCTACCAGGATCAGTATTGCCGCAATCCCCGGGATTAGTATTGAGTTCTTTTTGCTCATAGAGATAAATCCGGAGATAAAAATACTTAATTTTCCTTAACCTTGCATTTGTATTGCGGTATTAACCCGACATTAACTCTTGATTAACAGAAAAAAGGTTAAAACGGTTTTATTTTTACATCGTAAACCAGTAATGCAAAGGAGGTAGTCATGAAAGCAAGGATTTTAAATATGGTTATGATAACCGCGGGGCTGGTACTTTTCACGGCAATCCCGGTTCTGGGCCAGGAGAAAACGCAGGAGGCCAGGGAGAAGGAGCTTAAGCTTCAGCAGGCCATTGAGGAGCAGAAGAAAACCATGACAGAGCAGGCAAAGATACTGCAGGAGCAGGCCGGAGAGCTCTCGAAAATATATAACCAGGAGGCTGAACGTGCGGCTGGCAGCCGCGATCCCAACGATCCCTCAAGAAGGGGAAGAGGCGGTTCCGTTTATATTTCGCGCGACGGCTCCGATCCTTTCGTCGTAACTCCCGGTATGAATTTCCAGGGCTTCGGATACTGGACAGGCAGCGGCGATTCGGAAAGAACATCCCTCGACTTCTCCAAAACAGTCAAGGAATCATCCTTTTCAAGGCAGTTCTCGTTCGACGTGGATAAAACGGTTAAGAATGTTATGATGAGCATAAGCGGCGACTGCAAGACGGGAGAGATAAGAGTGAAGATACTTATGCCGGGGGGAAAGACCTATTCCGATGTATTAATTGATGAATCCGGTAATCTTAACTGGAGGAAATCTTTTACCGTAAGCGAAAATGAGAACACCGACAAGGTGGGAGAGTGGATCTTTAAAATTGAAACATCGAAAGCGACCGGATATTTCAGGATATCGCTTCAGACTTTTTAGGTTTTCATTTCATTCGAGAAAAGAGGGTCACACGCGGCAGAGCGCTGCTGTGACCCTTTGGTTTTTCCCGATTTCCTTCTACTGCGACTGTGCCGAAGCCTGACCGCCTTTCATGCTCTCGACGCGAACGGTAAATTTATCACCGCCTTTTACAATCCATTTTACTTTTACCACGTTGCCGGTGCCACCCCCCGACATTCCACCGCGTCCTCCCTGTCCGCCTCCGGATCCTCCGCTCAGGTAGCCGGGTATATTCTGAATTTCAAGTCTTGCAGGGTTCTTCTTTTGTTCGGTGTTGATATTAAGGTCCTCATTTCTTACAATCATCCCCGCAAGCACGGTGCCTGCCCCTTCGAGGGTGATATAGTCGGGAGGATCAATCCTGAACCTGAGGTTGCTGGCCGAATGGGTAGGGATCATTCTCTTGTTTTCTATGGTGGCCGATACTTCCTTAAGCCCGTTACCTATATTTTTAACGGCTACTTTTGTCACCTCGAGTTTCGGAAGCTGATATGCGTTGTAGATACAGAAAGCTGCATTCCGGTGGGCATCTGTTTCAAGGAGAAATCCGGGATGAAGCCGGCCGTAATTTTTACTGAAACCTCCTATTTCGACTTCCCCGTAAACAGGGTGATTTATTTTCTGCCATGGGATGAAGGCATCTTCAAAAAGTAGGAGTCTGTCGAATTCGTACTGGTCTGTATTTAATGTGTCGTAAAACATCAGGTAGGGGGTCCACAGCTCGTTTGAATATACAAAGCATCCCATTGCGCCGTGCATCCAGTCGAGTTCGCCACCCCAGACGGTGTACATATCTTTCCAGATTGTGAGAAGTTTGTATCCCGGTATTATTTTTTCACCGGTACGTCCTATAGCTTCAATGACCGCATTGTCGGCGCTGCTGTAAGCTTCGGCGCCGCCGCCCTGGACGGATGGCCCTCTGAGTATCATTCCGCCCGAGTTATGAAACGACTGTGAGCCGGCTATATTTCTGTGTTTCGATACGAAATCCCTGACTGCCTGGTTCTCGGGGAACGTGAAGGGGTACTTGTCGGCGCCGCTCTGGATGTAATTGGGTTCCCAGTTGAAACCCCAGTCGCGGTTGCCGTCGTAGCCGCCCGGCCCATCCTCGTTTACCTGGCCGTCGCCGTCATTATCAATACCTTCCTGTCCGAGCAGTTCATATTCACCTTTCTGTCCTGGTTCCACCCTGATCATCCTGCGCGGATCTTTCGGGTCGGCGATATAGCTGCCCTCGGGATTTTTTCTTCTCATCTGGCTTATCTCGCCGTCGCCGTTCATATCGTCGGCTCCGTCCTCATCAAATTTGCCGTCGCGGTCATTATCCCTCGGCACCAGCCCCGACCTTGGGGGAACACCCACGGATGTAAAATACTCCCTTGCGTCAGGATTGATGGTTGGTGCAATATAAAATGTCTTTTCGGCAAGCAGTTCCCTTATAAAATTATTGGTGGCATACATTTCGCAAAGGTACCATGCGGTGTACAGGGCCATTTCTGTTCCCTGGAGCTCGATCGAGTGAATGTTTCCGTCAATCCAGAACCCGGGTTTCAGATCGGGATTGCCCGCTTTTTTATCCGATACGGTTAGCACAATGATATCCCGGCCCTGGTACGATTTGCCAATTGATTCCATGGTAACCAGGTTCGGATATGCTTTCGCCAGTCGTGAACAGAGGTCTGCAATGCCTGCATTGGTGTAGTATTTGTTCCATGAGGCCTGGACTTTGGGATTTGGGGGAGAGCCGGCAGCCCTGAAAAACATTGCATCCTGCTGGGCCGGCGAAATGCTGGTTGAAAATAGTATTACAGCCAGTGCAACTGAAAAGTATTTTATGATTTTCATCTCTGACAATTTTATTGGGTTACTTTAGGTCGAATGAAGTTGTAATAGTCCCTGTATTAAGTGCTCCCGCAGTAACGGTAAACCTTCCCTTTCCCGAAACCAGCCAGCTGTATTCGGCGGTGGAATTGCCTTCGAGGCGCTGTATCCTCTGCACTTTCTGCCCGCTGATGATAGTCTGCCCTTTGGCAGGTTCGGCAGAGATCCTCATAATTCTCGTAAACATGTTGTTATCGCCTGCTTCAGCACAGGTTGCGAAGATGCCGGCGTTATGCACTTTCAGTGAGATACGGAAGAGGTCGCTGCCTGCATTTTCCACACTTACATCGGTAAACTCAAGTTCCGGATGCATTCCGGCCACGGCTGTGATGAATTTGTAATTCTTTGTAATGATCTCTTCAGCCTGGTCCGACGGTGGTATTGTCAATGCGAAAGGGGCTATGCCGCCGACCTCAACCTTCTTCCCGGGGAAGTCGGGATGTTTTATTTCAGTCCAGGGCACAAAAACTCCCGTTACCTTATTTTCATCGGCCATTCTGAGAAGGGTAGCCTCAGGGCTCTTTCCCTTGTCGGGATTGATCCACCATCCCGGTGTGGTGAAACAGTACCTCCCATAGTGATAGTATGCCCAGTCGGAGAAGCTGCCGGGGTTGTTTTTAGCCGGTGGCGTTCCCGTGAATCCTGTTATTTCGCGGTATCTGTCCGAAACTATTTTAATGACTGCTTCGTCGCTTCTCAGAACAGAAGTCAGCCTGCGGTCGCCGGTAATTCTTGCCTGCTGCTGTCCGGCCGGCTGGGAAAAGGTTCCTGCAGACGGTCTCTCTCCTCCTCTTAAGGGCGGCTGTCCCAGGTTGTCCTGTGGCCCGAAACTTATCACGGCATATATATTAAAATGGTCGAACAGAAAGTCGGCCACTGCCTTGCTCTCAGGTTCGGATACGGGATGGAGCCCCGCTCCCTTCCCGAATTCTTCATAATTATAGGTGAAGTTCATATTGAAGTCGACACCGCCGGGGCCGTCCTCGTTAAAGAGCCCGTCCTTGTCATTATCGATTCCTTCGCTGTAGACAGTATAAAGTTTCTGCTTTATCCTGGCAAGGTCGGCCTGTGTCATAAGTCTTTTATCGTCGGTGCCTTCGGTCCATTTTCCGGCCGGGTCTTCCACTCTTATCTGTGTTATCAGCCCGTCCCTGTTGAGGTCCTCAAAAGGATCCTCGCCTGCGGTGAAATCCCTGTCATCATCGACATTCCGGCCGTTAAGAGTTCTTTCATATTTCATTCCTGCAAAATACTGAGCAGAGGCATCCGGATTGACATCGGGAAAGACATAAAAGGTTATTTTGCCCAGAAGATCCTTAATGCCCTCGGTTCCCGAATCCTTAAGTATGTTTTCTGCAAAGCCCAGAACGATATCCCTTGTGAATACGTAACTGCCGTCAACACCGCCTGCTACGGCTATGGCGGGTCTGTCGTCGGGATTACTGCTTCCGATGGTCAGAACCCAGATATCATTTCCTCCCTGGGTTTTTCCGATAGATTTAACGCTGCACAATGCAGGGTAGCCTGCTACAAGCTTGTTGATTCTCTGAACCATCGACTTATAGTCAACGGTTTGAGCCCCGGCCCTGGTAAAAAATGCTGCTGCTATTACCAGAAAAGCCAGTGCATAAATACCTGTTTTGCTTTTCATGTTAAGATTTAGGATTAAAAAACGTTGTGAATTTAAATTATAAATGCATTCAGCCTCTTAAAAATCCGGGAAAATTACGGTTGTTTGGGTTTTTTAACAAAACAGGGGGGTGTCTTTCACCGTTTTGCCTCAGCCCGTCGTGTTTTGCCTCACCCTGTCGTGTTTTGCCTCACCCCGGCGTGTTTTGCCTCACCCCCTCGGTCCCCCTCTCCAAATGGAGAGCGGGAGGTGTAGCCTTTAAGATGTTTTGTGTTTAGTTTATGTTTTTTATGTCTGTTGCCAAATTGTTTCAGGACAAGCGATCCCCCCATCTGGGGGGAATCAAAGGGGGGCTATTTTGGAGGTGT
>Ga0116147_1004648_pt1 | contig 12122 bp, 18 predicted proteins | sample AD_JPNHG3_MetaG_FD_89749 | JGI IMG/M metagenome (GOLD analysis project Ga0116147, IMG submission 89749) | Active sludge microbial communities of municipal wastewater-treating anaerobic digesters from Japan - AD_JPNHG3_MetaG | ecosystem: Engineered > Bioreactor > Anaerobic > Digestate | place...
GTGATACAAATCTTATGTGAGTAGTTAGATTCACCCCTACAGGACAGCAAATCACCTGTAGCAACGGTAGATGGAGATGCTGAATGGGCACCAATAGGTTGGAAGGACCAACTGAAGGGTAATAAGTAAAGCAGGGCTGGAGGATAAGCTCTCCTTAAATGAAATCCTGCCCCCATCTATACAGCTTACCTATCGTGACTGTTTCACTATTCACATAAGATTTTCAATAATGTAAACTAAAACTCCACTATATGAAGATAGGAAGCATTGTTGTCGTTCTTCCCATGAAAGAAGGCCATGTAAGACCTGAGGTTAAGTGGTTACCTGTCATGGATGAGAAAACCCCGTACATGATACGGGATATCGGATTCTGCTTTGCAAGTATGAGTCGTTACGCTGTATTTGAAGAAGGTGTAATAGGCCATAACTTATTGACAGGCACTGAACTGGGAGTACCATTATCCCAGTTGAGAGAGATATTGCCTCCGGGTGAAGTTAAACTGGAGGAAATCCTTGAAGAAGTAATGGTTGAACAGGACTAGCAATAGTCCTTTGCTATCACTGTGAGAATCAGTGACATAGAGAATAGTAGCACTCCTTATACACCTGAGATTACGTATCGAAGGGTGCGAAGTATAGGGAATACATCTGAGAAGCAGGGTGTAATTGTGCTACTATATTCTCTTTGGGCTTATCTCCTTGACTATCAAGGGATTAGTGCGAGCTGCATGAGGACTGCCTTAAACCCACAACAAATAGGTTTAGCTAACCTATGAAATGTGGTATGGTCCTCCGAGACTATGGGATAATTCCCGGAGGTTGTGTTATATGATTGTGTGTTGAACGACCTCTGATGATAGTGGGAGCTGGCCTTTGTGGGTTGGCTCTCTTTATTTGTGTTCACTAAAACCCCATATATATGGAACAAGTACAGTTTAAACACGAAGAAGAGACGCTCACAGCGAGCCTGTCTCTCCCCAATGATGTCATCAAAGAAATCAAGCCTGAAGTCTTTGAAGCTGCAGAAACAGGTAACAAATCCAAGGCTCTGGAACATCTGTACAACAAGTACAAAGATGACCCTACACGCCTGATGTTATCCTGCTTTATGCTGGGTGACCTGATTTCACAGGCCAAAAACCCTCTTGCCGAGCTGATGGCAAAGCTGGGTGGCTAATCCCTCGTTCATTACTGTAAAGCAGTGATGATGGAGGGTTAGTGAGTAGGACTAGTTTCCCGAACAATATGCCCTAAACAGGTGAGTTTGGTGAGGTGGACATATTTGTCCTCATGGAGGGTCCGTTAAGCCCTCTACTAGTCCTTTTCTATGTATTCATTAACCCAAAATAAGTCACATGAAACAGTTGCTGTTTATGGCTGCTACAATTATGCCTACTGAAGACATTATCGAGAAACTCGAAGATGCCCTGAAGGAGTATAAGGTAGCACCCACTAATGAAAACAAAAGGGCCGTGGAGATGTTCTCCTTCATGCTCATGATTAACCTCGAAAACGGAGGTTCTATCAAGAAAATGACTGAGATGCTGCAGGAAGTGGAGAAAGTAGATAAGGCCAAGAATTTGCTCACCCCAATGCTTAGCTAATGCCCAGAGCAGTAGCCTACAGGGTAATCTCACATAATCCCTTTACTGTACTGTATATCCATGCAGATGGAAGACAGAGAGCAGTAAAGTATTCAGTCCCACTCCTCCCTAAGGAGATAGAGGCAGAGGCAGATTATGTGTTTGAGAATCAATTAGGTATGTCCGTAAGGGCATATGATGATGAGCTGGTTCTTATGGAGGGAGAAAGGATTCTCCTTCACCTGCCAAAAGTTTAACCAAGGATACCTCAGAAATGGGGTATCCTTTTAATTAACTGCTATGAAAAAGATACTCGAAATACTGCTTGTGCTCTTTATCTGTATAATTATATATGACAGAAAGGGTGCACATACCTGCAAATGGAGACTATGCCCATATAAGGGTATATATCATAATCAATGGTCTGAGAGAGTAACAGAGTACGTGGGTGATATAGGAACAGACGCTTGGCATTTGGATATGTTACATCTGCAATATCCTAAGAAAGAATACGAAGAACTAGAACAATTACTAGATAATCACTAAAAATAAAAAAGAAATAAATGGCATCATATACTGAAACCACTACCCAACGGGTGGTATACGATAAGACAGATATCCTTAGCTGGGCTAAGACATTTGCAGCACGCCAGATGGGAATAGATACTGCAAATCTTAAGGACGAGGATATCATAATCAGTAACGAGGATATCACAATCACAGTAACATGTGTGAGAGAGTCGTCCTCAAAAAAGGATGAAGAATGAAAACCCTTGTAATTTATCCGGGTTCAAATGTAAAGACAGATTCTCCCTTTTACATCTTTGACCCAGAAACAGGTGATTGTCTTGCAAGTCATTTCTGTAGTAGCTCAGGCTATGCAAAAGGTGATTTGCACGATAATCGTCCTGAACGCCTCGCAGAATGGGAGAAAGAATTTGGCGAAAAGACTGAAGCCAAGTTCATAGATGAAACATCCTATAACTGGGATGAAATCTATCAGAAAAATCAGTCCCTTAAACCACAAAAAGAATCAGCATGAAACTGAGTGTCGCACTGGGACTCCGTGAGAAACTGGAGAAATCCCACAAAAACATGGTAGACGATATGTCCGCCAAGTTCAAAAACAAACAAGGTCTCTTTATGGGCGTAAGGAAGACCTTTGAAGCTAAGCCCGACCACCCTGACCAGCCTGAAAAGCGTCAGTTCCAGAATGTATCCTCTACTGTTGATGAGCAGATTCAGTGGCTCACGAAGCACAGTGAGGATTATCTCACCACAGTGTTGTCTATCGAAAAGACCAATGCACAGAATGTATGTGCAGAACTGGTCGTTGACGGACAAAGCTGGGGTAAGTATACCACACTGGAATTGCTCCGTCTGAAGGGTATTATGGATGGCAAACTCCGGGATATGGTACAAAACCTGCCCATCCGTCCTGAGACAGTAATCTGGAACAAGACACAGGACCCTGTATTCTCAGGCAGGGAGATTTATGAGGCACCCATTGAGAAGGGTGAAACGAAGACTACCCTGAAGAGGACAGTCATCGTTGAGGACCCTCATATCAAGGACAGCCCCAATCGTCCTCCTGTAACACAAAACATTGATACTCCGGTAGTTACGGGTTCCTACACAACCCAAGACTTCTCCGGTGCTATCACCAACCGTGAGCGTGCTGAGATGGAGGTGCGTTATGATAAGCTGTATAAGGCTATCATTGCAGCTCTGGAGGAGGCAAACGGTGCCGAGGTGGAGCAATCTGATTTGGGAAAGAAATTCCTGAACTATGTGTTCTGATTTTGAGTAGCGGTAGGGGGAGCAATCTCCCTACCTTTTTTAACTTCATAGTAATATGAAGAGAGGTATAGCCTCGTTAAATCGGATAAATGAAGACGTATTGATAACTTTTTTCTCATAACCCTTATTAGTTAACTTAAAATTAAGAACATGTCAAACAAGACAATCGTTTTCTACACTCCCAAGGAGACACGGGAGTTGAAGAACCTTAAGCGTACGACCAGACGTGGAGCAGAACGCAATGCTGCTATTGAAGCGTGGGCCAAAGCCCATGGTCGTAAAACAACAGGCGTATATGCAAAAGTGTGCTCCCTCAAGGTAGGGAAGACATACACCCGGAAGAAGCCTGTGGTTTCGGTAAAAGATACTCAATCGTTTGTGGGTGGAACAACCTTCCGTATTCCCATCAAGTCGATTGCCGTTGTTGATAACCATCTGGTAATCACGACGTAAGATATGGCCGTATATAGATGGCCGTTGCTCATAGCTTCAGCATCAGCACCTACTGACGGATGTTAGCATTAGTCGTAGTGTCGAGAGCAAAGCATGAGTATAAGTATGATGGTCGAAAGCCAGAGTTTAGTAATAATTACTGAGGGGGGTTCGATTCCCCTCCTCCGCTCTACACAATTGGTGGTTTTGGTTCGTGGACCCTTGTTTCCACAGGGGTTCACATAAGCGGAGGTAGGATAGTGGTCATCCAAGTAATTAGAGCTTCAGCGTAAAACACTCTGAACGTGAGTAGCCACAAAAGGGGCCCAGTTTATAAGGATATTGAAGACTGGGCTCCTCTTTTAAATTAAAACCCTAACATCATGACTTACGAAACTATTTTTAAGAAATCAAAGGGCTTTACCATTCCGGGAAGGTACCATATGGTAAAGCTAACTCCTGAGTTTGCAGGGAAGCTGCTTAAACATAATAACAGGAATCGTCCTATAAGACAGAGCAGAATAGCCAAACTGTCTACAGCAATGAGACTTGGTAAGTGGAAGTACAATGGTGATGCTGTAAGGATTGATAAGAATGGGAATCTTCTTGATTTTCAGCATCGTCTTCTTGCTATTCTCAAATCAGATACACCAATCATAGCAGATATAGTAACAGGTCTTGACATTGATGTATTTGAGACTATTGACATACCGCAAGTAAGAACTGGTGGAGATGTCTTCTCAATGTACAATATAAAGAATGCAAATACTGTAGCTGCTGGTGTGAAGTTAGTACTCAATATTGAGGATGGTAATATTGGACTGAGAGCATCATATGACAATCAGGCAATGTCTGACTTTGCAAAGAAAAGGGGCCCTAATGAGATGAGAAAACTCGAAAAGTATGCAGCTTTGGGGCAGAAATACAGAAAGTATCTCGGTTCTAATGTAAGCCCCGGACATTATTGTGGTCTCCTCTATATAATGGCAAAGGATGATGAGGAAAAACCACTTGCCTTCTTCGATGAGTTATGCAATATGCTTGAGAAAGGTCATACAAAGAACACGCCAGTAAGAACCCTTTGGGAGAAACTTTATTGGAATCCTTCTGCAGCTAAATCTATTCCAAGGGAAAAGAGAATTGTCTTTATAATAAAGGCATATCTTGCTTGGTTGGAAAATAAACCATTGAAGGTATTAAGGTGGTCTGAATCTGAAGGAATTCCTAAAATATAAATCTCATGTATGAAAAAGATAAGAATAAACCATAAAGGCGAGTGGGTAGAACTACTATATAAGGTAGTTCATGAGCCTTCAGGAGAGTATGGTAGTCTTGTATGTACTGACTTTTATGATACTAGAACAAGGTCAGTAAAGAAGAGGAAATACTGGCTCTTTGGGCCTTTTATCCAAGTCACAGAACATATCTTCCTATTCAGGATTTGGGGTGATGCTAATGATGCTAATCTCACAAAAGATGACTGGAGGCTGAGAATCAAAAAACAGCTTGAATTGCTGGATAGAAGAAAAGAATTGGAACAGGGTATCTTAATATGATACCCACCTGTGCAGGAATGCGGATATACCGGCTTAGCAAATATCACCCGTCAGGATATGTTTCGTAGGTTCGAATCCTACTCTGCACACTATTATTAACCATAAAGCTCACTTATGAGACCAACACAAGAGGAACTCTTTGAGTTCGTACAGAACGTAATTGGTATATTTGACACACCTGCTGCAAGACAGCAAATAAGGGGTAATATGGCCAATGAGTTACGCAAGCAAGCAAGGGATATATATTCCCGTATGAAGTCCTATCCTGATTTGAAGGAAAGATATATTATTCGTAACCAGAATGGCAACTATCTGTGTGACGATGATGGAAGGTGGTACTTTGAGCACGAAAGAATTCTTGCAACTGAATTCAGATATGAGGATATACAACCTTATATATCCGCACATCTTCCCAAGAATGACTCCTATGAGATAATCAAAGTCATTACTAAAAGGTGAAATTTTTTCATAAGGCAAGCAATCGTTAGTACGGAGCTGGGTTTCTACCCGGCTCCCTTTTTTAACTTTAAAATCATTTTTATGAAGACACAAGAAACTTGGTTAACAATACTTTAACTTTTTCATATAAACCCTTTTTACTAATTTTGAAAAAACTCGAAATGGCAAAGATTAATTTCACACCGGAACATTCGGCACGCCTTAAGGAGCTTGCTGTAAAAGCCCTTTTTGATGGTGAGACATTCAAACCTACTGGTATTGGTGTCAACGAGCAAACCATCTACGACCTCATCCATAATGTATCTCTGGATACTCTTACCAAGTATCACGCAAGTCTGAAGAAACAGGCTTCGGAGATTGAGAACATGGATGAGTGGAACCTGACTGATTACCAGCAAAGGAAAGCTGCATCCCTGAAGAAGACACAGGAACTGGTAAACCTCATCATCGGCTACCGTCGTAGCGAGATTGAGAAAGCAGCAGAGAAGAAAGCACTGCAGGAAAAGCTGAACCTGTACAAGCAACTGAAGGAAGAAGCCAAGACTCCTGAAGAACGCATGAAGGAGCTGGAAGCTGAAATCATTGCTGCAGGTGGTACCCTGTAACAAAGATATAGGACACTTACAATACCTACTTTAGTAAATTAGCTCACTCGGTAGAGCAATTGTCTTCAGAACAATGGGTAGCTGGTTCAATTCCAGCATTTACGTTAAAGTGTCCTTACCTAGGGGGGAAAGAGAAAGTGGCAATTGTCACTTATAATAACTTTTAAATTTAAATTTCAATTCATATCTGAAAGTTAAGTGGTTCGATTCCACTCCCCCCTACTATAGCTACTTACAAAACCACAACAAATACATAGGTTCGAATCCTATATTTTCCGCCATAAGTTGGAAAGTTAGCCGAGTGGTTAGGCACATGACTTGTAATCATGCAAACACAAGTAGCTTTTAATGTTAGAGCACCCTGTCCTTTCTAGGATGGGGTGCCTTCTAATATAAGTTCTTTAAAATACTGGTTATGAAAGTTGATAAACAAGAAAGAAGGTACAAGGACTTTATTCTTTGTAAAGAGAGGTATTGGGAAATAAATAAACTTCGTAGGGAAATGTCAGCCGTACCTCTGAAAGAGCCATATCAGAGAGGATGGATACTCTATTTGGATTTGAGGGATGATATTAAGAGAAGAAGAGATTATCCATCTATAAGAAGGGCATTTGATTTGGCTGCAGTTGAGGCAAGAACAAGAGATGTAAAGCTCGTAAAGAAGGTTCGTTCTAATAAGGGCTATTTGCCTTTTTGTAGGAGTTTGGATGTAAAGAAGAGTGACTTTTATCAGTTTCCACAGTTGGTCAAGATACGTAAGTCTGAATATGAGACTCTTTTGCCATCAGAAAAGAAATGGTATGAGTTAGCTCCCTTTGAAGAGAAGTGGGCATCATTTCGTGGTAGTTACTACCAACTTAATATTCCTCTGTATTGGATAGAGGTAAAAGTTAAGCCTAACATCATTACTCATGCTTATGCTCTTAATCCTGTCTTGGAGAAAGAATTGGCAGAACTGAAGAAGAAACTTGATGTATACTGGATAGAATTTGGTGTTGATTATGGCTCCTCTTATCCTGCATATAAGGATAGGGCAATTATGAGGGCCAAAATCCAGAAATTCAAGAGAGGTGAGATTGAGGATATAACCATTGAAAAAATCCCTAAAGAATACGATTACTAAAAACAAACAATTATGAGGTACCCAATCATTTCGACAAACGATGGCCGTAAATGGGAAACCGTGATATGGCAGAGACATGGGAAAAACATGAAGGTTACCGTGCAGCAAATCCCAACAAATCATTTCATATAATTCCTGCATAAGGAAACACGGGGGAGTAAACAAATAGTAGCGTTGCTACTTACAAACACTCTAAAATTGGTATAAATTCAAAACCTGAAACTTTGAACAAGTTGGTTCGATTCCAACACTCCCCCCAATAAGTCACTTACAATAAAAACCTGAGGGTATTTCCCTCGCCTACTTTTTACGTTGGAACAAAGTGACTTATCTTACAAGGTTAACTGCCTTGAGTGTGAAATAGAGAGCCGTGCACGGTGCCCTAAGGTCGAAAGCCCTATACTCTAAAAAGTTCACCTGTAAACCCATATTACAATGAATATTGAACAAGTGAAGGAGTTGACTTCCCACATCTCCTTTGAAATCTTTGAGAAAAAACTATATTTAACTGTCGAAAAAGACAAGAAGTATGGAAAAAGAGTATATTTGCAGGTATACTACCATGCTCCGTGTACTAAGACAGGTGAAATAGATGCATGGAAGGGAGGAAAGCACTATCTGAGTGAGCATATGACTGAAGATGAGATAGTTAAGAGGGCATATGTTGCCTTTGAAGCTGCTGTCAAGCATGAAATTATGGAAAACTTCAAGTTTGATGGTGTGATTGTCTTCAATCCACATGTAAACTTCAGAAAACTGTTGGAAGTATCTCCTCACGAAGTGAGAAGAGAATCCATCCAAAACTTTGATGTTTAAGAATTTAGGATACTTACAATACCTTTAATCTAACACAAATTGCTCTGCGAAGAGCAGTTATTTTTGGTATAACCAGAGTGGGTTTGACTCCCACATTTGTAATAAGATAAGTATCCTTAAATTCCCGGATTGGTTGGTGACAACTATCCGGGAGCAATGTCACTACAAAGGAGCGTTATGGTCGATGGTAGCTAACTATAGTAGGCTACCATCAACAATAGATAAGACATGTCTACTCTATTGTACATACAGATACTCCCTTAACCACTACGATATATGACATGTGTATAGTGGTTAGGTGACATTTATTCCAGAGTGGTAGTGATACCTATCTGGAATCTATGAGCTACTTACAATAACTAATTCACTAATATGGGGTTTTAGTTCAAGTAGCTCTATTCGGGGCGATGGTACAAGTGGCAGTGCCACTTACAAACAATTTTATAAAAACACAATCTGTAAAATTGCAAGTTTTAGGAGTGGTTCGATTCCCTCCCGCCCCACTTTTTTAACTTTTTATTTATAAATTATGGAACAAGTAAAATTTTCTGACATCCCCATACTAAGCTGGGGAAATGAGATAACCATAAAAGGTATAATTATGGAGGACAATTCACAATGTTCACATATTGTACTTCTACCAATGGAGAAACAGTCTGAATCTTATAAAATTATTACTCCCAGTAGTGAAGAATGGTACGACCTTCAGGACCAAATAGACAAATGTAATGTTATGTCAGACTTAGAGAAGGGAAAGATTTTGAGAAAGAGTCAAAGAATACTTGACCAGAGAATATGCTGGAAAGTTTATCGTAGAGATAAATTTAAGTGCAGGTATTGTGGAATAAATAATGTACCTTTGACCGTAGACCACATTATTACTTGGGAAGCAGGAGGAGCAACACATGAAGATAACCTTCTTTCTTCCTGTAGAAAATGTAATAAGAAGAGAGGAAATCTCGAGTATGGATTATGGTTGCAGCACTCTTATTATATTAAGAAGTCCGAGTTCCTTTCAGATAAAGAGAGAAAGGCAAACGAAGATATTGTTTTGAAACTAAAATCATTACCAAAAGCTTCTGTAATAAGAAGCAGGTAATAAACATAGGGGAGTTATGGTTAGTAGCGTTATTTCCATAAGGTTTGGATTTGCTACTTATAATAAATTTTACATTGGTCACAAAACCAATTCTTGCCTTATAAGCAAGCTCCCCTGCTAAGTAAACCCGATTTTTAAACCTTTAGGACACTTACAATCAAGTCCCGCTGGGTAATCCAGCACCAAACTTGTAAATTGGAGAAAAGTGTCCTTAAACCCATTTTTATGCTAAAAGTAGAAATGACAAAAAAGTCAGCTAACCCTTTCTATGGGTTGAGAAGCTGCTTGGAGCTGTATCAGTCGGCTTCAAAGGGTAGTATTCCCGGAGGTTTACTGGATAAATGCTGGGCTGAAGTCCAGAATGACAAGGAGAAAAGGGAGATGTTCTTCTCTCTTCTGTTCTCTTTTGGTGACATTACTGCCAGACAACACAATCTCTTCAGAAAGAAGAAGGTTGACAGTGGTGGTAACTCACAGAGAGAAGTCTTCTATGACATTATCCAGTGGCTGAAGGGAAAGAACTATCCTCAGTTCAAGAAGTTCCTGTTTGCATCACTCTTCAATGAGTACACATGCTTTGATACGCTCCTGCGTAACAGGGTACAGACTCAGAAGAAGAAGGCCAAGGTGCTGAAGATATTCAATGCCCTTATTGGTACGGAAGAGTACCTGAATGATTTGGCTACATTCGTAGCAGGAGTTATTCAGGGAAAGAATCCTGCTGATAAGTACTTCATTGCCAAGTTCTTATCACGCCCTCGTATGAGCAAACGCAAGAATCACAAGCGTATGCTGAACGAAACAAGGGAAGTGATGAAAGCAAGGGAGAAGTTCCTTATTCGTGTATGTGATAAGGCAGGTTTTGATTACTTCAACAAAGGAAGCCATTATGAGTTTCCGGGCTACATCGAGTGGAGGAAGAAGTACAACGACACAATGGAGAGCGTTCTGTTTTCCTCAAGAAGGATTACAGAATTTGATGAGGTGCAGTTTAAGGAGTGGCTGAATAAGCTTCCTTCTGGTGCACGTTATCGTGTTCGTCGTCGTATTCTGGATGCCAACGATAAGCTCAGAAGCAAGTGGCCCAACCTTGGTAAGTGGTTCCTTGAGTGGGAGAAGTTCAAGGAGACAAAGCAGACCGAGGTGAGAGTGCTGGAAGAGAAAATCCGGCAAGGTATGGGTACTCAGGACGATGAGGTGAAACTGAAAGAAGTTAAGAAGGAGGCCAAGGTAACAGTTGGTGCCACTAACTTCGACCAGATGTTTACTGAAATCGTAGCTGGTACTATTGATAAGGTAAAGGTTCAGCCTTTCCTTGACAAGGTAAACCTGCCATACAACACGCTGGTGTTTGTAGATGACAGTGGCTCAATGCGTGGTAGCCGTCATAATGGCATTACTGCCTTCGACTTTGCTACCTTCATGGCAACTATCTGTCTGATGAAGAACCCGGATGATGTAGGAAGAAGCCTGTTGGGTTTCTACTCAAGCCGTGCAACTCTGTACTCAACGATGGTATCAAGAGCATCAACTCCGAATACTATCCTGCGTGCAAAGGCCACTCCCATCAATGAGCCCCTCATCAAGCCTGAGGAGCATTTCCTTGATAATCTGAAGAGAATCAGGGAGTTTGCTCATTCTGTGATGACGAGCAATGGTACAAACATCTCTGCAATCCCACGTTTCCTGCATCAGCAATTAAGTGGTGACCCAACAATGTTGGAGCAACTGCAGAACTTCCCTGTTTGGACTATCATCTCTGATGGTAACTGGAACAGTGGCCCAAGTGCCGAGACTTCTATCAATATGTTTATGAAGGAATGTGAAAACTTCTTTGGTTTCCGTCCCTTTATAATTGCTATTGATGTAGCATCCATTTCATCTGCCAATGTAAGCCGTTTCCAAGGTATAGACAACTTTATGTTTATTCCTCCGAATCCGGCCCAGATTGAGCAGTTGCTGACGAACTTCAGGGATATGGATGTAATGGATGTGTATTTTCCTTTGGAAGCTTTATTCAGGTCAAATAGATATACTCCTGTTAGAGATGCAACAGTTTAGGTATCAATATTTTAAAGTTACTCGTCTTTCCTAAAAATAAATTTGGAAAAACGAGTAACTTTTTCAGCTTTGCGTTCGTGCTGCATTTTGAAATTGCAAAAAACAGGATAAATGAGTATAAATAAAATAATTGAAATTTTAGAGAAATTAGTTATTAATGCGAAAGCAAATTGTGATGATATAGATGCTGAAAAGGAGCTTGTTAAAGAAGCTGCTAATAAAATAGTTGAATTGAACTATATAGAACTTCCGTTTGATGAAGGGAGAGAAAAATGTTATAACTTGTTTTTAAAAGAAGATTGATTATGTATTTAGGTCGGGAATGGTAGCAAACAGACAGGTAATTTATTTAGCTACTCGGTAATGTACATAGCATGGCAACCGCCAGTCTGTCCGACTTAAATAAATTCTTAACTTCTATTTTTTGTGGGTAGTTAATCAAGTCAAACAACCCTCAATTTTTAGAGTGTCGCTGTATTGCGGCTAACGTTTGGCGGCTTTATGCAGGCCGCTTAGAAACTTTTAATTATTAACCACTGTCACGGCTTGCATAAAACCGCTTGTTGTGCGGTCGTGGCGGGTAAATTA
>Ga0116147_1004652_pt1 | contig 12118 bp, 11 predicted proteins | sample AD_JPNHG3_MetaG_FD_89749 | JGI IMG/M metagenome (GOLD analysis project Ga0116147, IMG submission 89749) | Active sludge microbial communities of municipal wastewater-treating anaerobic digesters from Japan - AD_JPNHG3_MetaG | ecosystem: Engineered > Bioreactor > Anaerobic > Digestate | place...
CATCAAGGGTGGAAATAGAGCTCACCAAACACGATAAATTTGTTACTTTGCAATATTCAGACAACGGAAGAGGATTTGACACGTCGGTTTTGAGGTCGGAGGATTGCAGGGGGATGGGTCTTTCAAATATTGAAACAAGGGTAACCTCCATCGACGGCATGTTTTATATTGAAAGTACCAAAGGCAAGGGAACAAGTGCTCTGATCAGGGTAATGGTCTGATCTGTAACAGTCAAATTATGGATAAAACCAGGATAATCATCGTCGACGATCATCATCTCTTCAGGAACGGCCTCAGGCTGCTGATTGAGACTTTTCCCGATTTTGAGATTACAGGTGAGGCCTCAAACGGCAGGGAGTTTCTCGAAATCATCAGGCGTACTCCCGCCGATGTGGTTCTGATGGATATAAATATGCCCGAGACTGACGGGGCTGAGGCAACCCGGGCTGTGATGAAAATAAGACCTGATATTAATGTAATTGCACTTTCAATGTACGGCGAGGAGGATTACGATTACAGAATGACCGAAGCCGGCGCAAAGGGATTCCTGCTGAAGGACTCAGATATCTCGGAAGTACGGGATGCCATACTGACAGTGCAAAAAGGAGGAAGCTATTTCTCCCAGGAATTGCTGCACAATGTAATTCAGAAGATTAAACACAGAGAATCGGAAACCAAGGTGGCCAACCTTTCAAAAAGGGAAAAGGAAATTCTTCTGAAGATATGCGAAGGGCTCTCAAACCAGGAAATTGCCGAAGCTCTGTTTATCAGCAAGAGAACCGTCGACAAACACCGGGCAAATCTTCTGGATAAAACAAACGCCAGAAACACTGCAAGCCTTATTCTGTATGCCATAAAAAATAAACTTATTGAAATCTGAAAAAATGGCTGACCCATCTAATCTCGGACCCGCCGGTGAAGAAATCGCAGTCAGGCATCTGACCGGCAAAGGCTACAGGATCAGGCACCGGAACTGGAAGCAGGGCCAGAAAGAGATAGACATTGTCGCAGAAAATGAAAATATGATTGTCTTCGTTGAAGTTAAAACCCGGATGGAAAATTATTACCTTCATCCCCGCGATGCCGTAACCGACAAAAAACAGAAAATGATTATTTACGCAGCAGACACATATCTAAGAATCTATAACATAGACAAAGAGAGCCGTTTTGATGTTATCACGGTTATCTCCGACGGTAAAAACTTTAACGTTGAACATATTGAAAATGCTTTTTACCCCACGCTCAGGTAGAAAATGAATTTAATCAGATAATTAATCTATCAGAAAACAATCATGAGAACATTATCCTTAACATTTATCACGGCCTGCATTTTTGCAGTGTCTTCATCTGCCCAGCCCTCCGGAGCTGCAAGGCAGCAACAGCCGGCGTTACAGAGCGGAGAGTATACTTTTACTACTGTGGTCGATCTCAAGGCGACACCTGTTAAAAACCAGGCAAGCACCGGAACATGCTGGTGCTTCGCCACCACATCATTTGTAGAATCTGAGCTCCTTCGCACAGGCAAGGGAGAATATGATCTCTCTGAGATGTTCATTGTAAGATACAATTACCTCGACAAGCTCAAGGACAATTACCTCAGGCAGGGAAAGGGAAACCTCGGACAGGGGAGCCTTGCCCACGATTTCATGACAGTTTTCGCCAGGGAAGGTATTGTTCCCGACGAAGTGTATCCGGGGTTGAATTACGGTTCCCCGACACATAACCACAGCGAGCTGAATGCATTTGTAAATGCAGTGGCTGCCGTGCCTGTTCAGAGAAAAAACGAAAGCAGTCAGTACCATCAGATTGTCAATGCAATCTTCGATGTATATTTTGGCAAGGTTCCTGAAAAATTTACATACAAGGGAGTTTCATATACGCCGCAGTCTTTTGCCAGAAGCCTGGGAATCAATCCATCCGATTATGTCGAAATAACATCATTCACCCATTTCCCCTTTTATACAAGGGGAATAGTGGAAGTCCCCGACAACTGGCGCATGGAGAAATTCTATAATGTTCCCCTTGATGAGCTTATCCAGATTATGGATTATTCCCTCAACAATGGTTACACAATTGCATGGGACGGTGATGTAAGCGAAAGAGGCTTTTCGCACGCAAGGGGTGTGGCCGTTATGCCTGCATCTGCTGCTGCGGACAATACCTTGGGTACCGACAGGGCAAGATTTGAGAGGCAGGCCGGCCAGGGAAGGCAGGGAGAAGAACCGGCAATATCAGCTCCTGCACCTGAAATAAATGTTACCCAGGAAATCCGCCAGGCCGGATATGAAAACTTCTCAACCACCGACGATCACCTGATGCATCTTACGGGAATAGTAAAGGACCAGAACGGTACAAAATACTATAAAACCAAAAACTCGTGGGGAACAGACAGAAATACCTTCGGCGGATACCTGAATATGTCGGAGAATTATGTTAAGGCAAAAACAATTTTCATAATGGTACACAAAAATGCAATTCCCCCTGCAATCCGCACAAAACTGGGACTTTGAAAATCAAAAGACTTTAGTTGGAAGAGCCGGCCGTTAACGCTGGCTATTTTTATAACTTATCGAAAGTCCGCCGCCGCTGTTATTCACAGTGGTTTCATAATTGGGAAGGCTTTTCACATAGTCAAGGAATTCCTGCTGCCCGCTTCGGAAACCTCCCCTTCCTCCCCTGCCGCCGGGGCTGTAATCATAGATATTATGCGCCGTAAAACAGCCTCCGACCTTCAGCTTCGGTTCAACATCGATGAAATAATTCTTATACCACTCTTTGTCGGCATCGCTGAAGACAAAGTCGAAAGGTCCTTTTAGGTCCCTGACCAGCTGATGGGCATCGGCAAGCCTGGCATCGATATAATCGGAAAGCCCGGCTTTCCTGAAGTTTTCGAGAGCTGTCCTGTGCCTTCCTTCGTCAATCTCAATTGTAATAAGCTTACCGCCTGTCTTGCTCAGCGCCCAGGCAATCCAGATGCCGGAATGCCCCGTGGATGTTCCGATTTCGAGTGCACTTTTATAATTGTTCTTTACAATAATATCATATAAAAGCTGCCCGTCCGAAGCAGGAACGTTCATGTCGTACCACCGGTTGTTCTCCCTCAGGAACTTTTTAACCTTTTCATCAAGGGAAGAGTTCTCCCCCTGCGACCTTCCTGTCTGAACAACCATGGCACCGATAACAACCATTAATACAATTACCCTTTTTAACATACCATATTATTATATAAATCTGACACTTCTTCTGCCCGTTTTATTCCTTATTATTAATATTCCACGGTAAATTAAACAAACAACAAACAAGGATGTTTAAATTACCGAAGTTATTCATATTCTCTTTTTTGCTACTTTTGAGTTAATAAAAATACCTGAAAATTAAACGTAATGAATTTTGTCAATTTCATATCAAACCACGGGAAAAGAATAAACCGCGACCATTTTCTTCACCTTGTACAGGTTGCAAAGACAGATGGGCAGATCCAAAAGGAAGAACATGAAATGCTTCACAGGCAGGGTAAAAAGTTCGGGCTGACCGATCCGGAGATAGATGACATGATTAAATCGGAATCTCCCGAAAACTATCATCCTCCCTACAGTCTTGAAGACAAGTTCTACGAGCTTTACAATATTACGGAACTGATCCTTTCCGACGAGAAGGTATCCGAAAGGGAGAAAAAAATGATTAAACGTTATGCCATTGCTGCAGGTCTTCCCGATGACCTTACGGAAAGTCTTTGCAGAATACTGATAGAAGGAGTGCAAAACGAAACCGACGAAGAGACCCTCTTAAAGGAGTTCCGGAAAATTGTAAGGAACAAATACAGGAATTAGACATTAATCTGAAAGCCAAAACCTTCTGATATGGAGACAGACTCAGGTCCCATTTCCGGACTGTTACGGCCAAATTTTCCAATCCGGGTTTATCCCGCTTCACTTTTATTGTTTCTCGTGGCTGCCGGATGCGGGCACCATGATACAAAATCTTTGCCGGAGGGTGATATCCGGTACGTAAAAACCTCACCCGTTGTGCAAAGTACCGGATCCGTCCCTGTTTATTCCGCAGGACTCATTATGCCCGAAGATGAAGTGAAGCTCTCATTCAAAACAGCGGGAATTATTGAAGAGATAAAGGTCAATGAGGGTGAAAAGGTAAAAAAGGATCAGTTTCTTGCCTCTCTTAACCTTTCAGAAATCAGATCGCAGGTTCAGATAGCTGAGAATGCCTGGCTTAAGGCTACCCGCGACCATGAAAGGGCACAGAAACTTTTTGCCGACAGTGCCGTAACTCTCGAACAGCTGCAGAACTCCCTGACTGCAGTAAACGTGGCAAAGGCAAACCTCGACATTGCAAGGTTTAACCTCGAAAGATCAGTAATAAGAGCACCCGAAGATGGAATCATTCTGAAACGTCTCTCGAGGGAGAATGAACTTGTTGCTGCCGGTTATCCTGTACTGGTTTTCGGAATATTGAAGAAAACATGGAAAATAACTGCAACTCTGAGCGACAGGGATTTTGTACGGATATCCGGAGGCGATTCGGCCCTTGTGATGCCCGATGCCTGGCCGGGAACAGAACTGCCCGGAGAAGTATTTGAAATATCGGAGGTGCCCGGGCAGCTCACCGGCACATACGATGTCAGAATAAAATTCAGCGACAAAGGGTACCGCCTTGCTGCAGGATTTATGGCGAGGATTAAAATAATTCCGGCAGCCGGAGAACATGTAACCCTGGTTCCGGCAGGGGCAGTGGTTGATGCTGACTCCCTCACAGGGTATCTCTTCTTCCTTTCCGACTCTTTAGTCGCAAGAAAAATAAAAGTTGAAATTTCAGGACTGGAAGGAGAAATGGTGGCCTTAAAAAATTTTCCTCCCGGCATCAGTGAGATAATATCGGAAGGTGCAGCATACCTGCACGACGGCGAGAAGGTGAAAGTAATTAAATAAGCACCGAATGAAAATCCCGGAATTGGCCGTCCGCAACTACCAGATTACCATTGTGGTCTTCATCCTGCTTATTGTCATGGGAGTGGTCGCTTTTCTTAAAATCCCACAGGCCGAAGACCCTGAATTTCCCATATCAATTTTCCCTGTAATTGCCGTATATCCGGGGGCATCTCCCGCCGACATGGAAGAACTTGTAGTGGAGAAAATAGAAGAGGCTGTAAATGATCTGGAAGACCTTGTAAGGATCAAAACTGAGATTAAGGATGAAGTTGCAGTCATTGTTGTGGAGTTTTCGGCAGAAACCGATCCCGATAAAAAGTATGATGAAATCACAAGGCAGCTTAATTCCATTCGCGATGAACTTCCCGACGACCTGTACAGCCTTGAAACTCTTAAAATCCAGGCCGGCAATACCAACATAATACAATGCGCAGTTACGGGAGAAAATGAATCATGGCAGATCATAGGTGAGTATGCCGGTAAACTCCGGGACCTGATAGCCTCAGTGCCCGGAGTGAGAAAAGCGGAAGCTCTTGCATTCCCCGGGATGAAGGCCGCCGTTCTTATCGACTTCCCTAAGCTGTCGCTCTCCGATATACCGCCGGGCAATATTCTCAACGCAATTCAAAGCGATAACGCAAACATACCAGGTGGAAGCATTGATGCAGGGCCAAGGAAATACAACGTTAAAACGGGTAAAGGATACTCCGATATTGACGATCTGCGGAAAACAATTGTAAAGGCAGGTAACGGAAGTGTCATACACCTGGAGGATGTTGCCACCGTAGTATGGCAGGAGGAAGAGCATAAATATACAGGACGGTTTAACGGACAGAAGGCAGCTTTTGTCACTGCCAGCATGAAAAAAGGATATAACATACGCAGGGTCCGCAATTCAATTTACTCTGTTCTCGATTCCTTTGAGAAGGAGCTCCCTCCCACACTGAAGGTTGAACGGGGCTTCGACCAGTCAGAGAATGTAAAAAGGAAACTCAGCCGCCTGGAAAAGGATTTTCTGTTTGCATTCCTTCTGGTAATAATAACATTAATGCCCCTTGGATTGAGGGCGTCGGGTATTGTGATGGTTTCAATACCCCTGTCTGTCCTTATCGGTGTCGCAGGGCTCTATTTCGCAGGGCTAAGCATAAACCAGCTTTCGATCGTAGGCTTTGTGATTGCCCTTGGACTGCTTGTTGATGATTCCATTGTCGTTGTGGAGAACATCTCGAGATGGGTCAGGCAGGGGCACTCACCCCTGGCAGCAGCCATAGGTGCAACAAAACAAATAGGGAACGCTGTTCTGGGATGCACTGCCACCCTCATCCTTGCATTTCTTCCACTGATGTTTCTGCCCGGAATGGCAGGTAAATATATGCGTTCACTCCCCTCAACAGTTACTTTTACGGTAATTGGTTCACTGTTTGTAGCCCTGACGATAATACCCTTTCTGTCCGGTCTTACTTTCAGAGGCAAAATCCATCCGGAAGGAAATCCTGCACTCCGTGCACTGAACCGGGCTATTGAATTTACCTATTCAAAGCTGCTGGGGTGGGCACTTTCCAATCCTTATAAAACAACCATAGGAGCAGGCATTCTTTTCCTCTCTTCCCTTCTCATTGTAAAAGCTATCGGCTTCAGTCTTTTCCCGAAGGCAGGGATACCCCAGTTTCTTATTACTGTTGAAACGCCAAGAGGTTCGTCGCTTGCGGAAACCGACAGGGCCGTGAGGTTCGTGGAATCAGTGCTTCTTTCAAAACCTGAAGTGAAATATTTTATGTCCAACATCGGGAAGGGAAACCCAATGATATTCTATAACTCTTTTCAGAAAAGCGGACAATCATCGCTGGGAGAAGTAATGTGCGAGATTAAGCCGGAATTTCTCGGGGAAATGGAGACTTTTCTGAAATGCCTCAGGGATACACTGAACACCTGCCCCGGAGCGAGGATTTTTGTAAATGAGTTTGAAAACGGGATGCCGGTCGACGCACCTGTAGCGTTCCGCATTATCGGCAACAATCTTGACACACTCAATAAGCTTGCCGGCAGGATGGAAAATATAATAAGGTTCACCGAAGGGACAACATATATCAAAAACCCTCTCAGCCAGTCTCTCACGGGAATAAGACTTGAAGTTAATCAAGATAAAGCCGGAATGCTGGGTGTTCCGTCTGCAGAGATAGGACGTACTGTAAGGCTGGCATTATCAGGAACAGAAGCAGGAAAAATCAGAACACCCGAAGGAAAAGAATACAGTATAATGCTGAAGCAGTCTGCCCCGGGGAAAAATGAGCCCAGGTGGCTTGGTTCGATCTACGTACATTCGCTCAGCGGAGCTGCAATACCTCTTTCGCATATTGCCACACCCGTATTCCGCAAATCACCCACCCTTATTCAGCATTATAACCGTGAGAGGTCAATCACTGTGGCCTCATCGGTGAAAGAGGGATACAATACCGATCGCGTTGCAAAAAAAATAATAACCGAAATCAAAAAAATGAAGCTGCCTGAAGGTTACAGGATCATTCCTGCAGGCGAGATAGAGAGCAGAAGGGAGAGCTTTAAAGGTATCTGGTCGGCTGTCCTTATAGCCATCTTCGGGATTTTTGTAATTCTTCTTATTGAATTCCGCACCTTCAAAGGCACCATTGTTGTTCTTTCAGTCATTCCGCTTGGAATCACCGGCGGTCTTCTGATGCTCCTTCTTACAGGCAACACACTGTCGTTTGCTGCAGCAGTGGGCTTTGTGGCACTTATAGGTATTGAAATCAAAAATTCCATCCTGCTTGTCGATTTTACCAATCAGCTGCGCGAGCAGGGTGAGCCGCTTGAAAGTGCAATACAGAGGGCCGGGGAGATAAGATTCCTTCCTGTTATCCTTACCACTCTTACCGCGGTGGGAGGACTGATGCCTGTAGCACTTAGCGGTTCGGCTCTTTATTCACCGCTGGCTCTTGTAATAATAGGAGGTCTTATTACCTCAACACTCCTTGCACGTCTCGTCACTCCCGTTATGTACAAACTGATACCGCCCGACGTAAAATCAAAGGATACTACCGGAATTCACGCGTGAAAATTTGTTAAAAATCATTACAGCCCGAAAAATCTCCTTCATTTAAAACAGTTTTTAGTAGATTTCAGCCAGATTTCAAAACCAAACAGTATGAACAGCAGAATGAAGTTTTCATCAGTAGTTATTATTTTATCAATTTTTATATCCGGATCCTTTGCCCAAACGGACAAGGTTGTAAAGGAGATAATCCGTCTGGGACAGACCGACAACAGAACCATGGAGCATCTTGATGTTCTTACTAACAGGCTTGGAGGAAGAATAACCGGCTCCGATGCATACGACAATGCGGTTAAGTGGAGCGCGGAACAGTTTAAAAAATGGGGAATGGAGGTGGTGCTTGATGAGGTCGGCACCCTGCCGGTAGGCTTTAACAGGGGGCCATGGTTCGGAAGGTTGCTGAGCGAAAACGGCATGATACTCCACTTTGCCACCCCGTCTTATACGTCGGGTACAAAGGGAGTGCAGAGAGGTCACGTGCTTATGGAGCCGAAAACGAAAGCGGAATTTGAGAGGATGAAAGGGGCACTTAAAGGCGCCTGGGTGCTGATAACCGGCACAAATACAGGTTGGCCCATTGACTATTCCCGTACAGGCGATTCAATACGGGCTGCAGTTATAAAGGAAAATGAGGAAATAGCAGCAAAGAACCGGGAGATAACCCTCGAGAACCGGAAAAACCCTCAGGGTGAACAAAAGCCTCTTATCCCTCTTAAAGACGAGCCGGCTCTTTTTTACAGGGAAATGTGCGAAGCCGGAATACTCGGTATAATACAGTCTTCTACTGTTCCGATAAGGGTCCTGTACGACCGGAAAAACATTGAGAAGATGTCATTCGACAACCTGCCGACAATCCCCGACATTAAGCTCAATGAACAGCAGTACAGGATAATTGAGCAGATGGTAAAGGAGAGACGGTATTTCCAGCTGGAATTTGATATACGGAACCATTTTCGTCCCGGACCGGTTAAATATTACAATGTGCTTGGTATCATCAGAGGGACCAAATATCCTGACGAATATGTGATAATGGGAGGCCATCTCGATTCATTCGACGTAGCTACAGGCGGCGTTGATGACGGCTCGGGTGTAACACCTGCCATGGAGGCAGCACGTCTTATTATGGCGGCGGGGGGTAAACCTAAACGCACAATAATTGTGGTTCTCTGGGCAGCAGAGGAATTCGGCCTTTGGGGCTCAAAAAGCTGGGTGGCCAGAAACAGCGATAAACTCGATAAAATATCCAATTACTTTAACCGCGACGGTGGTCCGACTGTTGCAAACAGCCTTACCGTTCCGGAAGCTATGTATGATGATTTCGTAAAAATTTGTGAACCGCTTAACACTATTAATCCTGAATTCCCCTTCAGGCTTAACAAGCGTACAACCCCGCCGGGACCGCGACCCGTCACCGCCGGCGGCTCCGACCATGCCTATTTTGCCATGAACGGCGTTCCGACACTCGCTTTCGGAACAGAAGATACAAAGGGTTATAATTTCAATTACAATGAGATCTGGCATACTGAACGCGATACATATAACATGAGCATTCCCGAATACCAGAATCATACTTCGGTAGTGCAGGCAGTGGTGGTCTATAACCTGGCTAACCTGGATCATCTCCTGTCAAGAAAAGGATTATACCAGGAACCCGAGGCCAAAAAATAAAACCGGCTTCACGACGTTTATTATCTGCCGGCAGGGTTTTTGCTGTTCTAATTAATATTTCCGGAGAGCAACTTTAATCTTATTTATGCAATGAGAAAAATAAATTTCGCATTATTTGTGTCGGGATTACTGATAGTGGGAACTTCGCGGTTGTCTGCCCAGCAAACCGACACGCTAACTAACCTGCCAAACCTTCTGCTGCCAAGGTTTACGGCCGGTATCGTTAAACTCAAAAGCGGCCTGGTAAATAAGGCCATTCTCAATTATGACCTTGTCAATCAGCAAATGGTTTTCCTGCAGAGAAAACTTACACTGGTGGTCGATGAACCGGAGAAAATTGATACGGTTTTTCTTGCAAACCGTATATTTGTACCCTTTCCGAAAGGTTTTTATGAAGTGCTCATGAAAGAGGGGAACGTTACGTTGTTCAAACAACATAAAGCTTACGTCGAATCGCCCGGAATGCCTGTGGGATACGGAGCAAAATCGCAGACCGCAGCACCTAATTATGTCCACCAGATTTACGGCCCTACCGGTGTCATTAAACTCAAACTTCCCGATGATTTTAAAGTGACAGACGACAGTCAGTACTGGATCCGTATCGGGGATAAAATGTCCTCGTTCGAAAACCGGAAACAACTTCTGAAGATCCTGAAGGATAAGCAAAAAGAACTTGAAATGTTTATTGCCGGCAATAAAACCGATTTCAAAAAGTCCGAAGATGTCAAAAACCTCATCATCCATTATATCAGCCTGAAATGAACAAACAACGATTTTTCCTGATCCTGTTCATACTTGCAGTTGGTCTGCTTTTGTTCGAGGGATGCAAAAAGAAAAACAGCGAAAACGGTGATCCTTCGGCACCGGTAGCTACAACGAGGTATGCATCAAACATTGGCAGGGGCTGGGCAACTCTTTACGCAACTGTGGATCCAAAAAACCTTGTCACTACTGTCTCTTTCGAGTTTGATACATCCACGGAATACAAAAATTCTGTGGCAGCCGTTCCGGACTCAATCACCGACAACAAGGTCACTACAGTTCTGGCTAATATCAGCGGCCTCAATCCCTCAACTGAATATCACTTCAGGGTGAAGGCTGTCAACGGGACCGGAACAACTTACGGAAGCGATCAGACCTTTATTACCACCTCACCAAAAGAATTCATTATCAATTTCAAAGAGGGCCTCAGCTACGGATCGGTTACCGATTATGAAGGTAACACTTACAAGACTGTTACGATAGGCACTCAGACATGGATGGCTGAGAACCTCAGGTCGTTGAAGCTCAATGACGGCACAGAAATTCCATTTCTGCAGGATTATAATTCATGGGCATCAGCCGCCGCTCCCGGCTACTGCTGGTTCGAAAGTGATTCCCTCGGTTATGGCGCTCTTTACAACTGGTATGCTGTTAATACCGGCAAATTATGTCCCGACGGTTGGCATGTACCCACCGACGAAGAGTGGACAACCCTGGTATCTTTTCTTGGAGGAGTAACCCTTGCGGGCAATAAACTTAAAGAGGCTGGCACATCACACTGGTCTCCTCCCAATACGGGAGCCGACAACGAGTCGGGCTTTACTGCACTTCCGGGAGGTTACCGTGTTACATCAGGAGCTTTCAGAAATATCAAAATGTCGGGCTACTGGTGGACCGCCACCGAAGCTTTATCAACCGATGCATGGTACCGGTCTTTGAACTATAATTACAGTAATATTGACCGTACCGGCACCGGAAAGAAAAGCGGGCTCTCTGTAAGGTGTATTCAGAATTGATTATCCCGCTAAATTGTTTTCAATGAAGCCTCAGCCGAATTCCTGAGCTTAGGGGCATTCCTGGTCTGAGACCTTAATCTCCGCAAATACCGCCGTAAAATGTTATTATCATTATCATAATAACTTATGGTAACTGATTTTTATTAATTTTATTCCAAATCATTTTACCGGTACCATCCTTGGAAGAAAAAAAATTATATAAAATCACCGTTAAAGGCAGGGTACAGGGAGTCGGGTTCCGTTACAGCACTCTAAGAGAAGCGCGCAGGCTGGGCATCTGCGGCTATGTCCGAAACATGCCCGACGGTACTGTATATATTGAAGCAGAAGCTTCAACTGATGTTCTGAAAGAATTTGTAAAATGGTGTGAGAACGGACCCGGGTATGTTTCTTCTGTTCATGCATCCGTGTATCCTCCGGCCGGATATTCTGAATTCATCATAAAACATTAAATATCTTTAAAATAACATAAATGAAAACCGGAATTCTCCCATTAAGGGAAGCATCCAGATTCATTCCGCCTCTGAAGTGGATAAAAGGATATACGGCCTCAACTCTGGGAAAAGATACTGTTGCAGGTGTCACGCTTGCCGCTTATGCCATACCGGTATCCCTTGCATATGCCACCCTGGCCGGACTTCCTCCCGAGTATGGTATTTACG
>Ga0116147_1004654_pt1 | contig 12113 bp, 10 predicted proteins | sample AD_JPNHG3_MetaG_FD_89749 | JGI IMG/M metagenome (GOLD analysis project Ga0116147, IMG submission 89749) | Active sludge microbial communities of municipal wastewater-treating anaerobic digesters from Japan - AD_JPNHG3_MetaG | ecosystem: Engineered > Bioreactor > Anaerobic > Digestate | place...
AAGAGGTAAAGAAAGGGGTTAGTTATGAAAGTTAGGGCGAGCGTTAAGCCTATATGCGATAAATGTCGCGTAATAAAAAGAAAAGGCGTTATTAGAGTAATATGCGAAAATCCAAGACACAAACAAAGACAAAAATAAAAGGAGATTTTATATATGGCGAGAATTGCCGGTATTGATTTACCAAATAAACCTATAGAGATATCGTTAACTTATATTTATGGAATAGGGAGGTCTTTGGCGCTTGAAATATGCGCAAAAGCAAAAGTAAAACTTGGAACTAGAGCGAACGATCTTACCGAGTCTGAGATTAACGAATTAAGAAAAGTTATCGAAAACGAATATAACGTCGAAGGTAGACTTCGAACAATCGTTAATATGAACATAAAAAGATTAATGGATATTGGTTCGTACAGAGGATTAAGACACAGGAAGGGGCTTCCGGTTCGAGGACAAAGAACTAAAACTAACTCAAGAACGAGGAAAGGTAAAAAAAGAACTGTTGCCGGAAAGAAGAAATAGTAAAAATATAAGGCTTTAATTGTAATTTTATAAAAGGAGAATAAATTTGAGCGCGAAAACAGTAGTAAAGAGCAAGAAAAAAGAAAAAAAGGTAGTAGGATACGGAAGAGTTTATATACAGGCTTCCTTTAACAATACAATAGTAACGGTAACCGATCAAAAGGGAAACGTTCTTTCATGGGCTTCCTCGGGCGCGTTGGCGGGATTTAGAGGCGCAAAGAAAGCGACCCCATTCGCCGCCCAATTAGTAACTGAGAAAGCCGCTGCTAAAGCTAGAGATAATTATGGATTAAAAGAAGTTGAAGTATACGTTAAAGGACCTGGAGTGGGTAGAGAGTCTGCAATAAGAACGCTAGATAATCTGGGTTTGAAAGTTTCTATTATTAAGGACATTACCCCGGTGCCGCATAACGGCTGTAGAGCGAAGAAGAGAAGAAGAGTTTAGGAGAATAGAAGATGGCTAGATATTTACAAGCAAAATGCAGAAGATGTAGAGCGGAAAATCAAAAGTTGTTTTTAAAAGGCGAAAGATGCTCTACCGTTAAATGCCCGATAGATAAGAAGGATAGTTTACTGAGAAAAGGACCTCCCGGGAAAGCGACCGGTTTTAGAATGAAAAAAATGTCTGTTTTTGGGATTCAACTTAAAGAGAAACAAAAAGTTAAACAGATGTACGGCGTTTTGGAGAGACAGTTTAGAAGATATTTTCGTCTTGCAAACGCTCAAAAAGGCGTAACCGGCGATAATTTAGTTAGAATATTGGAGTCAAGACTCGATAATATCGTTTATAGAATGCATTTTGCCACTTCCAGAAGTCAGGCAAGGCAGATAATATTGCACGGACACATCAATGTAAACGGTAGAAAAGTAGATATACCTTCATATAACGTAAAAGAAGGCGACGTTATATCCGTAAAAGAAAGAAGCAAAAAATCTGTCGTTATACTGGACGCTTTGAAATTGGTAAATTCTCAGGGAGTAGTTCCTTGGTTAGAGGTGGATATTGATAATGGTAAAGGCGTAGTTAAACAATTACCAAGAAGAAGCGAAGTACTGGACCTTGCAAATATTAACGAGCAATTGATAGTTGAGTTGTATTCAAAGTAAAATAATGTTGTTAGGAGTATATAGTGAATTCAAGGGCATTAGTAAAAGGATTTAAAAAACCGAAAGGGATAAGTTACGAAAAAGAAGAGGAGACTCCTAATTATGGAAGATTTATAATTTATCCGTTTGAAAGAGGTTTTGGACATACTATAGGCAATACTTTTAGGAGAGTGTTGTTGTCAAGTATCCCGGGATACGCTATATCGGCCATCGTGATAAAAACAAAGTCCGAGGGGGGCGAATTTAAAGCTCTATCTTCAGTTTTTGAACCGATTCCGGAAGTTCTTGAAGAGACGCACGAAGTAATTAGTAATCTGAAAAACGTTAAGTTGAGATTAATAGACGAACTGGAATCCAAAACGATCAAGATTGAAAAGAAAGGAAATTATTCTTTAAAGGCGGCCGATTTGGAAGTCGACGACACTATCGAGGTGTTTAATAAAGATTTGCATTTATTAACTTTAAGCGAAAATGGAGATATTGAGATCGAACTTCAGATTGATCTTGGAAGGGGTTATATCGACGCGGAGAGACAGGAAGAGTATGTTGAAAATATCGAAACGATTCCTATCGACGCAATGTTTAGTCCTATAGAAAAAGTGAAATATGAAGTTACGAATACAAGAGTGGGACAGAGAAACGATTATGATAAGTTGACGTTTGAAGTTTGGACTAACGGCTCGATAAAGCCGGAAGACGCTATGGCCGGGGCGGCGAAAATATTAAAAGACCACTTGCAGATATTTATTAATTTTGAAGAAGAAGACGAAGTCGAAGAGATGGAGCAAAACAAAGAGGACGACGAACTTAAGGCTCTATTAGAGACTCCCGTCGACGAGTTGGAACTATCGGTAAGAGCTTCTAATTGTTTGAGAACGGTAAACATCAGAACCATCGGCGATCTGGTTTCTAAGTCGGAAGAATATATTTCTAAGATAAGACACTTTGGTAAAAAATCTCTATTAGAGATAAAGGAAAAACTTGCTAAGCATAAGTTATCTTTTGGTATGGAAGATATTGTAGCCAAAGTTTTTAATAAAAAGAAATAAGAGAGGGATACAAATGAATCATATAAAATCTTTTAGCTCCTTAAATAGGACTAAAGCCCATAGAAAGGCTCTATATAGAAATATGACGACTTCGCTTTTAAAATATGGGAAAATTGAAACGACTGTAGTAAAGGCAAAAGAGCTTAAGAAATTTGCGGAGAAGATATTAACCAGAGCGAGAGTGAAAAATCTTCATAATATCAGACTAATAAGCAAAGTAATTCAGGAAAAAGATATTTTAAAAAAACTTTTTGACGAAATTGCTCCCAGATACGTCGGCAGGAATGGCGGGTACACAAGGATTATCAAGCTAAAAAAGAGAAAGGGCGACGGAGCCGATATGGCTTATATCGAACTGTTAACCGACGAGATACAAACGACAAAGAGGAAGAAGAGAAAAGATACGGGCGTCGGCAAATCGGTAAAATTGGATAAATCTGCGGATGTGAAAGATACGCAAAAGAGCGAAAGCGCCGTTAAATTAACGTCGCCTCAGTTTCAAATAAGCTCAAAAAATGATGAAGAATTTAAATATGAATTGAAAGACGCCGATAACAATACGTTGATCTCATGCGACGTTCAAAAAGATAAAACTGCCGTAACGGGATTGATCGAGTCTGTTAAAAAGTATGGCGCGGATGCAAAAACCGTTAATTTAGATAGCGACGAAGAGGTTAACGTAACCGGCGCTAAATACGAAATATATTCGGATAAAGACGGCGGCGTTAAATATAGATTGAAGTCGGAGAGCGGCGAGATAATAGCGGTTAGCTCGGTTTACAAAACTACGGAAGATTGCGTTCAAGCCATAGAAAAACTAAAGAGTATCGTAAAAACTGCGGAAGTTAATGAAAAATAGATAAAATGCAAAATGAAAGAAAAATGCTTCCATTAAAAAGGAAGCATTTTTTATTTTTAACGTCGTCGATTATACATCTTATTATTATTGCGTCGATTATATTTATAAAAGAGCTAAGTTTTATTGTCGTTTACGAGTTTATCTTTTATTTGGCTTTTAAAAATTTCAAGGCTAAGCAATTTTTAAGAATATTTATAATCTTTTTCATTATTTTTATTTTAAATATTTTTGGATCGGACGGTAAAATTATAAAAGAGTTTTGCGGATTTTATATAACGGATAAAGGCGTTCTCAACGGATTAGTAAGAATATCCGCCCTTTTTTCAACGGCGTTTTTTACGGTAAATATATTAAAGGAGAATAAAGCGCTGTTTTTTTCAAGTCTTAAAAATGAAAAAATTGCGTTGTCAATATCGTATTTTTATTATTTTTTTGAGCTGATACAAAATAAGTTTAGTATAAAATTGTTTTATCGAAAAATACTAAAATCTCTTCAATCGAAATATTATTCTCAATCTAATACTATATACGAAGTAAAAATTAAAACAAAATATTTTATATACAACGGCTTAATTAGCGCTATCGGCGTTGCGCTATTAATTTATAAAATAGTTATCGATATACGCAGCCGTTAAATCTTGTATGTCAGTTTTAATATTCTTAGAAAGAATAAGAGGCAACATAGGGGTTATGTCTCTATTTATAAAATCATTTATTATGTTTTTAAAATATATTTTCTCTATTTGACGGAATCTAAAAGGCAATATCTTCGCGTTAACGCTGTTTTTAGATAACAACTCTTCTCCGGAGATAAAAACAAAGTTTGTAAAAGGCGAAGCGGAAATGGTAAAAACTTTTTTAGAAATACGATATTCTGAAAAAGATTGTAAATAAGAATTTGTTTTCCAGTTATTTTTTTCTATAGTTGAGGCATTTTTATACAATATTTTTGAATATAAGAGATCGGGGGATTTTATAAAATCTTGAGCGGTAATAAAAATATCGTTTAAGTAAGAGTTTTTTGAATACAAATAATCGTCAAAAATCGCATAGTCTATGCCGACGGTAACAATATCAAATTCTTCAAAATATTTAGTAAAAAATTCGACGGTCGCCATACCTATGTTGCGGGATTGCGAAGATAAACTATATGTTTTCCACCCGGCTTTTTCAAAAATATTTTTGAAAGGGTGATCTGAAAAGAGTAAAGTATGCGTAAACGGAGCGCTAAGATAAATCGGCGACGTAAAGCAAGAAAATACTCTAATTTTTGATTTTCTAAGAAAATGCATATTTGTAAAATTCTGACAATCGAAAGAGAATATCGAGTCGGGAATTATCTTGTTTTTTAGTAAAATCAAAGCGGAAGTATCGGTTGCCGCTATATAAAACCTGTCTCTAAAATCTCTTATAAAATCAAGATTTTGATCTAAAGAGTATCCGGCTCCGGTTATTAAAATAGTTTTATCCGAGATAGCAAGATCGTCAAAATTAAAGTAATTATCGTAGTATTTAACGACGTTTTTCATAATATTGCGGTGCCACAAATAACCAAATTTTTGTATTGTGTTTTTTTCAATAAGATAGTTATTAAAAATATCCGCTATAAGCCGCTTTATTCGAGCTATATCTTTGGTAAAATTATTATTAAAATATTGAGCCGATATAACGTTTATATGAGATTTATACTCGGTATGTATAACATCGGAAATTTCGGAAATATCTATTAAAAAAAGATTGTCCGTAAAATATAACGATAGATCGACGTTAGACAAAATGTTTTTGATCAAAGGATAGTTAAAAACTATCGAATACAATTTTGTCGCTTTTGATATATTAAAGAGATGGTATCCCGTTCCAAAACCTATATCGAAGGTTAGATACGAATCGGCAAGTTGAACGTTTTTTAATTGCTCGGACTCTTTAAAGGGATAGTATGAAGAGCATAGAGATACGTTATTAAAAAAAGGGACTTTGACTCCATCTTTTGAAAGTTTGTAAAACACGTCGACGTTTTCTGCGTTTTGTAGAAGATTAAATAGTTTTTTTGAAACATATCTGACGTTATTTGCTAAAATCAATTGAAGCGCTCTTAATCTTTTTTAAAAATATTTTATGCATATCCGAATCGTCGGAATAGTATAAATAATCTTTTAACATATTTTTATCGTTATATAAAATACTATTTAGTTTAATTATTAATTCTTGATCGATAGTTTTTTGTTTTATTTCTAAAAGATCGCGTAGGTCGGATTTGTTTTCAAACAGATCAAAATACTCCGCGCCGACTTTTTTGATTTTATCCGACAAAGGGTTGTAACATTTGTTAGAAGTTAATATTTCAAGATCGTATTCTCTATCGATAAAGTGTTCGTAGTAAATTTTTAAAGAGATGTCGGCGTAAAAAGATTTATCCCCTACGGAGTAATAAAATTTATCTTTTTGAGCGGAAATTCGCTTGAGATGAAAATCTATCGATTTGAAATAATCGGCTTGAGAGTAGTATTCTTTTTCAAAATAGCCTTCGTTGATATGACTTCTGTTTTTATAATATGAAAAATCAAGCCCGACGATTATGGAGGCATCAAAGCCTAGCTGAGGAAGAATGTTCAAAAGATTAAAAATTACGCTTCCTTCCGGAGGAGAGGAAACGGAGTTTGCGTCGTCAAAAATAAATTTATCCGGAAAATTTTGGTAGTTAAAAAAGATAAATTTATAGTTGTTTAATGAAACTATCGTCGGTTGGATAGAAAGCGGGGCGATAGCTAAAATATTTTTTTTAAATTTCGCCATATGATAGTACGAAGGATAACCCGGATCTGTAACTATCGCCAAATCCGGCGTAATCCCCGACGCCTCCAAAAAAGGGAGAGCCGAAGGGAGAGCGCATAGGTAAGCTTTTTTCATCGCGGATTTGATAAAATCAATATTATCTATCAAACTATAGCCCGACGCGATAATTAACGCCGGGTTAGTTTTTTTAGCGGATTTACATAGAATATTAAATTTATTATTAGCGTAAATATTTCTTAAAAAATTTCGCGTTTCGACAAATCCAAAATGCTTCTCAGTTTTATTAGAAAGCGTAATTTTATTCAAAAGATTTTTTATCTGTTTTAAATATTGTAAAAAAATCGGAGCGTTTGTCTCTATAAAAGGAAGCCAAATGAAAAGTTCTATTTGAACCGGATCGATGTTGTTTTGTAATATGCGCGCTTCAAGTTCGTTTAACGAGCGGCATCTTAAAATTTTTGAAGAGTCCGAAGCGTCGTCAAAAATTATCGGCTCAAAGGATAGTATAGTTTGATACCCTTTTTTTAACAGGGTTATGTTAACGAAGTCGGCGCCGCAAAACGTAAGCGCAAATTTGCCGGATTTACGCTCAGATTTTTCAATAAAAAGCGCCGCTTCCCGGTAAGGATCGTAATTAGAATATAAGTATTTATCGGCGAATTTGTACGTAATAAAACCTTTTCTACCGGTTACTTTTAGGTAGTCAGTCATTAATTAAGTTTAACAAAAGCGTTAGCGCGTTTTCCGCATCGTTTGGATAGGAGGCGGTCTTAAACGATATTTCTATATCTTTAGAGCCGACCGCCTCAAGAAAAATATTTTTTATCCCTTCTATTATGCTTTCAGATTTTTCAATAGCTTCTTCTTTATTAGTATTAGGCAGTATAGAGATTATGTCTAAATTGTCAAAAACATTGACGTATCCGTCGGGATCAATCGAGTTTATGACTAAAAATTGCGCTTCGTTGCGAAATGAAGGTAGATCAAAATTTGGGTGCGCGTCTTTTAGATCGTCGAGGTTTGAAAAAGACAATTTAATCATAGAAATAGTATTTACTAAATCTTTTGAGATTTTTTCTTCTAAGAAGTATAAAAGTTTTTGGTACTTCGGATCTATTAATGAATCAATATCGTCAACGTCGCCGGAGTCTTCTTCATCTAAAATTTGAGGATCTTCCGGTAGAGTCGTCTCAATATCCGGCGTATAAAGTTCTACGTTGTCTTCTGAATTTTCTTCTAATTCTAAAGTTTGAGTATCGCTAAAGTTGTCGATGCTATTAGAAATATCAAGATTTATTTGATTGTTTTCATCATCGGAAATTTCTTCAAATTCAGTTTCGTTCGGCGAAATGTTGTCGTTATCTTTTTCAAAATCATCAATCGCAGAATTAATTGAAGCCGATTTGTTGGATTTAAGCGAGTTGTGTTGAAAAAGATTGTAAAGCAGAGGTCCGTTAAATCTGCCGAAAATCGCTAAAGACTTGATACATTCGGAGTCGGGAATGTTGTCGGAAATCATTTTAAAACCAAGAAAAACGCCGATAATCCGAGCTGAAAAAATAAAAGGCGCATAAAGCTGAAATTCCGAATCAGATTTGTCGTTATCTGATAAAAGATCGTTAATTATATCAAAATTATTATGCTCCGGCAATATGAGATAAGACTTCTCTTTCGCTAAAGTTTTATAAATATTATTGAATTCTAAGTCGAAAGATAATTTTTGTTTGGATTGTTCGTCAATATTTTGACCGCTCAAGAAAACAAATTTTTTAACAGGCGGCGAAAAAATTAATAAAGCGGATTTGGAAAAACCAAATTTCTCAGAAATTATCGATAAAAAGTTATCGTAAGAATCCGAGTCTATCTCAAGAGTCGCCGTCTCTTTTGAAGCGGCGTTTAATATTTCAAGATAATCTACTTGTTTACTAATTATCGGTTTAAAATTTTTTAACTCATTATTCGCCGTAAATTCATTATAGTTTTCATCATTAATTTTTTTAAGGATTTCGCTGTTTTTTTCGGCGTCGTCGTCTTCGTTAGAAGAGTCTGAAGAAAACGGAACGTCGGAGTCTAAATGCGAATCGGCTTCGCTTAAAATTTCTATGTTTTCATCTTCTAAATTTGTAAAATCTGCGTCTATTAGACTATCTTCGTCTTCAACTTCTTCAACAAGAAGAGCTTCTTCGCCGGTCTCTGAAAAAGATTGTTCGTTTTCAACGGCGCTATTCTCTTCAGCGTTATTAAGAAAGTTGCTCGACTCTTCCGTAATAATATCTTCTATCGAGTCGCCGTCTAAAGCGACGGCGGATTGAAAATCATTATCTTCTTCTATTTCATCATCTATTTCATTATCTATTTCATTATCTATTTCATTATCTATTTCATTATCAAATTCTTCATCATTAAATTCGCTAGTATCGTCGATACTTATATCAACCTCTTCGATTTTATCGTCTTCTAAATACAGCTCCGGTTCGTAGTCGCCGTCTAAAATATCTTCGTCGTTATCCGAATCGACGTCCATAACGGCTGGTTCGGGTTGTAAATTTAAGGTCGCGTCTGCCGGATTGTCTAAAGAATCCTCGGTATTATCCTCTAGTAAAATTTTTTCATCGCTCAAAATGCTTGACGCATACTTTTCAGCTCTTTTTAATAAACCAATTTTAGGTCTATTGAGAAATTTTTCCCTGTAAACAGCCGCTTTTTTATATAATCCTACGCCCATATATAACCCATACTAGTTCTTGATATTTAATTCTTCAAATAATTTTCTATAAGTCTCAAACGCTTTAGACTCGGCAAATTCTTTAATTTTCTCTTCCGGCAACGAGTCTAAAAGCTGATCTAAGTACGATAATACCGACTTGACTTCGGATTTCAATAGTTCAGAATCGCCGCCTACCCGGATAGACGCGTCGTCCTCTTTTGATTCCATCTCGTTTCTTAAATTGTTGTAAATCTCCTCCTCTTCGGCAGAAGATAACCCTATAATTTGAGTGGAATCTTCCGCTTCAGTCAAATCCGACTCGTCGACTTGCTTCAAATCGGCGTCAAAACTTGACATATCGATGGTTTCCGATTCTTCTTCGATTGTCTGAGGCTCTTCAGATAGATCGACGGAGTACTCCTCTTCCATTTCTTCGTCGGATATTTCGTTTTCGATTTCTAGGGCGTCGACCTCTTCCTCTACGACGCCTACATCCTCTAAAGAGTCGGGGATTTCTTCGTCTAACATAGCGTTGTCTTCCGAAGAAGTTTCTATGATCTCGGTGCTGTTCAAAATATTGTCCAGTTCGTCGTTGGAAAGCCCTATAACCTCTTCCTCCGTCTCTTCGTCGATAGGTTCCACGCTCGGAATATTTTCAAGATTAATATCTTCCACGCTTCCCAATTCGTCTTTGGCGGTCTCTTCTTCTTCTTCTGTAGATAAAGTTTCCCCTTCAATATCTAGGAGTTCCGAGTCTTCTTCAATATCGATATCGGAACCAAAAATGTCTTCGGTATCAGTTAGCGGCGATATAGAGGCGGAGGTATCGTCTAGCGAGGCGTCTAATCCGACGTTTTTTATATCGTCGTCGATCTCCGGCATATCGTCGTCGCCCGGAAAAATGACGTCTTCAACGTCCTTCAGCTCCGTTTCGTCTAAAGAAATAGCGTCCGTGGCGGACTCGTCAACGTCTATATCGTCTATGTCGTCTATATTTATCTCGTTTAGCTCGGGATCGTCGATCTCTTCAATGTCCAGATCAAGTTCGCCGTCGGTTGATATAGAGTCTCCGGACGGCGTGTCGGAAAAATCATCCTCGTCGGATAGATTAATCTCTTCTTCCGCCATTTTAGCGAGCTCTATTTCAGAGTCGGAAATTTGATCTTCCGACAAATCTACGTTAGAAGAAGCGTCTTCCGATAGTTTTAACAGATCGTCGTCGGATACTAAGTTGTCGTCTATATTTGATAAGGCTTCGTCTTCCATCTCTTCTATGTCAAAATCTTCAAAGTCGTCTGACGTATCAAGATCGGAAGCTAGGTCGTCGCCAAAATTTTCTGAAACCGAAGCGCTATCCTCGTCTAAATTATCCAATTCGAAATCGTCGTCCAATGAAATATCTTCATCTTCGGAAGTTATATCGGCAAAATCGTCGTCGATAGAAGACAAATCGTCGTCGGAACTTGATTTTAAAAATTCGTCCTGTTCGTCGTCGATTGTAAGAGGTTTTCTTTCCGGTAACGATATATTGAGAATCTCTTCGTCGTTACTCATTCGCTCTTCGATTTCATCAATATCAAGTTCGGTTTGATCGATAGTTTCGGACTCGATATCGTCAAAACTGTCTAACCCGGATAAATTCGGCGTTAATTGGACGTCGTCGTCGTACCCGGAGTTAGTAAAATCTATAGTTATCGGACCTTGTTTAAGATCGACGCCAAATTCGTCATCCAGACTCTCTATCGCTTCCCCTTTATCGTCGATCATATCTATGCTAAAATCGTCTAAATCTTCTTCTATAGCCGCGTCGTCTTCGGCGTAAGACAACGACAATTCGTCTTTGAGTCCAAGGTCTTCTTTAAGATTCAATTCTTCGTCCAAAGAAAAATCATCATTTGAAATTTCTGAATCTATCTCGTTAAAACTCTCTTCTAAGGATAAATCTAAATCGTCGTCTTCCAACGTCGATCCGGTATCGTCGAGGTTTAAATCGTCCAGTTCGTCCGTCGAATCCATAGTAATCTTATCTTCCTCAAGTTCTCCGTCTAAAGAAAAACTGTCGGTTTGAAAGTCTTCGTCGGTATCTTTTCTTTCCAGATGAGAATTTTCAAAATTGTCTATATCGCCGTTTAGATTCATATCTTCTTCCTCGATACCTTCCAGTTTTATATCTTCCGAATCAAAATCGTCAAAATTTACGTCAATATCGTTATTCAAATCCTCTTCCGAACTGAAATTTTGATAATCTTCAGAAGATATTTCCGACTCCATCCCGTTGATATCCAAATCTTCGGTATTTAATAAATCGTCCTCGAGATTATCGATAGAACTTAGATTATCGGAGTAATCATCCTCATTAATCAAAAGAGTATCCGATTCTAAATCGTCCAAATTTAAATCCAAATTGTCTAAGTTTGAGTTATTAATATTATTTGACATAAAAACCTCTTTCCCGTCTATAAATTACGTTAGAATTCCCTATATATATAAATCGACAATACAATTAATTAAATTACTATTATTATTAAAATTTTAATGAATTATTTTTTAATTGTCAATAACAACTGTAAAAAATAAAAAAAATATTTTATTGTAATAAAAATTATACAAATATAGCGCAAAAATCAAAAAACAAAGCGCGTCCCGTCGGTATTTTGGGGCGGGGGAAACGACGCATATGTGTCAAACCAAAGCCGCATATGATGCTAATGTAAAATTTGACACATATGGGTCTCATAGCCGTCGCGCCGCTCCTCGATGGAAATTGGACGCCATATGCGTTGTTTTATTTTTGGTATCATATGTGTCATTTTTCCCAAAAAACAAAGCGCGGCGCGTTAAAAATAAGAAATATAATTGACAATGTAGTTATTAGTCGTATAATTGTGATATTATCGGGATAATTATGGAGTTTATATGAAGAAATTTAAATTATTTTCAGGTATCCCGTCAGTTTTTTGGGGAATAAAAAATATTTGTTACATATGTGTCAATTTTTTTGGAACAGACTCGCGTTATCCATCTCCTTACCCCAAAAAACTGACGGATTACATTTTCGTATAATCAATTTTTATCTGAT